>ERZ778021.3459-NODE-3459-length-11313-cov-5.515189_pt1 | contig 11313 bp, 9 predicted proteins | sample MGYA00375751_ERZ778021 | MGnify/ENA primary metagenome ERZ778021 (study PRJEB29350, sample SAMN05389814) | bioreactor metagenome | isolation source: Thiocyanate stock bioreactor | place: South Africa: University of Cape Town | collected 2013-08-29 ... | reverse complement strand
TGCGCTGCGCCCGGCCAGCGGCGCGCGCTTCCGCGTGCATTTCGTCTCCAACGTGGACGGTGCGGCGATGCAGCGCACGCTGGCCGCGCTGGACCCGGCGACCACCGCCGGCATCCTGATCTCCAAGACCTTCGGCACCCAGGAAACCCTGCTCAACGGCGCGATCCTGCGCGATTGGCTGGGCGGCAGCGAGCGCCTGTACGCGGTCAGCGCCAATCCAGAGCGCGCCGCCCGTGCCTTCGACATCGATGCCGCGCGGGTGCTGCCGATGTGGGACTGGGTCGGCGGCCGCTATTCGCTGTGGTCGGCGGTGGGTTTCCCGATCGCACTGGCGATCGGCTTCGAGCGCTTCGGCCAGTTGCTGGCCGGTGCGGCGGCAATGGACGCGCATGCGGCCAGCGCGCCGCTGGAGCGCAACCTGCCGGTGCTGCATGCGCTGACCGACATCTGGAACCGCAACGTGCTTGGCTGCGCGACCCACGCGGTGATGACCTACGACCAGCGCCTGGCGCTGCTGCCGGCCTACCTGCAGCAGCTGGTGATGGAAAGCCTGGGCAAGCGGGTCAGGCTCGACGGCAGCCCGGTCGAGACCGACACCGTGCCGGTGTGGTGGGGCGGGGCGGGTACCGACGTGCAGCACAGCTTCTTCCAGGCGCTGCACCAGGGCACCAGCATCGTGCCGGCCGATTTCATCGGCTGCGTGCGCGGCGACGACCCGTACACCGTCAACCACCAGGCGCTGCTGGCCAACCTGCTGGCGCAGACCGAGGCCCTGGCCAACGGCCAGGACAGCGACGATCCGCACCGCCAGTACCCGGGTGGGCGCCCGAGCACGCTGATCCTGCTCGATGCGCTCACCCCGCATGCGCTGGGCGCGCTGGTCGCCATGTACGAGCACGCGGTCTACGTGCAGTCGCTGGTGTGGGGCATCAACGCCTTCGACCAGTTCGGCGTCGAACTGGGCAAGCAGCTGGCCAACCAGCTGTTGCCGGCGCTGCAGGGCGAGGCGGTGGAGATCGCCGACCCGATGACGCGCGAGGCGCTGGCCCAGCTGCGCGGCTGAGAGGTCGCGCCCGGTGCCGGGCCATGGGGGCAGGACCGACGCCGTCCGCGCGATCACCCACCAGCCCGAGGAGGTCGCACCCGCGGCCCTGCGTGCCTTCAATCGCCGGAGCGTCGTGCCTGGCTCGGCGCGCGTCCGGTCCAGCGCTTGAACGCGCGGCGGAACTCGCGGGCGTCGTTGAAGCCGAGCCGGCCGCCAATGGCGACGATGGACAGGCTCGGGTCGCGCAGCAGTTCCATCGCCCGCTTGGTGCGCACGCGGTCGTGGATCGCGCTGAACGAGGTGCCTTCCTCGGCCAGCTGCCGGCGCAGGGTGCGTTCGCTCAGGTGCAGCGCCGCGGCCATCTCGGCCATCTGCGGGTTCTCGCGCAGGCGGGTGCGCAGGTGGCTCTCCAGCGCGGCGGTGGTCTCGCCGCATGCCGGGCGGGCGTCCATCTGCATGCGGCACAGGGTCATCACCTGGTTCGACGTCACCGGGTTGTAGCTGGTGAATGGCAGTTCCAGCCAGCGCCGGTCGATCACCAGCGCGTGCCGCGGCTGGTCGAAGCGCACCTCGCAGCCGAACACGTCGCGGTAGCGCTGCACATGGTGCGGCGCCGCGTATCCAAGCTCCAGGCGCTGCGGGCAGAACCCCGGGCCGACCAGTTCGCGCACCAGCTGCAGCACGCTGGAAAACAGTTCCTCGCACAGGAATGGCTGCAGGTCGCGGGCCTCCTCCGGCGCGCTGGCGACCGCCGCCACGCAGCCGTCGCCCTGTTCGGCCAGGGTGATGTCCATCAGCGCGCCGCTGTTGCGCTGGTAGGCCAGGCCGACGCGTACCGCCTCGCCGAAATCGGGCGCGGTCTTCATCGCCAGCCCGAGCAGGCCGAAGTTGCCCAGGTTCTGGCGGCCACCCAGCACCAGGCCCAGGCCAGCGCGGCCAGCGCACGCCGGATCACCGTGCTCGCCTGCCGGTAGGAGATGCGGGTGTCGGGGTTGCTGATTCCCTCGGGCTGAAGGCCGGTTCCGGCGAACCAGGCGTTGCAGTCGGTTCCCCTCTCGGCGGCGAACTGCATCAGCCCGCAGAGGATGTTGGTCGGCCGGTCGGCGGAGGACAGGTCGTCGCCGATTGCGGTGTTCAAACGCATCCGAAGTCCTTCCGATTGTCCGTTTTGCCCCCCTTTGTATGCCGCTTATGCCCTTCGCGCAATGTGCCCCGGCGCACCAGACTGCGGCGCAGACTTGGCGAGCACGTACGGGAGAGAATTCATGCAATGCAGCATTCTTGTCGGCACGATCGGCGCTGTTGCGCTCGTCCTCTCCGGGTGCCGGAAGGCGCCCGAGGCACCGGTTCCGGCGCCCGCTGACGCCGGCTTCGCCAGGGTGCTGCAGGAGAAGCTGCTCGACGCCAGGCCCGGCGACGTGATCGAGGTGCCGGAGGGTACCTTCCAGTTCGACCGCAGCCTCAGCCTGCGCGTGGACAACGTCACCCTGCGCGGCAAGGGCATGGACAAGTCGATCCTCAGCTTCAAGGGCCAGAAGGCCGGTGCCGAGGGCCTGCTGGTGAACGCCAACGGCTTCACCCTGGAGAACCTGGCGATCGAGGACAGCAAGGGCGACGGCTTCAAGATCAGCCAGTGCGAGAACGTCACCGTGCGCGGCGTGCGCGTGCAGTGGACCGGCGGGCCTAAGCCCAGCAACGGCGGCTATGGCCTGTACCCGGTGCTGTGCAGGAACGTGCTGATCGAGGACTCGGCGGCCATCGGCGCCTCGGATTCGGGCATCTACGTGGGCCAGTCGCGCGACGTCATCGTCCGCAACAACCGTGCCGAGCGCAACGTGGCCGGCATCGAGATCGAGAACACCATCAACGCCGACGTCCACGACAACCTGGCCACCGGCAACACCGGCGGCATCCTGGTGTTCAACATGCCGGCGCTGACCCAGCAGGGCGATGCGATCCGGGTGTTCCGGAACAAGGTGGTGGAGAACAACCACGACAATTTCGGCGCCAAGGGCACTCCGGTGGCCAGCGTGCCGGCCGGCAGTGGCGTGGTGATCAACTCCAACGACAACATCGAGATCTTCGACAACGACATCGGCGGCAACCGCACCGCCAACATCATCGTTTCCAGCGTGTACTCCACCGGCTACAAGGACGACAAGGCCTCCGACGGGTTCGATCCGTACCCGGAACGCATCCACGTGCATGGCAACCGCCTGTCCGGCGGCGGCGATTCGCCCGACCGCATGGACTTCAAGGCCCTGAAGGTGGCGATGTACGGCTTGACCGGGCATTTTCCGGACGTTCTGTTCGACGGCTACGTCAATCCGCGGCGTGCCGAAGGCCCGCAGATCTGCCTGCGCGGCGTCTCCGGCGTGCTCAATGCCGACGGTCCCGGCGGCTACAAGAACCCGAGCAAGGACGCCTCGCGCTACGACTGCACATTGCCGTCGCTGCCGGCGGTCGACCTGAAGCGCGGTTGAGGTGGGGCGCATGTCGCTGCATCGGATCCTGCTGGGACTGGCCGGACTGCTCGCCCTGGGCGCCTGCGCGCGTGCCCCGGCGCCCGTGCATTTCTTTGCCGAGGGCCAGCCCGAACACCTGTCCGACTGGAACGTGGTGTACGTGGCCGACGGCCGCCTGCGGCTCAATGCGCAGGTGCTGCCGTACGACCTGGACAGTGCGCTGTTCACCGACTACGCGCACAAGCTGCGCACGGTGTGGATGCCGGCCGGAACGCCCGCGCGCTACCGGCAGGACGGGGCGATCGATTTCCCGGTCGGCACCATCATCAGCAAGACCTTCTATTACCCGCGTGGCGAAGGCGACACGGTGCTGCGCAGCGACGACACCGGCGCGGACGCGGACGGCGGGCTGACGCTGGGCAAGGTGCGGCTGGTGGAGACGCGGCTGCTGGTGCGTCGTGCCTCGGGCTGGATCGCGCTGCCCTATGTGTGGAATGCCGGACAGACCGAGGCACGGCTGATGCGCACCGGCGAACTGGTGCCGCTGACCCTGGCCGGCGCGGACGGCAGGCGCCAGCCGCTGGAGTACATGGTGCCCGACGAGAACCAGTGCGCCGGCTGCCACGGCACCGACCTCACCTCCCGGCAGATCTTCCCGATCGGCCCCAAGCCAAGGCATCTCAACCATGACTTCGCCTATGCCGGCGGCAAGGCCAACCAACTGCGGCACTGGCAGGACGTGGGCTACCTGGGCGACCTGCCTGCCGGCGAACTGCCGCGGAACGTAGCCTGGAACGACCGCGCCGCGCCGCTGGAGGCGCGCGCGCGTTCGTACCTGGACATCAACTGCGGGCATTGCCACAGCCCGCGCGGCGCGGCACGCACCTCCGGCATGTGGCTGGACGCCGACACCCGCGATCCGCTGCGGCTGGGCCGCTGCAAGCTGCCGATCGCCGCGGGGCAGGGAACCGGCAACCGCGCCTGGGACATCGTGCCCGGCGCGCCGGACGATTCGATCCTGACCTACCGCATGCAGAGCGTGGACCCGGGCGTGATGATGCCGGAGCTGGGGCGCGGCCTGGTCCACGAAGAGGGCGTGGAGCTGATACGGCAGTGGATCGCGGCGATGTCCGCGCAGGACTGCGGCGCCTAGCGCCGGAACCGCACGTACGACGGGAAGGGCGCGGCCCGGGTATCGCCGCGCGCCAACGGTGGCAAGGGGGACTCACATGGGAAAGGGGAACGCGATGACATACAACCGATTGTCGCGCGGCGTCCGCAGGGCGCTGCTGGGCTCGCTGCTGGCCACGCCGGCACTGGCCGTGCAGGCGCAGGTGCAGCATCCGCCGCCAGCGCCACCGGAGGCGATCGAGCTGGACCGGATCGTGGTGACCGCGCAGAGCCGCGAGCAGGAGCTCAAGGATGTCCCCATCGCCCTGCAGGTGGTCGGCCAGAGCGTCATCGAACAGACCATGGCCGAGAATCTGGGCGACCTGGACAGTTTCGTCCCGGGCCTGTCGATCAGCGACGACCAGCCCACCCAGGCCAGCTTCAAGCTGCGCGGGCTGAGTACCGGTGACTTCGGCATCGGTACCGACCCGACCGTCGGCGTCTATGTCGATGGCGTCTACGCCGGCCGCGGCGGCGGCACCGTGCTGCCGTTCCTGGACGTCGAGCGCATCGAAGTGCTGAAGGGCCCGCAGGGCACGCTGTTCGGGCGCAACACCGCTGCCGGTGCGGTGTCCATCGTGACCCGGCGGCCCGACGACCAGTTCGGCGGCCGCGCGCGGGTGCGCGTGGGCAACCATGGCAAGCAGTACTTCGATGGCATGCTCAACCTGCCGGCCGGCGAGACCGCGGCCTTCCGCTTCAATGCGATGAACAGCCAGACCGACGGCTGGGTCAGGGACGCGGCCACCGGCAGGCCGCTCGATGACGGCCGCAACTGGGCCACGCGCGCGGCGTTGCGCTGGGACATCGACGACAACACGCAGATGCTGCTGAGCTGGGACCACGAGGACCTGGACCAGCGTTCACGCCCGGCCATCGGCATCGTCGCGCTGCCGCCGGCGCCGGGGCTGCCGCCGGTGCCCGCCGATCCGGCGCACTACCAGGACCCGATCGGCCACGCCGCCTATACCGACGTGGTGGACAACAACGAGACGCGCACGTTCGATGGCGCGACCCTGATCCTCGACCACGCGTTCGAATGGGGCCACCTGGTGTCGACCAGCGCCTGGCGCAGCTTCGATACCTACAACCGCGCCGAGGAAGACGGCACCCCGCGCCGCGAGTTGTACCTGGACACCATCAACATCGAGGACAACACCACCTGGTACCAGGAATTCAAGTTCAGCGGCAACACCGAGCGGCTGGACTGGGTGGCCGGTGCCAGTTGGTTCCAGGAAAAGGCGCGCCAATCCAGCGTGGTCGACCTGACCAGCGACAGCATCAATACCGCGGCGGCCGGCCTGTACGGGATGCCGCTGTTCGGCATGCTGCAGGATGCGGCCGACTTCTACGGCCTCCCGGTGCAGCTGTTCGGCCACCCGTGGCGCGAGGCCTATGACAACACCGTCGATTCCACCGCCTACGCGCTGTTCGGCGACGTGATCTGGCACGCCACCGACACGCTCAACCTGACCTTCGGCCTGCGCTATACGCGCGACCGCAAGGCGTTCACCTGGTTCAACGACCACCACCGCGCCGATGCCCTCAACCAGGCGCTGCAGGCGCTGGAGCAGTACGGCGTGCTGCCGCAGCCGGTGCCGTGCCAGGCGCTGGGCCTGTGCGCCATGGACACCGATGGCGACGGCCTGATTCCGATCGATGCCGCGTTCCTGGCCGGTTTCGACCTGGCCTTCAGCGACCCGGTCTCGATGGCCAACAAGGGCGTGACCAACCGCGCCAGCCACGCGTGGAGCGACTGGAGCCCGCGCCTGGTCATCGACTACCACCCGTCCGCCGACACCATGCTGTTCGCCTCGGTGGCCAAGGGCTACAAGGCCGGCGGCTACAACGCGTTCTCGCCGGGCGCCAGCTTCGCCAACGAAAGCGTCTGGAACTTCGAGGCCGGCATCAAGCGCGACCTGCGCGACCTGCGCATCCAGTACGAGGCGTCGGTGTTCCGCTACGTCTACGACAACCGCCAGGCGATCCGGCTGGACACGACGTCCGACATCCCGCGCTATGTGGTCAGCACCAGCGACCTGGCCGCGCGCGGTGTCGATTTCAGCGCGCGCTGGCAGGCCAGCGAGCATCTGAGCATGGATGTCGCCGTCGAATGGATCGACTCCACCTACAAGAACTACGTCACCCCGGAAGGGGTCGACCTGGGGAGGCAGCCGACTGGCGAGCCGAGCCTGTCCTTCGCCGCCGGGGCCGCCTACACCGTGCCGCTGGGCGCACATGGCGAGCTGATGTTCTCGGCACGCCATTCCTATGGCGGCAGCGCGCGCTGCAACGCCGGTTCCCTGAGCCAGGGCAACTGCGGGCGCTATCCCGCGTTCACCATCGGCGAGGAACGCAACCGCACCGACCTGTACCTGCGCTGGCGCTCGCCGTCCACGCACTGGAGCGTGGCTGCCTACGCCAACAATGTCTTCGACAACCGCTACGTGAACGGGCTGTACACCTATGGCACCACGGTGGTCGGCACCACCGCTGCCGGCGTCAGCGAGCCGCGGTTCTACGGCATGGAACTGATGTACCGGTTCTGACCGCCCGGCCAGCGGGGCGCCGGTGCGCTGCCGGTACCCCGCTGGCCCGGGCAGCCCCTGCTTCCGGCCCGCCACCGGCGCCGCGTCGCGCGCATCGCGGTGCAGCCACTAGACTCGAGCCCATGGACACCACCACCACGCCCATTTCCGAACTGCGCCCGATGCTGGATCGCCTGCGCGCCGCCTGGCAGGCGCGCAAGCCGGACCGCGCGCAGCGCAGCGCCGACCTGCTGCGCCTGCGCCAGGCCCTGAAACGGCGGCTCGAGGCGATGGCGCAGACCATTGCCGCCGATTTCGGCCACCGTTCACTGCACGAATCGCGCATCGCCGACGGCATGGCCGTGCTCAACGAGATCGACCACCTGCGCCGGCACCTGCGTCGCTGGATGAAGCCGCGCCGGGTCGGCGTGGGCTGGCGCTTCCTGCCGGCACGCGCGGAGATCCGCGCCGAGCCGGTCGGCGTGGTCGGCGTCATCTCGCCCTGGAACTACCCGGTCAACCTGGCGCTGATCCCGCTGGCCACGGCCATCGCCGCGGGCAACCACGTCTATCTGAAGCCCTCCGAGCACACGCCGCGCACCAGTGCCTTCCTGCGCGAGCTGCTGGCCGAGGTGTTCCCTGACGGGCGCGTCGCCGTCGCCGAGGGAGGGGCCGAGGTCGCCGCCGCGTTCGCCGCGCTGCCGTTCGACCACCTGGTGTTCACCGGCTCCACCGCGGTCGGGCGCAGGGTGATGGCCGCGGCCGCGCCGAACCTGACCCCGCTGACGCTGGAGCTGGGCGGCAAGTCGCCGGCGATCGTCTGCGACGACTATCCGCTGGAACTGGCCGCGGCGCGGCTGGCCACCGGCAAATGGTTCAACGGCGGGCAGACCTGCATCGCCCCGGACTACGTGCTGGTGGGGGCGGCGCGCCGCGACGCACTGGTGCAGGCGCTGCGCACCCAGGTGCGCGCGCGCTACGGCCAGGCGCTGGCCGGCAACGAGGACTACAGCCGCATCATCAACACCGGCCAGTATGCGCGCCTGCAGGGGTATGTGGACGACGCCCGCGCCCGCGGCCTGGAGGTGATCGAACTGGGCCAGGCCGACCCGGCGCAGCGGCTGTTCCCGCCGACCCTGGTGCTGGAGCCCGGCGACGACGCCACGGTGATGCAGGAGGAGATCTTCGGCCCGGTGTTCCCGATCCGCAGCGTGCACTCGCTGGACGAGGCCATCGACTACGTCAACGCGCACGACCGGCCGCTGGCGCTGTACCCGTTCAGCCACGACCGCGCGCAGGTGGAGCGGATCCTGCGCGGTACCCTGGCCGGCGGCGTCTGCGTCAACGACACGCTGTTCCATTTCGCCATCAACGACCTGCCGTTCGGCGGCATCGGCCCCAGCGGGATGGGGGCCTATCACGGCCGCGCCGGTTTCGATGCGATGAGCAAGCAGCTGCCGATCCTGTGGCAGGCGCGGCGCAGCGGCGGCGACCTGCTGAAGCCGCCGTACCGGCAGGCGCAGTGGCTGATCGACCTGATCGTGCGCTGAGTCGCTCCCGGTCCGGGCCAGGCGGTCCGTGCGCCCCGGCGCCGGGCCTGCCGCGGCGGTGGGGGGGCGGGGGCGCCGTTCCCCGGGCGACAGGCACAAAAAACCCGCCATCCGGTGCCGTGAGGGGAGGGAGACAAACGGCGCGGTACTGCTGGCGGGTGAGTGGATTCTTGCTCAGTTGATGTTGCTTTGCAACATCAGGATTCGTCGGGGGCGGGCCTGGCGCTGGCCTGCGCTTCGGTGCGGTTCAGCCGCGCATTGAGCGCGTCCAGGCGCGCGTTGAGCGCCTCGATGTCCGAACGGCTGGGAATGTCCATGCGCCGCAGCACCCGCTGCACCCGGTCCTCGAAGGATTTCTCGACCCGGTCCCAGGTGCCGGCCGCGCGGTCGCGGGCGTTGCCCAGGGTGGTCTCGACCGAATCGCGCAGGCTTTCGCCGCGCGGCGATTCCTCGCGGCTGCGGGCCTCCATCGATTCGCCTTCGCGGACCAGCGACTCGAACAACCGGCTGCCCTCGGCCTGGGCCCGCGACAGCGCGCCAAGCCCGGCCAGCCAGACCTGCTGCGCCGATCCGCCGAGCGTGCGGCCGGCGCGCGTATCGCGCTCGGCGCCGCCCGCGTCCGCGGCGCGGCCTGCATTGCCGTGTTCATGGGTACTCATGGGGACGTTCCTCCGTTCGGGCAGTCACCGCTACCGTAGCGGCAGCGATGCCTGCACCGCGTGATGGAGCCGCGGTGCCATGCGCAACCGTTCAGCCGAGCTTTTCGGACAGTACCCGCCGGATCTCCGCTTCCACCATGCCCTTCATGGCCGACAGCAGGAAGCCGAGTTCGGCCTTCACCCGCACCGCACCGGGCAACAGTTCGATCACCCCGTCGACCCCGGAACGGGTGAAGTGCAGGTGGGCGCCCTCCCAGCGCGTGCTCACTTCGAAGCGCTCCTGCAGCTTCCGTGCGACTTCGCCGATGGCCTCGCGGGCGCGCTCGTCGGTCAGCGGGTGGGCATGGTGGATATCGATGGTGGACATGCAGGGCTCCTGGCAGTGGGGCGTGGGACGCGGGTGCGGCATTGTGCGGACCGGCGCGGCGCAGTCCAAGCCCCGCGCCTACCTTATGCACGCTCTGCCAACCTGCTAGGCTGCCGCCGGTGCGCACCCTGCAAGTCCATTTCAGCAATCGCCAGCAACCGGATCAGCGCCTAGCGCCGGGGGTGCAGCGCATCGTCCGCGATGCCAGCGGGCAGGTCCGCCTGGGCGACGACAGCGTCGGCCCGCTGCTGCTGGCCCGGTTCTGCACCGACGAGCGCGGGGTCTGGCTGCAGGTGGCCAGCGGCAGCCGCGGCATCCACGTCAACGGCCGCCCGGTGCGGCGCATGGCGCTGCTGCGCGCCGGCGACTCGGTCTACGCCGATGGCGTGGAGATGCTGTTGCGTGGCGAGTCCGAACCGGTCGTGCAGCCGCCGGCGGCGAACGGCGAACAGAGCGACGACCTGCGCGTGCTGCTGCGTGGCGTCGGCGGCCAGCACCACGGCCGCTGCTACCCGCTCGACCGGCCCCGCACCATCGGCCGCGACCGCGCGGTGGACGTGGTGATCGACGACCCGGCCTTTCCCGAGCGGCATGCCCGGTTCGAGCGCCATGGCGACCGCGTGCTGCTGCGCGACCTCGGCTCGCCCGACGGCTGCCAGGTCAACGGCATCGCGGTCCGGCACTGTTGGTTGCAGGGGGGCGACCAGGTGGTCTTCGAGGGCAACCAGCGCTTCGTGCTGGAAGTCCCGCTGGACGCCCGCGCGGCCATGTTCTCCGCAGTGGCCGATGCGCCGGGCATGGCGCCGGACGCGCGTACGGACGACGACCCGCCGCCGCGTGCGCGGCGCTGGCCCTGGCTGCTGCTCAGCGCGCTGCTGCTGGGCGGCGCGATCAGCGCGCTGCTGCTGTTCGGCGCCCGCTGAAGCCGGGCGCCGTTTCCGTGCGCGGCCGCCTGGCCGGCGGCTGTCGAACCCCGGGCAATTGGCTGCAGATGCAACCTTTTCCGCGTCCCCAAAGCCTGTTGCGCTGCGGCATACTTGGGGTTCCCCTCGGACAGGTGTGACATGACGCGCGCGTTCAATTTCAGTGCCGGCCCAGCGACCCTGCCGGAATCGGTCCTGCGCCAGGCGCAGGCGGAAATGTTGGAATGGAACGGCGTGGGCGCGTCCATCGTCGAGATCAGCCACCGCAGCGCCGACTTCATGCAGGTGGCGGCGCAGGCCGAAGCCGACCTGCGTACCCTGGTCGGCATTCCCGAAGACTACGCCGTGCTGTTCCTGAGCGGCGGCGCGACTACCCAGCAGGCGCTGCTGCCGTTGAACCTGGCCGCGCCCGGGCAGCGCGTGGACTACGTGGTCAGCGGCCACTGGGGCAAGACCGCGGTCAGGCAGGCGCGGCCCTACGTGGACGTGAACATCGCCGCCGACAGCGAGGCCGGTGGTTTCCGCGACATTCCGGCACGCGCGCAGTGGCGGCTGTCCGCCGATGCGGCCTACGTGCACATCACCGCCAACGAGACCATCCATGGC
>ERZ778021.3454-NODE-3454-length-11336-cov-3.676181_pt1 | contig 11336 bp, 10 predicted proteins | sample MGYA00375751_ERZ778021 | MGnify/ENA primary metagenome ERZ778021 (study PRJEB29350, sample SAMN05389814) | bioreactor metagenome | isolation source: Thiocyanate stock bioreactor | place: South Africa: University of Cape Town | collected 2013-08-29 ... | reverse complement strand
GCCATGACCTCGTCGCCCTCCATCCCTTCGCCCTTGGCGGAAAAGCGCGGGTCGGGTGCGCGCGGGCCCATCCCGATGGCGACCGACGCGCGGCCCGCATAACGCAGCATCAGCATGCAGTTGCGGGCATCCCCGCCAAGCGGCTTGGCCAGGGTGAACCGCACCCAGCCCGTCTGCGTCTCCTGACCGGCATAGGCCTCGGTCAGCTCATGCGCGACGCCGCCGGCATCGATGATCGACACCGTCAGGCCAAGGTCGCGATTGCGCGGCAGTTCGGGCAGCCACAGATCCACCACCGAGATGCTGACGGCGTTGATGGGCAGCTTCTGGATGATGGTGGCGTCGCCCTCGATCCTGCGGATCAGGCCCGAGGGTTGCCAGCTGAGCGTCTGTGCAACCTGCGGGTTGCCCAGGGTATAGAGAAAGCTCTCGATCTCGCGGAACCGGGTTTTGTCCGACAGGTTCTCACGGCGCAGCAAGGCTGCCGCCGCCCGCGTCTCGCCCATGGCCTGCTGATAGCGGCCAAGGCGGGCGCTGAGCAACTCCAGCAGGTCCTGGCTCAGCCGCTCGGGGGCGTCCCGGTCGACGGCGATGATGGGGACATTGGCCATGCCGCTGGCGGTCAGGCGTTCGCGCCAGGTGGCACGGTTCGCGAAATCGACCAGAGCGGCCAGCCAGGTCCCGGCCGTCTCGGCGACCAGCGCGTTGTCCAGACCATCTGTCGGAGGGGCAACGACCTGAAGATGCGGGGGCAGAAGCTGCCGGAACGAATCGTCCAGATCAGTGTCCGCAAGCAAAGAGAATCGATTGGCACCCGCCGTCATTTGGTATCCAGCCATGGTTGATTTGATGTTGCTTTGCGCGATGCGCAGGTTATGGAAGCGATGTTGGCATCTTACCCAAGTAATTTAGTTAGTTTTCATGCACAAAACCGTCTAGTCTTTCAAGCGGCCTGACTGGCGGCGTTTCAGTCTGTGGTTCCTTACGGGATATTTTGTGCACCGATTATGACGATTGTCAGGAAAAACGCGGACTAGGCCCTGGTTTCTTTTCGACCTCGCCTGCGAAAGAGGCAACCAATAACTAAACTGCTCGTTTCACATAAACACGGTTAACGTGTATTTGCGTCCTATGCAACTTATTCCTGTCGTGCAATCAGCGAGTTGCCTGACCATGGTCAGCCAGCGAAAACTTGCGCAGCGTGCCGTGCGAATTGGCGGGAAAGACCGCCGGAGGGTCGTCCCGGAAAGGGCCTAGCCCAGGATGCCGGGCCGGTCGATTCGCAGTCGGTCCAAGATATGTTCGATATGGCTAAGATGGTCGCGCACGGCGGCGGCGGCAGCGTCCGGGTCGCGCGCGCGCAGGGCCGCCAGGATGGTGCGATGCTCGATCCAAGCGGTCGAGCTGCCATAGGACAGCGACAGGAACCGTGCCCGGTCCATGTGCCCCTTGTTGTCGCGGACCAGGTTCCAGACGAACTCCTTACCCGCGGCGGCGCAGATGCCGCGGTGGAACTGGTCGTCCAGCGCGTGGAAATCGGCGCGGCGGTCTGCGAGGCTGGCGGCCTCCTGCAGCTCGATCAGGCGGTCCAGGCTGTCCCAATCGGCGGGTTGCAGGCGCAGGGCGGCCTCGCGCATCGTGGCCTCCTCCAGCGCGCTGCGCACGAAATAGGCCTGCATCACCGCCTCGGTCGAGATGGGCGTCACGGTGGTCGCCCGCTGCGGGCGGATCTGGATGAAGCCCAGCTGCGACAGCCGATAGAACGCGTCCCGCACGGGCTGGCGCGACACGCCCATCTGGGCGGCCACCTCGGCCTCGGACAGCTTGGCGCCGGGGGGCAGGGTCAGGTTCACGACCCGCGCATACAGCGCCTCGAAGATCTGGTCGGTGACCGAGCGTGGGCGCAGATCCTCCATCGGGGGCAGGCTGTCGGGTTCCAGCACAGGCATGTCCGCACCTTTATTGACGCATCCTGTAAACTAGCATATTAGACGACTAGCGACATGGCAAGTGAGTCGGAGGAGGATCGCATGGCCTTGCTGGACGGAGACCGGCTGTTCCCCACCGACCCGCGCAGCCGCGATCTGGCGCGGGCGCTGTATGACGGCGTGCGCGACCTGCCGATCCTGTCCCCGCATGGCCATACCGACCCCCGCTGGTTCGCCGAGGATCGGCCTTTTCCCGACCCCGCGCAGCTGTTCGTGACGCCCGACCATTACGTCTTTCGGATGCTGTGCTCTCAGGGGGTCGCGCTGAGCGATCTGGGCGTGCCGCGCGTCGATGGCGGCCCGACCGAAACGGACGGGCGCACCATCTGGCGGCTGTTCGCCCGGCACTATTCTCTGCTGCGGGGCACGCCGTCGCGGCTGTGGCTGGATCATTCGTTCCAGCATGTCTTCGGTATCGACCGCCGCCTGTCGGAGGCGACGGCCGACTGGTATTACGACCACATCGCCGACTGCCTGGCCCGCCCGGAATTCCGCCCCCGCGCCCTGTTCGAGCAGTTCAACATTGCGGCCATCGCCACGACGGAGGCCGCGACCGACGATCTGCGCTGGCACAAGATGATCGCCGACAGCGGCTGGCAGGGCAGGGTCATCACCGCCTATCGCCCCGACGGCGTAATCGACCCCGAGATGGCGGGTTTCGCCGACAACGTCGCCCTGATGGGCCAGCAGACGGGGTTCGATACGACGACCTGGGCGGGCTATCTGGATGCGCACCGGGCGCGGCGTGCGTTCTTCATCCAGCTCGGCGCGACTTCCAGCGATCATGGCCATGCCAGCGCCAGGACCGAGGATCTGCCGCAGGCCGAGGCGGCGGCGCTGTTCGAAAAGGCTTTGCGCGGCCGGTGCAGCGCCGATGAGGCCGACGCATTCCGCGGCCACATGCTGACCGAGATGGCGCGGATGAGCCTGGAGGACGGGCTGGTCATGCAGATCCACCCCGGATCGCGGCGCAACCATTCGGATGACGTGCTGGCCATGTTCGGGCGCGACAAGGGCTTCGACATTCCGGGACGCACCGATTACGTCGCGGCGCTGCGCCCGCTGCTGAATGCGGTCGGCATGGACCCGCGCCTGACGGTGATCCTGTTCACCCTGGACGAGACGGCTTACGCGCGCGAACTGGCGCCGCTGGCCGGCGTCTGGCCCTGCCTGCGCCTTGGCCCCGCCTGGTGGTTCCATGACAGCCCCGAAGGAATGCGCCGGTTCCGCGAGATGACGACGGAAACTGCGGGCTTTTACAACACGGTGGGGTTCAACGACGACACCCGCGCCTTCTGCTCCATCCCGGCGCGCCATGACGTCGCCCGGCGGGTGGATTGCAGCTATCTGGCGACGCTTGTCGCCACGGGACGCCTTGCGGAAGACGAGGCGCCCGAGGTCGCGCGCGACCTGACCCATGGCCTGGCGAAACGGGCCTACAAACTCTGAGCGTTCATATCTGGGAGGATAAGATGAAGTTCCTGACAACCACGTTCGCCGCCCTGCTGGCCTCGGCCAGCTTTGCCGCCGCCTGCGAGGTCACGCTGCGGTCCTCGGACACGCATCCCGATGGCTATCCGACGGTCGAGGGCGTCAAGGCCATGGCCGAGGAGGTCCGCGAAAAGACCGACGGCCGCGTCTGCATCGAGGTCTTCCCCTCGGCCCAGCTGGGCGAGGAGCGTGACACGATCGAACAGACCCAGTTCGGCGTCATCGATATGGTCCGCGCATCCTTTGGCACGTTCAACGACATCGTGCCGGTCACGCAGACCTTCTCGCTGCCCTATCTGTTCCGCAACGTGGATCACATGCACGCGGTGATGGACGGTCCCATCGGCGATGAGATCGGCGCGGCCTTCGAGGAACGCGACCTGGTCGTGCTGGCCTATTACGATGGCGGCGCGCGCAGCTTTTACAACTCGCAAAAGCCGATCAACAGCCTGGAGGATCTGGCCGGGATGAAGTTCCGGGTCATCCAGAACGACGTGTTCGTGGACATGATGACCGCACTGGGCGCCAACGCGACGCCGATGCCTTATGGCGAGGTCTATTCCGCCATCCAGACCGGCGTGATCGATGGCGCGGAAAACAACTTTCCCAGCTATGACAGCTCGGGCCATGCCGAGGTTGCGAAATACTACACCCTGGACGAGCATCTGATGGTGCCCGAACTGGTCGCGGTGTCCAAGACCAGCTGGGACCGGCTGACCCCCGAGGATCAGGCCGTCCTGCGCGAGGCTGCGGTGAACTCTTCCGCCACGCAGCGCCAGCTATGGGCCGATGCCGAGGCCGCGTCCGAGGAAACCGTGGTCGCGGCGGGGGCCGAAATCGTGCGCGAGATCGACAAGCAACCCTTTATCGACGCCATGGCCCCGGTCTACGAGAAATATGCGACCTCGGCCGAGTCTCAGGATCTGGTCGAGCGGATCCGCGCGACGGAATAATGATGTGGGCCGCCCCGACAGGGGCGGCCGCTTTTTCCTCTGGGGGGCGCGATGCGCGACACGATGATCGGACTGGCCCGATTGACCGGCGCTGTGGCGCAGGCGGGGCTGTGGCTTGCGGGGACAGGGCTGGTCCTGATGACCGTTTTTGTCTTTGCGCAGGTGTTTTTTCGCTATGTGATGGGGACCAGCCTGTTCTGGGCGGAACCGGCGGCGGTGATGCTGATGGGCTGGTTCATCTTCATCGGCGCGGCGGTCGGCGTGAAGGAAGGGTATCACCTGTCCTTCGATGTCGGCCTGATGGTCGTGCCCGCCAGCTGGAGGCCGTGGTTTCACGCACTGTCGGACGTGGTCGTCACGGGCTTTGGGTTTGGCATGGCGTGGTTCGGCTGGCAGCTGGCCGCGCGGGCATCGGTCGGCGTGGTTCCGGGGCTTGGCATCTCGCGGTTGTGGGATTTCGCGCCGCTGATCGGCGGGGGCGTGTTGCTGATTCTGTTCTCGGTCGAGCGTCTTCTGCGGCGCGCGGCGGGGCTGAAGACGATGCGCTTTGGCGACATGGATGACGCCGCCGACGGCACGGTTGACGGCACGGGGCACGCAGGAGCCGCGGATGCGGTTCTGGACGCAGGGGCGCCAGACGCCCGCAAGGGGAAATAAGTCATGGAATTGTGGGTTCTGTTCGGCAGCTTCGTCGTGCTGTTGCTGATAGGCACGCCGGTGGCGTTCTGTCTGGGTGCCGCCAGCTTTCTGACCGTCCTTTATCTGGGACTGCCGCCGGTGGTGGTGTTCCAGCGCCTGAACAGCGGCATCTCGGTCTTTGCGCTGATGGCGATTCCGTTCTTCATCTTTGCGGGCGATCTGATGGTGCGGGGCGACATCGCCCGGCGGCTGATCGCGCTGGCGGGCGCGCTGGTCGGGCATATGCGCGGCGGGCTGGGGCAGGTCAACATCACCGCCTCGATCATGTTCGGCGGCATTTCCGGCTCGGCCGCCGCCGATGCCAGCGCGATCGGCGGGCTGATGGTCCCGCAGATGAAGGCGCGCGGCTATGACGTGGATTACGCGGTCAACATCACCGTTGTCAGCTCGATCATCGCGCTGATGATCCCGCCCAGCCACAACATGATCATCTATTCCATCGCCGCTGGAGGACGGCTGTCGATCGCTGACCTGTTCACCGCCGGCATCATTCCGGGGCTGGTTCTGGCGCTGTCGCTGATGGTCACCGCCTGGTGGGTCGCGCGCAAAAAGGGCTATCCGACCGAGCCATTCCCCGGATTGCGGATGCTGGGCGTGCTGTTCGTCTCGGCGCTGCCCGGACTGATCCTGATCGGGATCATTTTCGGCGGCGTACGCTCGGGCATCTTCACCGCGTCTGAAAGCAGCAATATCGCGGTCGTCTATGCGCTGCTGATCACCGCGCTGGTCTATCGCACCCTGCCGTTCCGCGAGTTCGTCGAGGCAACCAAGGGCGCCGTGCGCACCACCGCCATGGTGCTGCTGGTGATCGGCTGCGCGGCCTGTTTCGGCTGGCTGCTGGCCTATCTGCGGGTGCCGACGCAACTGGTCGAGCTGCTGCAAAGCGTGTCGAACAATCCGCTGGTGATCCTGTTGCTGATGAACATCATCCTGCTGATCCTGGGGACGTTCATGGACATGTCGCCGCTGATCGTCATCACCACGCCGATCTTCCTGCCCGTCGCCACGGCATTCGGCGTTGACCCGGTGCATTTCGGGGTGATCCTGATTCTCAACCTGGGGATCGGCCTGTGCACGCCGCCGGTGGGCGCGGTGCTGTTCGTCGGCTGTGCGGTCGGGCGCATCAGCATCTGGCAGGCCATGCGCACGATCTGGCCGTTCTATGGCGCTGCCTTCGCCACGCTGATGCTGGTCACTTACATCCCCGGCCTGTCGCTGTGGCTGCCCTCGCTGTTCCGTTGAAAGGCGCATCATGACCGATCCCGTCCGCACCGTGCTGGCGCATGCGCCCGACCTGATGGTGGTCCGCTTTGCCTTTGGCGCGGGCGACCAGGGCGCGCTGCACAGCCATCCGCATGTGCAGTCGACCTATGTTCAATCGGGGCGCTATCGCTTCACCATCGACGACCGCGCATTCGAGGTCGGGCCGGGTGATGCCTTCATCATCCCGTCGGGCGCCGTCCATGGCTGCCTCTGTCTGGAGGAGGGCGTGCTGATCGACAGCTTCCCCCCCCGCCGCGACGATTTTCTGTGAAAAGGACCATCCCAGGCCTCATGTCGAGACCCGCCACGCGATCCCCCCGCAGCACGCCCGCGGCATGGACACCGCGCAGCTGCGCCAGCATTTCCTGGCCGAGGGGCTGTTCGCCGACGGTGAAGTCCGGCTGGTCTACACCCATTACGACCGCTTTGTCGTGGGCGGCGCGGTGCCTGCGGGTGGATCGCTGGTGCTGGACCAGATCGCCGAAACCAGAACCACCAGCTTTCTGGACCGCCGCGAGATGGGCATCGTTAATATCGGCGGTACGGGCCGGGTCGAGGCCGCGGGCCAGGGCTGGGACATGGCGGATGGCGACGTGCTGTATCTGGGCATGGGCGCCGGGGCGGTGACGTTTTCGGGCGGGGGGCGGTTCTACATCACCTCGGCGCCCGCGCATCGCGCGCTGCCGCATCGGCTGGTCACCGTCGATCAGGCCAAGAAGGTCGAGATGGGCGCGACCGCAACCTCGAACAAGCGCGTCATCAAGCAGTTCATCCACCCGCTGGTCATGGAGAGCTGTCAGCTGGTGCTGGGGTATACGTCGCTGCAGGAGGGCTCGGTCTGGAACACCATCCCCAGCCACGTCCATGACCGCCGGATGGAGGCCTATCTCTATCACGGCATGGCGCCGGAATCGCGCGTCCTGCACCTGATGGGCGAGCCGCAGGAGACGCGCCACCTGTTCGTGGCCAATGAACAGGCCGTCCTGTCGCCGCCCTGGTCGATCCATTCGGGCGCGGGCATCGGCGAATACACCTTCATCTGGGCCATGGCGGGGGACAATGTCGATTACACCGACATGGACTTCATCCAGCCGGAGGACCTGCGGTGAGCGCCTTTTCCCTTGCGGGTCGCACAGCCCTGGTCACCGGCGCGAATACCGGCATCGGCCAGGCCATCGCGGTCGCCCTGGCGCAGGCCGGGGCCGAGGTCATCGCATCGGGCTGCCGCGATTGCGATCAGACGGTGGCGCTGATGGGCCAAGTGTCTGACAAGGCGGGGCGGTCGCTGACCCTAGATTTCGCCGACCCGATGGCCGCGCGCGACGTGTTTGCCGATCAGCCGATCGACATCCTGGTGAACAACGCGGGCATCATCCGCCGCGACGACGCGGTGGATTTCACGGAAGGTGATTGGGACGCGGTGATGGACGTGAACGCCAAGGCGCTGTTCTTTACCTGCCAGGCCTTTGCGCGCGCGGCCCTGCCGCGGGGCCGGGGCAAGATCATCAACATCGCCTCGCTGCTGTCGTTCCAGGGCGGCATCCGGGTGCCGTCCTATACCGCATCGAAACATGGCGTGGCGGGCCTGACCAAGCTGATGGCGAACGAATGGGCGGGGCGCGGCCTGAACGTCAACGCCATCGCTCCCGGCTATATCGAGACCGCCAACACCGAGGCCCTGCGCGCCGACCCCGACCGCTCCCGCGCGATCCTGGAGCGCATCCCCGCAGGCCGTTGGGGCCGCCCCGAGGACATCGCCCAGACCGCCGTCTTCCTGGCCGCCCCGGCATCCGATTACGTCAACGGCGCGATCCTCAACGTCGATGGAGGCTGGCTTGCCCGATAGGTTGCACCGCACCCCGTCCACCGCCCCTGCGGGCATCGTCCATCTGGGCCTGGGCGCGTTCTTTCGCGCGCATGGCGCGGTCTATGTGGCCGAGGCCATGGCCCGGTCGGGCGGCGATTGGGGGATCATCGGCGTGTCGCTGCAATCGCCCGGCACACGCGACCGGCTGGCCCCGCAGGGCTGGGCCTATACCGCGCTGGAGCTGGGACCGGAGGGAGAGACCCCGCAGGTCGTGACCATCCTGCGCGATGTGCTGGTCGCCCCCGAGGACCCGCAGGCGGTGCTGGACGCGATGGCCGCACCGGCGGTGCGCATCGTCAGCCTGACCGTAACCGAAAAGGGCTATTGCCATGAGCCCTCCACGGGGCGTCTGAACGCGGATCACCCCGATATCCGCCACGATCTGGACCACCCGCTGCCGAAATCCGCGCCGGGGTTCCTGGTGCGCGCGCTGGCGCAGCGGCGGGCGGCGGGGGTCGCGCCCTTCACCGTGCTGTGCTGCGACAACCTGCCCGAGAATGGCCGCGTCGTGCGGGACGTCGTGCTGGACCTGGCGCGCCTGATCGACCCGGGCCTGGCGGACTGGATCGCGGCCCATGGTGCCTTTCCCGCGACGATGGTGGACCGCATTGTGCCCGCCACCACCCCCGCCGATCTGGATCGGCTGGAGGCCCTGACCGGCCAGCGCGACGAGGCCCCGGTCATGCACGAACCCTTTCGGCAATGGGTGGTCGAGGACCGCTTTGTCGGCGGTGACCGCCCCGATCTGGGCGCCGTGGGCGTGCAGATGGTCACCGACGTCACCCCGTTCGAGCATATGAAGCTGCGCATGCTGAACGGTACGCACTCTGCCCTGGCCTATCTGGGCTATCTGGCCGGGCACCAGACCATCGCCGACACGGTGGCCGACCCGGCCTTTGCCGGTCTGCTGACGCGGCTGTGGCGGGATGAGATCATCCCGGCGCTGACCCCGCCGCCGGGGGTCGATCTGGGCGCCTATGCCGATGCGCTGGCGGCGCGTTTTGCCAACCCGGCGATCCGGCACCGGACCTGGCAGATCGCCATGGATGGCAGCCAGAAGCTGCCGCAGCGCATTTTGGGCACCATCGCCGAAGGGCGCGCGGCGGGGCGTGCGGTGCCGGGCCTGACCTTGGCGGTCGCGGCCTGGATGCGCTATGCCTCGGGGCGCGACGAGGCGGGAGGGCCGATCGATGTCCGCGACCCGCTGGCACCCACCTTGGCGGGGTTGTGGGACGAGCATGCCGCGCGCGCCGTCCAGGGCTTCCTGACGCTGGAGCAGGTGTTTCCCCAGGTGTTGCGCGCCGATGCGGGCTTTGTGCGCGACCTGTCGCGGACGCTGCACATGCTGGTCGAACGGGGGGCGCGGGACACGGTCGCCGCGCTGTGATCAGCGGGGGCTGCCCCCGCGGATCGTCCCGCATCACGCGGGGGGCAGCGCCGCGCGCACCAGCGCGCCCGGATGGCGGATCACCTGCCGGCTGAGCGCATGGCCGGCACGCACCGCCGCGCCGCAATCAGGCCGCGCCAGCCAGGCCGCCAGATAGCCCGCGTTGAAGCTGTCGCCCGCGGCGGTGGTGTCGACCGGCTTCTCGGGGCGCAGATCGTCGATGGCGCCCGCGCCGTGGGCACCGTCCCAGCAGATCGGCCCGCCGCCATTCTTGACCACCACATGCCCCGCCCCCAAGGCCAGATAGCGGGCCAGCGTGGCGGCAGGATCCGCATCGCCGAAATGGGTGGCTTCGTCATCAAAGCTGGGCAGGACCAGGTCGGATTGCGCCGCCGCCTGCTGGATCGTGGCGCGCATGGTGTCGGCATCGGCCCAGAGGCGCGGGCGCAGGTTGGGGTCGAACACCACCAGCGTGCCGCGCGCGCGGGCCTGGGCCAGCGCATCCATCAGATGGCCGCGCCCCTCCGGCGGCAGGATCGCCAGCGTGATCCCGGACAGATAGGCCAGCGCGCAGCCCCTGAGCGCGCGGGCCAGCACCGCCGGATCATTGGCCAGCCGCCGCGCGGCGGAACTGTCGCGCCAATAGGAGAAGCTGCGCTCCCCGTCGGCCAGGGTGATGGCATAGAGGCCGATCTCGCGCGCCGGGTCGCGGGCGATATGGGTCACGTCCAGCCCTTCGGCCGCCATGAACCCCACCGCGCGGTCCGAGAAGGGCCCGGTCCCCACCCGCGTCAGATAGCCCACCTGCCAGTCCTGGCCCAGCAGGCGGCGCAGATACCAGGCGGTGTTCAGCGTGTCGCCCGCGATGCCCGCGCGCCACAGGTCGGGCTGGCCCGCGCCGGACAGTTCGACCATGGCCTCGCCGATGCACAGGATGCGGGTCATGGGCGGGGCTTTCGGGCCAGGGCGGCCTCGACCCGGCGCAGCACGCGCAGGCCCTTCAGGCGACCGATGGCCGGATAGCCCGGCTGACCGCCGCGCCCGATATCGTCCAGGATGTCCTGGCCGTGGTCGGGGCGCATCGGGATGACGGCATCGGCGCGGCCTGCTGCGCGGCGGCGGGCTTCCTCGTCCAGGATGGCGTCGATCAGGGCCACCATGTCGGTCTGGCCGCTCAGATGCTCATCCTCGAAAAAGCTGTCGGGGATGGCATCGCCGTCGCGGCGCACGTTGCGCAGGTGCAGGAAATGCACCCGGTCGCCAAGGCGGCGCATCATGCCCGGCAGATCGTTGTCCGGCCGCGCCCCCAGAGAGCCCGAGCACAGCGTGATCCCGTTCGCGGGCAGGTCCACGGCGGCAATGCGTTCGACGTAATCGGCCTCGGTCGACATCACGCGGGGCAGGCCCAGCAGCGGAAAGGGCGGATCGTCGGGGTGACAGCACAGGCGCATCCCCAGATCCTGGGCGACCGGGGCCACCTTTTCCAGAAAGTCGTTGAAATGGCGGCGCAGCACCGCGTCGGTCACGGGAGCATAGCTGTCCAGCAGGGCGCGCACGTCGGACATGGTCAGCCGGTCCGCCGCGCCGGGCAGGCCGCAGACCACGTTCTGCGCCAGCTGGTCGCGCCGGTCGTCCGACATCTGGGCAAAGCGGCGGGCGGCGGCCTCCTGCAGGTCGGGGTCGAAATC
>ERZ778021.3452-NODE-3452-length-11338-cov-4.164584_pt1 | contig 11338 bp, 11 predicted proteins | sample MGYA00375751_ERZ778021 | MGnify/ENA primary metagenome ERZ778021 (study PRJEB29350, sample SAMN05389814) | bioreactor metagenome | isolation source: Thiocyanate stock bioreactor | place: South Africa: University of Cape Town | collected 2013-08-29 ... | reverse complement strand
AATATGAGGAAACAATGCAAAAAGCAAAAGCAATGCTGAGGGTGATATGAATGGTGATAATAAACGGTGTGCAGGGTGATACAGCTCAGCTGATACCGGACGACGGATTTCAGTTCGGACTGGGTGTCTTTGAGACGATCCTGATCGGAAACAGGCCGCTGTTTCTTGCAGAGCATTTGGTACGGCTGGAAAATTCACTCCGTCTTTTGGGCATCCGCAACGGTGTTGAAGCTGGTCAGGTTCTTTCTTTGATTGAGGAAAATAAGCTTCGGAATATTGTTTTGAAGATTATTGTGACAGAAAAAAACATCCTGTTCATGACGAGGAAAAACCAATATACCGAAGAGGTTTATCAAAGAGGGTTTCATTTGTGTGTCAGCAAAATGCTGCGGGATGAAAATAGTGTTTCGGTTTACATAAAATCTATCAGCAGGGTGGATGCAGTGTTGGAAAAGCAACGGGCTGCTGAAATGGGCTATGACGAATCGCTGTTTTTGAATCGCAAAGGATTTCTCACTGAGACCGGGAATTCCAATTTGTTTTTTGTGAAGAATCAAAAAATATATACCCCTGCCATTGAATGCGGTCTGCTGAACGGTATAGTCAGAGCTTGGGTAATAAAGAATTTTGATGTTTCAGAGGGAGATTTTTCTTTGGCAGATTTGTATGATGCGCAAGAAGTGTTTTTAACCAATAGTGTGTTTGGCTTGATGAAGATTACACAAATTGAGGAAAAAACTTTTGCATGTCACCGGCAAACCGAGGAAATTCTCAATAAATACAAAAAATTCATCAGCTTTTGATGGTAATATGTTAATCCCTGTGGTATAATCTAGTGACTTAGCTTCTTGAGTAAGGCATGCTGCTCTGGTGGCGGCTGAGTTTGAAACGGAGGGTCCATTATGAAAATATGGTGGAACAGGAAATACTCAACAATTGCAGTCTATGCTTTTCTTGTCATAGCTGCTTCTGTTTTATTTGTGTTTGCGGTAGTGAACTTCCATGTGTTCTGGAGGTTTCTAGGCAGGCTGGTCAAGGTTTTGGAGCCGTTTATCATCGGCTTTGTGATTGCTTATTTATTAAACCCGGGATATCAATTTATCCGGGTGAAGATTTTCGGCAGGATTTTTGAGAAAAAGCCGATGCCCCGGTTGTCCAAGGTGTTGTCAGTGGCATCGATTTATATTTTTTCTTTGGGTCTGCTGGTATTTTTATTATGGATTGTTATTCCTCAAGTGCTTGACAGCACAAAGGAATTTTTAAGCCACTGGAAAAGCTACTATGAGTCATTGGACAAACTGATCATCCAGTACTCCTATGGGAATGCAAACATCTCTGATATCGGCAAGGCCGGGGCAAAGGCTCTGGATGATTATTTTAAAGCCTTTGATTTTACCACTCTCAGTCAGACTGTTGGAATCATCATGAAATTCACCTCCGGGATATCCTCCTTTTTGGTCGGTATCGTAATTTCGATTTATATGCTGTATAGCAAAGAGCGGTTTGGTGCACAGCTTCGTAAAATCGGTCTGGCACTCTTGCCGGAACGGTATTTCAAAAGGATTGAGAGCATTTTTGGTAAAAGCCACACCTCCTTTGGAAAATATATCGCCGGAAAGCTCTTAGATGCACTGGTAATCGGAATTCTCTGTTTTATCGTGATGACATTGGTGGATATGCCTTATGCAGTTCTGATCAGCGTATTGATCGGTGTGTCTAATATTGTGCCGTTTTTTGGTCCTATCGTCGGCGTTTCCGCAAGCACATTGCTTGTTTTGATGGTAAAACCGGATATGGCCATTTGGGCTTTGTTGATTATTATAATTTTACAGCAGATAGACGGTAATTTTATCGATCCCCGTATTGTGGGCATTAAAACAGGGCTTCTTCCATTCTGGGTAATTTTTGCTGTTTTGGTGGGTGGCGGTTTCTTTGGTGTGATTGGTATTATCGTTGCGGTTCCATTTTTTTCGGTATTTTATTCTATCACAAAGAATTTTATAGAACAACGATTGAGAAAGAAAGAAATGTCTCCCAACACATGGGATTATAAACCGGAAAGAAAGGATTGTTCGGAATAGATGGAAGAATGGATCAAGGAAGCATATGATAAGTCAATTGAAAAGGTAACAAGAACAAGCAAACGGATCGGGGACAGCTTTCCCCACGTATCCATAAATGGCACCTATGACAGTGAAAATCCATATTGGTGGACCAATGGTTTCTGGCCAGGTTTATTGTGGCTGGTGTATCATGAAACCAAGGACGAAAGCCTGAAAAGGATTGCGGAAAGCTGTGAAAAAAAGCTGGATGAGAGGCTGCATGATTTTTATAGCCTTGATCACGATGTAGGATTTTTGTGGATGCCCTCGTCTATATCAAATTATAAAACTACCGGCAACGAAACATCCCGTCGCCGCGCCATGATTGCTGCAAGTCATCTGGCAGGTCGATTTAACATCGCCGGCCGCTTTATCAGAGCCTGGGAGCACAGCGGAGAAATCCCGACCGGCTGGGCAATTATTGACTGCATGATGAATTTACCTTTGTTATATTGGGCATCGGAAATTACACAGGATCCGAGATTTAAACACATTGCCGTTGCGCATGCATTGACAGCAATGGACCGCTTTATCAGAGAAGACGGCTCTACCAACCATATTGTCTGCTTTGATCCGGAGACGGGAGAACATATCGGGGAAAGGGGCGGGCAGGGCTATAGCCCGACCTCCGCATGGTCAAGAGGGAACTCCTGGGCTATTTACGGTATGGCGTTGTCGGCAAGGTATACCGGCAAAGCAGAGTTTTTGCAGGCCGCCAAAAAAACCGCAGCATTTTTCATCAAAAACCTGGAGGATGATTTTGTTCCCTTCTGGGATTTCAGAGCACCGGTCGAAGACCCCATGCCCAGAGATACCTCAGCTGCCGCCTGTGCGGCTTGCGGTCTTCTGGAAATTGCGGAGCTGGTTTCGGACGGCGAAAAGGATTTTTACATAACTACCGCGAAGAACATTGTGAAATCCCTGTATGAGAATTACGGAGCATGGGATGAGGATGAAGAAGCCCTGATTATCGGCGGAACGGTGCACAGACCCGCTGACAGCAATGTGAATGTTCCTATCATTTATGGAGATTATTTTTTCTTTGAAGCGCTGTATCGCTTTATGGGAAATAAGGATTTGCTTTGGTAAAAAACATCGATGGAGATGAACGGAACAGTTCATCTCTTTTTATATATTTTCGTATTAATTTTTTGTAGATATTTGCTTCTTGTTCGTTTATAATAGGAGCAAACAGTAAATAACGGGGAAGAGGCGATGAAAATGAAAGATTGTACAATCCTATTCATGCAATTTCAAAAGCTTCTGGAAAACGAGAATAAAAAAGAAGCGGTTGACTATGCCTTGGCATTGTTGGAAAAAGGCGAGTTAACTGTTGTTGAGCTTTATGAACAAGTCTTGACACCGGTATTAAATCAAATGGTGTGTAAGCTGACGGACAAAAGCATGTGCGTTTGGAAAGAGCATGTTCACACCGCCATCGTACGCACGATTGTGGAATGCTGCTACCCCTATATAATAAAGTCCTTGCAAGGGAAAGAGAGTAAGGGAAAAGCCATTGTGATTTGTCCGCCGGAGGAATATCATGATCTGGGTGCCAGAATGGCGGCAGACTTCTTTTTGCTTTGTGGATATGATACTGTTTTTGTGGGAAGCAATACGCCCTATGAAGATTTCTATCAGGCATCCAGCAGCTTAAAGCCTGATTTTTTGGCGATCAGCGTTAGCAACTATTATAATTTATTTATAACCCAAAAAATCATTGCCGATTTGAGAAAAACACTTCCTGCGTCTTCTAAAATTGTCATTGGCGGCGCCGCTATGAAAGGCAATCAAGATGTTTTTGGTGCAATCGGAGCTGATTTTTTGGCAGAAAGCTATGAGGATATTGTGAAAATCACAGAGGGGAGTGTGGGCTTATGAAGCTGAGCTTTGGAATAGCAGCCCGGTTTTTGCGCTCCAATCTGACACAAACGATATTAATTATATTGGGTATCGGTATTGGCGTTTCTGTGCAGATTTTCATCGGATCTCTCATACAGGGACTGCAAAAAAGCCTTGTTGAAACCACTGTGGGAAATTCATCACAGATTACGGTTACTTCCGATTCCGAGACAGGAAGCATGAAGGACTATAAGGATTTGATGAATAGGATACAAGCAGCGGATATACGAATCATACATATTTCTCCTGTGCTGGACAACCCCGCAATCATAGGCGGACAGGATGAAACACAATCCGTTTTGGTGCGCGGGTTCGATCTATCGAAAGCTGACACCCTTTATCGTATCTCCGAAAATATAAAGTCAGGAAGACTTCCTCGTCAAAAAGGTGAAGTGCTGTTGGGCACTGCCATCGCAGAACAATTCGGATACCGGGAAGGGGATACCATTCAATTGGTGACGCCCACAAAGGAAACTGTTTCTTGCACCATCAGCGGATTTTTTGACCTGAAGGTTGCACAAATCAATAAAACCTGGTGCATTGCATCTTTGGAAACAGCCCAGGCAATGTTTCAAACCGGAGACACGGTATCTGCCATTGAAATGCAGGTCGGGATTGATCGGGTGTTCATCGCAGATGAAGCCGCTGCCAATATTTCTTCAAAGCTGGGAACGGGGTATCGGGTTGATAACTGGAAAGCACAAAACGTACAGCTGTTAAGCGGCTTGCAGGGACAAAGCATCTCCAGCTTGATGATACAGATTTGTGTCATGGTCTCGGTTGTGCTGGGGATTTCCAGCACGTTGGCGATCACTGTCATGCAGAAATCCCGTCAGATCGGTATCCTGAAAGCCATGGGCATTCGCAACAGCAAGGCCAGCCTGATCTTTTTGATGCAGGGACTGATTTTGGGAGTATTCGGTGCTTTGGCGGGGGTCGGATTTGGAATCGGTCTGTCGGCGGCCTTTGTGAATTTTGCTGTGAGAGCAGACGGGACACCCGTTGTAGCATTGTTTATTGATCAAAATTTCATTTTGTTGTCCGGCATTATTGCTGTGCTGGCGTGTCTGGCCGCTTCCTTGATCCCTGCCAGAAGGTCGGCTCGTCTCAATCCAATCGATATCATACGGAATAATTAGGGGTGACGGTATGGAAAATGTTATTGAGCTACGCGGTATAAATAAAATATACGGTTCAGCTGTGAAAACACAGGTTTTATATGATATATCGATTTCCTTTGGTAAGGGATCCTTTAGCTCCATCATCGGGCAGTCTGGAAGCGGAAAGAGCACCTTACTGAATATCATGGGCACCCTTGACACCCCTACCACTGGGGAAGTTCTGATCAATGGTGTGTCTACAACAAAGCTCAATGCCAATAAGCTGGCTTCGCTGCGAAACCAAAGCATTGGCTTTGTATTCCAGTTTCATTATCTGCTTCCTGAATTTACGGCACTGGAAAATGTTTTGATGCCTCACCGTATTGAAGCAGGCAGTGTCTCAAAAGAGGTTCGGGAAAGAGCAAGGGAATATATGAAGCTGGTGGGTCTTGAAAAGGTGATGGATAACAAGGCTACCGAAATGTCCGGCGGTCAACAACAAAGAACAGCCATTGCAAGGGCGCTGCTGAACAATCCGCCAATTATTCTCGCGGATGAACCGACAGGTAATTTGGACTCGGCTTCCACAGAGAATATTTATGAGCTGTTAAGGGATATCAATGGAAAAATGGGGACAACCTTTGTCATCATTACCCATGACCGGCGTATTGCGGAAAAGGCTGACCGTATCGTGGAAATCACCGATGGCAGAATCAATTTGGATTTGTATAAGAATTAGAGACAGCTTGCAATGAAGCGGCCGATATAAAGGCCGCTTCTTGTTTTTTCTGAATTTCGGCTTTGGGACCTATCGGTTCTATGCATATGCACAGATTGTTATATTTTTCACAAAATTTTTACCAAAAGCCCTTGTAATTGACAAAAAAGTATGTATAATATACACTGGGCGGATTTGTTTGATAAATATAAATTTGCTTAGTAAATTATAGAAAAAGGGATAGAAAATGGGCCATAGTAAAACAAAGGTTTGCATTATTGGCGCTGGCTATGTTGGTTCGTCTATAGCGTTTGCTATGGCAATCAAGCAAATAGCCACTGAGCTGGTTATCATTGATGTGAACAAAGAAAAAGCAAAGGGAGAAGCACTTGATATCAGCCAAGGCCTTCCAATCTGGGGTCAGATGAAAATCTCGGCAGGAGATTACTCAAACATTACCGATTCTGATCTGATCATCATTACAGCGGGTCTTGCCAGAAAGCCCGGGGAAACAAGAGTTGATTTGGCAAAAAACAATTTACGAATTGCGAAGAGCATTACCGAAAATATCATGCAGTATTACAACAGAGGTGTTATCCTGGTTGTATCAAACCCTGTTGATATTCTTACATATTTCATTCAAAAATGGTCCGGGCTGCCCAACGGCAGAGTTTTTGGGACGGGTACAACCCTGGACAGCTCCAGATTTCGTTTTGCCTTAAGCCAAAAGCTTGATATCGATGTGAAAAACATCCATGGCTACATCGCCGGTGAACACGGGGACACCCAGTTTCCTTTGTGGAGCTGCACCAACATTGCGGGCAGACCGTTCACGGAATATTACCATGCCAAGGGCATATCATTTTCCGACGAGGACATGCAGGCCATTCAGCAAGAGGTGAAGGATTCCGGTGCTGAGGTCATTAAAAATAAAGGAGCTACCTATTATGCAATTGCGGCTTCTGTAACGGATATTGCCGGTGTTGTTTTAAAGAATAAGCATTCTGTCAGAACAGTCAGCAGCGTGATGGAAGGCAAGTATGGAATTGAGGGCGTTGCCTTGAGCACACCCACAGTGATTTGTTCTAACGGCGTGTTTGAACTGTTTGATCTCAAAATTTCCGATGCGGAAATGGAAGCATTGCATCAATCTGCGGATGCATTAAAAGGCTTTATCAAGTCTGTTACCGAAACGGAAGCAAGTGTTTGATCCGTAAGGCAATTCACTGATGGTCTTGAATAAATTTGGGGGTAATAAAATTGTCTATCAAAGAAGAAGCACTGAAAGCACATGCGGATTGGAAAGGAAAAATTGAAGTAATCAGCCGTTGTCCGGTTGAAGACAAAAATGATCTTTCCATCGCATACACACCCGGCGTTGCAGAGCCTTGTCTTGAAATCAGCAGAGATGTTGATTTAAGCTATCTCTATACCCGCCGTGCAAACCTTGTTGCTGTTGTAACTGACGGTACTGCAGTACTCGGTCTTGGTGATATAGGCCCCGAAGCTGGTATGCCCGTTATGGAAGGAAAATGTGTTCTGTTCAAGCGTTTTGCTGATGTTGACGCATTTCCGTTGTGCGTTCGTTCCAAAGAAGTTGACGATATTGTCAATGTGGTTGCGTTGCTGGCCGGTTCTTTCGGCGGCGTCAATCTGGAAGATATCTCGGCTCCCCGTTGTTTTGAAATTGAACGCAAGCTAAAGGAAATCTGTGATATTCCGATTTTCCATGATGACCAGCACGGTACCGCTATTGTTGCCGCTGCCGCTATGCTGGGTGCATGCAGACTGACAAAGAAAAACATTGGGGATCTGAAAGCGGTTGTTTCCGGCGCCGGCGCTTCCGCCATTGCGGTTACCCGTTTATTGATGGCACTGGGTCTGAAGGAAGTCATTCTTTGTGACCGTAAGGGTGCAATTTATGAAGGCCGTGACGGTCTCAACGAAGAAAAAGAACTCATGGCAAAAATTACGAACAAAGAGAAAAAAGCCGGCAGCTTGTCTGAAATGCTGGTTGGTGCCGACGTTGTGTTCGGCCTTTCCGGTCCGGGATTGATTTCAAAGGAAATGATTGCTTCCATGAACAAAGACCCCATGGTTTTTGTCATGAGCAATCCCACACCGGAAATCATGCCGAATGAAGCACTGGAGGCAGGTGCTGCCGTTGTGGGTACCGGTCGTTCTGATTTTCCGAACCAGATCAATAACGTTCTGGCCTTCCCGGGTGTGTTCCGCGGCGCTTTGGATGTTCGCGCCTCCGACATCAATGACGAAATGAAGGTTGCGGCTGCTTATGCCATTGCCAACCTGATTGAGGAAAAGGATTTGACACCGGAATACATCATTCCCGCTCCCTTTGACGAAAGAGTTGCTCCGGCGGTTGCCGAAGCGGTTGCAAAGGCAGCCAGAGACACCGGTGTGGCAAGAATATAAAGCTTTAACATCAAAGAAAAAAGCAGGATGAGACATCATCCTGCTTTTTTGCACATTAATTTATAATTATTAATAATATGATATTGACAATAGTGTGCGATATACAGTATAATGAGAACAAGGATGGTGATTGGATGGCTGATATGGATGAAATCGTGAACGGACTGATTTTGGAGCTGCGGAGAGGAACCTTGATTATCAGTGTGCTAAGCAGACTGAGTGAGCCGCAATATGGGTATTCATTGGTGCAGCTTTTGGAGGAAAGGGGAGTTTCCATAGATGCAGGAACCCTGTATCCACTGCTGCGAAGGCTGGAAAAACAGGAATTGCTGGATAGCACCTGGGAGCTGTCGGAAACGAGGCCGAGACGCTATTATGTAATTAGTGATAAAGGAAAAGCGGTTTATCAAAGATTGTGCGAAGAATGGAAAAGTATGAGTGAGACCCTGTCCTATATCATTGACAAAGGAGAATGAACGTGGAACTGATAGAACGCTACATTTATGCAGTGACCAAGCGAGTGCAGACAAAGCAGAGAGATGAAATAGAACAGGAGCTGCGTGTTCTGATCGACGATTTGTTATTTGAAAAGACCGGTGGTATTGAGCCATCGGCTGAAGAAGTCGAGGCTGTTCTAAACAGCTTGGGTGATCCCCGTGAAATGGCGGAGAAGTATACGGGGAAACAGAGTTATTTGATCGGGCCGGCTTTTTATGATACTTATCTGACCATATTACGCATTGTGCTTCCGATTATTGTGATTTGCGTTTTGGCGGGTACCGGTATCGGGTTGGTATTCGAACCACCTCTCAACATCGGCAAAGGCATTGGTGAAATGATTGGGTCTTCATTTTATGCTGTTTTTCAGGGGTTCAGTATTATCACAATCGTTTTTGCGGTGAACGAACGTTATAACGGGAAAACGGAAAGAAAGAGAAAGACATGGAACATAAATGATTTGCCCCAGCTGCCGGACGGAAAAAGTGTGATTAAAAAATCCGAGGCAATTGTCAGTATTGTGTTTCATGTTCTGTTTCTGATGCTGTTTACCTTCATTGTTGACCTGATTGGTATATACAGCGTGGAGGGTCAGCAGGTACACATCACTCCTGTTTTCAATGAGGGAGTAATCAAAGGATATCTTCCGCTTATTACACTTTTGTTTTGTGTGTCGATCGGGAAGGATTGTGCAAAGCTTGTCATTGGAAGATGGTCGCCGAAGCTCAGCCTTATTTGCGTGTTATTGAATATTGTCTGGCTGATAGGTGCAATTCTTATCTTCTCGGATGTTACTGTCTGGAACGCAGATTTATTGAATACCTATGAAATCGTAAAACCTGCTACACCGGTGGTTTTATCTCGGGCATTTGTCAGCCTGATAACGCTAAGTGTTCTGATTGATTCTGTGGTAACTGTAATCAAAGGCTTAAAATATAAACGATAAATACCATATTGAATGAAAGGACAGGATGAATCATCCTGTCCTTTGATATTTATATTGAAAAAGAGACGATAAGATGGTATGATGCTATACGGTATTGTTTGTGATTTTTAACCATAAGCACATGGAGGTATCAGTTAATGAGTATTGGATACAAGCTGTTAAGGTTTCTATATCGTGAGGTTTTGGACATTTTTGCACCGCTGGTGTTTTTTGTCGCAGGTTCTGCTGCGCTGTTATCCAATTTATCATCTATGAATGAATTGGAGGCAGGCAGTATTCCTTTGCTCAGTATGGTCGTTGTGATCGCTTCTGTTTGTGCAATCATTGTTGTCAAGGCAGTCAAGATTCTGCTGCGTGAAGTATTTAAAGGGAAGGACATGTATTCATTGCATCTATTGGTACCGTTTTTGGTGCTTTTCATTTCCTTTTTCTTTGGAAACGAATTAACGCTGGTGTTTGAAAACTTCTATTTTCAAATGCAGATGATTTATATCCTGCCGGCTTTTTTAGAAATCTTGCTTCTTATCAAACAAAAAAAATATATTGATCTGATGGTTGTTTCCGTTGTAATGATGGGAATTCAATTCATATATACGATTTATAAACTATTTGATCCCTATTATAGAAGCCTATGGTCACCCGGTTCTTTGACTCAGCTATTTGTTCAGATTGTGCAATACCTTCCGATTTGTGTGGTTGTGCTTGTTGTTGCGAATAATAAAAAAATGCTTTCTGTAATTACAATTGCATTGACAGAAATTTGTTTGCTGGTGATTGCAGGTATTATCCTGAGGAATAAATATCCCAATTTTATCAGCGGGGATTATACTCTGATGCAGATGGTGATGTTTGGTCTGGAGTCTGTTGTGAACCTTTTGTTTGCCGGGGCCTTGACCGGAACACTTTTGTTTGTGATTACAGGCGGAAAGCTGTTGTTGGACAAGCTAAGGCTTTTGTATTTTGCCGCACCGGTCCTGTGGATTGTGGTGCAGTATGTCGCTTATCTCACTGATTCCCCCGATTTTATTCGGCCGTATTCCATCGTCATGCTGGTCGCAGGGTCCGCTTTGTTTGTGATTGCAGGCTCAAAACAGTTATTGACAAAATCTTTTATGGGTTCAGTTGTTTCTCGAAGTTCCTGAAGAAACGGTCAGTGCTGATTCCGTGGGGGCGGTTATAACGGCCCAGGGTATATAAATCCTCTTGGCTTTTGCCGATTCGATTGACTTTTTCCCGGCAGGTGAACAGCACATGGAAACCCATGTTTTTCAGAGCAGGAAACGCTTCGGGCGATTCTTTTCCGAAAGGAAAAGTGAAAATCCCCGGCGCATAGTGCAGTTCATCCTGAAAACGGTTTTGCAGCTTCATCACATCCGCTGTCAGTGTTTCGTTGTAGGTATATTCATTTTCTCCCCGGATTTTGGCACACCCAAACCGAACACCGCTTATTTTATGCATGTCATAGGTATGGTTACCGATTTCAAATACACCGGAGTCCGACAGCTCCTTGATTTCTTGCCAGGATGCATAGGAATACAGAGGATTATGATCCTTGCTGCCGGTTGCATCGTCAGCATATTGGCCTACAACGGAGAGAACGGCCTTCATGTTGTATTTACAGAGCAGCGGAAAGGCATAG
>ERZ778021.3448-NODE-3448-length-11373-cov-4.610797_pt1 | contig 11373 bp, 7 predicted proteins | sample MGYA00375751_ERZ778021 | MGnify/ENA primary metagenome ERZ778021 (study PRJEB29350, sample SAMN05389814) | bioreactor metagenome | isolation source: Thiocyanate stock bioreactor | place: South Africa: University of Cape Town | collected 2013-08-29 ... | reverse complement strand
CCCACAGCGGCGACAGGATCAGCTTCCAGCTGAAGCCGACGATGACGAAGGACAGGATGGTCGGCACGAAGATGGCCGTGCGGTAGAAGGCGGAGAAGCGCAGCCTCGGGCTGGACAGCAGCGCCGCCAGCAGCACGCCGATCGGGTTCTGCACCAGCATGTGGATGATGAAGAACCAGACGTTGTTCCGCAACGCGTTCCAGAAGTTCACCGACCAGTTGGGATCGCCGAACAGCGTGCGGAAATTGTCGAACCCGACGAAGACCTGGGCCTGGTTGATGCTGCGGAACAGCGACAGTTGCAGCGTGCCGGCGAGCGGCAGGATCATGATCGCCGTGTAGACGAGCACCGCCGGCGCCAGGAAGACGCCGATGTGCCAGCGGAACGGTCGTTTCGGTCGTGTCTGTGCGGCCATGCGTTCGGTCCCCGCCGTCTCTGGAGTCCAGTTCGGATGATGCTAGTCGTTGTCTCGATGCACGGCCCGACTGTCCTCGCCATGGGAGGATCAGGCCGCGACAATGCGGCTCGGTCTCCCCGCGAAGCCGAGGGTAAGACCGCCGGGCGGCGCCGACAATGGATATCTGAAAGCTGCCGGACGGCTGGCCGGGCCGGAGCCGGTTGATTTCAGGCCGAGATCGGCCTGAAATCAGAGCCGGGCTCCGGATCCGGGAGTAGGAACATGACGCTGCCCGAAAGCCGCTCGGCAAGTCTCGGCGTCATGCTCCAGCCCGGCCGGCTGATTGCCCTTACTTCGCCGGCTTGTACCAGCTGTCGAGGCCGGCCTGCAGCTTCTTGGCCGCGTCCTCGGGCGTGACAGTGCCGTTGATGACGTTGGCCGACTGCACCCAGGTCTCGTTTTCGAGGTTCGGCGTGCCGCGCGACAGGATCTGGTAGGTCGAGCGGATCGTCGACTTGCACTTGCCGCGCCAGGAAACGAATTCCTCGGCGAGCGGGTCTGCCATCTTCACCGGTGTCGAGTTCAGGCTGAAGAAGCCCGGCAGCGCGTTGGCGTAGATGGCGGCGAAGTCCGGCGAAGCAACCCAGGACAGGAACTTCTTGGCTTCCTCGGGATGCTTGGTGGCCGCGTTCATGCCGATGCCGATATCGGTATGGTCGGAGATGTAGCAGGTGTCGCCGGCCTTCTCGACGGGCGGCGGAAAGGCGCCCATCTTGAACTGGGCCTGCGTGTTGAACTGGCCGATCTCCCAGGAACCGGCCGGATAGATGGCGGCGCGGCCGAGGGTGAACATGTTCTGGCTGTCCGGATAGGTCTGCGCCTCGAAGCCGTCGCCGAGATAGGGCTTCCACTTGGCGAGCTCGGTGAAGGGCGCGACCCAATCGGCATCGGTCAGCTTCTGCGCGCCCTTGATCAGCGCCAGGCGGCCGTCCTCGCCCTTCCAGTAGTTCGGGCCGATGTTCTGGTAGCCCATGGTCGCGGCTTCCCACAGGTCCTTGGTGCCCATGGCCATGGGAATGAAGGTGCCGTCCTCCTTGATCTTGTCGAGCGCGGCGAAGAACTCCTCGCGGGTCTCGGGCACCTTGATGCCGAGCTGGTCGAAGGCGTCCTTGTTGTAGATGAAGCCGTGGATGACGGAAGCCATCGGCACGCAGAACGTTGTCTTGGCGTCGTCCGTCTGCCAGGCCGCCTTGGCCACGTCGGAGAAGTTGTCCATGCCCGGCAGCGTGGTCAGGTCGGCCAGGTTGCCCTTGTTGTAGAGCTCGAGCGACTTGTCGAAGGGGCGGCAGGTGATGAGGTCGCCCGCCGAGCCGGCCTGCAATTTGGCGCCGAGCGCCGCGTCGTACTCGGTCGGCGCCGCGGGCGAGAAGGTCACCTTGATGCCGGGGTTCTTGGCCTCGAAGGCGGGAATCAGCTTTTCCTGCCAGATGGCGAGGTCGTCGTTGCGCCAGCTCTCGATGTTGAGCGTGACGTCGTCGGCCCGTGCGGCGCCGGCGACGGCGAGCATGCTGGAGCCCAGTAGAAGCGCAGTCAGCAATTTCGTTTTCATGTTCAGTCTCCCTGTTGACCTTGTCGGCACCGGCTTCGACGGGAGTTTTCGCCTCCCGTTCCCCGCGGGAGCGGCTCCGCACCGGGTGCCTGCAATTCCGGCAAGGGATGGGGACCGGCCCAGGAAGCCGGCTGCCCGGCCCTGCGCGTCGCGATGCTCGTTGCGGCCGCGCCTTGCGCCATCCCGTCTCCTCCGCTTTCATGACGATACCAAAAAAATACCACTTGTCCATGGGGGTTAACGAATTTGTGCCAGATCGTCATCATTCGGCAAAATAACCATGAGATTTCAACGAAATTGGCTTAACTTTTCCGCAACGGAAATTAACCTCTTGGCTAATGGTATTTTATTGGTATTATTCCAGCGAGGAGGCTCCAGCGTGGAATTCGTGCTTGGCATAGATGGCGGCGGCACCAGCTGCCGGGCGGCTCTGGCCGCCGCGGACGGCACCGTGCTCGCCCGCGCCAGGAGCGGGGCGGCCAATATCCGCACCGATCTCACAGGCGCGCGCGCCAACATAGCCGACGCCGCCCGGCAGGCTTTCCTGGCCGCCGGCATCGACCCGGTGCTGATGCCGCGCACGCCGGCCGTGCTCGGCCTTGCGGGCGCCAATGTCGGCACCTACCGCCAGCAGCTCGCCGCGATCCTGCCCTTCGCCGAAAGCCGGGTCGAGACCGACGCGGAGATCGCGCTGGAAGGCGCGGTCGGCTCCGGCGACGGGGCGATCGCCATCCTCGGCACCGGCACGGCCTATATGGTGCGCCGCGGCGGCGTCTCGCGCGCCGTCGGCGGCTGGGGCTTCCAGGTCGGCGACCAGGGCAGCGGGGCGCGCATCGGGCGCGACCTTCTGGAGCAGACGCTGCTTGCCTATGACGGCATCCGCGAGGGCTCGCCGCTGACGGCGGAGATGCTGGCCGTGTTCCGCAACGACCCGCAGGACGTGGTCGAGTTCACCACCAAGGCCACGCCGGGCGACTTCGGCGGCTTCGCGCCCAAGGTGTTCGAGCACGCGGGCGGGGGCGACGCCGTGGCGGCATGGATCGTCGGCAAGGCGGTGGCCGACGTGGAAGCGGCGCTCGGCGTACTCGGCCTCGGGCCGGGCGACGCGCTGTGCCTGCTGGGCGGGCTGGCGCCGCTCTACGAGCCGCGCCTTTCGGCCCGCTACCGCACGCTGGTCAGGCCGCCGCTGGACGACGCGCTGGGCGGCGCCGTGCGCATGGCGGTCAGGCTCTTCGGCGGCGCCGCAGGGGCGCGGCGATGAACGGCGGCGCCGAGGCCATCTTCGCCGCGCTGCGGCAATCTCCGCGCGGCGGCATGCCGCTTTATCTGCAGCTTCGCCGCAGCATCGAGGAAGCGGTGCGCAGCGGGCTGATCGGGCCGGGAGACGCCCTGCCCTCCGAGCGCGACATCGCCTCCCGGGCCGACATATCGCGCGTCACCGTGCGCAAGGCGGTGCAGGATCTGGTCAAGGACGGCATATTGGTGCAGCGCCACGGCTCGGGCACCTTCGTGGCCCCGCGCCCCGAGCGGGTGGAGCAGTCGCTGTCGCAGCTCACCTCCTTCACCGAGGACATGGCCCGGCGCGGCATGACGGTGCGCTCGCAATGGCTGGAGCGCGGGCTCTATGCGCCCTCGCCGGAGGAGATGATGGTGCTGGGCCTCGGCTCCGGCGAGCAAGTGGCGCGGGTGGAGCGCCTGCGCATCGCCAACGACACGCCGCTGGCCATCGAGCGCGCCTCGCTCTCGGCGCGCGTGCTGCCGGACCCGGCCGGCATCGGCGCCTCGCTCTATGCCACGCTGGAAAAGACGGCCAACCGGCCCGTTCGGGCGGTGCAACGCATATCGGCCATAAATCTGGGCGAAACCGATGCGCATCTGCTGGAAGTGGCGCCGGGCTCCGCCAGCCTGCGCATCGAGCGCATCTCCTATCTGGCCAGCGGCAAGGTGGTCGAGTTCACCCGCTCGGTCTATCGCGGCGATGCCTACGACTTCGTGGCGGAACTGCGCCTCGGCGTGACCGATGCGGACGATGGAGGCCGCCCATGACGAAGACGCATATGCGGCGCGAGATCGAGGAGATTCCGGAAGCCGTGGCCCGCCTGCTCGACCGGTCCGGCCCGGCCCTTGTCGAGGCCGGACGCGGCATCAGCGCCCGCGACCCGCATTTCGTGGTCACGGTGGCGCGCGGCTCCTCCGACCATGCCGCCACCTTCATGAAATATGCGGTGGAGCTGACGGCGGGGCTGGCCGTCGCCTCGGTCGGTCCCTCGGTCGCCTCCATCTACGGCGCCCGGCTGAGGCTCGAAGGCTCGGCCTGCCTGGCGATCTCGCAGTCGGGCAAGAGCCCCGACATCGTGGCCATGGTGGAAAGCGCCCGCCGCCGCGGCGCGCTGACGGTGGCGCTGACCAACACCGCCGGCTCGCCGCTGGCGCTGGCGTCGGACCATGCCATCGACATCCTGGCCGGGCCGGAACGCAGCGTCGCCGCCACCAAGAGCTTCGTCAATTCCGCCGTCGCCGGCCTTGCGCTGATGGCGCATTGCACGGGCGACGAGCCTCTGCTTGCGGCGCTGCGCGAATTGCCGGAGCACTTCCGCAAGGCAGTCCGCTGCGACTGGACCGTGCTGGCGGACGCGCTGGAAGGGCAAAATTCCATGTTCGTGCTCGGGCGCGGGCCGTCGCTGGCAATCGCGGCCGAGGCGGCGCTGAAGTTCAAGGAAACCTGCGCCTACCATGCCGAGGCCTATAGCGGGGCCGAGGTGATGCATGGGCCGATGGCGATGGTGGGGCCGGGCTTCCCGGTGCTGGCGCTGGCCGCGCGCGACGCCGCCGAGCCCTCGCTCGCCACCGCCGCCGACACGCTCTCGGCCAAGGGGGCGGCCGCCTTCGCCACCTCGGCGCTGGCGAGCGTCGCCCGGCAGTTGCCCCATGCGGCGGCCGGCCACCCGCTCACCGATCCGCTGACGCTGATCGTTTCCCTCTACGCCTTCGTGGAGGCATTCGCGCGCCGGCGCGGGCGGGACCCCGACGCGCCCCCCAACCTGAAGAAGGTGACCGAGACGTTATGAACACGCGCCTTGCCCTGACCGGAGCCCGCATCTTCGACGGCGACCGCTGGCACGACGACGCGGCGCTGGTGGCGGCCGACGGGCTGGTCGAGGCCATCGTCGCGCCCGCCGACATTCCACCGGACGCGCGGACGCTCGATCTCGGCGGCGGCATTCTGGCGCCCGGCTTCGTCGACCTGCAGGTCAATGGCGGCGGCGGCGTGATGCTGAACGACGCGCCCTCGGTGGAGGCGATCCGCACCATCTGCGCGGCGCATGCGCCGTTCGGCACTACCGCGCTGCTGCCAACGCTGATCACCGACACACCGCAGATCACCACCGCCGCGATCCATGCTGGTGAGGAGGCCGCGGCGGCCGGCGTGCCCGGCTTCCTCGGCCTGCATCTGGAAGGGCCGCATCTGTCGCTGGCCCGCAAGGGGGCGCACGACCCGAAGCTGATCCGGCCGATGACCGATACCGACGAGGCCGCGCTGATCGCCGCCCGCAAAAAGATGCCGGTGCTGCTGACCACCGTCGCTCCGGAATCGGTGGAGGCCGCGCGCGTCGCGGCGCTGGCGGCTGCGGGCGTCGTCGTCAGCCTCGGCCATTCCGATGCCGGCTACGATGCCGCAATGGCCTATGCCGGGGCCGGCGCCACCCTGGCCACGCACCTCTTCAACGCCATGAGCCAGATGGGCAACCGCGAGCCCGGCCTTGCCGGCGCGGCCATCGACGGCGGCACCTTCTGGGCCGGGCTGATCGCCGACGGCATCCATGTGCATCCGGCCACGATGGGCACGGCCCTGCGCGCCAAGCGGGGGCCGGGGCGGATCTTCCTGGTCACCGACGCCATGGCGCCCCTGGGCACGGACATGACCTCTTTCACGCTGAACGGCCGCACCATCTACCGCAGGGACGGCAGCCTGCGGCTGGCCGACGGCACGCTGGCCGGGGCCGATCTCGACATGATCTCGGCCGTGCGCTTCATGCACCGCGCCATCGGCCTCGACCTTGCCGAGGCGCTGCGCATGGCCTCGGCCTATCCGGCCGACGCGGTCGGGCAGGGGCACCGGCGCGGCCGGCTGGCCAGGGGCATGGCGGCCGACATGGTGGCGCTGACGGACGCGCTCGACGTGAGCGGCGTGTGGATCGGCGGACGCGAGGTCTTCGCCGAGGGCTGAAAGAAGGCCGCCGCCGTCAGCCGGCGGCGGCGGGGGTGCGCTCGGCCAGCATGGTGCGAACCGCGCCCATGGCGTGTTCCAGCTCCGCGATGGCGTCGTCGACCAGGGCACGCTGCTTCTGCAGCCGCAGAAGCTGCTTTTCCGACTTCTCCAGGGCCAGCCGGAGCTGGCGCGTGTTGGAGCCGGTGGGATCGTAGAGGTCCATCATCTGCTTGACCTCGCGCAGCGAGAAACCGACCTTGCGGCCGAGCAGGATGAGCTTGAGCCGCACGCGGTCGGCGCGCGTGTAGAGCCGGGTGGTGCCGTCGCGGTGCGGGCGCAGCAGGCCCTTGTCCTCGTAGAAGCGCAACGCGCGCAGCGTCACCCCGAAGGTCTTGGCCATCTCGCCGATGCGCAGGAATTCTTCGCCCTGCCCCTTCGGCGCTCTGTGCGCGACTGCTGCGGTTTCGGTGGCGGTCATCAGTGTCATCGTCTTCACCCGAATATGCTGCGGTGCATCGGCCGCCTCGCCCCACGCTTGCGAGGAAGGCGGTGGTCCCTGCCCGGTCCGTTCCGGTCGGGAGCCGGGGTGCCCGGCGCACCGGCAATATCTTACGTTTACGTAAACGATATATAGGAGGAGCTGCCGTTGGGCAAGGCGCTTCCTCTGCCGCCTTTCCGCCCGCAATCGTTGCATCCGCTTAAGCTTGGTTAACGCGTTGTTTACCATGATGGGTAAATGGTGCGCCTGTCGGTTTCCCGTGTTGATCCTGTAACGAATTTCTCACGGTTTCTCGGAGCGCGGGCGAAAGTCCCGGGAAGAGCGCCTTCCGCCGCTGCATGACGCAGGGCCGCCTTCGTGTCCGGCGTGGATTTGACGGGAAACCGGCTGCAGGCCGGCCATTTTGGGGACGGGCGTCTCGATGAACAAGCGGTCCTATCTCGACACCATCAATGCCGGCAGGCAGCGCAGGCCGCACACCACGCTGGAGCAGCTCAACCGCTCGCTGGAAACCCTCGAGAAGCGGCTGGACAGGAGCCGCGAGGAAGCCGCCGGCAACGCCTCCTTAAGGGATGCCCGCCCCGAAGCCGAACCGCGCTACCCCCGCACCGACCCCTATCGCCAGCAGCGGAGCTTCGAGGCGCCGCGCACGCAGCGCGAGCCCGCCTATGCGCCGCGCGAACCGCTTGCCGGGGCGCGCGCGGCCCGCGCCCCTTCCTTCGACCAGGGCTACCAGTCGCTCGCCCGCGACATCGAGCGCCTGCGCGGCCAGGAGGACGGCGTCGCCATGGCCGGCAAAATCGCCGGCGAGCTGCGCGGCCTGCGCGAGGAACTGCGCCAGCAGATGACCTCCGGTCTGCATCGCGAGTTCGAGATGCTGCGCCGCGACATCGAGCGCGCGTCCCGGTCCGCGCCCTCGGCGCGTGAGAGCGCGGCGCTCGGCATGGAGTTCGAGCGGCTTTCCGGCGCCATTCAGGAGCTTGCCGAAAAGAGCGACGACAGAAGCGTGAACCTGCTGCGCCTCGAACTGGAGCAGGTGCGTTCCGCGCTCGATTCGCTGGCGCGCGAGGAGAGCGTGCGCGCGGTGGACCGGCGGTGGGGCGATTTCGACCGCCGCTGGAGCGCCTTCGAAAGCCGTTTCGACGGAAACACCGGGCGCAGCGCGGGCGACCCGGCGCTGGCCGCTCTCACCGAGAGGCTCGAGCAGATCAGCGAGGCCGTCAACAACCTGCCAGAATCGCTTTCGCTGCGCTCGCTGGAGGAGAAGGTGCGCACGCTGGCAGGCGCCGTGGACCACTTCGCCAACCAGCAGGGCGGCCGGACCGGCGACACCTTCGTCCAGATCGACGAGCGGCTGGACGAAATATCGCGCGCCATCGTCGCCTCCACGGTGGCGGCACAGGCCACCGCCTTCGATCCCGCCCCGTTCGAACGCATCGAGCAGCGCATCGCCGAGCTTGCCCGCCAGATCGAGGAAGTGGCGCAGGAGCGGCCGGCCGAGCGCGTGCTGGACCATCTCGACCTTCTGTCGCGCCGCGTCGACGAATTGGCCGCCCGCGCCGACCTGCCCGAGCAGTCGATCGAGCGGCTCGGCCGCCAGATCGAGCTGATCGCCGACCGCATCGACCGCGCGCCGGCCATGCCCGACACCGACCGGCTGATGCAGGAGCTGGAACAGCGCTTCGACGTGCTGTCCGGCATGATCGAGCGTCGGCAGGGCGACGCGCTGGAGCAGAATCACCTGCTGTTCCGCGACCTGGAGCAGCGCCTGGACGAGGTCGCCGACAGGCTCGACCGGCGATCCGCCGAGCCGGCCTTCGACGGTTCCGGCATTATGGAGGCGATAGACGCCCGCTTCAGCGCGCTGGCGCAGAGCCTGGACAGGCGCGCTGCCGATTCCGGCGCGCAGACGGCATTGCGCGGGCTGGAGGACCGCCTCGAAGAGATTTCCAACCGGCTCGATACCTCGGCCGCCCAGGTCGCCGGCATCGATCCGGAACTGATCCGCAGCCTGGAGGCGCAGGTCGCCGGCCTGTCGGAGCACCTTTCCCGGCCCGGCGCGCCGCTGCCCGAATTCGAGGACATCGCCCCCCGCATCGAGCGCATCGAGCAGTCGCTGGCCGGCAGCCGCGAGTCCATCCTGGAGGCGGCGCAGCAGGCGGCCGAAAGTGCCGTGCGCGCGCTCGGGCCCGGCAGCGCCGAGGCCCCGGCCGTCGCCGGCCTGGCGCAGGACCTCAAGACGCTGGAGACGCTGACGCGCCGCTCCGACGAGCGCAACGCCCGCACCTTCGAGGCGATCCACGACACGCTGCTGAAGATCGTGGACCGGCTCGGCTCGCTCGAAGGCGCGGCACAGGCGCCCGGCGCCGAGGCCGAGGCGCCGCTGGCCAAGATCAGCGTGGCCGACGCGCCGACGATCGCCGTGGACGAGCCGCTTCCGCTCACGCCGACGCAGGAGCTCGGCGCAAGCGCCGGGGCGGTGCTTGCCGCACAGCGCACGCCCGCCGAGGCCGCGGCCGCTGCTGCCGCCGCGGTGCTGGGAGCCGAGACGGCCGCCGGCAAGGCCCGGCCGGCCGGCCGGGGGAAATCCCTGCTGGGCGGGCTGGCGCGCAGCCTGGGCGGCCGCAAGAGCGCACCGCAGCCGGAGCCGGCGGAACCGGCGCTGGACGTGCCCGCCGACGATCTCGACCAGCCGCTCGAACCCAGGCTCGTCAACCGCCCGCTCGAGCCGGGCTCGGGCGCTCCCGACCTCAACGCCATCATGAAGCGCGTGCGCGACGAGCGCGGCCAGCCGGCCCGGCAGGGCGAGGGCGACGCTTCGAAGGCCGACTTCATCGCGGCCGCGCGCCGCGCCGCGCAGGCGGCGGCCGCCGAAGCCGAGATGCTGAAGAAGCAGTCCACGATCTCCGGCCCGGTCAAGGCGCTGCGCCTCGGCGACCTGCTCAAGGCGCGCCGCAAGCCGATCCTGATGGCGGCCGCAGCCATCATGCTGGCGCTGGCCGGGCTGCAGCTCGGCAAGGCGTTCATGGCCGATCCGCAGCGCAGCGCGGCGAACGAGCCGGCGCCCGTGGTCGAGCAGATCGCAGAGGCGCCGGCCGCCGCGGCGCCGGCCGTGCCTGCGGAAACGGGCACACAGGCCGCGCCGGTGCGGATGGCGCAGGGGAGCGGGCGGGCCGACGCGCTGCCGGGCGAAACCATGAAGGGCGAAACCATGCCGGCCGAGGAGGCGTTCGCCCCGGACGTCCCGGCGACCGGCATGACCCCGCAGGCGGACGATGCCATGGCGGCGGCACCGGCCGAGGAGCCGGAAGAGACGACGGCGGCGCAGGCGCAGATCGATCCGGCCGAGCATACCGCGTCCGTGGCCCCCAGGGCCGCGGAACCGCTGGCGGCGACCGGCCTTCCCGTCGGGACCGCCGACACGGCGCCTGCCGCAGCCGCGAAGCTGGAGACGCCGGCGGAGATCGGCCCGGCCGCCCTGCGCGATGCCGCCACCGGCGGCGATGCCAAGGCGATGTTCGAGATCGGCTCGCGCTATGCCGAGGCGCGCGGGGTCAAGGAAGACATGGCAGCCGCCGCGAGGTGGTACGAGAAGGCCGCCGAACTGGGCCTGGCGCCGGCCGAATATCGCATCGGCAACTTCTACGAGAAGGGCATCGGGGTGGCGCGCGACCTCGACAAGGCCAAGAGCTGGTACCGGCTTGCGGCCGAGCAGGGCAACGCCAGCGCCATGCACAATCTGGCGGTGCTGTTTGCCATGGCCGCCGACGGCGCGGCCGACAACCAGGCGGCGGCCCACTGGTTCCAGCAGGCGGCGGAGCTGGGCGTCAGGGACAGCCAGTTCAACCTGGGCATACTGGCGGCCAAGGGAGCCGGCATGCCGCAGGACCTGGTGGAGTCCTACAAGTGGTTCGCGCTTGTGGCGAAGGCCGGCGACAAGGACGCGGCGGCCAAGCGCGACGAGGTGGCCAAGGCGCTGCGCCCCGAGCAGCTCGAGCGCGCCCGCGCGGCGACGGAGCTGTGGAAGGCCAAGCCGCTCGACCAGGCCGCCAACAGCGTGGAGGTGCCCCCCGCCTGGGCGGACGCGCCGACCACCATCGCCGCCGCCGACATGAAGAAGGCCGTGCAGAACATCCAGCGCATCCTCAACAAGAACGGCTACTCCGCCGGCGGCACCGACGGCCTCATGGGCGAGAAGACCAAGAAGGCGATCATGGCCTTCCAGGCCGACAACGGGCTGGACGCGTCCGGCGAGGTGGACGAAAAACTGGTGAAGGCGCTGCTGGCGCGCAAATGACGCCACAGGCGTCGCATTCGGCGGCGCCTGCCATAGATTCGCCCCTTAACTGATTGAGTTGTTTTTCGTTTCGACGCCCTCGCGGCCAGCAGCCGGCGGGGGCTTCGGCGCAACCGCGAATTAGCTTTTCGCTGTTATAGGTCGCAGCAGCATTCACCTTGCGGCAAAGAGGGTCGGGACCAGAGGGTGGGCATCTATCTTCCGATCGCGGAAATGTCGGTCAACGTCATCGTCATCCTGGCGATGGGCGCGGCGGTCGGCTTCCTGTCGGGCATGTTCGGCGTCGGCGGCGGCTTCCTCATCACGCCGCTGCTGATCTTCTACAACATCCCGCCGGCGATCGCGGTCGCCACCGGCGCCA
>ERZ778021.3442-NODE-3442-length-11402-cov-4.670486_pt1 | contig 11402 bp, 12 predicted proteins | sample MGYA00375751_ERZ778021 | MGnify/ENA primary metagenome ERZ778021 (study PRJEB29350, sample SAMN05389814) | bioreactor metagenome | isolation source: Thiocyanate stock bioreactor | place: South Africa: University of Cape Town | collected 2013-08-29 ... | reverse complement strand
CATGAGCTTTGTCGGACCCCGCCCGACCATTCGCGAGTATGTCGAGCGGTATCCCAGCATTTACGGCCAAGTGTTGAAAAGCCGTCCCGGCGTCACGGGCCTCGCCACGCTGATCTATCACCGCCACGAGGATCGGATTCTTGCCAGCTGCAAGTCTGCCGAGGATACCGAGCGCGCCTACGCTCGCCGCTGCCTGCCAGCCAAGCTCAAGATCGACCTGATCTATCAGCGCCACCGCTCCATGCGGCTGGACCTGTGGATCCTGTGGCACACGGTCAAGATTGTCGTCTCCTCGCGAGACGAGCGCCCGCGCCGTCGCCGCCGAGGCCATTCCTATCTGCCGGTCGGCCCCTCGCCACGCGCGCCGAACGGATCGCGCGGGTAACCCACCCCGGTCAGATACAGCCCGTGGGGCGGACAGACCGGCCCGCAGGCCGCGCGGTTGCGCGCCTCCAGCGCGTCGCGGACCCGGTCGGGCGCCCATGATCCCGCGCCCACCCGCTCCAGCGTGCCGACGATGCTGCGCACCTGATTGTGCAGGAACGACCGCGCACGCAGGTGGAACCGGTATTCCATGCCCTGCGGAATGGGCTGCGCCTCGATCCTGATCTCGTCCAGCGACTTCACCGGGCTTTTCGCCTGACAGATCGACGACCGGAAGGTCGTAAAGTCGTGATGCCCGACCAGATGCGCCGCCCCCGCCCGCATCGCGCCCAAGTCCAGCGGGTTCAGCACCTGCCAGACCTGCCCCTTGCCATGGGTCATCGGCGCGCGCCGCGCCACCAGTCGGAACAGATAGCGCCGCTCGACCGCGGAAAACCGCGCGTGGAAATCGTCATCGACCCGCGCCGCCTGCAGGATCGCCACGGGGGCGGGCTTGAGGTGCCAGTTCAGCGCCTCGGACAGGCGGAACAGGTCCCAATCGCGGTCCAGATCGGCATGGGCCACCTGTCCGGTCGCATGCACGCCCGCATCGGTGCGCCCGGCGGCGGCAATACGGCGGGTCGCGAAACCGGGGTCCAGCCGCGCCAGCGCGGCCTCTATCGCGCCCTGCACGCTTGGCTGATCGGCCTGCGCCTGCCAGCCGGCAAAGGGCGCGCCGTCATATTCGACTTGAAAGGCAAAGCGGGGCATCAGTCGCGCGGAACCTTCTGCCCCGGAAAGGGCGTGCGCAGTAGATCGTCCAGCGTCTGCGCCTCGGCGCTCTGCAGGGCGGGGCGGTCGGCGGGATCGACGCGGGTCGCGGCGCCGGTCAGCCCCTCGCGGGCCAGACGGTCGCGCAGGACCGACATCTCGATGTCCAGCGCGTCGCGGTCGCCGTCCAGCAGCCGGTCGGCGCGGGCGATGAAATCTTTTTCCAGATCGTCCAGGAAACTCTCGTAATCGGCCCGCGCCTTCTGATCCTGGGTCAGCGCATAGAGGTCCGCGAAGCGCATCGTCGCGTCCCGCGCCCCCATCAGATAGACCCCCAGATACCGCCGGGCCGAGGACAGCCCGCCGGGATTGTCGCGCACCCGGTCGAACAGATGCCGGACCGAGGCGTCGAACATCGCCACCCGCGCCTCCAGCCGCCGGTCGCCGGTGCGGGTGATGGCCGTGCGCATCTGCTCCAGATGGCCCTGGGCCTCGTCGATCATCCGCTGCGCGCGATCCTGCTGAAAGCTGTCCACGCCCGCCGCGGTCTTGTCGCGCCACGGGTCCAGGCCAAAGCTGATCTGATGCAGCGCCAGGCCCGCCGCGCCGATCAGCCCGGCCTCGGCCCAGATGCCGGGTTCCGCAGCGCCAAGGCCCAGGCCCAGCCCCGCCAGCACGCCGCCGAACAGCTTGCGCGGGATCGCGGGCCGCTTGGCGATGCGGCGTGCCTCGAATGTGGCCTGCGCCACCAGCCCCTCGCGGGTCATCCACATGCCGCTGGCGACCAGGCCAAAGGCCGCAAGGTCGGTGACCATTCCCGCAGGCCCCTGAAAGAACGCGCCCAGCAGAAAGGGCGTCGCGGCCAGCGTGATCCATTTCGGCCGCCCCTCATGGGGGTGGCGCGGCGTGGGCGGCAGGGCGGGCTGCGTGCGGGTTCCGGGCGAAAAGCGCCCTCCGAATCGGTTCGACATGATCCCCCCTCAGCCCCCGCCCGCCATCGAGGCATAGAGCGTCAGCACCAGCAGCAGATAAAAGCTCAGCCGAGCCTGGGCATTGCGAGACATGGCCATCCTTTCGCATCCAGCGCCTTATATCGGCATCGCGCCCGGAAATTCAAACGGCGCGCGGAAACAGCCGGTCCAGCGCCGCAGTCAGGGGCGCGTCATCCGTCAGGGCCAGCCGCACGGGCAGCGCCATGACCTTGGGGCGAAAGGCGCGGGGCAGGCGGGCCGCGTCCTTTTCGGTGGTGACCAGCTGGGCGCGGGTCATGCGCGCCTCGGTCTCCAGCCGGGTCAGCAGGGCGGGGGTGAAGGGCTGGTGATCGTCCAGCCCCTCGGCCCGGACGATCTCGGCGCCCAGGGACCGCAGCGTGGCAAAGAACTTCTCGGGGTGGCCGATGCCGGCGAATGCCAGCACCCGGTGCCCGCGCCAGTCGAACCCCATCTGCAGCGGCGCCAGTTGCCCGCGCAGATGCGGCGGCGCGCCGGGGGGCGCGGTGAACCCCGCCTGCGCCGCATCCGGCCCGATGGACAGCAGCAGATCGGCCCGTGCCAGCCCCACAGCGACCGGCTCGCGCAGCGGACCCGCCGGGATGCACAGCCCGTTGCCGAACCCCTTGGCCGCATCCACCACCACCAGCGACAGGTCATGCGCCAGCGCCGGGTCCTGGAACCCATCGTCCAGGATGATCGCCTGCGCGCCCGCCGCCACCGCCGCCCGCGCGCCCGCCCGGCGGTCATCGGCCACCCAGACCGGGCCAAAGGCCGCCATCAGCAGCGGCTCGTCCCCGGTCAGGGCGGCGTCATGGGCGCGTTCGTCCACGCGCAGCGGCCCCGTCGCGCTGCCGCCATACCCGCGCGAGACCACATGCGCGGCGATCCCCCGCGCCGCCAGCGCCATCTGCAGATGGATCACGGTGGGCGTCTTGCCGGTGCCGCCCGCATTGATGTTGCCCACGCAGATCACCGGCACGCCCACCCGGTCGCGCGGCCCCTGCGCCAGGCGGCGGGCGGTGGCCCGCGCATAACCCGCACCAAGCGGCGTCAGCAGGCGCGCGCGCATCGTCGGAGGGGTCAGGAACCAGAAGCCGGGGGCGCGGGTCATGCGGGCTGCCTTTCGGGACGCTCCAGCGTCTCGGCGACGCGGGTGGCGATGCGCAGGGCCACATCGGCGCCCCCCGTGCTGACGGTCCAGGCGTTGCTGGCCAGGGTGGCGATGGTTTCGGGCTGGGTCAGTTCGGTGACGGCCAGGGCCAGATCCTCGGCATGGCGCACCTGGCGCGCGGCCTGGGCGCCCGACAGCTGCTGCCATTCGGTGGCATGCGGGCCGGTCTGCGGGCCGTGCACGATGGCCGATCCCAGGGCGGCGGGTTCGAACGGGTGGCGCATGGCGTCGGATTCGCCCGACAGCGTGCCGCCCATGAAGCTGACGGGCGCCAGGCGATACCACAGCCCCATCTCGGTCGGGCCGTCGGTCAGCAGGACCTGGATCTCGTCGCCGAAATCCTCGTCCTCGCTGCGCCGGGCGACGGTCAGGCCCTGCGCCTCGATGTCGCGGGCCAGGGCGTCCATGCGGGTCGGATCGGCGGGCGCGATGATCAGCAGCGCGCGATGCGACCGGCGCAGCGCCGCCTGATGCGCGGACAGCACGGCCTCCTCCTCGGCCTGCGGCAGGCAGGCCGCGAACCAGGCGTGGCGCCCGTTCATCTGCTGCGCCATCGAGGCGCGCTCGGTCTCGGAACAGCGCAGCGGCTCGCGGATTTCCGAGACCGGGCCGGTCATGGACAGCCGCCCCTCGGGCAGGGACATGCGGCGGGCGATGGTCAGGCTGGGCATGTCGGTCAGCAGAATCGCCTCCATCTGCGACAGCAGCTGACGGCGCATCAGCGCCTGCAGCCCCCAGCCCAGATCCGCCGCGCTGAGCCGGCATTCGGCCAGGATCACCGGCACCCGCCGCGCGGTGGCCGCCGCGATCAGCGCGGGCGGCAGGTCGGAGCCCAACAGCAGGACGGCGCGCGGGCGTGCCTGGTCCAGCAGCTGCGCGGCCACGACCGGGTCGTCGGCCCCGCCGTCCGCGTCAAGGCGCAGCAGGCGCAGCCCGGCGCGCGCGCGGGTCAGGCAGGCGATGATCTGGGGCGCGGCCCGGGCCGCGTCCGGGGCGGTATGGACCACCAGCGCGGGGCCGGTGCCGGCCGGGATCGCGGGCAGGGACGCGGCGTCGGTGCGGCGGCCGCGCAGATGCAGCCACAGCCCCAGCTGGCCCAAGCCCGATCCCGGCCGGGTCATCAGCCGCCCAGTTCCTCGGTCGGGCTGACCTCGCGCTGTTCGTCGCGCAGGCGGTGCAGATGCGCGATGAAATAGCGGGTATGGGCGCTGTCCACGGTGCGCTGCGCCTCAGCCTTCCAGGCGGCGAAGGCGCTGTCGTAATCGGGGAAGATGCCGACCATGTGGATCTGTTTGGTGTCGCGGAACTTGGTGCTCTGCGGATCGACCAGCTCGCCACCGAAGACGAGATGCAGGCGCTGACTCATGGGACCTCCTGAGGGGGGATACGGGGTATCGGGACGGGGGCGAACCTAGCGCGCGCCGCCCGCGCGGTGAAGCGGAAACGCATAAAATTCGAGGTGTTCCGCCTTTGCCTGCCCGGCGGACGGGCGTCTAGGTTCGGGCCTGAGGGCAGAAGGCCCGGAACCATCGCGGGGACAGGGGTGTGCCCGCATCACCGCCCTTTGCCCCCTTGGCAGGCCAAAGGGCGGCGCGACAGACGGACCGGGGGCCAGCCGCCCCCGGCGCCCCTTTCGCCGACGCGATCAGCCGGGGGCAATCAATCGGGGGCGTCGGCGCCCGACAGCTCCATGATGACGGCCCATTCGGCCTCGGGCACCGGCTGGACGGACAGGCGCGAATTGTTCACCAGCACCATATCGGACAGGCGCGGCTCGGCCTTGGCCTCCTCCAGGCTGATGGCGCGGGGCAGGCGGGACAGGGCGCGGATGTCCACGCATTCCCATTTCGGGTCCTCGGCGGTGCTGTCGGGATGGGCCAGCGCGATCACCTCGACGATGCCCACGGCTTCCTTGCCGATGTTCGAATGATAGAACAGCCCCCGGTCGCCCAGGGCCATCGCGCGCATGTTGTTGCGCGCCTGATAGCTGCGCACCCCGTCCCATTCCTCGCCCCGATCGCCCTTGGCGACCAGATCGTCCCAGCCAAAGACGTCGGGTTCGGATTTGAACAACCAATAGGCCATCAGCCGATCACCTTGTTCCACTCGACCACATCGACCGAGGCGAACAGCCCCGCCGACTTGTAGGGGTCGTTCGCGGCCCAGGCCTGCGCGGCCGGCAGGTCGTCGGCCTCCAGGATCACCAGCGATCCGCGCATCTCGCCCTCCTCCATCAGGGGGCCGGCCATGCGGACGATTCCGGTCTCGCGGATAAAGCCCAGATGGGCGTCGCGGGTGTCCAAGCGGGTTTGCAGGGCACCGGGCTTGTCCCGGCAGATCACGGCGAACAGGGGCATCATTCCTCCTTGAGGGGTCGGGCCAGCAGGCGGTCCATGGCCTTTTCCACCGAAACGTCGCCTTGGGCAAGGCGCGCGACCATCGCGGCGATGGGCAGGTCCAGCCCGTCGCGCAGCGCCATCCGCGCCAGCGCGCGGGCGGTGGCGGCGCCCTCGACCGTGGTGGCGCTGTCCCAGGCCGACCCCGACCCGATCGCGCAGCCGAACCGGAAATTGCGCGACCCCGCCGAGGTGCAGGTCAGCGTCAGGTCGCCCAGCCCCGACAGCCCGGTCAGCGTTTCGGGGCGCGCGCCCAGATGCGTGGCCAGCCGCGTCATCTCGGCGAATCCGCGGGTGATGATCGCGGCGCGCGCGCTGTCGCCCAAACCCGCGCCGATCACCACGCCCGCAGCGATGGCGATGACGTTCTTTAGCGCGCCGCCCAGCTCGGCCCCGGTCACGTCGGTGGTCCGGTAAAGCCGCAGGACCGGCGTCGACAGCCGCGCCTGCAGCGCGGCCCCGGCGGCCGCGTCCGCGCAGGCCAGCGTCAGCGCGGTCGGCAGCCCACGCGCGATATCGGCGGCGAAGGACGGGCCCGTCAGCACCGCCACCACCGCATCCGGGGCCGCCTGCGCGATCAGCGCAGAGGGACCGGTCAGATGCTGCAGGTCGATCCCCTTGGCCGTGCTGACCAGCACCCGGCCCGCCAACCGCGCGCCGTGTTCGTCCAGAAACCCGCCCAAAGCCTGCGCGGGCAGCGCCAGCAGGATCGTGTCGCAGGCCAGCGCGGCGTCCAGGTCCTGCGTCACCGTCACCGCACCGGGCATGGTCACGCCGGGCAGGCGCGGATTTTCGCCGCGCCAGTCGATGCGCCGCCCCCACAGCGTGACCGGCCCATTCGCCGCCAGCGCCACGGCCAGCGCCGTGCCAAAGGCGCCTGCGCCCAGAACCCCGATCATGCCTTGGCCCCCCGCTTGCCGCTGCCCAGCATGGGTGCGGCGCCCTGATCCAGTGGCCAGCGCGGGCGCGCCGACAGGGTCATGTCGTCGCGATGACCCATGCGGAACCGCTCGATCCCGGCCCATGCGATCATCGCGCCATTGTCGGTGCACAGCCGCAAAGGCGGGGCCAGGAACCGCGCGCCCGCCGCCGCCGCGACCTGCTGCAGCGCCGCGCGGATGGGGCCGTTGGCGGCCACGCCGCCCGCGACGGCCAGCACCGGCACCGGCGACAGGGCCAGCGCGCGGCGCGATTTCTCGGCCAGGACATCGGCCACCGCCGCCTGGAACGCCGCGCACAGATCGCGCCGGTCGGCGGTGCGCAGGCCGCCCTGATCCGCGATCAGCGTGTCGCGGGCGCGCAGCACCGCCGTCTTCAGCCCCGAGAAACTCATGTCGCAGCCGGGGCGGTCCAGCAGCGGGCGGGGCAGGGGGATGCGATGGGCGTCGCCGCCCGCCGCCTCGGCCTCGACATGCGGTCCGCCGGGCTGGGGCAGGGCCAGCAGCTTGGCGACCTTGTCAAAGGCCTCTCCGGGCGCGTCGTCGATGGTGCCGCCAAGGCGGGTGTAGGCGTCCGGCCCGTCCACGCGCAGGAACTGGCAATGCCCGCCCGACACCAGCAGCATCAGATAGGGATAGTCGATCCCGTCGGTCAGCCGCGGCGTCAGCGCATGCCCCGCCAGGTGGTTCACCCCCACCAGCGGCAGGCCGGTGCCCGCGGCGATGCCCTTGGCGCACATGACGCCCGCCATCACGCCGCCGATCAGCCCGGGTCCGGCGGTGACCGCGATGCCGCTCAGCGCGTCCAGGCCCAGCCCGGCATCGACCAGCGCCTGTTCGACGACCAGGTCAAGGCGTTCGGCATGGGCGCGGGCGGCGATCTCGGGGACCACGCCGCCGAAATCGGCATGCAGGTCGGACTGGCTGCTGACCACGCTGGACAGGATCTGCCGGTCGCCGGTCACGATGGCGGCGGCGGTGTCATCGCAGCTGCTCTCGATGCCCAGAAAGATGGTCTGTGTCATGGCTCTTGCCCGGATGATGGCTGAGGCGTAGCCACAGGGCGTAACACCCGCCCGACAGGATGCCAATGCCGCCCGCGCCTCGCCCCCTGCTGCTGCTGACCCGCCCCCGCCCCGATTCGGAGCGGGACGCGGCGCGTCTGGGCCATGACGCGCTGATATCTCCGGTGCTGCGCATCGTGCCGGTCGATCATGATGGGGCGCTGCTGGCGCAGGCCCTCGGGCTGGTCTTCACCTCGGCCCATGCGGTGCCGTCGGCGGGGTGGGCGCCCGGCGATCTGCGTGGGCGAGCGTCCCGCCCAGGCCGCCCGCGACGCGGGCTTTGCGGTGACGGTCGGGCAGGGCACGGCCGACAGCCTGGCGCCGCTGATCGCCGCCTGCGCGGTGCCGCTGGTCCATGCGCATGGCCGCCACCTGGCGCAGCGGCTGCCGGTGCCGGGGGTGGTGGTCTATGACCAGCAGCCGCTGGCGCTGACGCCCCTGGCGCGGGCGGCGCTGATGGGCGCGCGGCCGCTGGTCGTGCCGGTGTGGTCGCCGCGTTCGGCACGCCTGCTGTCGGCGATGGCCGCCGGCGCGCGGGCGCCCCTGCGGCTGGTGGCGATCAGCGCGGCGGCGGATGCGGCCTGGGCCGCGCCCGCGGCGCTGCGGATCGTGGCGGAGACGCCTTCGGGACCGGCGATGGATGCGGCAATTCGCCGGGCCCTGATCGCGGAACCAAGGTGACGACGGCGGGTTGAGCGTTCAGCCCGCGCTGATTAGGCTGCGCAGGATGCCCACGCGGCCAGGCCCTTTCTGGAGACGCAAGGGCGACCCATTCGGGCATGAGACGGGGACAGGGACGTGAAGAAACCAAAGACCACCACCGGGGGCACCGCCCCCACCAGCGATTCCACCATCCCCGCGGCGGGCTCTGCCGCCGATGCCGGACCTGAGATCCGTCGGATTCCCGCCCATGTCGGCGTGATCGACCATGTCGCGGTCGGCGCCGGAACCCCCGCCCAGGCCGGCCAGCCCGGAGGGGTCCGCCCGGCCGGATCGACGCTGGTCGGCGACGGCACCGACGGGCTGGCCCCGGCCGCCGCACGCAGCGCCACCGCCGAGCCCTCGCCCTTCGCGGCCAAGGATGCAGAGGCGCCCGCGCCCCGCACCGCCCCTACGGACAGCGCATCCACCCGGCCCGCCGCCGCGCCGGTGCGCAAGACGGGCTTCTGGCCCGTGGCCCTGGGCGGCGTCGTGGCCGCCGGTCTGGGCGCTGCCGCGACCATCTATGCCCTGCCGCACCTGCCCGCCGCCTGGCAGCCCGCCCCGGTTGCCGCAAACGGTGACGCGCAGGACGCCGATCCGCAGGCGATGATCGACGCCGCCGCTGCCGCAGGCCGCGACGCCGCGCGTGAGGAACTGGCTCAGGCCCAACCGGACGCGGCCCTGCCCGACGACCTTCTGCCGCGCATCGAGGCGCTGGAGGAGCAGGTTGCTGCCCTGTCCCAGGCCCCGGCCGAGACCACCGCGCCCGAGGCCGACACGCCAGCCGCGGATGACGACACCCCCATCGCCGCCGCCCCCGCGATCGATCCCGACCAGCTGGCCGATCTGCGCCAGCGCCTGGACGAGCAGCAGGCCCGCCTGGACGAGCTGTCCGCCCGCCCAGCCTTCGACCCCGAGGCCGCCCAGGCCCTGCAGGAGCAGATCGAGACCGCCGCCGCCGATGCGCAATCCAGCCTGGACGCCACCCGCGCCGAGGCCGAGGCCCTGCAGGAGGCCGCCGCCGAAAGCACCCGCCGCGCCGAGGCCGTGGCCGCCATCGCCGCGCTGCAGACCGCGCTGGACGCGGGCGTGACGCCCGAGCAGGCCCGCACCGCGCTGGAAGGCGCGGGGCTGGACACGCCCGACGCGCTGCAGACCCCGGTGCCCAGCCTGACCGAATTGCAGACCGATTTCCCCGAGGCCGCCCGCGCCGCCCTGCGCGCCAGCCTGCGTGACAGCAGCGCCAGCGGTCAGGGCAACCTGCTGACCAATTTCCTGCGCGCCCAGACCGGCGCCCGCTCTGTCGCGCCGCGCGATGGCGACGATGCTGACGCGATCCTGTCGCGCGCCGATGCCGACGTGCAGGCCGGGCGTATCGACGCCGCCCTGACCCAGACCGCGATGCAGGCCCCCGCCATGGCCGACTGGATGTCGCGCGCAACCGCCTATTCCCAGGCACGGGCGGCATTGACCGACCTGTCCTCGGGCTCGAATTGAGGGTCGTCCGATGCTGTTGTCGCTGTTGAAAATTCTGTTCTTCTTTGCGGTCGTCCTGGCGCTTGCCCTGGGGGCCGTCCAGCTGTCGGAAACCGGGCAGGTGCTGCGCCTGGAATATGGCGGCATGGAATATGCGCTGTCGCCGCTCAAGGCGCTGGCAGCGCTGTTCGTGCTGATGATCGCCGCCTGGCTGATCTTCAAGCTGGTGGGTCTGCTGATCGCGGTCCTTCGGTTCCTGGTCGGCGACGAGACCGCCATCAACCGCCACTTCGCCCGCTCGCGCGAGCGCAAGGGCTATGCCGCCTTTGGCGAGGGGATGCTGGCTGTTGCCTCGGGCGAGGGCAAGCTGGCCCAGGACAAGGCCGCGCGGGCCGCGAAATACCTCAACCAGCCGCACCTGACCAACCTGCTGGCGGCGCAGGCGGCCGAGACCTCGGGCGATACCCGCCGCGCCATCGACATCTATCGCACGCTGCTGGATGACGACCGCACCCGCTTTGTGGGCATCCGCGGCCTGATGCGCCAGAAGCTGGCCGAGGGCGACACCCACAAGGCGCTGCTGCTGGCACAAAAGGCCTATGCGCTGAAGCCGCGCCACAAGGAGGTTCAGGACACCCTGCTGGACCTGCAGACCCGCGAGCATGACTGGAAGGGCGCCCGCCGTACCCTCAAGGACAAGCGCAATCAGGGCGACCTACCCAAGGACGTGGCGCTGCGCCGCGACGCCGTGCTGGCCCTGCAGGAGGCCAGCGACGTGCTGGCCAAGGGCAACTCCATCAGCGCCCGCGAGGCCGCGATCTCGGCCGCCAAGGCCTCGCCCGACCTGATCCCGGCGGCGGTGCTGGCCGCGCGCAGCTATGTCGCGCAAAAGGATTATCGCAACGCGTCGCGCATCCTGGAAAAGACCTGGTCGGTGCGCCCGCATCCCGACGTGGCCGCCGCCTATGCCGAGATCGTGCCCGACGAATCCTCTGCCGCCCGGCTGGCGCGCTTTGACCGGCTGATCTCTCAGAATCGCGACCACGAGGAATCGCGCCTGCTCAAGGCCGAGCTGCTGCTGGCCGCCGAGGACTTTCCCGGCGCCCGCCGCGCCTTGGGTGATCTGGCCGAAAAGCATCCGACCGTGCGCACCCTGTCGATCATGGCAGCCATTGAACGCGGCGAGGGCGCGGATGACAGCGTCGTGCGCGGCTGGCTGACGCGGGCGCTGTCGGCGTCGCGCGGCCCGCAATGGTGCTGCGACACCTGCCACAACGTGATGCATGCCTGGGCCCCGGTCTGCGACAGCTGCGGCGGTTTCGACACGCTGAGCTGGAAAGAGCCCGACGGCCCCCGCAGCGGCGCCACCACCCCCACCGGCGCCGAGATGCTGCCCCTGCTGGTCGGCAGCCCCAAACCGACCGAGCCCGACCTGGCCGACGCGCCGGATCTCAGCAGCCCGGTCCAGCCGCATCCGCCCGGCCCCGCACCGCGCCGGGTGGAACAGCCGAAGGTCGCCCCCGGCATGG
>ERZ778021.3439-NODE-3439-length-11425-cov-4.940457_pt1 | contig 11425 bp, 8 predicted proteins | sample MGYA00375751_ERZ778021 | MGnify/ENA primary metagenome ERZ778021 (study PRJEB29350, sample SAMN05389814) | bioreactor metagenome | isolation source: Thiocyanate stock bioreactor | place: South Africa: University of Cape Town | collected 2013-08-29 ... | reverse complement strand
AAAGAGCTGATAGTCCTGAAACACCGTGCCAATGTTTTCCCGGTATTCCGTCAGGTCGTAGTCCTTAATGTCCTTGCCGTCATAAAGGATGGTACCCTGCTCGCTGTCATACAACCGCATCAGCAGCTTGACCAAGGTGGTTTTCCCTGCGCCGTTATAGCCTACCACGGCAATTTTTTCACAGGGCTTGATGGTCAGGCTGACATTGTCCAGTACCTTTTGTTTGCCGCCATAGGAAAAGGAAACCTTCCGAAACTCGATTTCGCCGGACATGGTAGGAACAGGGCATACCTGGCCGCCATTGGTCACCACCGGTTCATAATCGAGAAAGGTGCGCATTTTGTCAATATAAAAGCTGTTTTGCTGGAACGCAGGCAGGGTGCGTGATATCCGCTGCAGGCTGTTTTTCAGCTTCCAGGCAGAGCGCATCAAGAAGACAAAGCTTCCATAGCTGATGGCCTTTTTGACAATGGTGATAAAGAGCAGATAAATCATATAAACGCCGTCTAAAATAAAGCTGTTGAACACATAACCTCCCAAAAAAGACAGAACCACTTGCTTTTTGGAGTATTTTTTGATGGTTTCGGTGATGTTGTTATTGTCGGTGCTGAAATCGCTGCGCAGCTTCCCGTCAATGTGAAAGAGACGCATTTCTTTTGCGTAATCGTTCAGATAAAACACCCTGTTGATATAATCCCGTTTGCGTATCTGAGGCTTTAATTCCACATCCATCTTAAAATTGATTTTGTTCAGGGAAGAGAAAATGAGAAAAGTGGCGACAAAGGAAACCAGCACAAAAACAAGCCCGTCGGCATTGATAGCGACAAAAAATCCGCCGTATAACAGAAGGGAGGCAATGGCGGCAATCAGATCCTTGATGTTGTCAAGAGTAGTGGTCACCCGTGTCTGCGCCTCGCTGATGGCCCAGACAAAATCCGTATAAAACGCCGGATTGTCATAACAGGACAAATCAAGAGTGGAGGCTTTTTTGTATAAGGACAGCTCAATGCCCTGAAACATTTTCATCTTGCTTTTCGGCAAGATATAATCATACACGATGGGGGTGCACAAGGACCATATGATCAGCCAGAGAATGAGACAGCCCAGGGCGAACAGAACCTGATGGACGGGACGCCCGTACTGAATGGAATCAATCAGATATTTCACCATATAATAATGCTCGAAGAAAACCGAAACCTCATACACAATGCCAAGGATAAGAAGGGTGATGAAATAGGTGGGACAATGGGTCAGAGCCAGCTTGACCACATAAAGATTGTTGGCAAGGGTTCTGGTTTTTACTTTGGGTTCTTTTTGTTTCATACCGCTGCCACCTGCTTTTCATTAACATATTTTTCCGCCTGCATACGGAACATTTCCGCATATTTTCCGTTTTTGTCCATCAGCTCTTTGTGAGACCCGCTTTCCATCACACTGCCGTTTTCCAGCAGATATACCCTGTCCGCCAGAACGGCGGAGGAAAGCCGATGGGAAATAAAGATGACCGATTTGTTCTCACACACCTTCATCATGTTTTCATACATCAGGTATTCCGAAACGGGGTCAAGAGCGCTGGTGGGTTCGTCTAAAATTGCAATACTAAAATTCTTGGCAAACAGGCGGGCAATGGCGATTTTCTGGGTCTCGCCGCCGGACAGCACCGCACCCTCATCGTCAAATTCCCGTGTCATGATAGTGTTTTCCTTGTGGGGCAGGGTCATGACTTTGTCATATATTCCGGCATATTTCAACGCTTCCATAACGGTCTCCCGCTCTGTTTCCGTTTCTACCGTTTTGGTGAGCACGTTTTCGGCAATGCTCATGGAAAATACCTGATAATCCTGAAACACCGTGCCAAAAACATTGCGAAAGGCCTTCAGATGATAGTTTCTGACGTCCGTCCCGTCTAACAAAACAGTCCCCTCGGTCGGGTCATAGAGCCGTGTGATCAGCTTGACGAGGGTGGTCTTTCCCGCGCCGTTATGACCGACCAGTGCAATTTTTTCGCCGGCATTCACGGTGATGGAAATGTCCTTCAAAACCGCTTGGTCACTGCCTTCATAGGCAAAGCTGACATGGGAGAGGGTGAGGGAGGAGGGCTGTTCGACCGGTAAGATACCGTCCTGGCTTTCCTTGATTTTCGGTTCATAGTTGAGGAATTTTATCATATTGGCGGCAAAAAGCCCGTTTTCAAAGAATTTTCCCATTTCGTTTGATAAATTGATCATGGTCCAGGTGGCGCTGCTCATGGAGCCCATAATGACAATGAAATCCTCAATGGGCATGGTTTTGGCAATCATTACGCAGTAAATCCCATACAGCATCACTCCCTGAAACATAAAGAGAAACTTAAACATGCCTTCCAGGGTCGCCCACTTGTAGGCTTTTTTTATGAGAGGCTTATAGTTTTTGATTGCGCTGTTGTAGCCTTCGTTGTACCGCTCCATTAAAGGACGAAACACACCCGAGAGCCGGATTTCCTTGGCAAACTGCGCCAGATATACGGTACGGTTCACATAGTCTTTTTTTCGTAAATGGGGTGTGTTTTCCACATTAAAATCATACATGATTTTGTTTTTTCGTTTTCCGAACACAAATACGCCAATGAAGGGAAACACAGTGATCAGCAAAAGATATTTGTCAATGGAAAATAACGTGGCAACCACAGCAAGGACGGCAACGGCCGCAAAAATCATATTGCTGAAATTGTCCAGTACAGAAATCAGCCGCACCCCCGCCTCCTTAACGGCCAGCGTATAATCATTGTAAAAATCGGGATTTTCATAACAGGCAAGCTCCACGTCCCGTGCCTTGTCAAAAAGAATATCATTGAGCTCCCTGTAAATTTTCTGGTCGGTAATCAGACGGTATCTCCGGCTAAACCAGGAATCAAACAGCTCGGTGCAGAGAAACACAACCATGGATACCCCCACAAAAAGTGCCAGCTTCATGAAACTGGCCTCCGCCGATTTCTGCTCCATGACATAAAAGATATAGCGCAAAAAAACAACACTGTAAAACACCCAGGAACCATAATTGATCGCACTGAGCAAGCAGTTGCAGGCGACACGCTTCGGGCAGATCCTCAGAGCGATTTTCAGCATGTAAAGATTGTTTTTCAGAATGGTTTGGAAGGGCAGCTTCTTTTTCTTTTCCATTGATGGTAACAGCCTCCGTTATCAGCATTTAAAACATTATTTTATCATTTGTTACAATAAGTTACAAGTAAAAAATCCCACAAAAACAGCAATTTTCTGCTGATTAAATTATGGTTGCATAAAAATCATTCTAATGGTAAAATAAAAAAGTTAAATATCTTACAAATCCATAGGGCGGACCCATCTGTCGGAAGATTTGTATATGCGGAGGAAAGTATATGATCAACAGTGAAAAAACCATGGAAAAAATCGTCCAGCTTTGCAAAAGCAGAGGCTTTGTTTTTGCCGGCTCTGAAATATACGGCGGCTTGTCAAACACATGGGACTACGGCCCTCTGGGGGTAGAGTTCAAAAACAACGTAAAAAAGGCATGGTGGAAAAAATTTGTTCAGGAAAGCCCTTATAATGTAGGTCTTGACTGTGCGATCCTGATGAATCCTCAGGTTTGGGTGGCTTCCGGTCATGTGGGCGGTTTTTCCGATCCGTTGATGGACTGCAAGGCCTGTAAAACCCGTCACCGTGCGGACAAGCTCATTGAAGACACAGGGGTCAACCCCTCCGGCTGGAGCTTTGACGAAATGAGCGTACACATCAAGGAAAAGGGCATTGTGTGTCCGGACTGCGGCAAAAGTGATTTCACCGATATCCGTAAATTCAACCTGATGTTCAAGACCTTTCAGGGTGTGACCGAGGACAGCAAAAACGAAATTTTCCTTCGTCCCGAAACCGCCCAGGGTATTTTCGTTAACTTTGCCAATGTACAGCGGACCACACGCAAAAAAGTTCCTTTCGGTGTTGCTCAGATCGGAAAGTCCTTCCGTAACGAAATCACGCCGGGCAACTTCACCTTCCGCACCCGTGAGTTTGAGCAGATGGAGCTTGAATTCTTCTGCAAGCCGGGAACGGACCTGGAATGGTTTAATTATTGGAAAGACTATTGTTATCAGTGGCTGCTCACCTTGGGCATCCATGCGGAAAGCGTCAAGCTGCGTGACCACGAAACCGAGGAGCTGGCCCACTATTCCAACGCCACCACAGACATCGAGTTTTTATTCCCCTTCGGCTGGGGCGAGCTTTGGGGCATTGCCGACCGCACGGATTTTGACTTAAAGCAGCATGACACCCATTCCGGAAAATCTTTAGAATACTTTGACCAGGAGTCAAATGAAAAATATCTGCCTTATGTCATTGAGCCCTCTTTGGGTGCCGACCGTGTGGCACTGGCGTTTTTATGCGAAGCATACGACGAAGAAACAGACGAGAAGGGCGAAACCAGAGTGGTCATGCATCTTCACCCGGCACTGGCACCGGTCAAGGCTGCGATTCTGCCGCTTTCTAAAAAGCTTTCAGAAAAGGCACTGGAAATTTTCGGGACGCTTGCAAAGAAATTTAATGTGGATTATGATGATGCTGGCTCCATCGGCAAGCGTTACCGTCGTCAGGACGAAATCGGTACGCCCTTCTGCATCACTTATGACTTTGAATCCGAAGCAACCGGTAAGGTCACTGTCCGTGAGCGTGACAGTATGACCCAGGAGCTTGTTGCCATTGAGGACTTAACGGCTTATATCGAAAGTAAAATGGAATTTTAAAAGAACAAACAAAAAGGATGACCACGATGCGTGCGTCATCCTTTTTTTGTTTATGGAGATTTTTTATCCTCTGTGACAGAAACGGAGAATATTGATGTGTAGAGGTATTTCAACAATCCTTTGGGTAATAAACTACAGAACTCAATGATCCGTGACAGACGATAGAAGCGACCTTACCATCTCTGTGAGAGGAAGAACTTCGCCTCATAATCCCTACACTAAAACTTTCCGCCTCCGTGTCTGCGATCTTAGGAACTTGTGGGTGCTGCTTCCTGAGGAAGATGTGTTTTGGTTTTTAAAAATCTCCTTTCAAGAGGGGATATTGTTTTAGTCAATGGCTTTGTGCCACTCTGTTACAGTCCACATAGACACTCTGCTTTTATAATTGCTTTTCCTTGAAAACAATTCAATTCAGTAGTAAATGAGGCGTTCTTTGGGGATTTCTTTGGCAATAAAGTGCAAAAGCGTATTTTTCTCTGCTTTTATTTCATATAAAACATATATTTTTACTAAAAGCTGTTGACAAAAGGGTTTCCACCGCATATAATTCATTAACATACTATACAGATATGAATAAACGGTAAATATTATTTGTTGATAGCGCCTTATGAAAGGACAAAAGAAGAGCCTGGTTGCTCGAAAGCCGCAAATGACAAAATTACGATACAATTCTATAGAAAGCTACATATGAGGGTGTGAACAACATGAAAAGTGAATTTTCCTGCGCTGATTGCCATACGCAAGGCTGCAAAAGTGGAGACTGTGCCAAATATCCTGAATTTTGCCTGACAGAAACATTGGGCGGGGACACAAACGAAGCCGTGGTGAAAAGAATCAAAAACAGCAAACGTCTTTCTAAAATTCTCAAGACATCGGCTGAAGTAGAAGGTGTTTTTTACGGCAAGCTGACCCGAGTGGAAGAGGTCGTGGAGTTTTATCACAGAATGGGCGCAAAAAAGGTCGGCATTGCTTCCTGTATGGGATTGATGGCAGAGACCAGGCTGCTCACCAAAATCTTTGACAAACGGGGCATTCATTATTACACCGTGTGCTGTAAGGTTGGCGCCATCGATAAAAGCGAGATTGGCATTCCCAATGAACATAAGCTCAATCGCGGCACAGGACATGAAAGCATGTGTAACCCTATTGTACAGGCCGAAGCGTTGAATTTACAAAAAACCGATTTTAATATTATCATGGGTCTCTGCTGTGGCCATGACATGGTATTTACCATGCATTCAAAGGCACCTGTAACAACCCTTATCGTAAAAGACAGGGTGTTGTGCCACAACCCGGTTGGCGCTCTTTATACCAGTGAAGGCATTTATTCCCGTTTTAAGGATTAGCGCCTTCTCAATTGATTTCGTGTAACAGGCGTTAAATTTTTTTATCTAAAATACATACTATACAGATATGTAAAGTAAAACGAGAGGTGAGGCTTGAAATGAAAACAATTGACAGACCATCCATCGTGCCGGTTTCCAAAGGGATGCTTGGCCACAACAATTCCGGGCAACGATGTACCGGGCACTTTTCATGGAAAGGACCGCAACCTTTTCCGAAAAGTGCGAATAAATAAAACTGTTTCCGTCAGAAATACATCGTTGAGGGGTTAAAGAAGTTATGTTTTCTACCAACTGGTTGGCTTTGTTTGCGCTGGGCGTTGTTGCCCTGATGTTTTGGCTCATCTTCTTTCTTGGCAAAAGGGGGCTGAATTGGAATCTTCAGTTTGTGATTTCACTTATATTGGGTATTGGTGTGGGAATTGTGTTTCGCGATAACCAGTATTTTGCCAACAATCTGGAATATGTCCGGTTAATCGGAACCATTTACATAGGAATCACCGAAGCGTTGGTTGTTCCCTTGGTATTTGTGGCTATTTTGTCAAGCGTAACACAGCTCAACAACGCGAAGCAACTAAAAACGCTTGGATCAAAATCCATCTTTTGGCTGACAATTCACACGGTGATCTCCATTGTGTTAACATTGATCGTCTGTACCGCAATCGGGGTGGGCAAGAATGTATCCCTTTCGATTGAGGGGCTTAATGCAACAAAATATGAAAACATCGGCACAAAATTCACCGATGTGCTGACAGGCTTTTTCCCCCGCAATATTGTTGCGGAAATGGCCGATAACCGCATTATTCCGATCATTCTTTTTGCTCTTGCCCTTGCGGTTGCCTATATTACCTACGGCGAAAAGCAAAAGGTTGAGCCGTTCAAGAATTTTATTGAGGCAGCAAAAGAACTGGTCTACAAAGTGGTGGGCTATATCGTTGACCTCATTCCATTCATCGTACTGCCCTTGGCGGCCGATGCCGCAGTAAAAACAGGCAGCAAGCTTTCCGCTCTGCTTCCGCTTTTACTTATCATCGTTGTCATCTATGTTTTGTGCATCCTTCAGACATTTGTGGTTGGCGGTCTTCTTGTAAAATTCGTGGCAAAGCTAAGCCCGGTAAGGTTTTTTAAGAAAATTTCAGGGGCGCTTATTATGGGCTTTACCACCCAAAGCACCATTGCGGTTTTGCCAACGACCATCAACAGCCTGATTAAAAAGGTGGGCGTAAAGGAAGAGGTTTCAAACTTTACCGCTTCCATCGGTGCAACCGTCGGCATGCCGGGCTGTGCAGGAATCTGGCCTGTGGCGCTGGCGGTGTTTACCATCAATTATCTGAAGCTGCCCTATACTCCCGTCCAATATGTAACACTGGGCATTATCGCCTTGGCTGTTTCCTACGGAACGGCGGGCGTTTCGGGAACAGCTGTTATTACCGCTACTGCGGTGTTTACAACAGCAGGTCTTCCCCTGGAGGTTTTTGTTTTACTCATGCCGATCAGCTTTATTGTCGGTATGGCAAGAACTCCGACTAACGTGTCCTGCCAATGTGTTTCGGCAGCAATTGTTGCAAGACAAACCGGCGAGCTGAATGAAGACATCTTTTATGATCGTCAACCCGCTCCCTCCTCACTTCCGCTGGTTGCCACAGAAGCGTAGCCGATCATAAAAACCCATAGTATCTTACGATTGGAGATCATTGAAATGAAAAAATTACTGGTTATATTATTGGCTTTTACAGCCATCACAGGTGGCGTTACTTTTGCTCAATATAGCGAAAAGGCGTCCGCTTCAAAAGCAAATAAAACCAATGTTGTCACGACAACAACACAACCTGCCGACGGAGGGGTTTCAAGCACAGTGCAAAACACCACGGCGGTTACGGAAACAACCCTCGCTGACAATACGGAGCTACAGACCACTGTTGCAACCCAAGCAGGAACATTGGCGGCAGGACAGACAACAGCAAAGATCACTTCTGTCCCCGTTGCTGCAACCCAAGCGGGAAAGACGCCGACCACCAAAGCTCCGGCAACCACTGTAAAATCACCCGTAAACACCACCGCACCCAAAACCACGAAAGCTCCTGCTGCCACAGTTGCCGGCGGCAGTGACGATGAATGGGACGGCGAGTGCCACTAAACCCGGATTGTTTTATCCCTAACTTGAATCAATAAGGAGAATATATATGATAAAAAAATACAAGAAGCATCTTGCGATTTTATTCGCAGCTGTGCTTTTGATTACATCGCTGGTTCCCCAGACCCTATTTTCCGCTTTTGCAGCCGACAAAGCAGCTGCCCCGAAATCTCTGGTCAGCAGCTATGACTTTTTTACCGACAAATACCCAAAACTGACCGACAAAAACCACGTGTTTCAAACCGCTGAATTTGCCCAGATCTATCACTATTTCCTCGGCGGCATCCACAACGGCGCCCAAAGCTTTTGGGCTACCTACAATGCTGAAACCGCCAAATGGAGCAACAGCCGCAGCTATGAAGTGAATGTCAAATCAGGCAACCACATCTTCTTGCTGGGAGGAACCTGGACGCCCGAATTGCAGGCCTCCATCGGATATATCAATGAGGTTGCCAAAGAATATTCCATCGGAGCAATCTATAACTTTGACAATCATCTTGACGGCAAAGCAGAAAGCTCTATTGATATTTTTGAAGATCCCGGTGTTGCTGCTGATTATAATACCACAGCAGAATATAACTCAAAGGTTTACTATCGCCAAAGAGGCGACGCACTGGCCAAATCCCTTCTTGGCAATGGGGAACAATCCGATCCCCATGATGCTTCTGATCTATCCACCCCGTCTATTTTAATCTGGAACAAAGACAATGCCGGCTCCCCGCTGGTTACCTCTTTTAGCTGGGATGATACAACAGCCGACTTTGGAAATGCGGCAACAGTGGAAGCCTTCAAAGCCGGACTGCGTGCACAGTTTGATAAAATATCCACCACTGTCGGCGGCAAAAAGGTTGCAAGCAGTGTGAATGTTTCCCAATCCGAATATTATCGTGAAAACGAAAATGCACGCTTTAAGGCCGCATACGGAACAAACACAAGAAAGCTTTTAAACGTTGACGGAACACCCATTACGGTCAATGGCGTTCCCCAATACGGCAGTGACTTGAAGCTGTTTACCGAAAGCGATACCAAAATACCCTTTGAGGTAGTTACATACGAAGAACTCCGGGGTGTTTTGGACTCCGAAGGAAATCACGCCATTCTGTTTACAGGCTTGTGGTGCCCCAACGGTTTTGCAAATTTAAGAAACATTTATGACTATGCGCTGAAATATAATCTGGATAAGATATATTTCTTTGACCCTGAGCTGGACAGCACGACCAATAACAGCATAACCTCCATCCGAAACAGTGAAAGAACCTATATTTCCGGACTATACATTGATTTATTTACAAATGTTTTCAATAACATCGGTCCTGACGGGATTAAAACACGTTTCGACAACGACTATGACAATTTCATTGCATCTGAAGAATTGAGACGTGCCGCTGCAAACCAGCCAGCTCTTACCGAAGCGGAAAAGAAGGCCTACCGTTACTACAACGGCGGTTCACGCAACGGTTATTCCATTTATGAAAAAATCCCGGGAGAAACAGGGAACCCTGCCCCTGTATCGGAAAACGCCCGTTGGGCATCCCGTATTCAATATCCGGCATTGGTTTTCTATAACAAGGACCACAAGGATGCAAACGGAAAGTCCGCCACAGTGATCAGCTTGTTTGAACAGCTCTGGTACAGCGGTGCCAATCTGGCAGCACCCGGTACGTTTGGCTACTACTCCAGCACCCAAGGAAGAGTGTTTGAATATCAGGAATATATCAACAACAACGGCAATCCCGACACCGTACACGGTTTGGGCAATTACAATATTGACACCAACGCCTCTACACCAAAAACAAATATAGCCGCCAACAAGGACGAAAACGGATATGACAAACGCGGTGTGAACACCCCCGTCATTTCAAGAGCCTATTGGTCAGGATTGAACGAAACCTTTGATACCTTTGTCGCCACAGCGCTGAAAGAGCTGGCGACCGACGCAGAAACACTGGATGAGACCGACTATACGCCGGAGACATATGCGGCACTCAAATTAGCAGTTGGAACCGGTAAGAGCACAGCGGCGTTTGTCGCCAATGCCCAGGAGGAAGCAAGAGCTGCTGATTTGGCAAAGGTAAATGCAAGCCTTACAGGGGTTCGTCTGACCGCTGCCCAGCAGGTCGGTTCCTTTGAAAGCAACAGTGAAGTTTTGAATACCGCTTATGCCGAATTAGCAGCTGCCTACAATGGACTGAAAGCCTTGGCGCCTGCTTCTCCAACCGACAATGTTGACAAAGTTGAGGACGATAGCCCGGACACCGGCGACGTTAACTTCCCCTTGTTCGCACTTGGTCTTGCCCTTGTATCCCTCTCTCTGGTGGTCGTTACAGGCAACCCGACACGGATTTTCGGAAAAAGCAACGCCGGCAGATAATTTGAATGGGCTTACACCGTCACAAAGAATCGTCTTTTGGAAACCGGTGTGAAAATCGTAACTCGTGAATCCATGCACGTTTTTATAAAAGTTACAAACAACCATCCCCATACTGAAAAACATAACTCTAATTTCGCAGAAAGTTGGAAGAAATCTATGCAGTATACTTATATCCCGGAGGGCGTCTGTCCCTGCTCCATTACGGTAGAACTGGAAGGTGATATTGTAAAAAATGTTGCGTTTGAAGGAGGTTGTGACGGGAATCTGAAGGCGATCAGTAAGGTGAGCATAGGAATGACCGTCCAGCAGGTAGAGGAGTATTTTGCCGATGTGACCTGTGAAGACAAGGGCACATCCTGCTCGGCTCAAATGGCAAAAGCCGTTCGTTCAGCATGGGACACTTCCTTTCAGAACATAACAAAATAAAGCTTCCCTGATTGTCGTCGGGCTAGCCAAAAGGGGATCCTGCACATTTTTGTGCAGGATCCCCTTTATTTATGAGTAGAGCCTGATGCAGAGAACCATTTGTTAAAAACAAGACCGGCTTCCATTGTATTGTACATCTCCCTATCAATAGGTCAGGAAGGATAGCTTCTTACTTTTTACTCAATTGTATAAAAAAGAAGATGGAAGAATCATATGAATGGATTGAGGTATCAATCCATACCCTTCAAATCACAACAAATGTACCCTTCGTAGCAGCAATCCGATGTGGCTACTCATTGATCCCGATCATAATCTACAGAGGGGTTACGGATTGCCGCGCTAGCGCTCGCAATGACGCCGGGAGAGCTTGGGTGAAGATAGTTGACCACGTTCTATAGGCA
>ERZ778021.3437-NODE-3437-length-11432-cov-5.539334_pt1 | contig 11432 bp, 13 predicted proteins | sample MGYA00375751_ERZ778021 | MGnify/ENA primary metagenome ERZ778021 (study PRJEB29350, sample SAMN05389814) | bioreactor metagenome | isolation source: Thiocyanate stock bioreactor | place: South Africa: University of Cape Town | collected 2013-08-29 ... | reverse complement strand
AAAAGAAACTCACGGCGCAGCAGGCGGCGGATTGGCGTCGCGGTCTTGAGGCGCTGGCCGGTTTTCTGCTGGCGCAGCTGCAGGCGGCGGGTTGCCCGCCGGAGCGGCTTGCGGATGCGCTGGAGGAAGAAGTACGAGGGCAACTGCAAGAGAATCCAGACGCCCCCGCGCTTTGGCCCTTTCTGCAACTAGAGTCACAGCTTCGAGCGCGGGAAGGAGCGCCAGTTGAGTCACCGGGGCTACCCAAAGAACTTCATCGGCGCCTTCAACGGTTGCCCGGAGCGCCGCAGCTGCGGCTTCGCGTTGTGCCTGCCGCACCAGGCGATACACCCACTGGACGCTGACGCGGTAATGGCGAGCCAGCTGGCAATGGTTGATGCCGTTGAACTCGGCGAGGATCGCGGCATCGACGGCGGCGCTTTCCTCGGGGGTGCGTTCCAGTTCGAGAAAGCCATCCCCACGATCGACCACGCGCCCGGTCTCGCGCAGTTCGTCGCTGGTCCAGCGCTGGGGCGCTGCGCCATCGCGGCGGATTTGATCGCGCAGCGCATGGGCGTCTTCCATGCGGAAGTAGATCGCCTGGCCGCGGAACTCGGCGGCCAGGCGTTGGGCAATATCAGGGCCGAGTAGCTCGGCGAGGCGATTCATCAGGGTGTCCATTGTGGCGCTTTCTTCCGGGTGAATTTGTTGTGAATGTGAAGTGAATTATGGGAATTAAAGTTCTCATTGTCAAGGGGAATTGAGTGGACTTTTCTTCTCTTGTTTCTCCGCGTGTCGCCGAAGAAAGAAAGCGGCTTGGCCTGAGCCAAGAGTCCGCTGGTCAGGCGTGCGGGGTAAGTCGTGAGATGTGGGGGAAATACGAACGTGGGAAGGCGGTTATGGGAACTGAAGTTCTCGCACTGTTTGCCGCTGCCGGCGCCGATGTTCTCTACATCCTCACCGGTCAGCGATCTGGCGCTGCTGCGCCGACACCAGCCCTCAAGCCTGAAGAGGCGGTTTTATTGGATAACTACCGGCACTCACCAGAGGATCAACAGCGTCTCTTGCGGGAGACAAGCGCTGCGTTCGCGCAACGCCATAGGGGGAAGCGAAGTGCGTAAATCCACGATGGCCATGCCAAAAGATCAGGCTGCTGAGTCAAACGTGGTTGCGCTACAGGCGAGGGTTCGGCACGAACATGTTCGCTGGTTGAGTCTGCTGCACCTGGATGTCAGTCGCCCAGAGAAGATGGCCGATCTGGCGCTGCTTGCGCTCATTCAAACCGTCTATCCAGGCACCACCCTCCGCGAGTTGCGTCGAGAGCTGGATTACCTTGCGGATCACGAATTGCTGAAAGTGACCGAAAAGAGCGGGGGCTGGTATCTCAAACTGACTTGGCGAGGCGTTGATCTGGTTGAGTTCACTAGCCCTTGCCCGCCAGGCATCGGCCGTCCTGCCCACACCGACTTTTAGACAAAAAAACGCCCCGGCACGCGGGGCAAAGGGAGAAGAGCTATGCCAGTGATTGGCCCCGTGATGATTGACGACATTAGTCAGCTGACGCTTCAGACGGATTCTGGGGAGCTGCAGATGACGCTTCCGACGTCACAGGCAGGACTAGAAGTGCAATTTCGCCTTTCCCCAGCAGCAACGCGGGGACTCTACGAATTGCTGGTGCAGATGCAGCAAGCTCTGGAAACAGATATCGAAGGAGCGCCACCGTCAGGCGCTCGACACTGAGACGAAACAGTCTTTTCATGGGATGACTCCAGGGTTGTGAAGCGCCATTCTTGCCGGCCTGCACGCCAGTTTCTAGCGTAGTTCTTTAAACTGCCCCTTCCTGGCCGTTTGGCCTGCCTCTCTCTAAACCAGATTAAAAGACCCCATTCGCATGCCGCCCGAAGATGGCGGCATGCGCTTCTCGATCCGTCAGTACCTTCCTCGCTGGGTCAGCCACCTTCTTAGGCTGGATGGCCCTGCATGCCTCGGCTGCCGTCACGCCTTCGTGACGATGGTCGGTGCGGGATGCGTGCTTGCTCGCGGGTTCGGTCGGCGCTGTTCCGACTTTCAACCCGCAGGAGGAAGCATGTCCCCGAAACGCATCCCGCGCATGGCCGGGTGGCTCTTGGCCGCCCTGCTGCTGATCATCGCCATTGCGCTGATCTCGCCCCAGCAGCTCCCCGTCGCGCTCTACAAACTGTCCCTGATCAGCCTGGCGGCCGTCGTCGCCTACTGGCTCGACCGCTCGCTGTTCCCCTACGCCCGGCCCGACAGCTACCTGGAGCGCGACTGGCGTCGCGGTACGGACGAGCCGGAATACGACGCCGACTACCGCGTTGCCGCCGGCTACATCCTGCCGTTTGCAGCCGCCATGCTCAGACGGGCGATCATCGTCGGCGCCGTGGTGGCCGGCGTGGCGCTGGGGCTCTGACCATGCGCCGCCTCGTCAAACTCACGCCGGCCGGGGTGTTCTGGATCGGCTATCTGCTCGCCCTGGTGGCCGCTGGCCTGCTGTGCTTCCGCAATGCGGCCGCCGCCAACATCCCGCCCGGTGCGCAAAAGCACCGCGCCGACCTGACCCGCAACGCCCGCGCCGTGTGGGGCCTCGACGCCCCGGTGGCCACGTTCGCCAGCCAGGTGCATCAGGAAAGCCGCTGGCGCCCGGACGCGATCAGCCCGGTCGGCGCCCAGGGCATCGCGCAGTTCATGCCGGCCACCGCCGACTGGATTGCCCAAGCCTATCCGGCGCTGGCCGCCCGGCAGCCCTTCAACCCCGGTTGGGGTCTGCGCGCCCTGGTCACCTACGACCGCCACCTGTGGATTCGCATCAAGGCCGCCTCGCCCTGCGAGCGCATGGCCATGACCCTGGCTGCCTACAACGGCGGCCTCGGCTGGGTATGGCGCGACCAGAAGCTGGCCGCCGCACAAGGGGCCGACAGCGCCCGCTGGTTCGACCAGGTCGAGCGTTACAACGCCGGGCGCCACGCCGCCGCCTTCCGGGAAAACCGGGGCTATCCGCGCCTGATCCTGCGCACCTTCGAGCCGCGCTACATGGCCGCCGGCTGGGGCCAAGGGAGCTGCGCCACGAATGAGGCCCCCAGGAAAGACGCATGAACGCACTCATCACCACCACCCGACTGAACGCCCTGCTGGCCGCCCTGGCACTGGCCGCCGTCACTGCCATTGCGGCCGGCGGCGCGGGCTATGCGCTCGGCCACCGTCTCGCCAAGGCAGACGGCGACGCTGCCCTGGCCAAGCTGCAGCGCGACCATGCAGCCAGCGAGACCAATGCGGCCGAAGCCGCCCTGACGCGGTTCCAGCAGGCCCAGGCCCGTGGCGACACCCTGCAAGCGCGCCTGGCTGCCGAAGAAACCAACCGTCAAACCCAAGCCCAGGAGCATGCACGTGAAATCAAACGCCTCACCACTGGCCGCCCTTGCCTTAACGCTGGCACTGTGCGGCTGCTCAACGAATCCGCCGGCCGCCCCGGCGCTGCATCCGTGCCCGCGCCCGCCAGCGGGGCTGATGCAGCGGATGCCCCCGCTGCCAGCGATACCGACGTCGCTGGCTGGATCGACAACGCCCAACGCCAGTACGGCACCTGCCGCAGCCGGCTCGACGCGCTGATCGACTGGCACCAGGGGGACGCCGATGGACATCGCTGATCAAGCCAGCGACCGCGAGATGGCCGACCGGGAGTTCGCCCTCGCTGCGCAGCGCGCCGCCCGCCCGGCCGGGCGCTCTGCATCGCAGTGCCTGCACTGCGGCGAGCCGATCCCGGCCGCGCGCCAGCAAGCCGTGCCCGGCGTCACGCTCTGCGTGGAATGCCAGACCGTTCAAGAACATCAAGGGAGAACCCACTCATGACCGTGCAAGTTGAGTTCTGGCAACTGGTCACGCTTCTGATCGCGTTCCTCGGCTTCCTCTTCGCCGCGGGGAAGCTGCTGCTGTCGCAGATAGACCGCCGACTGAACGACCGATTCGAGGCGATGGAAAGCGCCCGTGAACAGGCCGGCCGGCACTGGGACGAGAAGTTCGGAACGGTGATCGACCAGAACCGCCGCGAGGCCGAAGGCTGGGCGGAACTGGAGCGCGCCTTCCTGCGTTTCCAGGCCGAACTGCCGCTGCACTATGTCCGCCGCGAGGATTACGTCCGGGGCCAAAGCGTGATCGAGGCCAAGCTGGACGCCCTCTACAACAAGCTCGAAGTGGTTCAAATGAAGGGAGCCAAAAATGGTTGACCACGTCAAGGTACGGCGCGAGTCCATGCGCTGGAACCTCATCAACACCCTGGACAAGGCCAGGCCACACACCAGCAGCGAGCAATTCCTGCTGGACGTGATGCGCGCCATCTACCCGGACGCCACCGCGCTGGAGGTTCGGCGCGAGCTGGACTACCTGGACGATCGCAAGCTGGTCGAACTGAACAAGACCCCCTCGGGCGCCTGGTTCGCGGACCTCACCCGCTACGGTGTCGACATTGCCGAGTACACCATCGACTGCGCGCCCGGCATCGCCCGGCCCGAGAAATACTGGAGCGCATGATGGCCCGCCGGTCGAGCATCGACGGCCTGCCGGAGGATGTGCGGCGCTGGCTGGAACGCGCCCTCGCGGAGAGCAACTTCAGCGGCTACCAGGCGCTGGAGGAGATGCTGCGCGAGAAGGGCTACCAGATCGGCAAGTCATCCATCCATCGGTACGGCCAAAAGATCGAGCGGCGCTTCGCCGCCATCAAGGCCAGCACCGAAGCGGCCCGCATGCTGACCGAGGGCGCGGCCGACGATCAGGATGCCCGCTCCGAGGCCGTGATCGCCTTGGTGCAAACCGAACTGTTCGAATCGATCATCAACCTGCAGGAAGCTGGCGACGAAGACATTGACCCTGCCGATCGCATCGGCCTGCTGTCGTCGGCAGCCAGGAACATCGCCACCCTCGCGCGGGCCAGTGTGAATCAGAAGAAATTCCGCCTGGAAGAACAGGCGCGCATCGAGCGCGAGGCACGCGAGAAGCTGCTCGCCGAGCAGGAAGAGAAGCTGCAGGAAATGCGTGGCGCCGATGGCATGAGCGAGCAAATGGAAGCCCGCATCCGCCGCATCCTGCTTGGGAAAGCGTGATGGCCAAGCAGGAAGTCGCCCTCCGGCCGATTGGCCAGCCCCGCAAGATCGACCTGGCTGAAGAGATGGAGCTGGCCGGCGTCGTCGTGCCGCAGGAAGTGGCCGATGCCATCCCCGCCGACGAGCCGGTGTTCCTGGGCTATCAGCAGCGCTGGTTTGAAGACGAATCCCAGATCATGTTCGGGGAGAAGTCTCGCCGTACCGGGCTGACCTGGGCGGAAGCCGGGCGCAACGTGGTGAAGGCAGCCAAGCCGCGCCGTCGCCAGGGCTGCAACACCTTCTACGTCGGCAGCAAGAAGGAAATGGCGCTGGAGTACATCGCCGCTTGCGCGCTCTTCGCCAAGGCGTTCAACGAGCTGGCCCAGGCCGATGTGTACGAGCAAACCTTCTGGGACGAAGGCAGGCAGGAAGAAATCCTGACGTACATGATCCGGTTCCCCAAGTCCGGCTTCAAGATTCAGGCACTGTCCAGCCGCCCCTCCAACCTGCGCGGCCTGCAGGGCGACGTGGTGATCGACGAGGCAGCCTTCCACGAAAGCCTGGAAGAGCTGCTCAAGGCCGCGCTGGCGCTGACCATGTGGGGCAACAAGGTGAGGCTGATCAGCACCCACAACGGCGTCGAGAACCTCTTCAACGAGTACATCACGGAGGCCCGCGCCGGCAAAAAGGACTACAGCGTCCACCGCATCACGCTGGACGATGCCATTGCCGACGGCCTCTACAAGCGAATCTGCTACGTCACCGGACAGACCTGGTCGCCTGAAGCGGAGAAGAAGTGGCGCGACGACCTGTACAAGAACGCGCCGAACCTGGAGAGCGCCGAAGAAGAGTACGGCTGCATCCCGAAGAACAGCGGCGGCGCCTGGCTCTCGCGTGTCCTGATCGAATCGCGCATGTCGGCCGACACGCCGGTGCTGCGCTGGGAATGCAAGGCCGGCTTCGAGGTGCTGCCCGACCACATCCGCGCCGCCGAGTGCCGCGACTGGCTGGAGGCCGAGCTGGCGCCCTTGCTGGCCGTCCTGCCGGCCGATGCCATTTCCTTCAACGGCGAGGACTTCGGCCGCAGCGGCGACCTGACCGTGCATGTGCCGCTGATCCAGACGCAGAACCTGGTGCGCCGGGTGCCGTTCCTGGTCGAGCTGCGCAACGTGCCGTTCCGCCAGCAGGAGCAGATCGCCTTCTACCTGATGGACCGCCTGCCGCGCTTCACCGGCGGCGCCTTCGATGCGCGCGGCAACGGCCAGTTCCTGGCCGAGGTGGCCATGCAGCGTTACGGGGCCAGCCGCATCCAGCAGGTGATGCTGTCCGAGACCTGGTATCGGGAGCACATGCCGCCGGTCAAGGCCGCCCTGGAAGACGGCACCCTGGACGGCCTGCCGCGCGATGCGGACGTACTGGCCGACCTGCGGACGGTGCAGATCGTCAAGGGCGTGCCGCGCATTCCCGACACCCGCACGACCGGCGAGGACAAGGGCAAGCGCCACGGGGATGCCGCCGTGGCGGTGGCGCTGGCCTACTTTGCCAGCCGCGAGATCAACAAAGGCCCGGTGACGGTGAAATCCCGCCGCCGTCGTACCGGCGCCAGAATTACCCAGGGGTATCAATGAAAACCAAAGGCATGTGGGTCAGCCCCACCGAGTTCGTCCAGTTCGGGGAGCCGAGCAAGTCGCTGTCCGACCAGATCGCCACGCGCAGCCGCAGCATCGACTTCTACGGGCTGGGCATGTACCTGCCCAACCCCGACCCGGTGCTCAAAGCGCTGGGCAAGGACATCAAGGTCTACCGAGACATGCGGGCAAGCCCCCATATCGGCGGCTGCATCCGGCGCCGCAAGGCGGCCGTGAAGGCCCTCGAATGGGGGCTGGATCGTGACAAGGCCAAGAGCCGCGTGGCCAAGTCGATCGAGGCCATCTTCGCCGACCTGGACCTGTCGCGGATCATTACCGAAATGCTGAACGCCGTGCTCTACGGCTACCAGCCGATGGAGGTGATGTGGGGAAAGGTCGGCGGCTACCTGGTGCCGGTCGACGTGGTCGGCAAGCCGGCCGACTGGTTCGTGTACGACGAGGACAACCTGCTGCGCCTGCGCACCAAGCAAAGCCCGCTCAAGGGCGAGGAACTGCCGCCGCGCAAGTTCCTGGTGCCGCGCCAGGACGCCAGCTACGACAACCCCTACGGATTCGCCGACCTGTCCATGTGCTTCTGGTCGGACACCTTCATCAAGGGCGGCAAGAAATTCTGGGTGCAATTCACCGAGAAATACGGCTCTCCCTGGGTGATCGGCAAGCACCCGCGCAGCGCCTCGGACGCCGAGACCGACAAACTGCTCGACAGCCTGGAAGACATGGTGCAGGACGCCGTGGCGGTGATCCCGGACGACTCCAGCGTCGACATCAAGGAAGCCGCCGGCAAGACCGGCAGCGCGGAAGTCTATGAACGGCTGCTGTACTACTGCCGCTCTGAAATATCCATCGCGCTGCTGGGCCAGAACCAGACCACCGAAGCCACGGCCAACCGCGCCTCGGCGCAGGCCGGACTGGAGGTCACCCGCGACATCCGCGACGGCGACAAGGCCATCGTCCAGGAAGCCTTCAACACCCTGATCCGCTGGGTGTGCGAACTGAACTTCAACGACGGCGCCCGCCCGGTGTTCGAGATGTGGGAGCAGGAAGAGGTCGACAAGGTGCTGGCCGAGCGCGACGAGAAGCTGGTGCGGGCCGGAGCCAAGCTGACCCCGGCCTACTTCAAGCGCGCCTACAACCTGCAGGACGGCGATCTGGAGGAAGCGGCTCAAGCCGCTGCCCCGACGGCCGAATTCGCCGAGGGCGACGTGGCTCCCGACCAGGACGCCCTGGATGCCGCCCTTGACGCGCTGTCAGCCGACGCTTTGAATGCGGACGCGCAGGCCATGCTGGCACCGCTGCTGAAGCGGATTGCCAAAGGGGCGCAGCCCGACGAGCTGCTCGGCCTGCTCGCCGACCTGTACCCGGAGATGGACGCCGCCGGCCTGCAGGAGCGCCTGGCGCGCATGATCTTCGTGGCTAACCTGTGGGGACGGCTGCATGCCTAAAGTGGATCTCGCCTACTGCATGACCCTGCCGCCCAAGAAGGCGGTCGAGTACCTGAAGAACAAGGGCTACGCGACCACCTGGGACTGGGAGGAGTTGTGGCAGGAGGCCCACGCCCAGGCATTCACCGTGGCCAAGGCCACGCGCCTGGACATCCTGCAGGACATCCGCGAGGCGGTGGAAAAGGCGATCACGGAAGGAAAGACCCTTGCATGGTTTGCAAAGGAATTGACGCCGGTGCTCCAGGCCAAGGGCTGGTGGGGCAGGCAGGAACACATCGATACCGAGACGGGTGAGGTCAGCCAGGTGCAGCTGGGCAGCCCTTGGCGCCTGCAGACGATCTACCGCGCCAACCTGCAGACCGCCTACATGGCCGGCCGATTCCAGGAGCAGCTCGCCAACGTCGATGATCGGCCGTACTGGATGTACGTCGCCATCCTGGACGGGCGCACCCGGCCTAGCCACCGTGCTATGAACGGAAAGGTGTTCCGCTACGACGATCCGATCTGGCAGTACCTCTACCCGCCCAATGGCTGGGGCTGTCGATGCCGGATCATCGCACTGTCAGCTGACGACGTCGCCAAGCGCGGCCTCAAGATAGAAAGTTCTGCGGGGAAGCTCGGCAGCATGATGAAGCTGGTTTCCGAGAAAACCGGCGAGATGCGCGAGGTGGCCACCTACCGCACGACCGACCCGGCTACCCGCCGGGAGATCGTCTTCTCCCCGGACGTAGGCTGGAGCTACAACCCCGGCGCCGCTGCCTGGCAGCCTGATCCCAAGCGCTACACCGGCGACCTGGCCAAGCTCGCCAGGAAGGAACTGCCGTGAGCGACTTCGTCAGCGTCACTATCGACGACAGCCAGCTGCAGGCGGCGCTGCAGCGCCTGGAATACGCAGGCCTCGACCTGAGCCCGGCCATGCGCAAGATCGCCCAGGCCCTGCTGCTGGAAACCGAGCGCAACCTCGAAGCCGAGGGCCGGCCAAAATGGAAGCCGCTGGCCGAGGCCACCAAGCATATGCGCCTCGGCGGCAAGAAGGCGTACAAGAAGAACGGCGAGCTGACGGTCGCAGCCCAACGCAGACAGGATGCCGGCTTCCGCATCCTGCAGCACACCGGCCAGCTGGCCGCCTCGGTCACCACCGACTACGACAGCAACCAGGCGGTGATCGGCAGCAACAAGGTCTACGCCGCCATCCATCAGTTCGGCGGCGAGGCCGGCCGCGGCCGCAAGGTCGAGATTCCGGCGCGGCCGTATCTGCCGATCACCACGGACGGCGACCTGCAGCCCGAGGCGCGCGAAGAGGTGCTCGACACCATCCTGCGGCACCTCAAACGGGCGGCTGGCGTTTAGCCGCGCTGGCGGCGTTCGGGGCACTCGGGACGCGCAACGATAGCCCGCCGCCCTGATCGGCGCGCACTAAGGTTTTATAAAGGCTTGGTGCGCAGCATGCCGGCCAACATCTCCCGCATGTTTTTGGTTTCGCCGAAACTTCGTTTTCACCGGGGCGCGGAATTGTAAAGTCGATTAAAAGACCGCTCCCCACCCGCCGCCGATCATGGCGGCATGAACACGACCAAACACCTCCACATTTTCAAGCCTGGCCGCCAGACTGCGATGTCTGGTGTGACGCTGGATTTCTCCGAGTCCGATCTTGAGGCGAGCGCCCGCGCCTACGACCCGGCCAAGCACGAGGCGCCCATCGTCATCGGCCACCCCAAACACGATGCCCCGGCTTACGGCTGGGTGAAGTCTCTGGCCACGGCCAGCGATGGCCTGAGCGCTGAGCCGCATCAGGTCGATGCGAACTTCGCCGAGCTGGTGGCCGCCGGCCGTTACAAGAAGATCAGCGCCAGCTTCTACCTGCCCGACGCGCCCAACAACCCGGTGCCCGGCGTGTATTACCTGCGCCACGTCGGTTTCCTGGGCGCCCAGCCGCCGGCCGTGAAGGGCCTCAAGCAGGCCGAGTTCGCCGATGCCGAAGACGGCGTGGTCGAGTTCGGCGACTGGGACGACCGCACCAATGCCGGCCTGTTACGCAGCCTGCGCGACTGGCTGATCGCCAAGTTCGGGCTGGAAGAGGCCGACAAGGCGCTGCCGTCCTGGAATGTCCAGACGCTGGCCGACCTTGCCGCCCAGCCCGAGACATCCGAAACCTCCGCTTTTGCAGACCAACCCACCCACGAGGAGAACCATGTGACCCCCGAGCAAAAGGCCGCGCTGGAGGCCGAAAACACCCAGCTGAAAGCGCAACTGGCAGCCGCCGAGGCCGACAAGGCTGCAGCCGCCAAAGCCAAGCGCCACGGTGACAACGTGTCGTTCGCCGAGCAGCTCGTCTCCGACGGCAAGCTTGCCCCGAAACACAAGGACGCCGTGGTGGCCTTCCTCGATTTCAGCGAGGCCGATGCCGCCCTGGAGTTCGGCGAGGGCGATGCCAAGCAGCCGCTGGCCGGCGCCTTCAAGACGTTCCTGGGCGACTTGCCCAAGGTGGTCGAATTCGCCGAACAGGCGACCCACGGCCGTGCCACCACCGCCGCGACGGACGACGACGCGCAGTTCGCGGAGAGCGCCGACCCCGAGCGCATCAAGCAACACCAGGCCATCAAGGCCCACATGGCCGAGCACAAGGTGGATTACGCCACCGCTGCCCGCGCGGTCCTCAAGTAACACCACTCAACCAGGAGAACACCAATCATGGGACGTTTGAGCAATTTGCGGGTCGTCGACCCCGTACTCACCAACCTGGCCACCGGCTATACCAACGAGCAGTTCGTGGGCGATCAGCTCATGCCGTTCGTGCCGGTCGACAAGGAAGGCGGCAAGATTCCGCTGTTCGGCAAGGAGCACTTCAAGGTCTATTCCACCGAGCGCGCACTGCGCGCCAAGTCCAACCGCATCAACCCCGAAGACATCGGGACGGTCGATGTGGCCCTGGACGAGCATGACCTGGAATACCCGATCGACTACCGCGAAGACGCGGAAAGCGCGTTCCCGTTGCAGGCTCGCGCCACCAACACGGTGGTCGAAGGCATCCGCCTGCGCCACGAGGCGATGGTGGCCGACATGGTGCAGAACCCGGCCAACTACGCGGCCAGCAACAAGATTGCGCTCTCCGGCACGAGCCGCTTCACCGACGACACCAGCGACCCCGAGGGCGGGGTGAGCGAAGCCAAGGCCGCCGTGCGCTCCAAGATCGTCAAGGAGCCCTACAGCCTGGTGATCGGCTACGCCACCTGGCGTGTGCTCAACCGCAACCCGCAGCACCAAGCCAT
>ERZ778021.3435-NODE-3435-length-11440-cov-4.240316_pt1 | contig 11440 bp, 7 predicted proteins | sample MGYA00375751_ERZ778021 | MGnify/ENA primary metagenome ERZ778021 (study PRJEB29350, sample SAMN05389814) | bioreactor metagenome | isolation source: Thiocyanate stock bioreactor | place: South Africa: University of Cape Town | collected 2013-08-29 ... | reverse complement strand
GCAAGCAGTATGGCAACCTCCGCGTCTACGCCGGTGAAGCTCACCCGCATGAGGCCCAGGCGCCTGTGAAGCTCGACGTCGCTTCGTTCAACTCCAAGAATGTGAGGGCCAAGTAATGGCCGAGACCATCAATTCCCTCGAAGACCTGGGCACCGCTTCGGTCGCCGCCGTCGTCAACGACGCTCCCGTGCACGAGCAGAAGCTCGATGCGCAGGGCCGTGCGTATGCCACCGGCAAGCGCAAGAACGCCATCGCCCGCGTCTGGATCAAGCCGGGTGCCGGCAAGATCACCGTCAACGGCAAGGAGTTCAACGCCTTCTTCGCCCGTCCGGTGCTCCAGATGGTGCTGCAGCAGCCGATCGTCGCCGCGGCACGCGTCGACCAGTACGACGTCATCGCCACCGTTTCGGGCGGCGGTCTGTCGGGCCAGGCCGGTGCGGTTCGTCACGGCATCTCCAAGGCGCTCACCTATTTCGAGCCCGAGCTGCGCGGCGTGCTGAAGCCCTACGGCTTCCTGACCCGCGACAGCCGCGTCGTCGAGCGCAAGAAGTACGGCAAGGCCAAGGCCCGCCGCAGCTTCCAGTTCTCGAAGCGCTGAGCCGGCTTTCCGGCCGCTGCGCCGGGAACGCATCCGAATCGAAAGGCCGCATCCTTGCCGATGCGGCCTTTTTTCGTGCCCGTCCGATCCGGGCCGTTCCACCACGGAAGCCGACAAAGCAAAACGGCCCCGCAAGGGGGCCGCATGCATTTCGGTCGGAAGGAAATGCCGGCAAAGCCGGCTGGCGGATCAGTTGCCGGTCTTGGCCTTGTCCTGCTCTTCCTTGAGCTTCTTGGCGAAGTCCTCGTTGTTCTTGTTCACGAACTCCTGGAGCTTCTTCTGCCGATCCTCAAGGTCGGACTGCTGCATGGCAGGGCCGTCGAAGGCGCCGGAGAAGCCCTGCAGCGAAACCTTGATCGGGTTGGGCTGGTTCTGGAAGTTGACCGAGGTGAGCGTCAGCTCCGAACCCTTCTTGAAGGAAGACACGAGCTGGTCGGTCATCGGCACCTCGGCCACGCAGCGGTCGGGGAAGCAGATGACATAGTCGAGCTTCTGGGCCTTGCCGCCGTCCACCTGCAGCGCGATGCCGGGCGGCACCATGCGGCCGCTGGGCACGGTGACCTGGAACACCTTGCGGTTGACCTTGCCGCGCAGGTCGATCAGGCTGATGCCGGTGATGAGCTGGCCGGTGCTGGCCGTGGTGATGTTCTGCACATTGCAGATGTCCACGTCCTCCTGCTTGGTGCAGGCCTTGAACCAGCCCTGCGGAATCTGCTGCTGTGCGGACGACGCAGCCATGCCGGCGCCCAGAAAGCCGATGACGCCAGCGGCCATGACCGAAAGGCGGTATGCGTTGGTGTTCAGGCTCGTCATATGGTCCAGATCCTCTGAAAAGTTCCCGCGGCCGGCTTCTACCCGTCTTGCGACGTGCTACCTCTTGCCGAAATGAGGCAACAGAATGACTTCGTCGGGCGTGTTACACCGCCGGCCGCGCCGAATCCAGTCCGGTCCCGCCATTTCTCGTCAGGCGAACACAGTATGGCCATCGCGCGTGCTAGGTTGCGGTGCGAATCATCACGCCGCTCCAGGGAAACGGGTCATGGGCCGCATCCTCCTCCGGTTCGCCGCCGCTTCGTCGCTGATCGCGCTTTGCGCCCTCCCGGCGCAGGCCGGGCCTAAGCACGGCATCGCCATGCAGGGCGAACCGGCGCTGCCGCCCGGCTTCAGCCATTTCGACTACGCCAACCCCGACGCGCCCAAGGGCGGCGAGATCACCTATTGCGTGGTCGGCACCTTCGACAATCTCAACCCCTTCATCCTCAAGAGCCTGCGCACCACGGCGCGCGGCATGATGGACACGCTTCTCGGCAACCTCGTCTTCGAGCCGCTGATGACGCGCAACGCCGACGAGGCCTTCGGCCTCTACGGCCTGCTCGCCGACACCGCCGACATGAGCGAGGATCGCAGGACGATCGAATTCCACCTCGACCCCAGGGCGAGATGGTCCGACGGGCAGCCGGTGACGCCCGAGGACGTGCTGTTCACCTATGACGTGTTCACCGAAAAGGGCCGCCCGCCCTATTCGGACCGCATGAAGAAGATCGCCAAGCTGGAGAAGACGGGCGAGCGCAGCGTGCGCTTCACCTTCAACGATCTGGCCGACCGAGAATTTCCGCTCATCGTCGCGCTCACCCCCATCATCCCCAGGCACGCCTTCGACAGGGAGACCTTCGACCGCACCACGCTGAAGCCGCTGGTCGGCAGCGGGCCCTACACGATCGTCGACGTCCAGCCGGGCGACCGCATCGTCTTCAAGCGCAATCCCGACTACTGGGGCAAGGACGTGCCGGCCAAGCGCGGCTTCGACAATTACGACAAGATCACCATCCAGTATTTCCTCAACGCCAATTCCCAGTTCGAGGCGTTCAAGAAGGGCCTCTGCTCGGCCTATGCGGGCCCGATCTACACCGGCATGGGCCCCTTGCAGGTCGAGCGCGACTTCGATTTTCCCGCCGCCAGGGACGGCCGGGTTACGGTCGAGCAATTTTCACTCGGCATTCCGCCGGTGGTGACGGGCTTCCTGTTCAACACGCGGCTGAAGAAATTCTCCGATCCCGCGGTGCGGCGCGCCCTCGGCATGCTCTACGATTTCGAGTGGGCCAACAAGAACCTGTTCGGCGGCAAGTTCACCCGCACCATGAGCTACTGGCAGGGCTCGGAGCTTTCGGCGCTCGGCCACCCGGCGACGAGCAAGGAGAAGGCGCTGCTTGCCCCCTTCCCGGGCCGTGTGCCGGCCGACGTGATGGACGGCACATGGCGCCCGCCCGTCACCGACGGCTCCGGCCAGGACCGCAAGGTGCTGCGCGCCGCGCTCGACCTGCTCGAAGGCGCCGGCTACCGCATCGAGGCCGGCGCCATGCTGGACCCGCAGGGCAACCCCTTCGGCTTCGAGATCCTCACCGCCAGCCAGGAGGAGGAGCGGCTGGCCGCGCTCTACCAGCGCACGCTGGGCAAGCTCGGCATCGCCGTGACCATCCGGGCGCTGGACGGCGACCAGATCCAGGCGCGCAAGCAGCGATTCGACTTCGAGGTGATGGTCGGCGCCAGCGGCTTCAACAATTCGCTGTCGCCGGGCATCGAGCAGCTCGGCCGCTGGAGCTCGGAATCGGCCAATGTCGAAGGCTCCTTCAACCTTGCCGGCGTCGCCGACCCGGCCATCGACGCGACCATCGAGGCGATGCTGAACGCGCGCACCAAGGAAGACTATGTGGCGGCGGTGCGCGTCTTGGACCGGCTGCTGATCTCGGGCGCCTACATGGTGCCCATGCAGCACAATGCCGGGCAGTGGATAGCCTACTGGAATTATCTGGAACATCCGCAAAAGACGCCCATATTCGGGTATCAGCTTCCGACATGGTGGCGGAAGGCAGACTGACGGTTCGCGAAAGGACCAAACGATGAGCGAGCCCGTTTCCCTCAGCGTCGACGTCGTCTCCGACGTCGTCTGCCCGTGGTGCTTCATCGGCCAGAAGCGGCTGGACAAGGCGGTGGCCGCAGCCGGTGACATCGACGTCCATGTAAACTGGCGGCCGTTCCAGCTCGACCCGACCATACCGCGCGGCGGACAGGACCGGCGGCAATACATGCTGGCCAAGTTCGGCAGCGAGCAGCGCATCCGCGACATCCACGCCCGCATAGAGCCGCTGGGGGCGGCGGAAGGCATCGCCTTCGCCTTCGACGCCATCGAGGTCGCTCCCAACACGCTGGACGCGCACCGCGTGGCGCGCTGGGCGGGCGCGGCCGGCGAAGCGGTGCAGAACCGGCTGGTGCGCCGGCTGTTCCAGCTCTATTTCGAGGAAGGCGCCGACGTGGGCGACCACGCCGTGCTGGCCGCGGCGGCGCGCGAGGCCGGCATGGACGCGGCCGTGGTCGAGACGCTGCTGCCCACCGACGCCGACGTGGAGGCCGTGCGGAACGAGATCGCCACCGCCTCGCGCATGGGCATCACCGGCGTGCCCTGCTTCCTCATCGAAGGCAAATATGCGGTGATGGGCGCACAGGAGACCGACGTGCTGGCCGATGCGCTACGCCAGATCGCCGCCGCCAAGGCGAGCGGGGAACTGGGCGGGTCGGCTTGATAGCGCTGCCGGTTCGGTTTTCCTGCGCCCGGGCGAGCTTCACCGATGTCGCGGCATGGATTCCCGACATTCTCCGTCCGCTTCGCTCACTACGAAGTCGGGAATGACGGCTGTGAGTGCACTTCCGCAAATCACCGGCGTTCGCGATCCGCAGAAGCGAAACTGAAACCGCCGTTCCCGACCTGTAGCCCACGCAGCGGGCGTAGAGTGTCGGGAATCCATGCCGGAACGTTCCCACAAACGCACCCTTAAAAAACGGGCGAAAGGAGCTACGCCGCCAGTCTCGCCAGTTGCGTCATCACCACGGCAGAGCCGGACAGGCGCTTTTCGGCGTTCGGCCAGTCGCGGATGAAGACGACGCTCTGGTCGGGCCGGATTCTGGCCAGCGAGCCCTGCTCGCCGATGAACTTCACCAATCCGGCCGGGTTGGAAAATTCCTTGTTGCGGAAGTGCACGACGACGCCCTTCGGCCCAGCGTCCAGCTTCTCCACATTGGCCTTGCGGCACAGGGCCTTGATGAAGACGATCTTCAGAAGATGCTTCACCTCCTCCGGCAGCGGGCCGAAGCGGTCGATCAGCTCGGCGCCGAAGGCGTCGATCTCCTCCGGCGTCTCCAGGTCGCCGAGCCGCCGGTACAGCGCCAGCCGCAGTTGCAGGTCGGGCACGTAGCCTTCCGGGATCATCACCGCCGTGCCGATGGAAATCTGCGGCGACCAGCCGGTGTCGGCCACCTCGCCGGTGTCCTTAACCTCGGCCACGGCCTCCTCCAGCATCTGCTGGTACAGCTCGAAGCCGACCTCCTTGATGTGGCCAGACTGCTCCTCGCCCAGCAGGTTGCCGGCGCCGCGGATGTCGAGGTCGTGGCTGGCGAGCTGGAAGCCGGCACCCAACGCATCAAGCGATTGCAGCACCTTCAGCCGGCGGTCGGCGGTGTCGGTGAGCTTGCGGTTGGCCGGCAGCGTGAACAGCGCATAGGCGCGCACCTTGGAGCGGCCGACACGGCCGCGCAACTGGTAGAGCTGCGCCAGCCCGAACATGTCGGCGCGGTGCACGATCATGGTGTTGGCGGTGGGAATGTCGAGGCCGGATTCCACGATGGTGGTGGAGAGCAGCACGTCGTACTGCCCGTCGTAGAAAGCGTTCATGATGTCGTCCAGCTCGCCTGACGCCATCTGGCCATGGGCCATGGCGACCTTCAGCTCGGGCACGGATTCCTTCAGGAAATCACTGATTTCCGAAAGATCGCTGATGCGCGGCACGACATAGAAGGACTGCCCGCCGCGATAGCGCTCGCGCAGCAGCGTCTCGCGCACGACCAGCGGGTCGAAGGGCGAGATGAAGGTGCGCACCGCCATGCGGTCGACCGGCGGCGTGGCGATCAGCGAAAGCTCGCGCACGCCCGTCAGCGCCAGTTGCAGCGTGCGCGGGATCGGCGTGGCCGACAGCGTGAGCACGTGCACGTCGCTCTTCAGCTCCTTCAGCCGCTCCTTGTGCTTGACGCCGAAATGCTGCTCCTCGTCGATGATCAGCAGGCCGAGATTCTTGAACTTTATCGACGAGCCGAGCAGCGCATGCGTGCCGACGACGATGTCGACCGTGCCTTCCTCCAGCCCCTTCCGCGTCTCGGCAAGCTCTTTCGCGCCCACGAGACGCGAGGCCTGCCGCACCTTGACCGGCAGGCCGGCGAAGCGCTGCGAAAACGTCCTGAAGTGCTGGCGCGACAGAAGCGTGGTGGGCACCACCACCGCCACCTGAAAGCCTTCCATGGCCGCGATGAAGGCGGCGCGCAGCGCCACCTCCGTCTTGCCGAAGCCGACGTCGCCGCAGACCAGCCGGTCCATGGGCCGGCCGGCGGACAGGTCGTCCATCACCGCGTCGATGGCGTTCTGCTGGTCGTCCGTCTCCTCGTAGGGGAAGCGGGCGGCGAACTCGCCATAGATCCCTTCGGCCGGGATCATGGTGGGCGCGGTGCGCATCTGGCGCTCGGCGGCGATGTGGATCAGTTGCCCCGCCATGTCGAGCAGGCGCCGCTTCAGCCGCGCCTTGCGCGACTGCCATGCCCCGCCGCCAAGCCTGTCCAGCGTGGCCTCGGCCGAATCCGAGCCGTAGCGCGACAGAAGCTCGATGTTCTCCACCGGCAGGAACAGCCGGTCGTCGCCGGCATAGTGGATTTCCAGGCAATCGTGCGGCGCGCCGGCGGCTTCGATCGTCTTCAGGCCGACGAAGCGGCCGATGCCGTGGTCGGCATGGACGACGATGTCGCCGGACGACAGCGCGGCGGCCTCGGCGATGAAGTCGGCGGCACGGCGCTTCCTGCGCGAGCGGCGCACCAGGCGGTCGCCGAGGATGTCCTGCTCGGCCACGACGACGAGGTCGTCGGTCTCGAAGCCGGTCTCCAGTTGCAGAACGGCGAGCCCGGCCTGGCCCGGCGCCAGCTTCTCCACCTCGGCAAGTGTCGCCACGCGCTTGAGATTGCCCAGATGATGCTCGGCCAGGATCTGCGCCAGACGGTCGAGCGAGCCCTCCGTCCATCCCGCCACCACGACCCGGCGTTTCGCCGCGCGCTCGTCGGCAATGTGCTTCACCACTTCGCTGAAGACGTTGACCTTGGGGTCGGCGCGCTCCTCGGCAAAGCTCCTGCCGGCGCGCGAGCCGGCATGGAACACCCTCGTCTCCCCCGCCTCGGGCGCGGCGAAGGGCGTCAGTTCGATCGTCTCGCGCTCCGCGGTCGCCGCGTTCACGTCCTGGGGCGACAGATACATCAGGTGCGGCGGAACGGGCTTGTAGGGCACCGCCTCCTTCAGCGCACCGCCGGCTTGGCCCTTGCGCGCCTCGTAGTGGTCGAGGATCAGCGCGTGGCGCTCGGCCAATGCCTCGTGCGCCAGATGGTCGAACACCACCGGCACGTCCGGCAGATAGTCGAGGACCGTGTCCAGCCGCTCGTAGAAGAAGGGCAGCCAGTGCTCCATGCCGGCGAAGCGCCGGCCTTCGCTGACGGCCGCATAGAGCGCGTCGTCGCGCGAGGGCGCGCCGAACGCCTCGATATAGGCGCGCCGGAAGCGGCTGATGGCTTCCGGCGTCAGCGCCACCTCGCTCATGGCCTGCAATGTCAGCGCGTTGCGCTGGCCGGTGGTGCGCTGGCTGGCCACGTCGAAGGCGCGGATCGATTCCAGCGTGTCGCCGAAGAAGTCGAGGCGCAACGCCTCGTCGGCGCCGGGCGCGTAGAGGTCGAGGATGCCGCCGCGCACGGCGAACTCGCCCACCTCGCGCACCGTGGGCACGCGCTCGAAGCCGGAATTCTCCAGCCGCGCGATCAGCCTGTCCATGTCGACCTGATTGCCCGGCCGGCCACGGAAGGTCTGCGCCTCGATCAGTTCCGCAGGCGGAACGCGCTGGAGCAGCGCGTTGGCGGTGGTGAGCACGACGGCGCGGTGCGGCTTGCGGGCCAGCGCCGCCATGCCGGCCAGCGCATCGAGCCGCCGCGCGGCGGCATCCGAACCCGGCGAGACGCGGTCATAGGGCAGGCAGTCCCATGCCGGCAGGTCCAGCACCGGCAGGCCGGGATCGGCGAAGGCCAGGGCCTCGACGATGGCGGGCAGGCGCTGGCCGTCGCGCGCCACGAACAGCACCGGCCGGTCGGGCGCGATCTCGCGCGCAATCTCGGCCAGCGCGAAGGCTTCGAAGCCGTCGGCAACGCTGTCGAGGACAAAGGAACCGATGCGGCCCCTTGTGGGGCCCTTGGGCAGGCCGATGGCAGGTATGAGGCTCATGCGGTCACGTTCAGGCTTCGTATGTCCGTCCGAAAACCAGTATTCGTTGCAGGAGCGGACAATCCAGATGCCGCGGCACCGGCCTTTCGCCGGTGATCAGCAGGAAGAATTGGTCGTCGGGAAATTCGAGGAGCCCTTCATATTGGTCGATCTCCTCGTCGGTCAAGGTAGCCATATGGGCATCGGCGAATCGGCCGAGGATCATATCCATCTCGCGCATGCCGCGATGCCAGGAGCGGAAGCGCAGCTTCTTGCGGCGGGCGTCGAGTTCCGTGCCGGATCCGGTAGCAGATGTGTTCAAAGCGGTCATGATGGCGCGTCCTTTCCCGACGCGGCGCATATAGCGTGGATAGAGGAAGGTGTCAGCCTTGCAACGCGGCAGGGAGTTCCTAATCTCGGTCAATGTTTTCCATGGCAGACCGCTCAGCACTCCCACCCCTTACCCCTCCCCGCAAGGGAGAGGGGATCGCCAGCGTCTCGGAATGTGACCGGCGGGCGGAAGGCTGACCATGCGCCCTTCCCTGCTCGATCCGCTGTTTGCGCCCATCACTTCGCTGGCCGGGGTCGGGCCGAAGGTTGCCGCGCTGATCGAGCGCGTGCTGCCGGTGGACCTTGGCGAGCGCGCCGCGCGCGCGGCCGACCTCGTCTTCGTGCTGCCCAATTCGGTGATCGACCGCCGCAACCGGCCGGGCATCGCCAACGCCGTCGAGGGCGCGATCGTCACCCTCGACCTCACCGTCGACCGCCACCAGCCGCCGCCGCGCGGCAACCGCTCGGTGCCCTACCGGGTCTATGCGCATGACGACACCGACGACATCGTGCTGACCTTCTTCCATGCCCATGCCGCCTATCTCGAAAAGCAACTGCCGGAGGGCGGGCAGGTGGTGGTTTCGGGCCGCATGGAATGGTTCAACGGCCGGCCGACCATGGTGCATCCCGACCACATCGCGCCGGCCGAGGAAGCGGAAAGCCTGCCGCTGGTCGAGCCGGTCTATCCGCTGACCGCGGGCCTGTCGCCAAAGGTGCTGCGCCGCGCCATCGGCCAGGCGCTGGAGCGCGTGCCCGAGCTGCCGGAATGGCAGGACGCCGCCTTCATGCGCCGCCACACATTTCCGGCCTTCGGCCCCGCGCTCGCCCGCATTCACAATCCGGAAAGCCCGCTGGATGCCGCCCCCGAAAGCGCCGCCTGGCGCCGGCTCGCCTATGACGAGTTCCTGGCCGGGCAGGTTTCGCTGGCGCTGGTGCGCGCCAAGGTGCGGCGGCTTTCCGGCCGGCCGCTGACCGGCGACGGCCGCATCGTGGAGAAGCTGCGCGCAGCCCTGCCCTATTCGCTGACCGGCTCGCAGGAAGCCGCACTCGGCGAAATCCTGTCCGACCTTGCCGATCCGGAGCGCATGCTGCGCCTGCTGCAGGGCGATGTCGGCTCGGGCAAGACGGTGGTGGCGCTGCTGGCCATGGCGCGCGCGGTGGAGGCCGGCGGACAGGCCGCGCTGATGGCGCCGACGGAAATCCTCGCCCGCCAGCATCTGGCCACCATCGCGCCGCTGGCCGAACAGGCCGGCCTGCGCACCGCCGTGCTGACCGGGCGCGAAAAGGGCCGCGAGCGCAAAGACGTGCTGGAAGGGCTGGCCGACGGCTCGATCGACATCGTCGTCGGCACCCACGCGCTGTTCCAGGAAAGCGTGGCGTTCAGGAACCTGGTGCTGGCGGTGGTGGACGAGCAGCATCGCTTCGGCGTGCACCAGCGGCTGGCCATCACCGCCAAGGGCGACGCGCCCGACATGCTGGTGATGACGGCAACGCCCATTCCGCGCACGCTGGTGCTGACCGCCTTCGGCGACATGGATGTGTCGAAGCTCACCGAAAAGCCGGCAGGCCGGCAGCCGGTGCGCACAGTGACACTCCCCATGGAACGGCTGGACGAACTGGTCGGCCGCATTCGCGACGCCGTCGCCGAAGGACAGAAGATCTACTGGATCTGCCCGCTGGTCGAGGAATCCGAGGAGATCAAGCTGATGTCGGCGGAGGATCGCTTCTCCTCGCTGAAGCCGGTGTTCGGGAGCCGCATCGGCCTTGTCCACGGCCGCATGAAGGGCCCGGAGAAGGACGAGGCCATACGCGCCTTCAAGGAAGGCGAGACACGCGTGCTGGTGGCCACCACGGTGATCGAAGTGGGCGTGGACGTGCCCGACGCCACCATCATGGTGATCGAGCATGCCGAGCGCTTCGGGCTGGCCCAACTACATCAGTTGCGCGGGCGGGTGGGGCGCGGGACGAAGCCGTCGTCCTGCGTGCTGCTCTACAAGGACCCGCTGGGCGAGACGGCGAAGCGCCGGCTTTCGGTGATGCGCGAGACGGAGGACGGCTTCGTCATCGCCGAGGAAGATTTGAAGCTGCGCGGCGAAGGCGAGTTGCTGGGCACGCGCCAATCCGGCACGCCGGGGTTCCAGGTGGCGCGCATCGAGGCCCATGCCGACCTGCTGGAGGCCGCGCGCGACGACGCGCGCCTGATCCTCTCGCGCGACCCCGACCTTCAGACCGAACGCGGCGAGGCGCTGCGCCTGCTGCTCTACTTGTTCGGCAGGGACGAGGCGGTGCGGCTGCTGCGCGCCGGCTGAAGCGCGGCACCGGCAGGCGGGTTGCCGATCTTCATCGGCTTGCCGTTGGCGCCGAGCTTCCTGTCCGAGGGCTTCCTGTCCGGCGGGGGTGGCACGAGTCCGGCCGAGACGATCAGCCGCGCGCCTTCCTCGATGGTCATGTCGAGCATGACGATCTCGGACTTGCGCACATACATCAGGAAGCCGGTGGTCGGGTTGGGCGTGCAGGGCATGAACACCGCCACCAGCGGGTCGCCTTCCTTGTCCAGCTTGCGGTTGATCTCGGTGTCCTTCTCGCCGGCGACGAAGACCAGCGACCAGACGTCCTTGCGCGGATATTCGACCAGCCCGACCTGGCTGAACATGTCGCCCTTGTTGGACAGCACCGTCTCGAAAAGCTGCTTGAGCGAGCTGTAGATGCCGCGCACCAGCGGCATGCGGCCGAGCAGCCGCTCGCCGAAATTGACGATGGCGCGGCCGACGATATTTGCGGCCAGGAAGCCGATCAGCGTGATGAGTACCAGCGCCACGATGAGGCCGAAGCCGGGCACCGGGAACGGCAGGTAGGTATCGGGGCTGTAGCGGGCGGGAATATAGGGCTTCACCCAGGAATCCACCCAGCCGATGAACGACCAGGCGATGTAGACGGTGATCGCCAGCGGCGCGCAGACGATGAAGCCGGTCAGGAAATAGTTTCTGAGCCGGGTCATGCCGGAAACCTTCATGCTGTCGGACATGCCGCCACTGCCGCCTCGTTGCGCTGCAACATTACGCGAGGGCAGCACGCTTTGGAACCGGGAAGTTTTCGGCTCGTATTCGGGAGCGACCCTTTGCGCCGGCGCGGGTTTCTTCGAGGTCGAGGCCTGGATTCCCGACACTCTCCATTCGCGCTTCGCT
>ERZ778021.3432-NODE-3432-length-11452-cov-6.812845_pt1 | contig 11452 bp, 6 predicted proteins | sample MGYA00375751_ERZ778021 | MGnify/ENA primary metagenome ERZ778021 (study PRJEB29350, sample SAMN05389814) | bioreactor metagenome | isolation source: Thiocyanate stock bioreactor | place: South Africa: University of Cape Town | collected 2013-08-29 ... | reverse complement strand
CATCACCAGGGGGGGTGGCCTGCAAGTATCGTCCACCTCTCCGGAATCATGAGCCAAGGTTAGTTGGCGCTGGCCCTGGCATCGCTGGAAGAACGGTGATTGTGAATTTGGCGACTAAATCTGAGCGCGAATTCAATTTGTTTTGCGACATAGATGAAATCGCTTTGTGGTTCTGCGACTGATGTGATCCCTGAGCCTGAGTATTCTTGAGCCCACAGGCTTTGTCAAGATGCCAAAGCCGGATTTCTTCTGCGTGCGTTCAGATGTGAATGGACATGTGATCGTGGGAGCTTTTCGAAGAGGTTCACCCCGAATGGCGTGAGGAGGTCGATCATCTCCAACCGCTTTTACTGGTCTTTTATTAATCATCGCATTAAAGAATATCAAGTTCAGGTCGTCCGGACCCGCATTCCCTTGGGTAATTTGGGTTGGACGACTTGATCTTCTTTGGGCGGCGATCAGTAAAGGGGGCCGCAGTCGACCACCGCGACCCGCGCGTCGGTCAGGTCCAGCAGGACCGGCCGGTGCGCCGGCGCGTACTGCTCGTCCAGGTGCGAGGCGCTCACGAACGTCGTCGGCCCGATCCGATAGACGCCGTAGCCGGAGTGGATGTGTCCCGCGACCGCCAGCCGCGGCCGGATCGCCTCGATCCGCCGCAGCAGGCCGGGCGAGCCGGCGGGGCCGCGGGGCGTCGGGTCGCCGTATCCGAACGGCGGGCCGTGGAGCAGCAGGACGTCGGTCCGCTCGGGGATGAGGTCCCACTTCGCGGCCAGGTCGGGCTCGTCGAGGTTGAACGCCCAGTCGAAGAACGTCGGCTGCCAGGGCGTCCCCCAGATCGAGACGCCGCCGACCGTCGTCGCCGAGTCTTGCAAGTACGTCCAGGGCAGGGGCCGGTCGAACGCCGGATAGCCCTCCGTGAAGACGAAGTCGTGGTTGCCCGCCACGCCGACGACCGTCGTCGCCTTGGGAATCGCCTCCAGCCAGGCGCGGAACTTCGTGTCCAGCCAGTTCCGGCCTTTCGTCCGGCTGTGGCAATCGGTCGGGACCAGGTCCCCCGCCAGCAGCAGCAGGTCGCACGGCGGGACCTCGGGGAGATGGCCGTGCAGGTCGGAGATGCAGCAGATCCTCATCGCGGACGCCTCCTCGGCGATCGTCGCCGGCCCCGGCCATCATACCGGCCGACCCGGGCGTGCGCGAATCGGGAGCGGGCCTGGGAGCATCAGGGTGGCGAATCGCCGCGCCCGGCCCGCCTCGCCCGTGATCGGAGGCTTCCCGGGCGGAGCCGGCCGGGGTAGAACGGAGGGCTCGAACGGGCCGCTCCCTCGGAGTCCATCGCCATGCTCGCACGCCTCGTCCTCCCGACGATCCTCGCCCTGTGCGTCCTCCCTCCCGCTCGCGGGCGCGACGGCGGGCCGAACGTCGTCTTCATCCTGGCGGACGACCTCGGCCGGGCGGAGGTCGGCGCGTACGGGCAGGAGAAGATCCGCACGCCGTCCATCGACCGGATCGCCGCGGAGGGGATGCGGTTCACGCGGTTCTACGCCGGCTCGCCGGTCTGCGCGCCGTCGCGATGCACGCTGATGACGGGCAAGCATTCGGGCCACGGCTGCGTGCGCGACAATCGCGAGATCCAGCCCGAGGGCCAGGCCCCGCTGCCGGCCTCCGAGATGACGCTCGCCGAGATGTTCAAGTCTCGGGACTACGCCACGGCGGCCGTCGGCAAGTGGGGCCTGGGCTTCCCGGGATCGGAGGGCGATCCGCTCAATCAGGGCTTCGACCACTTCTACGGCTACAACTGCCAGCGCCACGCCCACAACCACTACCCGACGTACCTCTGGAACGACCGCGAGAAGGTCGCCCTGCCGGGAAACCCGGGCGGCCCGACGGGCGAGCGGTTCTCGCACGACCTGTTCGAAGCGGACGCCCTGGCGTGGCTCCGCGAGCATCGCGATGGGCCGTTCTTCCTCTTCCTGCCGTTCATCATCCCGCACCTCGCGCTCCAGGTCCCGGCGGACTCGCTGGCCGAGTACGACGGCAAGCTGGAGGATGCGCCCTACACCGGCGGGAAGGGCTATCTCCCGCACCCGAAGCCCCACGCCGCCTACGCCGCGATGGTCACGAGGATGGACCGGACCGTCGGCCGGATCCTGGACCTGCTCGCCGAGCTGAAGCTCGACGAGGAGACCATCGTGATCTTCGCGTCGGACAACGGGCCGACCCACAACGTCGGCGGGGCCGACAGCGACTACTTCCGATCGGCCGGCGGCCTGCGCGGGCTGAAGGGGTCGGCGTACGAGGGGGGGATCGCCGTCCCGTTCCTCGTCCGCTGGCCGGGCCGCGTGCCGGCCGGCTCGACCGCCGACTTCGTCGGCTACTTCCCCGACGTCGCCCCGACGCTGATGGACCTGATCGGCGGCCGGGACGCGCTCCCCGCGGGCCTCGACGGGATCAGCTTCGCGCCGACCCTGCTCGACCGGCCGGCGGACCAGCCGGCGCACGAGTTCCTGTACTGGGAGTTCCCCTCCTACGGCGGCCAGCAGGCCGTGCGGCTGGGCCCGTGGAAGGGTGTGCGCCAGGAGATGGGGAAGGGGAAGCTCACCGTCGGCCTGTTCAACCTCGACGACGACCCGGCCGAGGCCCGCGACGTCGCCGCCGATCATCCCGAGATCGTCGCGCGGATCGAGGCCGTCATGAGCCGCGAGCACGCCCGTTCCGACCTTTTCCCGCTGCCGTCGGTCGACCCGAAATGACCGCCACGGCCAGGCGTCCCGCGAATGGAGGCGATTGATGAGCGAAGGCGACGCGCGCGGGGCCGGGGAACCGGCCTCGCGCCTCATCGACGAGCGGATCCGGTCCCTGGCCGACTGGCGCGGCGAGGCCCTGGCGGCGGTGCGCCGCCTCGTCCACGAGGCCGATCCGGAGATTATGGAGGAGTGGAAATGGAAGGGGACGCCCGTCTGGTCCCACGCCGGGAACGTCTGCACGGGCGAGACCTACAAGCAGGTGGTGAAGCTGACCTTCCCCCGCGGCGCGTCGCTGGAGGATCCCCGGGGCCTCTTCAATTCCAGCCTGGAGGGGAACACTCGCCGCGCCATCGACATCCGCGAGGGCGAGGCGCTCGACCCCGGGGCATTCAAGAACCTGATCCGGGCCGCGGTCGAGGCGAACCTTCGCGCCCGCGCCCCGAAGTCCAGGCCCTCGCCGAAAACGGGCGCGAAGGCCGGGCCGGCCAAGCTCCTCTCGGGCGGGAATCCGCAGATCGCCAAGGCGGACGGCGATGCACCGGTGCAGGCGTATATCGACGCGATGCCGGGCTGGAAACGCGAGGTCGGCCGGCGTCTCGACGAGCTGATCGTGCGGGCCGTGCCGGACGTGCGCAAGGCCGTGAAGTGGAACTCCCCGCTGTACGGGTGCGAAGGCCGGGGCTGGTTCCTGGGCGTCCACGTCTTCAATCGCTATGTGAAGGTCGCCTTCTTCCGCGGCTCGTCGCTGCGACCGCCGCCGCCCGTCGCGAGCAAGGATGAAAACACGCGGTACTTCCACATCCACGAGGGCGACGAACTCGACGCGGTGCAGGTCGCGAACTGGGTGGAGCAGGCCGCCGCGTTGCCCGGGTGGATCCCCTGAGCTTCGGCCGATCCAGATCGACGGAGCGACGAGGCCGAGCGATGCAGTTCGGCTCGGGCGTCGCCTCGGTTGATTCTGATCGTCGTGGATTTTGGGGCGGCCATCCTAACGGCCTTCCCCCCTTGCGGGGGAAGGTGGCCCGCAGGGCCGGATGAGGGGGACGACGCGCGAGACCACCATGGGGACTCGCGATGGCCCGGTCGTGCGAGGCTTCGAATCCCGACGGGCCTCGCGCTCGTCGTCCCCCTCATCTGACCCCTTCGGGGTCTGTCTTCCCCCGCGAGGGGGGAAGACCGTCATCATCGCACACCGCCCCGAAATCCGGGACGTTCAGGGTTCATTCCCCCTGCATCGGATCGCATTCGCCGCGGAGCCGCACGCGGACGCGATCGCCGACGGACAGGGTCCGGCCTCGGACGAACGCCCGCAGGTCGCCCCCCGCCGCGCGGACGACCGCGACGCGGCGGACCTCGCGCCCGTCCGGCGGCCGGAGTTCGATCGACGCGACCACGGCGTCCACGCCGTCCTCGTCGTCGTCGACGAGATGGGGCTGATCGGGCCGCACGAGGAGCGTCGCGGGCCCCGGAGCCGTCCCGCGAGCGGTGCGCACCCTGCCGAACGCCGTCTCGGCGTCGCCTTCGGCGTCGACCTCGCCCGGTATCAATCGCCCCAACCCGAGCGCCCGCACGACGGCGGCGTGTCGCGGACGGGCCATGAGTTCTTCGAGGGGGCCGTCCGCGACGGCCCGGCCGTGGTCGAGCACGAGGGCCCGGCGCGCGAGGTCCAGCGCGTCGTTGCGCGAGTGCGTCACCAGGACGAGCGTCGTCCCGGCGTCGTCGAGGAGGTCGCGCAGGAGGTCGCGCATCTCGGCCCGCTTCTCGTCGTCGAGGCTCGCGAACGGCTCGTCCATGAGCAGGATCGCGGGCTCCTGGGCCAGCGCCCGGGCCAGCGCGATCCGCTGCCGTTCGCCCCCCGACAGCTCGTCGAGCCGCGCGCCGGCCCGATGCCCGAGGCCCACGCGGTCGAGCAGGATCCGAGCCCGCTCGACGCCCCCGCGGCCCCGCGCGGCGAACGCGACCTGGTCGAGGGCGCGGAGGTTCGGGAAGAGGGCGAGCCCCTGGAACACGAGCGCCACCCCCCGGCGCTCGGGCGCGACGATCACCCGGCCGGCGCGCGAGGCGGCCTCGCCCGCCAGGGCGATCTCGCCCGCCGTCGGCGGCTCCAGCCCCGCGATCAGGCGGAGCAGCGTGGTCTTGCCGCCCCCCGATCGGCCGAGCACGGCGAGGCGCTCGCCCCGATCCAGCGAGAAGCCCACGCCTTCCAGCGCCTTCGCGCCGCCGAAGGTCTTGCCCAGCCCGTCGACCCGGAGGACCTCGCTCACGGCGACCCCTTCGCAACGGGCCCGAATCGCGGGCGCAGGATCATGACCAGGGCGAGCAAGGCCGGGGGCGACGCGATCGCCGCCAGCAGGAGGACCTGGCAGGCGACGATCTCCGGGTCCTGGCCGCGCCTCATGAAGTTCATGACCGACGGCGCGAGGAAGGGCTCGCCGGGCGGCGAGATCAGCACGGTGGCGCCGATCTCGGTCGCCGACAGCACATAGACGGCGAGCCACGCCGCAACCAGACCCGGCGCCGCGTTCGGGAGCACCACCGCGAGGAATCGCCCGACCGGCCCCCTCCCGGCGAGCGCCGCCGCGTCCTCCAGCTCGCGCGGCACCCGGGCGAGCGCCCCTTGCGCCAGGAAGACGGCGACGGGGAAGAAGCGGGCGAGCCACGCCAGGAGGACGATCGCCGAGCTTTGGTAGACCGCGGTGCCGGCGCCCCGATTCCAGAGCGCGATGAGCCCCAGCCCGACGACCGGGCTCGGGACCGCCGCCCCGGCGCCGAGCACGCCCAGGACGGGGCCCCAGCCGACTCGCGACGTGAGCCGCGCCAGGGCGATCGCACCGATCGTGGCGAGCGTCGCCGCGGCGGCGGCCAGCAGGACCGTGCGGACGGCGTCGTCGCGCGCGAGGCCCCACACCTCGCGGAAGGAGCTGACGACGCCGGACGTCCGGATGAGCTTGTGCCGGCCGAGCATGGGCGATTGGGACGACCTCGCCGAGGCGGCGAGCCAGCCCAGTGACACGGCCGGCAGGATCAGGGCCGGGGTGATCGCGACCAGCGTCGCGAGCCCGGCCGCGACGTGCCCCGCGCGGCCCGGGCGTCGTCCCGTGAACCTGGGGATCTCGCCTTCGAGCCCGGCCAGGCTCGCCACCCGGCCGCGCATGAGGATGAAGACGCCGAGGCCCCCGGCCGCGACGACGAGCGGCAGCAGCGGGAGGCACAGCGCCGCCGCCGTCGCCAGGTCGCCTTCCTGGATCCGCTCGTGGACCTCCTCGCCGACCGTCCGCACGCGTAGGAGCTGCGGCACCGCGAACTCGGTGAGCGTCAGGGCGAAGACCAGGAGGGCCGCGCCGAGGGCGGGCGGGACGAGGACGCGGGCCCCGATCCTCCAGACGCCGCGGCTCCCCCGCGCGAGCCTCGCCGCCTCGAAGGCCCGGTGATCGGTGCGCCGGTACGCGCCGGCCACGGCCAGCGCGACGACCGGGAAGAGGCACCCCCCCATGACCACGCCGACCGCCGACCAGGAGTAGACGAAGCCCGGGACCGTGAATCGCGCCACCGCGCCCGGGTCGGTCGATCGCGGACCGAAGCCGAGGAGCGAGGCGGCCGGTCGCGCGATCTTGCCCGCGGGCCCGAGGAGGACGACCGCGGCCTCGCTGACGATGTAAGGCGGCATCATGAGGACCATCAGCCCGAGGGTCCAGGACGTTCGCCTGAGCCCGGCCGGCGAGCGCTCGACGAGCAGGGCGAAGGGGACGCCGAGGACCAGCGCCACCAGCGCCGCCGCCAGCGCGCAACCGACCGAGACGGCGATCGGCCCGGCGATGCCGTTGAACGCCGCCGTCCGCCCCGGCAAGCCGGCCCCGGACAGGGCGGCGAGGAAGGGCGAGAGGACGACGGAGGACGCCAGCAGGACGGCGGCCGCGACCAGGGACTTCGGCGGCGTTCTCATCGCCCCAGCAGGATCTCCTTGACGGCCTTCGTCGCCTCCGAGTACCCCCGGGCGGCCTCCTCCCAATCCACGTCCATCGCCCGGATGCCCCGCGGTAGCCACGACGGGCGGACGTCCCGCGCGACGCTCTCGGGGAGCAGCCCGACGGTCTGGGCGGGCCCCGCGGCGAGGATTTCCTCCGTCCTCGACGACATGAGGAAGCGGAGCAGTCGCTCCGCCTCCTCGGGGTGCGGGCCCCCCGCGACGAGCGCGGCGGCGCTGAAGCCTTCCATGCAGCCGATCTCCCCCGGCCCCTGGTCGGGGACGACGACGGCCACCGGCTTGCCGTCGTCGACGGCGACGTGGGCGTCGATCGAGCTGGTGATCCCGAACCACAGCTCGCCCGAGGCGACGCGCTTGGTCACGTCGGCCATGCCGCCGCAGAGGGCGACGTCATTGGCCTTGAGCCCGGCGAGCCAGCGCCGGGCCTCGTCCGGCCCGAGCGCCTGGAAGAGCGCCGCCACGTGCGCCGCCATCCCCCCGAACAGCGGGTTGGCGATCCCCACGCGACCCTTGTAACGCGGTTCGACGAGGTCGCGAATCGAATCCGGCCGCTCCTCCGTCCCGAACACGTCGGTGTTGACGATCAGGACGCGATAGGCGGCGGCGAAGCCGAGCCAGCGCCCCTGCGCATCGCGCGGGGCGCCGCCGTGGGCCCGGACCAGGTCGCCCGGGGCCGGCGCGAGGCAGCCGTCGTCGGCGAGCATCGCGTGGAAGAACGCGCCGCCGCCCCAGAGGACGTCGCATCGAGGGTTCGCCTTCTCCTGGCGGATCGCCTGGACGAGCCCGACCGCCTTCGCGGCCTCGGTGTCGAACTTGGCCTCGACGTGGATGCCGGTCTCTTCCTCGAACCGGTCGATAAGCTCCTGGGCGGTCTCGCGGTCGGTCACGCTGTAGAGGACGACCGAGCGTCGGTCCGGCCCCGCCCCCCCCGGCGATCCCGAGCAGCCGGCGTGGAAGACGGCCCCGACCAGGGCGAGGGCGATCGCCCCCGCGACGATCCGAGTGCGCCGGGCCATCCCTGCTCTCCTCCCCCCGGGATCTCGTTTCGCGGGTGCATCGCCCGCCCAGGGCTAATCCTACGACGCCTGTCGATGGCTCGGCAAGGGCCTTGGGGGATGGCCGGAGGTTTTCGCGGCACCGCGAAGTCCGCGGCGTCGAACGGCTCGCGGACTCCCAGGGAAGGCGGAGTCGCGTCGAAGGTCCGAAAATCGCAAAGAGGGTCATCATGCGGGAAAAGTCCGATTTCCCCATAACGCCGGTCGATCTTTTGTAGGATCGATCGTGTGGGGGCCGAAGCGAGTCGGGCTCGGGGCGGGTCGCCCGAACGACGCTTGCAAGGGGGTGGGAGGATGCGCCGGATGACGCTGGCTCGCCGTCGGTCGAGGCCCTTGCGGGCGGAGAGGCTGGAGGGGCGATCGCTGATGAACGCCTCGATCGACGTCGCGGCCGACGGCTCGCTCGTCTACAGGAGCGACCCCGCGGCGGTGCAGTCGCTGATCGTCTCGCGCGCGGGCGACGTCTACACGTTCGCCGTCGGCCCGGCCGACGCCCCGATCGTCGTGGCGAGCAACGCGGCCGGGCTGACGTCGACGGGGAGCGGCACGGCCACGGTGACCGTGGCCCGGCCCAAGAGCCTGGAGGTCGTGGCGGCCTCGGACGGCCAGGCGATCCGCGTGCGGAGCACGGCCGTCCCGACCCGGATCGACCTGAAGGCGGACGGCGCGACGGTGACGCTGGGGGACGATTCGGGCGCCTCGGGAGGGCTCCGGCCGCTGGCCGTCCCGGTCGTGGTCGTCGCCGCGGCGGGCGCGAAGGGGAACGGCCTGGTGGTCAGCGACGAGTCGGCCGAGTACGACCCGGCGGGGTCGCTGACCTACAACATCTCGGCGACGGCGATCTGGGCCGACGGCGAGGCGGCCTTCGGCGGGGTCTCGTATTCGGGCCTGGCGTCGGTGAAGCTCCAGGGGACCCGGAACGTCGAGGCCCCGGCCGCGCTCTACCTGGTGCGGGGGACGGCCGACGGGGTCGCGACGACGATCGACGGCACGGCCGGGCGCGGGCGGGACTTCTCGATCGTGGGCATGTCGTGGGACCTGTCGAGCCGCCTGGCCCTCCTGTCCGCGGGCGAGGCGCACGTCTGGGCGGCGTCGATCACCTCGCCGACGGTGGTCGCCGGGGGGAGCCGGACGGGCGTCTGGGTCGAGTCGGAGTCCTGGGTCGATCCGGTGCGAGACCGGATCAACGGGCTGAACTCCCGCCTGGTGATCGACGCCGCCGCGGGGGGCGTCGACCTGAACGTCGGCCGGTTCTGGAGGCCCAACCCGTCCGCGTCCGACAGCCGGTGGACGCTCTCGACCGGCCTGGAAGGGCCGGCCCCCTACTCGCGGCTCCGGGACCCCGCCTTCGATCGCGGCGAGGGCTCCCTGTACTTCCGCGCCGACCAGGTGCGCAAGCTGACGGTCGACGACCGGGGCGGCGGCGCCTCGACGATGCGGGTCGACGTCTCCAACGGCGTCCCGATCCCGTCGGCGGACTCCGCTCCGGGCTTGGGCCTGGCCTATTTCGGGGGGGCCGGCCGGTCCGCCACCTCGATCAGCCTCGTCGGGACGCCGCCCTCGGGGGCCTTCGCCGACGAGCGCCACCTCGCGCTGCCGTCCTACGGCGGCGAGATCGCCCTGACCGGGGCCGACGGGTCGAAATGGTACGTCTCGTACGCGCTCAAGGTGGGGGCCGACTTCATCACCCTGATCCCCCCCTACGTCGAGGACGAGTTGGGGGCGACGTCCTACACCTGGAGCAGCGACTTCTACGGCCTCTATCCATCGACCATCGCCGCTTCCAACCTGCAAGTGGGGAGCACCTACGGGCCCGATCCGGGGCTCTCGTTGTCCGAGTCGAACGCGGACCTGAAACTTCCCTGGATGTCCGTCGTCGGCAAGGCGGACGTCAGGATCCTCCGGGGTTGGGCCCCCGGCGCGACGACGACGACCCTGGAGTACCGCCGCTCCGAGCCGCCGGCCGGCCTGAGGTCGCTGGCGATCGAGAACGGGACGCCGGGCCGGACGGGCGGGCAGTTGGTGCGGCTGGTCGCCGCGCCGCGGGGCGTGGCGGTCTCCGCGTCACAGGGCCCCGGCGACTCGGCGGTGGTCGCGCTGGCCGGGATCGCGCCGGCGGCGTCCGTCGCGATGCAAGGCGCCGACGAGGGGGACGTCTCGCGCGGCTCGCTCTACGTCGACGCGACGGGCGTGGCGCTGTCGGACTCGGACCTGATCGACCTGGGCGACGGCTGGGTGCGGATCCCTCCGGCCTCGGCCGGCTCGGCCGCCGTGACGTACCGGCGGTACGGCCGCGTGCCGTTCTACAACGCCCTCGCGAAGGACCCGGCGCTCCGATCGACGCCGAGACTCCCTTGACGGCCGCGGGCCGGCCCGCCATCGGCCTCAGGGCCGTGATCCTCACGCCGCGCCCTCCGACTTCCCGCCGGAGCCGATCGCGGCCACGATCATTCGGAGGTCCGTGACCTCGGCCGCCACGGCTGGGGACGATCGACGACGGCTCGACGTGCCCGCCTCGCGAAGCGTCCAGGTCTCGCGGAGGTCGCGACGACCGCGACCGTCGCGCGGCCGGGACACGAAACAGCATCTCGCGCAAACCGCGCGCAAGCGAAGAAGTTTCGGGGCGGACACGAAGAAACCCGGCCCAGACCGCTGATCGCAAGTCCTTGCCGGGTTTCTGTTCCGGTTGAATCGGGGCGAGGGGATTTGAACCCCTGACCTCTAGCACCCCAAGCTAGCGCGCTATCCAAGCTGCGCTACGCCCCGATTGTCTCTGAGAAAGCGGCCTTCGGTTTCCCTTCGGCGTGTTTCACGTCGACGGGGTTTATTGTAGGGTATCGGGAGGAACTGTCAATCCGAGGAGAGGGGGGCGGGCGTGGAATTCGCGGATCGGGTGGTGGCGGCGGTGCGGCGGAAGGGGAATCCGGTGGTGGTGGGGATCGACCCGCGGCCCGAGGAGTTGCCGGCGGGGTTCCTCGACCGATTCCCGGCGGATCGCCGAGGCCCTGAAGGCGTTCGGCTGCGCCGTGGTGGACGTCGTCGCCCCGATGGCGCCGCTCCTCAAGTTCCAGGCGGCGTTCTACGAGGCCTACGGGCCCGAGGGGATGGCGGCGCTCCACGCGACGGTCGAGCACGCCCGGGCGCGCGACGTCCTGGTGATCTTCGACGGCAAGCGGAACGACATCGGCTCCACGGCCGAGGCTTATGCGCGGGCCTATCTGGGCAAGGAGCCGGTCGGCGGCGCGTTCGAGCCCTCGTGGCACGCCGACGCCCTGACGATCAACCCCTACCTGGGGACCGACGGCGTCCAGCCGTTCGTGAAGATCGCCTCCCGGGAGAAGAAGGGGGTGTTCGTGCTGGTCCGGACCAGCAACGCTTCCGCCCGCGAGTTCCAGGATCTCGTGTGCGACGGCCTGCCGGTCTACCGCCACGTCGCCAATCGGCTCAAGGACTGGGGCAAGGGGAAGCAGGGGGCCGAGGGCTACAACCTCGTCGGGGCGGTCGTGGGCGCCACCTACCCGGACGAGCTGGCCGAGCTGAGGAGCGAACTGCCGGGAGTCCTGTTCCTGGTCCCGGGCTATGGGGCGCAGGGGGGGGAGGCGAAGGACATCGCCGGCGGGTTCGACGCGGACGGGCAGGGGGCCCTGGTGAACAACTCGCGGGGGATC
>ERZ778021.3431-NODE-3431-length-11457-cov-4.418874_pt1 | contig 11457 bp, 11 predicted proteins | sample MGYA00375751_ERZ778021 | MGnify/ENA primary metagenome ERZ778021 (study PRJEB29350, sample SAMN05389814) | bioreactor metagenome | isolation source: Thiocyanate stock bioreactor | place: South Africa: University of Cape Town | collected 2013-08-29 ... | reverse complement strand
CAATATTTCGGCCCCATCGGCCCCGGTTTCGACCTGGAGGAGGGCCAGGCCGCCGCGCGGATGTGCGCGCTGAACCTGCTGTTCTCGATCAGGGCGGTGGCGGGGTCGCTGTCGCGGGTGGCGCAGGTGATCCGCTTGGGCGGCTTTGTCGGGGCACCCCCCGATTACGGGCAGGGGCCCTTCGTGGTGAACGGGGCGTCGCAGCTGTTCATCGACCTGTGGGGCGACGCGGGGCGGCACGCGCGGACCGTCGTCAATGTCTCGTCCCTGCCCGCCAACGCGCTGGTCGAGATCGACGCGGTGGTCGAACTGCGCTAGGGCCGCAGCAGCCGGGCGGCGGGGCGGTCAAAGCTCTGCCGTCCGGCCTTGAACCCCATCAGTGGCGGCGCGATCATCGCCAGCGCCTCCGCCGGGCTTGCCGCGTCCAGCACGATCAGATCGGCCCGGTCGCCCGGCGCCAGCCCATAGCCCTGCAGCCCCATCAGGCGCGCCGGGCCGTGAGTCACCATCTCCAGGCAGGTATCGAAATGATCCGCGCCCAGATGCATGACATTGGCATAGAGATTGGCCATCCGCAGCAGCGCGCAATCGCCATAGGGCGTGAAGGGGTTCATCACGTTGTTCGTGGCCACCGCAACCGTGACGCCCTCCAGCAGATGCAGGGGCGCGACGCCGCGCGGCGCGCGGTGGCCCTGATCCATGCCGTTCAGATAAAGGTCCGTCGCGGGCAGCGCCACGACCGCCACCCCGGCGCGGGCCAGCAGCGCCGCATGCTCCGCCAACCGCGCGTCATCCATCACCGCCAGCTTGGTCGCGTGGCCCAGGGTCACGCGACCCTGCCAGCCATGGCGGATCGTGCGCTCGCAGATCGCCCGGATGTGCGAGCCTTCGGGGTCCAGATCAAAATCGACATGGAAATCCAGATCGACCCCGCGCCGGACCGCCATCGCGAACAGGATGTCGATCTGCGCCAGCGGGTCCGTGTCGGTATAGGGACAGCCGCCCAGCAGGTCCGCGCCCAGATCCAGCGCCTGTTCCAGAAGCGCCTCGGTGCCCGGATCGTTGGTCAGCCCCTCCTGCGCAAAGGCGCAGATCTGCAGGTCCAGCGCAAAGGCATAGTCCTCGCGCAGCGCCAGCAGGGCGGTCAGGCTGCGCAGGCCCGCACGGGGATCGACCTCCACATGGCTGCGCATGTGCAAGGTGCCCTGGGTGATGGCGGCCTCCAGCACGCGGGCGCCGCGGGAGCGGACATCGGCGGTGGTAAAGTCGCGTTTCAGCGCGCTGACCGTCGCCACCGCCTGCGCCAGGCTGCCCGACTGCCCGCAGCGGCAAAGGATGCCCGCCTTGTCCAGGTGGATATGCGCCTCGACCAGGCCGGGCAGGACCGCGCGCCCGCCCAGGTCGCGGATCTGGCGCGCGGGGCCTAGGTCCCCGCCCACCGCGACGATGCGCCCATCCGCGATGCCGATATCGGCGGGCCGGGGCAGGCGGGCATCGGTCAGGATCAGGTCCAGCATCTGTCTTGTATCCATGGGTCGTTTCTGTATTCTTTAAGTGTATGCAGTTATGCCGCGCGCTGGCAAGAAAGGACCGCCCCATGAGCGACAGGACACAGGCCGATCTGACCGCGGTGCAGGATTATCTGGCAGCCTCCATGGCGCCGGACCCGGTGCGGGCGGCGACATTCGTGGCGCCGGGCTTTGTCTGCCGCTTCACCGGCGGGCGGGTGTTCGACACGCCGTCGGGGCCGACCGGCTTCAACGCCGCGCGCTATAAATGGGTCAAGAAGCGGATCGAGCGCTATGACGTCGTGCCTGATGGCGACTGCACCATCGTCTATAGCCTGGGCTATCTTTATGGCGAATGGCCGGACGGGACGCCCTTTGACGGCAACCGCTATATCGACCGCTTCACGGTACGCGACGGTCTGATCCTGGACACGGATGTCTGGAACGACAGCGCCGAATGGCTGCTGGACCCGTCGATCGCGAAGGGCTGATCAGCCCTTGGCATAGGGCTGCAGGATGTTCACCAGATCGCGGCTGCGGCCGCGATCGCCCGACAGCAGGGCGCGGGCGGCGACGGCCTCCAGATGGTCGGACATCATCTGCGCGGCCTTGTCTGCGGGGCCGCGGGCGATCAGCTCGATCAGGGCCAGATGCTCGCTGATGGCGCATTCAGACGAATGCGGGCGGGCCAGCGATGACAGCGACAGCCCCGCGCGATAGCAGATTTCCGTGACATAGCGCACCAGGATCGGCTTGCCGGTCATCTGGGCCAGGCGGATGTGGAACTCGGTCGCGAGGCGAATCGAGGCGCCGTCCGGCCCGTGCCGCGCGGCATGTTCCTGGGCCACGATATCCTTCAACTCGGCCACCTGATCTGGGGTCAGGTGGCCCGCCAGATGCTGCACCACCTGCCGCTCCAGCGCGACGCGGATGTCAAAGATGTCGCGCGCATCGGCGGGGGTGGGGGCAGCCACGGTGGCGATGCGGTTGCGGCGCAGATCGACCAGCCCCTCGGCCGCCAACTGGCCCAGGGCGTGGCGCGCGATGGTGCGGCTGACGCCGAAGCTCTCGCCCAGGGCGTCCTCGGGCAGGCGGTCGCCGGGCAGCAGCGCGCCCTCGATGATGGCGCGGCGGATGCCCTGGCAGATCGCGGTCATGCGGTCGCCCTCGGCGCTGTTGCGGCGCGCGGTCACGGCTGCGCCTGCTGCGCGGGCAGTTCGCGGCCTGCTGCGCAAATCACGGGCAATGCGCGGGTCGGGACGGTGCCCGACCGCATCAGCCTTTGCAGCGGCGGCGATTCGGCGGTTAACCCTGTGGCATGAAGTGTATGCACTTTGGTCATGCACCTTCGGTAAGGAATGCTCATGACCCCCGATCTTGCACAGATTCAGCCCGAACGAAAGCGCGCCGCGGTCGAGCTGTCGCGCGCGGGCGTCACCTTTGGCCAGGCGGGCGCGCGCGTCCAGGCGCTGCAACCCACCGACCTGCGCATCGACGAGGGCGAGTTCCTGGCCCTGGTCGGCCCATCGGGCTGCGGCAAGTCCACGATCCTCAAGCTGGTCAGCGGGCTGACCCGCCCGTCCGAGGGCGCGGTGATCGTCGGCGGACGCGAGGTCGCGGCCAAGGCGCTGCGCATCGGCATGGCCTTCCAGAACCCGACCCTGCTGCCATGGCTGACCATCGAAAAGAACGTGATGCTGCCGCTGAAGATCGTGCGCCCCTTTCGCCACGATTTCGCCCGCAAGAAACGCGGCGAATATCGCGACCGGGTGCATGCCGCGCTGGCCGATGTCGGGCTGCAGGGCTTTGCGAACCATTACCCCTGGCAGCTGTCGGGCGGCATGCTGCAACGCGCCAACCTGTGCCGCGCGCTGATCCACGACCCCAGCCTGCTGCTGCTGGATGAGCCCTTCGGCGCGCTGGACCAGTTCACCCGGGAGGAGCTGTGGGGCACCATGCAGGATCTGTGGATCAAGCGCCGCCCCACCGTGATCCTGGTCACCCATGACCTCAAGGAGGCCGGGTTCCTGGGCACCCGCATCTGCGTGATGAGCGCACGCCCCGGCCGCATCATCGACGACAGCCCCGTGACCTTTCCCCGCCCGCGCAGCATCGAGATGACCTTCCAACCCGAATTCACCGCACTGAACCAGCGGTTGCGTGAACGCATCATCAGCGCCCGGCAGGAGGTGACGGCATGACCTATGCGCTGCGCCGCCGCCTGTGGGCCGCCGCCCTGATCCTGGCGTTCTTCGTCACCTGGGAGGTGCTTTGCCTGGCCCTGGACGTGTCCGACCTGATCGTGCCGCGCCCCTCCCAGGTGATCGCCACGCTGTGGGTGCGTATGCCGGTCCTGTGGCCGCATATCCTGCAGACGCTGTGGACGACGATGATCGGCTTTGCCCTGGGGGTGATCGTGGGCGTGGTGATCGGCGCGCTGATCGGCACGTCGCGGGTCGCCTATGACACGGCCTATCCGCTGCTGATCGGGTTCTCGTCCATCCCCAAGGTCGCGGTGGTCCCGATCTTTGTGCTGTGGTTCGGGGCGGGGCCGGTGCCTGCGGTGCTGACTGCGCTGGCCATGTGCTTTTTCCCCATCGTGGTGAACATCGCCACCGGCCTGGCGACCACCGAGCCCGAGATGGAGGATGTGCTGAAATCGCTTGGCGCCAGCAAGATGGACCTGCTGCTGAATGTGGGCCTGCCGCGGACCATGCCGTTCTTTTTCGCCTCGCTGAAGATCGCCGCGACCTTCGCCTTTGTCGGCACCGTGCTGGCCGAGACGGTCGCCTCGAACAAGGGCATCGGCAATGTCATGATGAGCGCCTCGTCGAACTTCGACGTGCCGCTGGTCTTTGCCGGGCTGTTCATCCTGGCCTTTCTGGGGGTCGCCCTCTACGTCGTGTTCTCGGTCATCGAGGGCCGGGTCGTGGGCTGGGCGAACCGCCGCACCGATCTTTCCCCCTCCTGACCGAAAAGGTGTCCCCGATGCTGAAATTCCTGACCGCGACCGTGTCGCTTATCGCGCTGGCCGGCCCCGCGCTGGCCCAGACCGACATCCGCTTTACCCTGGGCTGGAAGACCCAAGGGTCCGACGCGCCCATCCTGCTGGCGCAGGAGCGCGGCTATTTCGAGGAAGAGGGGCTGCGCGTCACCATCGACCAGGGCGAAGGCTCTGCCGCGACCGTGACGCGGATCATGTCGGGCACCTATGATGCGGGGTTCGGCGACATCAACGCCATCATCCAGAACGCCGCCGAACGCCCCGAGGTGACGCCGGTGATGGTCTATCAGCTGTGGAACAACCCGCCCTTCACCATCGTCACCCGCAAGGCCGACGGCATCGCCACCCCTGCCGATCTGGCGGGCAAGACCCTGGGCGGGTCGCCCGGCACGCCGACCACGCGCCTGCTGCCGGTGTTTGCGCGCATGAACGGTCTGGACCCCGACACGATCACCGTCGAAAGCCTGGCCCCGAACCTGACCGAGCCGATGCTGATCCGCGGCGATATCGACGGATCGCTGGTCTTCAACATCACCGCCTGGTTCAACCTGATCAACAACCGCCAGGACCCCGAGGCCGATTACGACTGGATGAGCTTTGGCGATCACGGGCTGGACCTTTACGGCAACGGCGTGATGGTGTCGCAGGCGATGATCGCCGAGAATCCCGACGCGGTCACCGGGCTGGTGCGCGCCATCAACCGCGCCGCGGTCGAAATTGCGTCGGATGCCGATGCGGGGGCCGATGCCGTCATGGCCTATGACAGCCTGGCCAATCGCGACCTTGAGATGGCGCGAATGACCTATTCCTATGACAACCTGATCACCTCGGACGAGGCGTCGCGGATCGGACTGGGCGATGTCGATGATGACCGCCTGTCGCGCGCCATCGATATCGTGGCCGAGGGCTATCAGCTGGCCGTCACCCCCGACGCGGCCCAGGTCTTCAGCCGCGACTTCCTGCCGCCGCTGACCGATCGCCAGCTGCCGTGAGCCTGGCCGTCAGCCCGCATCCGCTGGCCACCCAGGCCGGCACCGACGTGCTGGCCCAAGGCGGTACCGCGGCCGAGGCTGCGGTCGCCATGGCCGCGACCCTGGCCGTGGTCATGCCGCATTTCAATGGCTTGGGCGGCGATGCGGTCTGGATGCTGGCCGACCGCGATGGCTGGACCACGTCGATCCTGGGCATCGGGCAGGCGCCGCAGGTGCTGCCCGATCTGCCTGACGCGCTGCCGATGCGGGGGCCGGGGTCGATGCTGACCACGGCCTGCGCGGTGGACGGCTGGGACCGGGCGCTGGCCCTGACGGCGGAGCGGTGGGGCGGCACCATGGCGGTGCCCGACCTGCTATCGCCCGCGCGCCGCCTCGCCCGCGAAGGGTTCCGCCCCGGCGACAGCCAGCGTTTCTGGCTGGAGTTCCGCGCCGCCGACTGGCCCGCCTGGCCCGGTTTCGCGGCGCTGTTCGGCGCGGGCCACGACCCGCTGCGCCAGCCGCAACTGGCCGAGATGCTGGACCTGCTGTCCCGCGACGGGCTGCGCAGCTTTCATGACGGCCCGGCCGCGCGGCGTCTGGCGCAGGGGCTGGCCGATGCCGGGGCGCCCCTGACCGCCGCCGATCTGGCCACCACCCGCGCGCGGCAGGCCGATGTGCTGGCCCAGCCCTATCGCGACCAGGTGCTGCTGGCGCCGCCGCCGCCGACGCAAGGCGCCTCGACCCTGGCGATCATGGGCATCCTGGACCGTCACACCATCCTCGACGACCCCGCCGCACGCACCCATCTGCTGGTCGAGGCGGTCAAGCAAGCCTTTCTGGACCGCCCCCGCATCGCCGACCCGGACCAGGGTAGCGCCGATCCGCGCGACCTGCTGGACCCGGCGCATCTGGACGCGCGCGCGCAGGCCATCGACCCCGACCGGGCGCTGGACTGGCCGCATCGCGCCCGGCCCGGCGATACGGTGTTTTTTGCCGCGACGGATGCGCAGGGGCGCTGTGCCTCGGTGCTCCAAAGCACCTTCTGGGACTGGGGCAGCGGCGTGGTGGTGGGCGATACCGGCATCATCTGGCACAATCGCGGCGCGGGTTTCGCGACGGGTCCAGGCCATGTGAATGCCATCGCGCCGGGCAAGCGGCCGTTCTATACGCTGAACCCCGGCATCGCGCTGCGGGACGGGGTGCCGCATCTGCTCTATGGCACGCAAGGCGCGGACGGGCAGCCGCAGACGCTGGCCGTGCTGCTGACCGAACTGATAGACCGGGGGCTGGAGCCTGCGCAGGCGCTGGCGCAGCCGCGGTTCCTGCTGGGGCGGACGTTTTCCGACAGCCGCGACAGTCTGAAGGTCGAGGGGTCGCTTGGCGCAGACGCCATCGCCAGTCTGCGCGCCCGCGGGCACGAGGTCGCGGAACTGCCCGCCCTGTCGCCGATCTTTGGCTGCGCGGGGGCGATCCGCATCGCGGACGGTGCCGTGACCGGCGACCATGATCCGCGCGGAAAGGGCGCGTCAGGTCAGCCCGCGGCGACCTGATCCGCGATCCAGGCGCGAAAGCGTGCGAAGGCCGGATCGCCCTGGCGCCGGTCGGGCCAGGCCAGCCAATAGGCGCCTTCGCCCGGAACGCCCGCGCGCAGGATGGGGTGCAGGCGCCCCTCGTCGATCTCTGGCTGGGCCAGATAGCTGGGCAGCAGCGCCACCCCCAGTCCCGCGATGGCCGCCTGGATCATCATCGAGAACTGGTCCATCACCATTCCCGATGCCGGACTGCCCGCCGCGCCCTGCGCTCTGAACCACGCGGCCCAGCCCGAGGGCCGCGTCTCCAGCTGCAGCATCGGCAGGCCGGCCATGTCCGAGGGCGTGGCGATCGGATGGCGCGCCAGGAAATCAGCCGAGGCGCAGGCCGTCAGCCGCTCGTCGAACAGCCGCAGGTGATGCGCGTCGGGCCAGTCTGGCTGGCCGAAAAAGATCACCGCATCAAAGGCCTCGCTGGCAAAGCTGAAGCGCTGGATCTTGGTCGACAGGTTGATCGATATGCCCGGATTGTCGGCCAGGAACTGCCCGATGCGCGGGGCCAGCCAGCGCGTCGCAAAGGTCGGCAGGACCGACAGCGACAGCACGCCCCCGCCCGGATTGGCGATCAGCCCCATGCTGGCGCGCTGGATCACGTCCAACCCCTGCGTGACCGAGGCGGCATAGACCTGCGCCTCGGGGGTGGGGGTCAGGCGCTTGCGGTCGCGGGTGAACAGCGGCTTGCCCAGCTGACGCTCCAGCGAGGCGACCAGGCGGCTGACGGTGCTTTGGGTCAGGTGCAGCTCGTCCGCGGCGGCGGTGACCGAGGCGTGCCGCATCACCGCCTCGAAGGCGATCAGTTGGGACAGGCTGGGCAGAAAACGGCGTTGGCGCATGGGGTCATTCATAGAATGCATGAACCCATGAGGAAATAGTGTTTTTCGTATGGGCTTTGCTGCGCTAGTCTGACGACAACAGTCACCCGATGCAGGAATGATGCCATGCTGGACAAGACCACCGTCGATCACAAAGGCACGGCCTTTGCCTGGGAAGACCCCTTTCTGCTGGACGATCAGCTGGACGAGGACGAGCGCATGATCCGCGAGACGGCGGCGTCCTTTGCCGCCGACAAGCTGGCCCCGCGGGTCACCGACGCCTATCTGAACGAGCAGACCGACCCCGAGATCTTCCGCGAGATGGGCGCCAGCGGTTTGCTGGGCGTGACCATCCCCGAGGAATATGGCGGGGTCGGCGCGGGATATGTCGCCTATGGCCTGATCGCGCGTGAGGTCGAGCGGACCGACAGCGGCTATCGGTCGATGATGTCGGTGCAAAGCAGCCTGGTGATGTTTCCGATCCATGCCTATGGGTCGGAAGAACAGCGGATGAAATACCTGCCCAAGCTGGCATCCGGCGAATGGATCGGCTGTTTCGGCCTGACCGAACCCGATGCGGGTTCTGACCCCGCAGGCATGAAGACCCGCGCGGTCAAGACCGAGGGTGGATACGTCCTGAACGGCGCCAAGATGTGGATCTCGAACAGCCCGATCGCGGATGTGTTCGTGGTCTGGGCCAAGTCCGACTCCCATGGCGGGAAGATCCGCGGGTTCATCCTGGAAAAGGGCATGAAGGGCCTCAGCGCGCCGAAGATCGGCGGCAAGCTGAGCTTGCGCGCATCGATCACCGGCGAGATCGTGATGGAGAACGTTGAGGTCGGGGAGGACGCGCTGCTGCCCAATGTCAGCGGCATGAGCGGACCGTTCGGCTGTCTGAACCGCGCGCGCTATGGCATCAGCTGGGGCGTGATGGGCGCTGCCGAAGATTGCTGGTTCCGCGCACATCGCTATGGCATGGACCGCAAGCAGTTCAACCGCCCCCTGGCCGCGACGCAGCTGTTCCAGAAAAAGCTGGCCGACATGCAGACCGAGATCGCCCTGGGCCTGCAGGCGTCCTTGCGCGTCGGTCGCCTGATGGATCAGGGCCGCTTCGCGCCCGAGATGATCTCGATCATCAAGCGCAACAATTGTGGCAAGGCGCTGGATATCGCGCGCATGTCACGCGACATGCATGGCGGCAACGGCATCCAGGCCGAATACCACGTCATGCGCCACGCCCAGAACCTGGAGACCGTGAACACCTATGAGGGCACGCATGACGTCCATGCCCTGATCCTGGGCCGCGCGCAGACGGGGCTGCAGGCCTTTGCCTGAAGGCCCGCTGACTGGCCTGCGCGTCGTCGAACTGGCGCGCATCCTGGCCGGTCCCTGGATCGGTCAGACCCTGGCCGATCTGGGGGCCGAGGTCATCAAGGTCGAATCCCCCGAAGGCGACGACACCCGGCGCTGGGGCCCGCCCTTCATCGACCGCCCCCGTGCCGATGGCACGGTGGAGACGGTCGCCGCCTATTTCCACGCCACCAATCGCGGCAAGACCAGCGTCACCTGCGATTTCAATGACGCGGGCGATCTGGACCGCCTGCGGGCGCTGATCGACGGCGCCGATGTGGTGATCGAGAATTTCAAGGCGGGCGGTCTGGCGCGGTTCGGGCTGGATTACGCGACGCTGTCGGCGCGCAATCCGGGGCTGGTCTATGCCTCGGTCACTGGCTTCGGGCAGACGGGGCCGCGGGCAAGCCAGCCGGGATATGATTTCATGATCCAGGGCATGGGCGGCATCATGGAGCTGACCGGCGACCCGTCAGGCGATCCGCAAAAGGTCGGCGTCGCCTGGATCGACATCTTCACCGGGCTTTACGGCGTCATCGGTATTCAAGCGGCGCTGGCGGAACGGGCGCGCTCGGGGCAGGGGCAGCAGGTCGATCTGGCGCTGTTCGATTGCGCTGTGGGGGTGCTGGCCAATCAGGCCGCGAACCACCTGCTGGGGGGCGTGGAACCCGCGCGTCTGGGCAATGCGCATCCGAACATCGTGCCTTATCAGGTGTTTCCGGCGCAAGACGGGCATCTGATCGTCGCCTGCGGCAATGACCGCCAGTTCCGGTCGCTGTGCCTGGCGCTGGACCTGCCCGCGCTGGCGGATGACCCTGCACTGGCCACGAATGCGCAGCGGGTGGCTGGGCGGGATGCCCTATGCGCGGTTCTGGCACAGGCGATGGCGGGGCATGACCGCGCCGACCTGATCGCGGCGCTGACGGCGGCGGGGGTGCCTGCGGGGCCGATCAATCGCGTGTCCGAGGCGCTGTCCGATCCGCAGGTTCAGGCGCGCGGCATGGTCGTTTCGCCCGAAGGGATTGCGGGCCTGCGCACCCCCATCACCCTGTCGCGCAGCACGACAGTAGCCCCGGGCGCGGCCCCGGCCTTGGGAGAGGGCGCGTTCAACTGGCGGCAGTAGCCAGCGGCTGCGCGACATGCAGCGGCAGGACCGCGCGCGCGGCCAGATCGCCAAAGGCACAGTCGAACACGATATCGCTGCCCATGCCAAAGACACGCGTGTCGGGGCGCAGTGCGTCCTTCAGCTTGTCCACCGGCGACAGGCTGGTCAGCCCCTGCGGCCCGGCCCCGATGATCAGCGGCGCGATCGAGACCTGAAGCCGGTCCAGCAGCCCGGCCTCCAGGAAACCGGTGATGGTGATGCCGCCCCCCTCGATCAGCAGCGACCCGAGGCCGATGCTACGCAGTCCCTCCAGCACCTGCGCGGGGTCCAGGCGACCGTCCGGGGCGGGCAGGCGCATGACCTCGATCCCCGGGGCGCGGGGGCGGTCGGTGCCGGTGACGATGATCCGCCGCGCGCCGTCAGCGGCCAAAACAGGCGCGTCGTCGGGCAGCCGCCCGCGCGGGTCGATGACGATGCGCGCCGGGTTGTGGCCGCTGCACAGGCGCACGGTCAGGCGGGGCTGATCGTGCAGGGCGGTCTTGACGCCGATCACCACGCCATCGACCAGCGCGCGCAGGCGGTGCAGATGGGCCAGCCCCTCGGGGCCGGACACGTCGCGCGCATCGCCCGTGGCGGTGGCCACGCGCCCGTCCAACGACTGGCCGATCTGGGCAATGGTGACCGGACCCAGATCGCGCCGCGCGACGGGACCGTAGAGGTCCAGCGCGGCGCGTTCGCCCGCCGTGAACCGCCCGCAGCAGGCGCAGGCCTGGCCGGTGCGGACCGACAGAAGCCGATCCCAGACCCGAGGGGTGACGTCGACGGCGTGCATGGGCGGTCCTCCTCTGGGTGTGTCAGGCCTTGCCGGGGGGCAGGGCCAGCAGGTCATGATGCCCGATCAGGCAGCGGCTGTCGCCGGCCATCGCGGCGCGGGTGCGGCCCCAATCGGTTGCGACGGCCAGGCCGGTTTCAGAGGCCGCCTGCGCGATCCCCTCGACCAGGGCGCGGTGCAGGGGGGCGGTGTCTGCGTCGATGCGCCAGGGGCTGTTGCCGTCATGCACGTCAAAGCCTGCATCGCGAAAGATCTGTGCCGCCTGCACCGCCCCAGCGGGGCCAGG
>ERZ778021.3429-NODE-3429-length-11460-cov-6.053836_pt1 | contig 11460 bp, 13 predicted proteins | sample MGYA00375751_ERZ778021 | MGnify/ENA primary metagenome ERZ778021 (study PRJEB29350, sample SAMN05389814) | bioreactor metagenome | isolation source: Thiocyanate stock bioreactor | place: South Africa: University of Cape Town | collected 2013-08-29 ... | reverse complement strand
CAGAAGTCGGTCGACAAGTCGGTCAAGCGGTCGCCGACGGCCTTGTGTTTCAGGGATGCGAGGGATTTGCCGCCATCGCTGGCAACGAAATCCAGGTCATCATCCTTCTCCAGGAAGACGGCTGTGTTTTCCGGTAGCTGCAGCAGATGGAGTAGAGCAAGGCGTGCCTGGTAGATGTAGCCCAGGCTTTGCTCGCCGGCTGAAAACTTGTCAGTGGTTGCCTCCGCCATCCCCAAGTCCCATGTGCCCTTGTTTCTGATTAAGGTTCGCGTCGTATGGCAGGGACGAGAGTCGCCTCCAGCATGCTTCGTCGAACTCGACCCCTTTGCTGCAGCGAGGACCGCAAGCACGTTCCTTAGCCATTTGATAATAGTAACAAAGTGCTGCGGCTTCTCCCACGCGGGGTGCTTCGAGTTGTTCATCGCGGGCTTGGCATTGCGACGAATGCGGCAAACAACTCCCCGGGCGTCCCGGCGTGCCGCCGTCGGGCTCGCGGGCTGCGCCCCGCGCTTCGTGCCGAATCACGGCCGTCCGGCTTTGATCCCTGATGCCCTTGCTCTCCGTGGCGTCTCTCACTGAGGATGGAGCCATTGATGCGGAAATGGCAGGCTTGCAGGAAGCGGCCACCCGCTACGCGGCCGCTGTCAGTGCATTTGAGGCCCTGGGGGTTGAACCAGGCACGGAACGCGAGCTTTTGCAGTCTGTGGCTGCCCGCGCCCATCGAGTCCGTCGAATCGCTGGTCGCCAATCCACAGCGGTTGAAGGAACTGCGCGAAGCCTGCAAGGCCGACCACGCCAAGGTCGGCGATGCACAGTGCAACGCCGTGGCCGAGGCCACGCGCCGGCGCTTCCTGGGCGCAGGCCAGTCGCCGTATGCCGCCGATCCGGTGAAGCCGCCGGCACCGCCAGCCGCCGAGTCGGCGCCTCCTGCCAGCTCGGCGCCCAAGGACTGATGCCATGAACGACGTTGGCGTAATCGACCGCTTCCTCGACGTCTTCTCGCGCTATATCGACTCGGGCTTCGGCCTGCTCGGCGGCGAGGTCGCGTTCCTGACGGCAACGCTGGTGCTGATCGACATGACGCTCGCCGGACTGTTCTGGGCCATGAGCAACGCAAGCGGCGGTGGCGGCGACGAGGTGATCGCCAAGCTGATCAAGAAGGTGCTCTACGTCGGTGCCTTCGCCTACATCATCGGCAACTTCAACGCGCTCGCGGGCATCGTCTTTCGCTCGTTCGCGGGCCTGGGCCTCACCGCTTCCGGCTCAGCGCTGACGCAGGCGCAACTGCTGCAGCCGGGCCGCCTCGCGCAGGTCGGCATAGATGCCGGGCGGCCCATCATGACGCAGATCGGCGACCTGACGGGCTTTCCGGAGATCTTCGCCAACCTCGACGTGATCCTCGTGCTGGGCCTCGCCTGGCTGGTGGTGATCGTGAGCTTCTTCGTGCTCGCGGTGCAGCTCTTCGTGACGCTGATCGAGTTCAAGCTGACGACGCTCGCGGGCTTCGTGCTGGTGCCCTTCGCGCTGTGGAACAAGACTTCGTTCCTGGCCGAGCGGGTGCTGGGAAACGTGGTTTCCTCGGGGATCAAGGTGCTGGTACTGGCCGTGATCGTCGGCATCGGCACGGGGTTGTTCGGCGAGTTCACTGCTCCGCCGGGCACCGAGCCGAGCATCGACCATGCGCTCACCATCATGCTCGCCTCGCTCGCGCTGTTCGGCCTGGGCATCTTCGGGCCGGGCATCGCCACCGGGCTGGTGTCCGGCGCGCCGCAGCTCAGTGCGGGCGCTGCGGCGGGGACCGTGGTCGGCGGGGCAGGGCTCGCGGTCGCCGGTGGCGCGGCCGTGGCCGGCGCTGGTGCTGCGGTCGCGGCCGGTGCGCGCATGGCACCCGGCGCAGCGCGGAGCGTGATCGGCGGTGCAGGGGCTGCAGGGCGCTCGGCCAGCGCGCTCGCCGGTGGCGCCCGCTCGGCCTACCAGGCCGGGGCGGCGGCCTCGGGTGGCAGCGGCCTGCGCGCAGCCGGCGCGGGCCTGGCCAACGTCGCGCGCAGCGGCGCCGGGGCGGTCGGTGATCGCGTCGCCTCGGGCGCCAAGGCTGTGCGCGACCGTGTGGCGAACTTCGTGGCCGAGGCGGCCGCGCCGCCGGCGGCTGCGGCGGCAGCACTTGCCGATGCTTCAGCGGCGCCCAGCGCGACCAGCGCGCCGCCCGCCTGGGCACAACGCCTTCAGCGTCACCAGCGCATCGCGCACGGCGCGACCGTCGCGGCCCACACGCTGCGCTCGGGAGACAGCGGCGGCAGCGGTGCCAGTCCCAGCCTGCGGGATGACAGTTAAGGAGAACCCTTCATGCGATTCAAACGACCCCAGGTGCGCTACTCCGATACGCCGGCGCCCGTCACTCCGTATCAGGCCGCCGCGCAGGTGTGGGACGAGCGGATCGGCTCGGCCCGTGTGCAGGCGAAGAACTGGCGCCTGATGGCCTTCGGCTCCCTCACGCTGGCGCTGCTGATGGCTGGCTGCCTCGTGTGGCGCTCGGCGCAGTCCATCGTCACGCACTACGTGATCGAGGTGGACCAGGCCGGCCAGGTGCGCACGGTCGGCGAGGCCGCCACGCCGTACCGGCCGGGCGATGCGCAGATCGCGCACCACCTCGCGCGCTTCATCAACGACGTGCGTTCGCTGTCCATCGATCCCATCGTCGTGCGGCGCAACTGGCTCGAAGCCTACGACTACGCCACCGACCGGGGCGCGGCCACCCTCAACGACTACGCGCGCACGAACGATCCGTTCTCGCGCATTGGCCAGAACTCGGTGGCGGTGGAAGTGACCAGCGTCGTGCGCGCCAGCGATTCCTCGTTCCAGGTGCGCTGGATCGAGCGCGCTTACGTCAACGGCTCGCCGTCCACCGTCGAGCGCTGGACCGCGGTGCTTTCCATCGTGCTGCAGCCGCCGCGCACCGAGGAGCGGCTGCGCAAGAACCCCCTGGGCATCTACGTCAACGGCCTGTCGTGGAGCCGCGAACTTGATGCGAACGAAGGAGCGAAGAAACCATGAACCCGACGAATCCACAATTGCGCCTTTACGTGTTGCCGGCTCTGCTGATCGCGGGCCTCACCGGCTGCGCGACACAGGGTAAGCCGCCGCCGGCCATCACGCTGGACGAGCCCGTCCAAGCGCAGCGCGTGCCGGAGCCACCCGCGCCGGTCGAAGTGGTGGAGGTGCCCAAGCCATTGCCCCTGCCGGGGCAGATGAAGGCGCTGCCTTCGGCCGAAGCGCCGCCACCTGCCCCCGAGCCGGCCGACGAGAAGCTGCGCGTGTCCAAGGCCAACGACGAGGCCCGCATTGCACCCACGCGCGAGGGCTACGTCAATGCAATCCAGGTCTGGCCCTTCACCGACGGCGCGTTGTACCAGGTCTATACGAGCCCCGGCAGGGTGACGGTGATTGCGCTGCAGGAGGGCGAGGAACTGGTGACGGTCTCGGCCGGCGACACGGTGCGCTGGATCGTGGGTGATACCACCAGCGGCGCCGGGCCGGCGCAGCGCGTGAACGTGATGGTCAAGCCCACCCGCACGGCGCTGAAGACCAACATGGTCATCACGACCAGCCTTGGTGCTCGGTGCGACGATGTGGTCGCTGCAGCCGCACAGGCGCGAACGCAACCCGGCCGCCGAGCTGTACAACGTTGATCGCGTGGCCAGGGCCGAGAGCCTGGACCAACTGCCCAAGGACTATGCCGGACTGCCGGCACGGCCCGGTGTGCCCCAATTGGGTGAACCGCTGCCGGGCGACCTCGGTCCGGCCATCGTGAAGTCGCAGCAGCCAATGGAGACGCGCGTGCCGGGCGGCGGGGTCGATCCGGCGCATGCGGCGCACCTGGCGGCCGAGGAGGCGGCGCGCTCGGGGGTGTTCTTCCGCGCCACGGGCGTCGCCGGGGCCAAGCCTGCCCAGGCCGCGCCTGCCGGCGAGGCCCGCGCCGTGCAGCCTTTCGATGCGCTGACCGGCGCCTTGGCGCCCACAGCGGCGGCGCAGCCGGCCGACCCCACTGCCGTGCAGAACCGCCAGGACCAGAAAGAGGCCTTCGTCGCCAAGGTGGGCGAGGTGGCCACGCGCAACCCTGGCAGCCTGCAGCTCCCGGTATCGCCGTACCAGGTCATGGCGGGCACCATCATCCCGGCCGCGCTGGTGACGGGCATCAACTCCGACCTGCCGGGGCAGGTCATCGCCAATGTGACCGAGGCGGTATACGACACGGCCTCCGGCCGGTATCTGCTGATCCCGCAGGGCTCGCGCCTGATCGGCCGCTACGACAGCCAGGTGGCCTTCGGACAGCGGCGCGTGTTGCTGGTGTGGACGAGGCTGATCCTGCCGGACACGTCGTCGGTGGCACTGGACCGGCTACCGGGTATCGACCCCGCCGGCTACGCCGGACTCGAGGATGGCGTCGACTGGCACTGGGACCGCATCCTCGCCGGCGCCGCGCTGTCCACGCTGCTTGGCGTCGGCGCCGAGCTGGCCGCGCCCGAGACGCGTACGATCAACGGCGGCACCGGCGAGCGCGTGATCATCGCGGGCCGCGAGAGCGCGCAGGACACGGTGAACCAGGTCGGGCAGGAGATCACCAAGCGCAATCTCAGCGTCCAGCCAACGCTCACGATCCGGCCGGGGTTCCCGATGCGCGTGATGGTCAACAAGGACCTGATCCTGCGGCCCTACCAGCCTTTGTTTTTCCAGCGGGGTTCGTCGCAGTGAGCACGAACAAGTTGCGGCTCGGGCCACTGCCCAAGAGCGAGCCGGTCAAGCTCACCGTTACCCTGTCGGCGGAGCTGAAGGCCACGCTGGACCGCTACGCGGCGCTGCATGCGCAGACCTACGGTGAGCGGGTGGATGCTGCCGCGCTGGTGCCGCACATGCTGGAGGCCTTTATGGCGCGGGATCGAGTATTCAGGCGCGCGAGGAGGCAAGCTGCCGAAAGGCGTTAAAATGCATGGAATTTCAATGAAAAATTAGCCATGCCTGCCACCGTCCAGTCTCCTGCTGTCTCTTTGCGAGGCGCTGCTGCGCACCTCGCAGGCGAGCTGCAAGCTGGGCGCGTTTACCGGCGGGAGGATCTCGCACGCCTGTCCACCGCAGTTGATCGGCACCTACGTGAACTGGTGGCTACCGGAAAGCTGAAGAAGCTGGCCCAAGGCCTGTACCACGCACCGAAACAGTCCAGCTTCGGTCCGCTGCCTCCGGCCGATGAGCAGGTGGTGGGCGGGTTCCTGCGCGACAAGGATTTCCTGGTGTTCTCTCCCTCGGCTTACAACGCCGTGGGCTTGGGTACGACCCAGCTGTACAACCGCACGCTGGTCTACAACCACAAGCGCCACGGCGTCTTCAAGCTCGGCAACCGGCAGTTCGACTTCAGGATGAAGCCGCGCTTCCCCAGGAAGCTGACGCCGGAGTTTCTGTACGTGGACCTGCTGAACAACCTGGACGAACTGGCGGAAGACCGCGATGCGGTCTTGCGCCAGGCGCGCAGCAAACTGCTTTCATTCGATCCCAGCCGTCTGCAGCGCGCAGCCGACAGCTTTGGCAGCGTGGCCACGCGCAAGCGCCTGCGGGAGTGGGCGGGTGTCTGAGTTCCTGCACGAACGACGGGACTTCGATCAGTTGCTGGCAGTGGTCGCAGACGAGCGCGGCCTCGATCCCGTGCTGGTCGAGAAGGACTACTGGATCATGCATTGCCTGTGGGGCCTTCAGGCGCAGGGCTTTCAGTTTGAGCTGAAGGGTGGCACGTCCTTGTCGAAGGGGTTCGGTGTCATCCACCGCTTTTCCGAAGACATCGACATCCGCATTGAACCGCCCGATGGCATGGACGTGAAGACGGGGCGGAACCAGGACAAGCCTGCGCATGTTGAGTCACGGCGTGCGTACTACGACGTGCTGGCAGCACGGATTCACATCCCGGGGATCGACGGTGTTGAGCGCGACACGCAGTTCGACGACGACAAGATGCGCAGTGCCGGCATTCGCTTGATCTACGCATCGCGTGTTCCCGCGCTGGCTGGTGTCAAGGATGGCATCCTGCTGGAACTCGGATTCGATGACACCGCCCCGAATCGGCCGGTCACGATCTCGTCGTGGGCGCTGGAAGGGGCCATGGCGCGCGAGGTGGCCGTAGAGGACAACCGTGCAGTGGCCGTACCGTGCTATGCCCCCACGCACACCTTCGTCGAGAAACTGCAGACGATCTCCACCAAGTACAGGCGACTGGACGAAGCCCAAGCGTTCCCCGCCAACTTCCTGCGGCACTACTACGACGTGTACTGCTTGCTGGGGCTGGAGGAAGTTCAGGCCTTCATGAGGACGCCCGCTTACCAGGCGCGCAAGGCGCAGCGGTTCCGAACTGGCGACGAACAGGCCATTGCCCGCAATCCGGCTTTTGTGCTGGCGGACGCCGAGCAGCGCCAGCGCTTTGCCCAGGAATACCGCAAGACAGCCGCGCTGTACTACCAGGGACAGCCGGACTTCGAGGTGCTGGTGGAGAGGATCCATCAACACATTGATGTCATGTGAGGGGCGGGACTTGACACACGAACTTGCCGCTTCCGTGCCTTCCCAGGGCAGCATGTCCATGCTGTGCAAAAAAACAGTGCATTGTTACAATGCACCAAGAGAGTGAACAATGGGAAAAGACACCCGTATCGAGTGGACGCACCACACCTTCAATCCATGGTGGGGTTGCGTGCGCGTGTCCGATGCGTGTGACCATTGCTATGCCGAAACCTGGGCGAAGCGCCTCGGGGAAGACGTTTGGGGTGCGAAGTCGGAACGGCGGTTTTTTGGCGATGCCCACTGGAAGGAACCCTTGAAGTGGGACCGGGAGGCCAAGGAGAGCAAGACCAGGCGGCGCGTGTTTTGTGCGTCCATGGCGGACGTGTTCGAGAACCGCAAGGATCTGGTGCCGCATCGGCTGCGCCTTCTGGACCTCATCGCGGCAACTCCCCATCTTGATTGGCTGCTCCTGACCAAACGAATCCACTTGGTGCGCAAGCAACTGCCAAAGGGCTATGAGCTGCCTTCCAATGTTTGGCTGGGCGCGACCGTCGAGAACCAGGATGCCGCAGGCAAACGGCTGAAGTATCTTTTGGAGTTCGATACGCCGGCCGTCCGCTTCTTGTCATGCGAGCCTCTGTTAGGACCCCTGGATCTACGCCAGTGGTTGAAGTCGGGCGAGGGCGGTACGCGCGTGGACTGGGTGATTGCTGGCGGTGAGTCCGGGCCAGGTTCGCGTCCCATGGATCCGCAGTGGCCGGAAGACCTCCGCAAACAGTGCAATGCAGCCGGCGTCGCGTTCCATTTCAAGCAATGGGGGCACTGGGCACCCCTTGAGCAAGCCGCTGACGCCGTGACAGGCCGCACCCCGATCCACATCGTCAGACGCGATGGCTCAGAGGTCAAACTCGCCGCTGTTGGAAAAGGCAAGGCTGGCCGCTCCTTGGGCGGCCGCCATTGGGATCAGTTTCCGAGCCCGAGAAACACGGTGTAGCGTCGATCCACTTCAGTACCGCAGAAAGGCTTGCGCTTGGCAGAGAGTCACTACGATTGGAGGAACGGACCGGCAGAGATCGATCCGCACAGTGTGACGAAGCATGAGGTGCTGGTTGGCTACCTGATTCGGTACTTCGAGCAGCGCACGCTCAATGCGCGGGGACGAGAGCGACTGCGCATCACCCTGGTTGATGGATTCTGTGGGGGCGGGCTCTACACGCTCAAAGGGCGAGGCACGGAAATCCTCGGATCTCCGCTTCGCATGCTAGATGCGGTTCGGGAGGCCGGTATCCGAGTCAATACCCAGAGAACGAAGCCCATTGAGCTGGATGTGCGGTACATCTTCATTGACAAGGATGCCCGCGCGTTGTCGCACCTGAAACAGGTGTTGCACGATAGAGGATACGGCGCGCAAATCGGCCAGTCGATCCACGTCATTCATGACGACTTTGCCTCGGCATCGCCGACGGTGTTTCGGTTGATCCAGGCTCATACGCCCTTGGCCCACACGGCGCTTTTTTTTCTGGACCAGTACGGGTACAGCGAAGTGCCGGCGCCCCTGATTCAGCAGATATTTGCCGAGTCGCCGAAGAGCGAAGTGGTCCTGACGTTCCATGTCTCGGCTTTCGCTACCTACACCAACGATGAATTCACAGACAAGGTCTCTGGCAAGCTGGCCATCGACATTCGCTCGGCGTTGGGAGGAAGAACGATCGAGCAGATCAAGGAAGAGGACTCGGCGGACTGGCGGCGCTTCATCCAGGCCGCGCTGTACCAGGCGTTGGTAAAGGATTGCGGAGCGGAGTACTTCACGCCCTTCTTCATTCGTGGGGAAGGGAGTGGTCAAGGCGAATACTGGCTTGTGCATCTTTCGCGGCACCCGCGGGCACAGGATGTGATGAAGCAGGTGCATTGGGAACACCAGAACCATTCCATTCACTACGGCGGCGCGGGCCTTGACATGCTTGCGACCCACATGATGGGTTTCCGTCAGGAGTTCGAAGGGGGATTCGTGTTCGACGATGCAGCACAGAACCTGTCCGCCGATGTGTTGCCTCAGCATTTGGCGGAGAACATTTTCAAACGGGTGCAGCCTGTGCAGATCGGCGAACTCTACGCCTCGACCTGCAACACTTCACCGGGCACGTCGCTCATGTACAAGGACGCGCTTCAAAAGCTGTCTGGTGAAAAGGACATCGTCATTCGGTCCGAGGACGGAACGGTCCGCCGGCTTGCACGGTACATGCGGGATACGGACTGGATCGAACGAAACCGGCAAGGCTCCCTGTTCTTCGTTTCGCAAAGGGGTGGGCTGTGAGTTTTTACCTCGCTCACAACGATGACCCTTTGCCACATCTGCCCGTGGAATTGGGGCGGGCCGGCGAGGGTGTTGGCCGGTGGGTGCCAGAGATGAAACACACCTTCTTGGCCAAATATGTGGAAGGCACAAGGAGAGCGCGAGAGAAGTTCAAGCAGCGCGTCTATGTCGATCTGTTCTGCGGCCCCGGACGCATTCAGGTCAAGGGTGAAACGATGACGCGCCCTGGTGGCGCACAGATTGCATGGCAGCACTCGCTTAGGGACAACGTGGCCTTCACCTCGTGTTTCGTCGGGGATCTGGACGCGTCGCGGGCATCGGCCTGTGCGGAACGGCTGCAGGCGATGGGTGCGCCGGCCACAGCCTTGCCGGGGGCTGCTGAGTCCACGGTCGATCAAGTGCTTCCCATGATCCCGAAGGGCGCCCTGTGCCTTGCGTATCTTGACCCTTACAACCTGCAGTACCTGTCGTTCAGTGTGATCGAGAAGCTGGCGCGGCTGCATTTCTTTCCATTCGGAGGCATCGCTCAGTCCGTGAAGTGGGTAGAGCAGTACTGCTCGCGTGCCGAGCCTGAACAACCCATCGACACGGCTCCCATGTGATTACTGCGCCTCCAGCAGTCGCTTGCACTGGCATGCCCCATAGAAGCAGACCTCGTTGGGGCGAACGCTTCGAGAGCATCCTACCGCCCGCCTCAGCCTTCGCGTTGCGCAAGCGCGCCATGGGCGCGATCCCATTGGCACAGGACACACGCGGCCAACATCACCGGACGCAGGCGCAAGTGCCACATCGAAATGGATCGCCCGCATCATCGGCTTCGACGGTGCGAGCTATCGATTGGCAGATTGGGGGGGCAAACACGATAAACGCCCTTCTCGAACTGCCTTCTGTAGGAAGATGGTGATAGACCGAAACTTTGATGATGCGACTTTGCTCGCTGAGACATCCTTACGTTTGCCACTGCAAAGCGCCTATGTGGCACCTAGCTCGCAAATCAGCAAGGATGCGTAGCGACCAAAATATGGACTAACCTGTTATTCCATAAGACCTTTTACGGAACTGTCCGTCTACATCAAAGACTTGACAGCGGACCTTTTTCATGGAGGCTTGCATGGCCAAGACACTGCTGATCGTCTACCACTCGCGCACCGGCGGCACGCGCCAGATGGCCGAGGCGCTGCAGGCCGGCGCGCGGGGCTGCGGCACGGCGGTGGCGGTGCGGCTGCTGCCCGCCGCCGATGCCGGGCCGGCCGACCTGCTGGCCGCCGATGCCTACGTGTTCGCCTGCCCCGAGAACCTGGCCGCCGTCAGCGGCGTGATGAAGGACTTCTTCGACCGCAGTTACTACGGCCTGCTCGACCGCATCAACGGCCGCGCCTTCGCCCTGCTGGTCTGCGCGGGCAGCGATGGCCGCAACGCCGTGCGCCAGATGGAGCGCATCGCCACCGGCTGGCGCCTCAAGGCGGCGGCTGCGCCGCTCATCGTCTGCACCGGCGCGCAGACGCCCGAGGCCATCCTCGCGCCCAAGACCCTGGCGCCGGAAGCGCTGGCGGATTGCCGCGCGCTCGGCGAGGCGCTGGCGACGGGGCTGGAGATGGGCATCTTCTGAAAGAAAAAAACCGCGCTGCCATGGCGCGGTTTGCTCCTGAAAGGTGAGCTGCCAGCGCTTTCTGGAAAAGCGCTGCAGCCGTTTTTCATGCTCAGCCGGGCGTGCCGCCCGCCTGCGTCTGCAGGTAGTTCTGCAGTCCGATCTTCTCGATCAGGCCCAGCTGCTTTTCCAGCCAGTAGGCGTGGTCTTCCTCGGTGTCGCGCAACTGGGCCAGCAGCAGATCGCGGCTCACGTAGTCGCTGTGGCGCTCGCACAGGGCGATGGCGTCCTGCAAGTGCTGGCGCACGCCGTACTCAGTCTGCAGGTCCAGCTGCAGCATCTCCTGCGCCGTTTCGCCCGGGGTGAAGGGCTGGGGGCGCATGTCGGGCTTGCCGCCCAGCATCAGGATGCGGCGCAGGATGGCGTCGGCATGCTGGGTCTCTTCCTCCATCTCATGGCCCATGCGCTCGTACAGGCGCGTCAGGCCCTGGTCCTCGTACTGGCGCGAGTGGATGAAGTACTGGTCGCGCGCGGTCAGCTCGCCGCGCAGCAGGTCTTTCAGGCAGTCGATGACAGCGGGATGGCCTTGCATGGTGTTGTTCTCTGTAGGGTGGCGAAGCCTGGAGTATCTCGCGCACGGCGCCGCAGATCAAAGCCGGGCGGGCTATACCCGTGCGCATGCGCTCTGGATGCAGGCTGTACGCAGGTGCATTCGCATCGGTGCGGGCCGCGCCGTGCTGCTCCGCGCCATGGGCGCCCTGCGGCACAATCCCTGCCATGCTGATGTACCCGCAGATCGACCCCATCGCCCTACAGATAGGCCCGCTGGCCGTGCACTGGTACGGCATCACCTACCTGGTGGCCTTCGGCCTGTTCATGCTCCTGGGCGTGCTGCGGCTGCGGCACGAACCGTTCGCCTCGCTGCGCGGGCCACGGGCGTGGTCGCGCCGCGACGTGGAGGACATCCTGTTCCTCGGCGTGCTGGGCGTGATCGTGGGCGGGCGCCTGGGCTACGGCCTGT
>ERZ778021.3425-NODE-3425-length-11466-cov-5.046359_pt1 | contig 11466 bp, 11 predicted proteins | sample MGYA00375751_ERZ778021 | MGnify/ENA primary metagenome ERZ778021 (study PRJEB29350, sample SAMN05389814) | bioreactor metagenome | isolation source: Thiocyanate stock bioreactor | place: South Africa: University of Cape Town | collected 2013-08-29 ... | reverse complement strand
GGCTCGATCACCGACCCGAGCAACCTCGACCTCGCGATGCGCGATTGCGACGCGGTCATCCACCTCGCCGCGGTCGCCGACGTCGGCCACGTGCTCGCCGACCCGGTGCTGGCCGAGGAGGTCAACACCCGCGGCACCCTGCAGGTGCTGGAGGCGGCCTGCCGGGCGAAAGTCGGCCGCGTCGTCTACGGCTCGACCACCTGGGTCTACAGCGACTGCCCCGAGCAGGAGGTCGACGAGGAAACCGCGATCCCGGCGCCGCGCCACCTCTACACCGCGACCAAGCTCGCCGGTGAGACCTATTGCTCCGGCTATCACGAACTGTATGACCTCGAGTACACGGTCCTGCGCTTCGGCATCCCCTACGGCCCGCGCGCCCGTGCCGCCGGCGTCGTCGCCAAATTCACCGACCTCTCCTTCGAAGGCAAAGCGCTGACGATCGCCGGTGACGGCAGCACCACCCGCAGCTTCATCTACGTCGAGGACCTCGCCGACGGGATCGTCGCCGCGCTCGCCCCGGAGGCGGCCGGCCGCACCTACAACCTCTCCGGCGACGAGATCACGACGATCCTCGAGATCGCGGAGGCGGTGCAGGAAAACGTCGACACCTGCGAGATCACCCATACGCCGCCGCGCCCCGGCGACTTCCCCGGCAAGGTCATCTCCAACCAGCGCGCCCTCGACGAGCTCGGCTGGAAAGCCGAGACGCCCTTCAAGGAAGGCGTCCGCAAGTACGTCGAATGGGTGAAGTGCACGACCCGCCCGCCGGATCCGATCCCCGGCACGACGCCCTCCTTCAACGGCAACGAACACGCCGCCGGGGCGCTGCTCGCGGGTGCCTCGCGGCCCGGTGAGGCGCGCGACCCGCGGGTCCTGATCCTCACCGCCGACATCGGCGAGGGGCACGATCTGCCCGCGCGGATGATCGCCGCCGACCTGGAAAAGCAGGTCCCGGGCGCCGAGGTCACGGTCGACAACGGCCTCGAGGCGATGGGCAAGATGATGTCGGCGGTGGTGCGGGGCGGCTCGCGGTTCACTTTCCGTCGCGCCCCCTGGGTCTTCGACGTCCAGTACTGGCTGATTGCGAAGTTCGCCCCGACCCGCTGGCTGGCGATGCAGCTGATGTACCTGACCGGCGCCCGCGGGCTGCTGAAGCAGGTGCACGAGCACCAGCCGGACGTGATCATCTCCACCTACCCGGGGGTCACCGTGGTGCTGGGGATGCTGCGCGAGAAGCGCCGCCTCGACATCCCGGTGCAGTCGGCGATCACCGACCTCGCCGGGCTGCGCTACTGGGCGCACCCGGGCGTCGACCTCCACTACGTCACCCACCCTGAGTCGATCGAGGAAGTCGAGCGGCTGGTCGGGCCGGGGACGGTCGAGTGGGCGCGCCCGCCGATCTCGCCGGAATTCCTCATGCCGCGCACCCGGCGCGACGCCCGCGAGGCGCTCGGCGTCGACGCGTTCGCCCGCATGGTGCTGGTCTCCGGCGGCGGCTGGGGCGTCGGCGACCTGGAGCGTGCGATCGAGCTGGCGCTTGCCGACGGCGAGACCGAGGTGGTCTGCATCGCGGGCCGCAACGAGGACGCCCGCAAGCGCCTCGAGGCGCGCTTCGCCGACAACGAGCGGGTCCGCGTGCTCGGCTTCACCGAACAGATGAGCGACTGGATGGCGGCCGCCGACGCGATGGTCCACGCCACCGCCGGCCTTACCGTGCTCGAGGCCCACATCCGCGGTTGCCCGGTGATCTCCTACGGCTTCTCGGCCGGTCACCTGCGCGCCAACAACGCCGCCTTCGAACGGTTCGGCATCGCCGAGGTGGCGCGCTCCGACCACGAACTCGAGACGACCCTGCGCCACGTCGCCGGCGAGCGCCAGTCGCCCGACTCCTCGTTCGCCTCGCTGCCCTCGATCGCCTCGCGGGCGCTCGCGGTGCGGCCGCGCGTCCGCCAGGAGCCGGTCTGGCGCCTGCGCACCGCCCGCGCCGTGGCGGTGACCGCGCTGGCGATCATCGCGGTGGTCCTGGTGATCGCCGCGGTCCACCGCGAGAGCCCGCTGAAGCCGCTGCACCCGGTCACCAGTCGGATCCACATCGGCACCGACAACGACGAAACGCCGCAGGCGACCCAGGCGTCGAAGAACCTCGGTCCGGCCGAATCGTCGCGCGAAGTCGCGACCGAAACCGCCGAAGCCGAAGCCGGTCCTTGAGCGTTGAGCGGCGCGCACCCGCGCTCGCGGCCTGACGGCACGCCAGCGACGGCACGTCGGGTCGCGGGCGCCGGTGCGGTCGCCCTCGCCGTCGCCGTACCCCACGCGGGCCCGGCGCTCGCCCCGATCGTGCCCGCCGTCGGCCGCCGGCTGCCGGTGGTGCTGCGCGAGGAGGGGGTCGAGGGCGTCGCCCTCACCTTCGACGACGGCCCGCACCCGCAGGGAACTCCGGCGGTGCTGGAGATCCTCCGCGAGGCCGACCAGCAGGCGACCTTCTTCCTCGCCGGCGAGCAGGTCGAGCGGCGGCCGGCGCTGGCGGCCGAGATCGTCGCCGCCGGCCACCGGGTCGAGCTGCACTGCCACCGCCACCGCAACCAGCTGCGGCTGACCCCGCGGATGTTGCTCGACGACGCCGAGCGGGGGAGGGCGGCGATCGAGGAGGCGAGCGGCCAGGCGATCGCCGATTACCGGCCGCCCTACGGGATCTTCAGCGGCGCCGGGCTGGCGGCGATCAGGTCGCGCGGCTGGCGGCCGGTGCTCTGGTCGCAGTGGGGACGGGACTGGACGCGAAGGGCGACGGCGGAGTCGATCGTCCGCAAGGCGACCGCCGGGATCCGCCCCGGGGACATCGTCCTATTGCACGATGCTGACTTCTATAGCGCGCGGAACTCTTGGGAGCGCACCGCGTCTGCTCTGCCGAGGATCCTCGACGAGCTGGCGACACGAGGCCTGAAGTCGAGCGTGCTTCGCCGCTGAACCGGCGGGGCGATGGTCCACTCGTCGCAGCCGGCGAAGGCTTCGTCGAGCAGACGGGCCATCGTGCTCCTTGGCCGGTCCTGGTCGAAGATTTGCTTGGACATGGCTCTCCGTCCTCAATAGGGGGGTTTCATAAAGGTTCACCCCCCAGTCGGACGAAAAAGTGCCACTTTGCGGATTTTGCGAACGGTTGTTCGCGAAGGCGTTACGACGAAGGCGCAAAGTCGGCGATCTCAGCTGCCAAGCGGACCGGCTGATCGAGCGGTACGAAGGTCGCCGAATCGGGTATCTCGACCAGCTTCGCGCCGCCGATCTGCGAACCGAGGCGTTCGGCATAGCGGATCGGGAAGAAGCGATCGCCGGGGGCCCAGGCGAGCAGGAGGGGGAAGCCGGAGCCGCTGAGGCTCTCCGCCGCGGCCAACGTGTGGCGCTTGTCCATGCCGCGGGTCACCTTGCCGAGATCGCGTCGCACCGCCTTGTCGGTGATCCCCGGTCGCGCCCAGGACTCGAGCAGCCCGGCCGGCGGCGTGGTCTTGGCGAAGGGGCGGAAGGCGGTGCGGACCACGGCCGGGACGCGGAAGGGGAGGGTCAGCATCGTCACCCCGCCGGGCAGCTTCGCCAGCGGCGGCAGCGCCTTGAAGATCCCGGGCGGGAAGTTCTCATGCGTGTCGCAGTTGGTGAGGACGAGCCGACCGATCCGGGCCGGGCGGCGGGCGACCAGCACCTGGCACATCGCCCCGCCGGAGTCGTTGCCGACCAGGGTGACGTCGTTCAGGTCGAGCGCCTCGAGGAAGCTCTCGATGATCGAGGCGACCCCGGGAGGGGAGAGGTCGGCGTCCGGGTTCATCGCGATCTGCTGGGCGCCCATCGGCCAGTGCGGGGCGATGCAGCGGTAGCGATCGGAGAGTGCATCGACGACCCCGTCCCACAGACGTCCATCGACCAGGTAGCCGTGGACGAAGACGATCGTCGGCCCGGTCCCCTCGTCTCGATAGCGGATAGTTCCCTGCGGAAGTCGAATCTCGCTCATGGCCATTAACATACATACACCATGAATAAAAGTAAAATCGGATATGGGAACTGACGATGCGCGGCCTCATGGCGGGAGGCGCACTCAGGCAGAGCGCGGCGAGCAGACCCGCAAGGCCCTGATCGCGGCCGGCCGGGAGTTATTCGCGGCCCGGGGTTACGACGACGTCGGCGCCGAGGAGATCGTCCGCGCCGCCGGACTGACCCGGGGGGCGCTCTACCACCACTTCCCGAGCGGCAAGCCCGCCCTGCTCGAGGCGATCTACGAACGACTGGAGGCGGAGTCGACCGAGCGGGTCGCCCACATCGTCCTCGACTCGAAGATGGAGAGCCCGCTGGCGGCGATGAAAGCCGGGGTGGCCGCCTTCCTCGACGAGTGCGCCGAGCCGGGCTTCCAGCAGATCGTCCTCCACGACGCCCCCGCCGTGCTCGGCTGGGAGCGCTGGCGGGAGATCGCCGCCGCCAACGGCCTGGGCCTGATCGAGGCGAGCCTGATCGCCGCGATCGAGGCGGGGGAGATCCGGCCGCTGCCGGTGAAATCGACCGCCCACCTCCTGCTCGGCGCCCTCGACGAGGCGGCGATGCTCCACGCCCGCTCTCCCGACCCGGCAAGCAGAGCCGAGATCACCTCCGTTCTGCTGACCTTGATCGACAGCTTCGCGGTCCCACTCCCGAGATAGGGCGAGGGAGCGGGCGCGGGGCGAGGACCGCGACGGCGCCGAGTAGGGTCGGCGTCACAGAGATGCCGGGATCCCCACCGGTCAGGAACTACCGTGGTTCGAGATGGTCGCCATGCGCCCATAAGGAACCACGCAATCCCCTGACCGGCCGGGAACGTGGCGTCTCCGTCACCTCCCCCGCATCTCCCTCAAGCAAGTGAGGAGATCGCCACGCCCGTGACCCTTCCGTCACGCCCCACCTCCATGCGTTCGCAGTTGGCTCCGCTATGCGGTCATTTCTGCGAACGCACCGCGGTCGGCGGCGCGGAGGGGTGACGGATCCCTCGCAGGCGCACGGACCCCGCGCACTTCTGCACGGAAAGGCCGGGAACCTCGCCGTGCCCGGCCGCCCGCCTGGAGCCCCCTTGCGCACTGCTCTAAACTCATAGGAGTGAAAGCTTCAATCCACCCCGATTACGCCCTCGCCAACGTGCACTGCTCGTGCGGCAACCAGTTCTACACGCGGTCGACCAAGGACGACCTGCATGTCGAGCTCTGCTCTGAGTGCCACCCGTTCTACACCGGCAAGCAGAAGCTGGTCGACACCGGTGGTCGCGTCGAGCGCTTCCAGCGTCGCGCCGCCAAACACCGGGCCGGCAGGCGGTAGCAACCGTGAGCCCGATCTCGGGCTCCGCACAACAGGCGCCTTCAACCTCCCCCTCCAACAGCAGCAACGGAGGGGACCCGCTGCGCATGCCCGACGGGCGGCTGGTCGCCAAGCGCGACGCGCCGGTCGGCGGGCAGGCGGTGCTCGAGGGGGTGATGATGCGCGGCGTCTCGACCTGGGCCGTCGCCGTCCGCACACCCGAGGGCCAGATCGAAGTCGAGTCCGAGCCGCTCACCCCCTGGGCGAAGCGCCACCGCCTCTACCGGGTGCCGATCGTCCGTGGCGTCGTCGCCCTCGCCGAATCGATGAAGATCGGCTTCCGCGCCCTCGCGATCTCGGCGAACGCCCAGATCGAGGACGACGAGGACGGCGAGCCGGAAGAGATCGGCGGCTGGGTCTGGGGCCTGACGATCGCCTTCTCGCTGGTCCTCGCGATCGGCCTCTTCTTCGTCGTCCCGGTCGGGCTGACCAGCCTGATCAAGGACCAGCTCGGCTCGCCCTTTCTCTTCTGGCTGGTCGAGGGCCTGCTGCGCACCGGCATCTTCATCGGCTACATCTGGGCGATCTCGAAAATGCCCGACCTGCGGCGCACGTTCGAGTACCACGGGGCCGAGCACAAGACGATCTCTTGTTACGAGGCCGAAGACGAACTGGTCCCCGAGCGGGCGAAGCTCTACTCGCGCCTGCACCCGCGCTGCGGCACCAGCTTCCTGCTGATCGTGATGGTGCTGGCGATCTTCATCTTCGCCCCGCTCGGCCTGCCAGCCTGGTACTGGCTGGTGATCTCACGGATCGTCGGCATCCCGGTGATCGCCGGACTCTCCTACGAGGTGATCAAGTGGGCTGGCAAGAACCGCCGCAAAGCCTGGGTCCGCGCGGTGATGTGGCCGGGCCTGATGCTGCAGAACCTGACGACCCGCGAGCCCGACCTCGATCAGCTGGCCGTTGCCATCGCCTCACTCAACGCCGTCCTCTCCCGCGAGAACCCCGACGACTTGAAGTCCGATCAGACGATCGAGATCGTCGCCTAGGCACGAGCGCGGGCGGGGTGGCCCCTGAACGAACCTCCCCGCTGTTGTGAGAGAAGGGGCCACCCCGCCCGCGCCCCTAAACTCGCCTTCATGATCGAGCAGCTTGTCGAACAGATCCGGGCGCGCTTCGCCGAGCTCGAGCAGCAGATGTCCGACCCCGCGGTGATCGCCGATCGCGAGCGCTACGCCGAGGTCGGACGCGAGTACCGGCAGCTCAAAGACGCCCGCGACCTGGCGGAGGAGTACGCGACGCTCAAGGACGACCTGGAAGGGGCGCGGGAGTTGCTTGCCGAGGGCGAGGACGAGGAGCTGCGCAAGGTCCTCGAGGAGGCGCCGCCGCGGATCGAGGAGCTGGAAGAGGAGATCCGCCTGGCGATGGTCGAGCGGGACCCGAACGATGAGAAGAACGTGATCGTCGAGATCCGTGCCGGCACCGGCGGCGACGAGGCCGCCCTCTTCGCCGGCGACCTCTACAAGATGCTGACCCGCTACGCCGAGCTGCGCGGCTTCTCCACCGAGGTCCTCTCCCAGTCCGCCTCCGAGGCGGGCGGCTTCAAGGAGGTCACCTTCGAGGTGCGCGGCGACGGCGCCTACTCGGTCTACAAGTTCGAGGGCGGCACGCACCGCGTCCAGCGCGTCCCCGAGACCGAGAGCCAGGGCCGCATCCACACCTCGACCGCGACGATCGCGGTGCTGCCGGAGGCGGAGGAGGTCGACGTCCAGGTCGACCCGAACGACCTCCAGGTCGACGTCTACCGCTCCTCCGGGCCGGGCGGCCAGTCGGTCAACACGACCGACTCGGCGGTGCGGATCACGCACAAACCGACCGGGATCGTGGTCTCGATGCAGGACGAGAAGTCCCAGCTGCAGAACCGCGACAAGGCGATGCGGGTCCTGCGCGCGCGCCTGTTGGAGAAGCAGATCGCCGAACAGCAGGAACAGATCGCCTCCGAGCGCAAGGCCCAGGTCGGCAGCGGCGAGCGGGCGGAGAAGGTGCGCACCTACAACTTCCCCCAGGGCCGGATCACCGACCACCGGATCAAGTACACCTCGCACAATCTCGAAGGGGTGCTCGGCGGCGAGCTGGAGGAATTCACCAACGCCCTCTCGGCGGAGGAGAAGCGGCGGCGGTTGGAGGCCGCCGCGGAAGGGTGAGCGCGGTCGCCGGCACCGCGTCGGGCGCCGCCGCGGTCCGCGACGCGCTCGGCGCCGCCACCGCCGCGCTCCGCGCCGTCGGGGTCGGCGAGCCGCGCCTCGACGCGGAGGTCCTGCTCGCCGCCGTCACCGGGCGATCACGCGCGACCTTGATCGCCGACGCCGGCGCTCCGCTCGGACCCGCCGAAACTCGTCTCTACGGCGAGTTCGTGCGGCGGCGGCTGCGGCGCGAGCCGGTCGCCTACATCGTCGGGACGAAAGGCTTCCGCCGGATCGAGCTCGCCGTGGACAGCCGCGTGCTGGTGCCGCGGCCGGAGACCGAGCTGCTGGTCGAGGTGGCGCTGGAGCGCCGGCCCGGCCGGGTGCTGGACGTCGGCACCGGGTCGGGGGCGATCGCCCTCGCCGTCGCCGAGGAGCTGCCGGGAACCGAGGTCGTCGCCACCGACACCTCGCCGGGGGCGCTCGAGGTGGCGCGCGCCAACGCTTCCCGCCTCGGCCTCGCCGAGCGCGTCCGCTTCGAGGCCGGGACGGTCCCCGCCGGGGAGGCCTTCGACCTCGTGCTCGCCAACCTTCCCTACGTCGCCGAACGCGACTGGGCCGGGCTCGAGCCCGAGGTCACCCGGTGGGAGCCGCGCGAGGCGCTGCTCGCCGGCGAGGACGGCCTCGATGCCTACCGCGAGCTGCTGGCGCCGCTCGCCGACGGCCCGGCCGAGTGCCTGCGCCCGACCTTCTCCGACCAGGCCGGCCCGCTCGACGCGGCCACCGCGATCGCGGTCGAGATTGGCGCGGGGCAGGCGGTCGAGGTCGCCGAACTGCTGCGCGACGCCGGCTTCGGCACGGTCGAGGTGCGCGAGGACCTGGCCGGGATCGAGCGGGTGGTGGTGGGGGAGAGATGAGCACCGATTCGCCTCAGGTCGTGCCGCTGGAGAGCGGCGGCGCGGCGGCGGCCCGCACGGCGCTGGAGCGGACGATCGCCGCGGGGGGCGTCGCGGTCTTCCCCTCCGACGGCGTCTACGGCCTCGCCTGCGACCCGCTCGACGCCGCCGCGATCTCGCGCATCCACCGGCTGAAGGGCCGCGACGACGGCAAACCGGCCGCGGTCATGTACTTCTCGCCGCTGGCGATGCGGGAGCTCGTCTCCGAGCTCGGCCCGCGCGCCGCCGCCGCGGTCAGCGCGCTGTTCCCGGGCCCGGTCACCCTGGTCGTGAAGAACTCCGGCCACCGTTATCCGCTGGCCTGCCGCGAGGACGTCGAACGGCTCGGCATCCGCCTCCTCGCCGGGCCCCTGGCCGGGGCGATGTGCCCGGTCTTCCAGACCTCGGCCAACCTCAGCGGCAAACCGGCACCGGCTCGCTTCGAGGAAGTGCCGGAGTCGATCCGCGCCGCGGCCGACCTGGCGATCGACGGCGGCGTCCTCGGCGGCCTGCCCTCGACCGTGGTCGACATCGCCGCGATCGACGCGGGCGGCGGCTGGGAGATCCTCCGCCAGGGGGCGATCTCCGAAGGCGACCTCGCCAGCCGCCTCGCCCGCGTCGGCCTCGACTAGTTATCGATGCGCCCGCGCTTCTCGGCGGGCCCGCTCAGCAGCTCGCGCCGGTGTACGGCAGGCGCACGCGGCGGTGCGACGAGTTGTCGTGCTCGTTCGACTCGAAGAGGTGGTGCTTCGGGTCGACCGTCATCCGGAACTCGAAGCAGCCGCGCAGCCCGGTCACGTTGATGTACTGCTTGTCGTAGTCGGCGGGATAGATGTCCGACCAGCCGACCGAGGTGCCGAGCCGATCGCGCATGATCGACGGGTCCTGGTTGCAGCCGGGGTAGAACGCCGAGCCGGGCGAGCGCTTCCCCGGCCGGGTCCGGTCGAGGTCGCGCAGGCAGTAGTTCAGCTTCGGGCTCGTGCGCACGACTTCGCCGAGGGTCCCGTCGGGCAGCACCGGCAGCAGCTCGAAGCGGGCCAGCTGGTGGACCTTCCAGTAGGAGCCGCCGAAGTAGGCGCCGACGTCGGTGAAGTGGAGGCTGGCGCCGGTGCGGACGGTGATGTGGCCGCCGCCCTTCTTGTAGATCCGCTGGTTCACCTTCATCTTCTTCGGGCCGTTGCGCTGTCCGTGCAGCTCCATCGGCCCGCGCCCGCGGCTCTCGACGTTCGAGGTCGCGTGCAGCAGCACCTTGCCGCCGTAGCTCGAGACGTACATTTCGCTCGGCGTGCCGATCCGCAGGTTGGGGCAGAGGAGGCGCGCCGCTCGCGGCCCTTCGCAGGGATTCTCCTTTGGCGGGTGCCAGCCGGAAGCGCCGAGGGCCGGCGCCGCGAACGTGAGTGCGACGGCGAGTACGAACGCGTATGGGAGGAGCCGAGGACCGCCCTTCACGCCGCCAGAATATCCCGGCACCCGGTGTCCCGACCCATTGGTATCGTCGGACGGGCGATGGCCGACCTCCCCGAGAACTTCCAGACCGCCCCCCTGCGCGAGGTGGATCCCGAGATCGCGACCGTCCTCGACCGGGAGCTGCGGCGCCAGCAGCGCACCCTGGAGATGATCGCCTCGGAGAACTTCGTCCCCCAGGCGGTGCTTGACGCGGTCGGTTCGGTGCTGACGAACAAGTACGCCGAGGGGGACCCCGGCCGCCGCTACTACGGCGGCTGCGAGGAGGTCGACGTCGCCGAGCAGCTGGCGATCGATCGCGCCAAGGATCTCTTCGGCGCCGATCACGTCAACGTCCAGCCGCACGCCGGCGCCCAGGCCAACAACGCCGTCTACTTCGGCCTCCTGCAGCCGGGCGACACGATCCTCGGGATGGCGCTCGACCACGGCGGCCACCTCAGCCACGGGATGAAGATCAACGTCTCGGGCAAGCTCTACAACCCGGTCCCGTACCACGTGCGGCGCGAGGACTACTGGGTCGACATGGACGAGGTCGCGAGCCTCGCCGCCGAGCACAAGCCGAAGATGATCGTCGCCGGCTGGTCGGCCTACCCGCGGCAGCTCGACTTTGCCGCCTTCCGCGAGATCGCCGATTCGGTCGGCGCCCTGCTGATGGTCGACATGGCCCACTTCGCCGGGCTGGTCGCCGCCAACGAGCATCCCAGCCCGGTGCCGCACGCCGACGTCGTCACCACCACCGTCCACAAGACCCTGGCGGGACCGCGCAGCGGCATGATCCTCTGCAAGGAGGAGCACGCGAAAGCGATCGACAAAGCGATCTTCCCCGGCCAGCAGGGCGGCCCGCTGATGCACACGATCGCCGCCAAGGCGGTGGCGATGAAGATCGCCGCCTCGGCACCCTTCGCCGAGCGCCAGCGGCAGACGATCGCCAACGCCCGCGCCCTCGCGATCGGCCTGGAAGCGAACGGGATCCCGGTCCTCACCGGCGGCTCCGACGTCCACCTGGTGCTGGTCGACCTGAACCCGACCGGGCTCGACGGGCAGACCGCCGAGGACCGGCTCGAGGCGGTCGGCATCACCGTCAACCGCAACGCGATCCCCTTCGACGAGCGCCCCCCGATGAACCCCTCCGGCCTCCGGATCGGCACCCCGGCGCTGACCACGCGGGGGATGAAGGAGGACGAGATGGAGGAGATCGCCGCGGTGATCGCCGCCGCCCTCGGCTCCGACTTCGAGGCGGAAACGGCGTCGCTGGCGGAGCGCACCGGTGCCCTGATGGACCGCCACCCGTTGTACCCGCAGCTCTCTCCGACCGCGGTCTGAGCGGCGCGGCCCGGGACGCGAGGGGTTCGGGGGAAGACGCGCGGGGACGGCACGAGGTCCGGAGATGCGACGGAAGTCGGGAGCGAAGTCGGACTTCCGTGAGGGTTCCTCATGGATCGCGGATCCAGGAACGCCGTTCGTTGACGGAGATGCCGGGGACGTCACACCTTCCGGGCCTCCGGAGGCCCTTTCTCGCGCCTCCGGGACGCGCTGAGTGAGTTGACCCCCCTATAGGAGGGTCAAACCGTGGTCACGTGTTC
>ERZ778021.3423-NODE-3423-length-11472-cov-6.208111_pt1 | contig 11472 bp, 13 predicted proteins | sample MGYA00375751_ERZ778021 | MGnify/ENA primary metagenome ERZ778021 (study PRJEB29350, sample SAMN05389814) | bioreactor metagenome | isolation source: Thiocyanate stock bioreactor | place: South Africa: University of Cape Town | collected 2013-08-29 ... | reverse complement strand
TGGTGCCTGTCTTGCCGGCAATCGGCTTACCGACATCGCGCATGACGGTGGCGGTGCCCGCCTGCACCACGCCCTGTCGCGAGGGGATGGAGATCGAGACCGAGGAGCCGCGCGCCCGGCGGGTGGCGAAGGCGGTGGTCGAGCTGGTCCTCTCGGAGCTGCCGCAGGCGCCCGCCCCGCACACCGAGCTGGCCCAGGTCGCCGCGCGCCTCGAGGTCGGCGAGCCGCGCTGGGGCGGCGCCGTCCACGGCGGGGTCGACGACCTCCGCCATCCCTACCTCGCCCTCCGGCACGAGCTCTGCATCTCCTGCGGCCGCTGCGTGCGCGCCTGCGACGAGGTGCAGGGCGCTTTCGCCCTCACCGCGACCGGCCGCGGCTTCGAAGCGAACATCGCCGCCGGGCTCGACGCCGGCTTCGAGGAATCGAGCTGCGTTTCCTGCGGCGCCTGCGCCGATACCTGCCCGACCGACGCGATCTCCGAGATCAGCCTTGTGAAACGACTGAAAGGGGCCTGAGGATGGCCACCGCGATCCCCATCGACGTGAAGACGACCGACGAGCGGTTCGACCGCACCGCGACCACCACCTGCGGCTACTGCGGGGTCGGCTGCCGGCTGGAGACGCACGCGTCGGGTGGCCGCATCGTCTCGATCTCCCCCGCCCTCGACGGGCCCGCGAACGAGGGCCACACCTGCCTCAAGGGCCGCTTCGCCCACGGCTTCACCCGCTCCCCGGATCGCCTGCAGACGCCGCTGATCCGCGAGGACGGGGAGCTGCGCCCGGCGAGCTGGGAAGAGGCGCTCGACCGCATCGTCGCCGAAGTCGAGCGGATCAAGGGCGCCCACGGCCCCGACGCGCTCGCCGGCCTCGCCTCCTCGCGCGCCACCAACGAGGACTGCTACGCGATGGCCCGCCTGATGCGCGCCGCGATCGGCACCAACAACATCGATAACTGCTCGCGCGTCTGCCACTCGCCGACCTCGTTCGCGCTGCGCAAAGCCTTCGGTCTCTCCGGCGCAACCGGCTCCTTCACCGACATCGACCACGCCGAGGTGGCGCTGCTGATGGGCGTCAACCCGACCCAGGGGCACCCGGTGGTCGGCGCGCGGATCAAACAGGCGGCCCTGCGCGGCTGCAAGCTGATCACGATCGACCCGCGCCGGATCGAGCTTGCCGACTACGGCGCCATCCACCTCGCCCCGCGCCCCGGGACGAACGCCGCCGTCGCCCTCGGCCTCTGCCACGTCGTGCGCCGCGACGGGATGCTCGACGAGGAGTTCATCGCCGCCCGCACGGAAGGGTTCGAGGCGGTCGAGGAACTGCTCGAGGGCTACGACCCGGCGGCGGTCGAGGAGGTCACCGGGATCCCGGCAGCCGACCTCGAAACGGCGGCGCACATCTACGGCGAGGCGGCGAGCGGGTCGCTGCTCTGGGGGCTCGGGGTGACCGAGCACAAGTACGGCTCCGAGGTCGTCCAGCTGCTCTGCAACCTGGCGATGATGACCGGCAAGGTCGGCAAGCCGGGCTCGGCGCTGCTGCCGTTGCGCGGTCAGAACAACGTCCAGGGCTCCTCCGACATGGGCGCCCTGCCGGACACCTACACCGCCTATCGCTCGGTCGAAGACGAGGACGTCGCGAGCCGCTTCGAAGCCGCCTGGGGGGCGCCGCTCTCGCGCCGTAAGGGGATGACAATCCCGCAGATGTTCGACGCCGCCGTCGCCCGCGAGCTGAAGGCGATGTACATCTTCGGCGAGGACGTCGCCCAGACCGATCCCGACACCGCCCACGTGATCGCCGCGCTGGAGAACCTCGAGTTCCTCGTCTGCCAGGAGATCTTCCTCAACGAGACGACGAAATTCGCCGACGTCGTCCTGCCCGCCTCCGCCCACCTGGAAAAGGAAGGCACCTTCATCAACGCCGAGCGGCGCTTCCAGATCGTCGAACCGGCGATCGATCCGCCCGGGGAAGCGCGGACGGACTTCGAGATCCTCGGCGAGGTCAGCCGCCGGCTCGGCAGCGAGACCGGGTGGGACAGCCCCTGGGACGCGCTCGACGAGATCGCCAGGCTGACCCCCGAATACTCCGGCGTCAGCCGCGAGCGCCTCGGCCGGCGCGGGCTGCAGTGGCCGGTGCATCCCGACGGGACCGACTCGCCGACGCTCTACGACGTCTTTTTCGACCGCCCCGGCGGGCGCGGCCACTTCGCCGCCCTCCCTTACAAGGAGCCGGGCGACGCCGCCGACGGGGACTTCCCGCTGATCCTGGTCACCGGCCGGATCCTCCAGCACTACAACGCCGGGACGATGACCCGGCGCACCGGCAACGCGACGCTGGTCGACCGCGACCTGCTGGAGATCCACCCGGTCGACGCGGAGAAGCTCTGGGTGAAGGACGGCGACCTGGTCTCGGTGCGCAGCCGGGTCGGGCGGATCGAGGTCGAGGCGAAGGTGACCGAGCGGATCGAGCCCGGCCACGTCTTCACCACCTTCCACTTCCCGGAGACGCGCACGAACCTGCTGGTCGGGCAGTCCGCCGACGTCAACACCTCCTGCCCCGAGTACAAGGTGATCGCGGTGGACGTGCGACCGATGCCGGAGGCGCCCGCCTTCATCCCGGCGCTCGGCGACGCGGGCTGAGGGGCGCGCCGGCAACCCTGTTCCTTTTGTCGCCCACAGGGCGACAAAAGGAACCAGGCTAGGCGTGCTCGGGGCGTTCCCCGGCGAGCAGCTGGAGGGCGTGGGGGAGGGCGTCGGCGATCGCCTCCCCGCACTGGCCGATGCTCCGCGGGTTGCCGGGGAAGTTCACGATCAGCGTGCGGGCGCGGGTCCCGGCGACGCCGCGCGAGAGCATCCAGTTCTTGCTGTGCGGGCGCGAGGCGGCGCGCATCGCCTCGGCGATCCCCGGTGCCTCGCGGTCGATCACCGCGCGGGTCGCCTCCGGGGTGATGTCGTCAGGGGAGAAGCCGGTGCCGCCGGTGGTCAGCACGAGGTCGACCTCGAGGCTGTCGGTGAAGTGACGGAGGCGGTCTTCGATCACCAGCCGGTCGTCGGAGACGACCTCGCGGGCGGTGATCTCGAGGCCCAGCTCGGCGGCGAACTCGCCCAGCCGCTCGCCGCCCCGGTCGGGCCCGTCCCCGCGCGCCTTCGAGCTGGAGACGGTGAGCAGCGCGACCCGCATCAGTCCCCGCCCGACTCCTCGAGGCGCCACTCGCCGGAGCGCCCGCCGCTCTTCGCCAGCAGCACGACCGACTCGATCTGGACGCCCCGCTCCAGTCCCTTGACCATGTCGTAGACGGTCAGCGCGGCCACCGAGGCGGCGGTCATCGCCTCCATCTCGACCCCGGTCTGGCCGACCGTGCGCGCCTCGGCGATCAGCTCGACCAGGCCCGCCTCCGGGTCGATGGAGGCGACGAGGTCGACGAAGGAGAGCGGCAGCGGGTGGCAGAGCGGGATCAGGTTCGCGGTCTGCTTCGCCCCCTGGATCCCGGCGATCCGGGCGACGCCGAGCACCTCGCCCTTGGGACCGTCGCCGCGCTCGACCGCGCGGGCCGTCTCGGGGGCCATGCGCAGGCGGGCGCGGGCGGTGGCGCGGCGCTCGCTCGTCGGCTTGGCGCCGACGTCGACCATGCGCGCCCGGCCGTCGTCGCCGAGGTGGGTGAGTTCGTTCATCTGGGCCTCCTGCTCATCGACCAAGGGTAGTCGAGCTTTGATCAAGAAGTTCAATCTGGATGGTCTCGCCCGCCTTCACCATCGAGGCGTCGGCGGGGAAGTAGGCGAGGCAGTCGGCGGCGAGCATCGAGGTGAGGACGTGGGATCCCCGTCGCCGCAGCGGCCAGACGACCCATCCCTCGGGGGTCAGCTCGAGCCGCGCGCGGGCCGCGTGGGCGCGGTCGGCGGGCTTCTCGTAGGTCGCCCCGAGCCGCGCCGTCGTCCGCGGCCCGTCCGGCGCCCCGCCCGCCATCGCGATCAGCGCGGGGCGGACGAAGAGCAGGAAGGTGACCATCACCGAGACGGGATTGCCGGGCAAGCCGAAGACCAGCGTCTCGCCCCGCGTCCCGAACCAGGTGGGCCCGCCGGGTTTCAGCGCCACCCGCCAGAAGACCTTCTCGGCGCCGAGCTCGTCGAGCGCCCCCTTCACATGGTCGTGCTCACCTACCGAGACGCCCCCGCTGACGACGACCACGTCCGCCTCGAGCGCCCGCCCCAGGGCCTCCCGCGTCGCCGCCGGATCGTCCGCGGCCCAGTCGACCGAGACGACCTCGGCCCCCGCCAGCCGCGCCAGCGCCGGCAGCGTCCGCGAGTTCGAGTTCCGGATCGCCCCCGGCCCGAGTGGCTCCCCGGGGCCGACCAGCTCGTCGCCGCTGGTGACGACCGCGACCGTAGGCCTTCTCCGCACCATCGCCGGGTCCGCGCCGATGGTCGCCAGCGCCCCCAGCTCCGCCGCCCCCAACACGGCCCCCGCGGCAAGCACCGTCGCCCCGGCCGCGATGTCCTCCCCGGCATACCGCACGTCCTTCCCGGCGCAAGCGGCCACCCGCACCAGCACCCGATCCACCGAGTCGCGGTCGGTGTCCTCGACCCGGACGACGGCGTCGGCACCGGTCGGGAGCATCGCGCCGGTCGAGATCGCGATCGCCTCGCCAGGGCCGAGCGCCCGCTCCGCCGGGTGCCCGGCGCGCGACTCGTCGACGATCGTCAGCGCCACCGGGGCGTCCTCGCTCGCTGCCGCGACGTCGGCAGACCGCACCGCGAACCCGTCCATCGCCGAGTTGTCGAAGGGCTGGAAGGGGGTCTCGGCGACCGCGTCCACGGCCAGTCGCCGCCCGAGTGCCTCGCCGAGCCCGACCTTCTCCACACCCGTCACCCGCACCCGCGAGAGGATCTCCCGCCGCGCCTCCTCGACCTCGATCGCCTTCGCCATCCCCACAGCCTGCCGTACCTGGCCCTGCGAGACTCGCCCGGTGAGCTCGATCCACAGAGGCGAGGGCGAATCGACCTCCGCCGACGCGCCGGTCCCGGTCGCCGATACGCCCGATGCCGCCGTCGGCGCGGTCCTCGCCGGCGGCCACGGCAGCCGTCTCGGCGGCGACAAGGCGACCGCCGATCTGGCCGGCCGCCCGCTGATCTCCTACGCCCTGTCCGCCCTCACCGCCGCCGGCCTCGACCCCATCGTCGTCGCCAAGCCCGACTTCCCCGCCTCCGGTCGCTATTTGTCGCGCCTGGCGACACAAGCAGCGACCGGAGGGGCGAGGCCGAGCGACGTGGAGGTGATCGCCGAGCCGACCGAGCCGACGCACCCGCTCGTCGGCATCGTCGCGGCACTACGCCATGCCGGCCGACCGGTGGTCGTCCTCGGCTGCGACTTCCCCTTCGTGCCGCCGGCGCTGCTCCGCGCGCTCGCCGACGCCGCGGAGCCGCTGGTCGTCCCGGCACCCGGGGGAGGTTCCCAGCCCCTGGTCGCCCGCTGGTCCCCAGAGCTGCTCCCCGACCTGGAAGCGGCCTTGACCCGCGAAGAGCCCCTCCGCCGCACCGTCGCCTCGCTCTCCCCGCGGCTCCTGACCGACGCCGACCTCGCCCCGTATGGAGATCCGCGGCGCGTCTTCTTCAACGTGAATACGCCCGAGGACCTGCAGGCCGCGGCCGAATTGGTTTGAGGGGCCGGGGCGACGTGGGAGGCGGGTAAGGGACGGGGAAAGGGACGACCAAGGGACGCGGCCCTCTCGTAGGCGGTCCGGGCAGGCTGTGACCGCCTACGAGAGGGCCGGGTCTCGGGGAGAGGGCGAGGGCGCGCGTCCCGTGCGGGTCTCGGCGGAGATCCGCGACGAAATGCGCGGGTCCGGCGCGGAACTCCACGTCCCTTAAGGAGGTCCGGACGCGCTCTCGACTTTCACCCTGCCAGGGCAGGGTGAAAGTCGAGAGCGCGACAAGCTCCCTCCAGCCTGGAAAAAGTCGACCGCGCGTCCGACCTGCGCCGGAACCCGCGCGCTTCTCTCCGGAAGCCTCGCGTCCTGGGTGTCTCGCGGCGGCCACAGCCTGCCCGGGCCGCCTCCGAGACGCCCAGGACGGGGAGCATGCGATGGGGTGCGGGGTCTTGCCGGAAAGACGGGCGCCTTCCGCCCGGAACGTCACGTTCATTAAGGGAAGACGCCGAGAACGTCGCCTCGGCGTGCGGGTTCGTCGCGCTTTCCCGGGGGCCGATTCGCGCTGCGTGGTTTGACCCTCCTATAGGAGGGTCAAACCAGGGTCACGAGTTCGTGACCGTGGAGGAACCTCGCGACAGGTGACGGCTCTCGCAATTCGCCGTGACGATCCCGGCGTCTCCCCTGCGCCGAGGTGACGTTCCGGCACTTTCGCGACGTGCCCTCGGCTCCCCGGCGGGCCGTGGAGACTTAGTCGGTCATAGACCGAGTTTCGCTCCACGCCGCCCGCGCCCCGCACCCCCGGGTCCCTTTCCCGTCTATTCCCCCGGCCACCAGTCCCGAGAACCTTCGACGTCATCCCGCGGGCTGTCGCCGAGATTCGGCGCGCCGACGATGAGCAACTCCAGCCCCTCCGGTCCGGCCTCGTAGCTACGCCATGAGCTGGGTGGGACCCGCACCGCGTCCCACTGGGCCAGGTCGATGACCTCGTCGTCGATCGCCATCCGGCCGCCGCCGCCGACCACCACGTAGACCTCCTCCTGGGTCTCGTGGGTGTGGCCATACGGGAACCGGTAGTTCGGCGGCACGCGTTGGAAAGCCAGGCCGGACTCCTTCAGCTCCAAGGCTTTCGTCGCCGCGCGGAACTCCAGGCCCGGGTCGCCGTCGAAGTTCGACCCGAGGTCGTCGAGGTCCTTGCGGAGGTTCTTGTGGGTGAAGGGCATCGGCCGAGCCTATTGCTCGGTCGGCCGGCGGGGGAAGGTGCGGAGCTCCTCCAGGTGGAGGCGCGAGAGCTCCTCGCCGAGCGGCGTGAGGACCGGGTGGACGACCTGCAAGCTCGCCCAGATCGAGGCGGCCAGCACGGCGACGGCGAAGCGGGCGGCACCGTGCTCTCGGTCGACCACGTCTTCCCCTGCACGCCGAAGCCTCAGTCGCCGCCCTAGTCGCCGCGCGGCACCAGGTCGCGCGGCACCAGGTCGATGAACCAGACGCCATCGCGGAGGATGACCTCGCCCGGCTCGACCTCGACCGGGGCGGAGAAGATCGGCCCGTCGACGACGCAGGTGTGGAACTCGCCGTTCTCGCCCGCCAGGTCGACCCCGGCGCGCTCGAACTCGCCCAGCATCGCGGCGTCGATCGTCTCGCCGAGCAGCGAGGAGGGGAGGACGCCGTCGCGCACCGCGACGAGCACGGCCCGGAAGCCGAGCGCGAGGACCTCGCGCATCAGCTCGGCGCGATCGCGCTGCCAGAGCGGGTGCACGGCCTCGGTGCCGGCCGCGGCGGCGACCCGCTCGACCCATTCGCGGTGACTCTCGATGTCGATGTCGCCGAAGACGCCGGTGCGCAGGCCGCGCCGCCCGGCCTCGACCAGCTCGCCCGTCAGCGCCTCCTCGTAGTCGTCCCAGGTGGTCGCGGCGAACGCGATCGGGGCGCCGATCGCCCGCGCCTGCGTCTCGAGCAGCTCCCGACGCAGGCCGTGCGAGCGCGAGCGCACGCCGCCCTCGGTCAGCATCGTCACCAGCAGCTCGAGCCGGGCGCCGCCCTGGATCGCGTGGTGGAGGGCCAGGGCGGAGTCCTTGCCGCCGCTCCAGGAGCAGTAGATGGGCCTGTTATCTTCGTCGCCGTCGGGCATGGGATCGTCCCGGGAGGGGGATTGAGTTGAGGCGCATCATCGGCATCTTGAGCGGGTCGCTGGTCATCGCCGTGGTCCTGGCGGCGACGGCGTTCGCGGCGGAAGTCAGCCGCGACGAATACAAGGAAGCGGCGGAACCGATCTGTAAGACGAGCGCCAAGGCGAACGAACAGATCCTCTCCGGAGTCCGCAAGGAAGTGAAACAGGGCAAGCTCAAGACCGCGGCGGCGAAGTTCTCCAAGGCCTCCAAGCAGCAGTCGAAAGCGCTGAAGCAGCTGGAAGCGCTGCCCCAGCCGACCGCCGACGAAGCGCGCCTCGGCAAGTGGCTCGGCTACCTGAAGATCGAGGCCGAACTCTTCGAACGGGCGGGCCGCAAGCTGAAGGCGGGCGACAAGGCCGGCGCCGAGCACGTCTTCGCCAAGCTCACCCCGAACGCGAACAAGGCCAACAATCAGGTCCTCCCGTTCGAGTTCCGTTACTGCCGCCTGGAACCCCAGAAGTTCTCCTAAGGACCTTCCCTCGCAGCGGGGCGCCGCGGTCGATCCGGGAAGATCGGATCGTGGTCGAGATCCGCGGAGCGCAGGAGGGGGACGAGGCAGGGCTGCGGGAGCTCGACGCCGCAACCTGGTCGTCGCGGGTCAGCCCGGCGCCGTCGCCCGACCCCGACCGTCCCTTCCTCGAGCGCTTCGACGCCGGGGGCGTGCTCGTCGCCGTCGCCGGCGAGGAGCTGGTCGGCTACGGGATCCTCGCCCCCTGGCTGCCTCTCCAGTCGGCCGCCCACGTGGTCGAACTGCGCGGCCTCGCCGTCGCCCCGGGGCGCCAGGGAGAGGGGATCGGGGCACGCCTGCTGGAGGCGGCGATCTCCCGGGTCCGGACCGCGGGCGCGCGCCGCCTCGTCCTTCGCGTGCTCGCCTCCAATCCCGGTGCCCGGCGCCTCTATGAACGCCACGGCTTCGAGGTCGAGGGCACCTTCCGCGAGGCGTTCCTGCTCGAAGACGCCTACGTCGACGACCTGATGATGGCGCTGGACCTGAGCCGATGGTCGACCTCTCCACCGCGAAGCTGACCGAGGCCGACGGCCAGATCATCGTGTCTGTCGCGCCTCCTCCTTAGGGATGACGAACAGCTCGAACCAGTCCGGCACCGCCCGCTGCAGCCCCGAATAGACCAACCCCGGTTCGGCCGGGATCACGATCCAGTACTCCTCGACCCGCGGCGGTCCCGGGATGTCGACCACCTGGTAGAGCCGGCGCAGCGCGCTGACCATCCTCTCGCGCCCGAGCCTCGTCGCTACCAGGGTCGGTTCCGGAGCCAGCCGCGTGTAACGCATTTGTCTCAGGGTGCCTGCGCGTTCGTTTCGTCACGCGCCCACTGGACGAACGGTCGATACCGGAATGCGCTCTAAGCGGCGATCACGAGATAATCGGACGTTCCCGGCAGTTTTTGGGGACCCCTCCTTTTCCCGTGCACAAGGCGAAATACATCGCAGCCCTCCTGGCGCTCGCCGCGCTGCTGACCGCCTGCGGTGGCGGCGGCTCCTCGACCTCGCAATCGGGTGAAACGGGTACGAATTCGGGACCCGCGAAGGAAGCGGAAAAGGCGCCCGCCAAGGCGCCGCCCAAGACGATCCCCGCGACCGAGCTCGAACCGCACTACATCGACTGGCCGTATTTCGGGCGCGTGCCCCAGCGCACCCACTACCTGCCCACCCACCTCGGCGGGATCGACCGCCCGCTCGACCCGCCGCTGACGGTCGCCTGGACGATCAACACCCACGGGCTGATCGAGTTCCCGCCCGCGATCGCCGGCGGCGTCGCCTACGCGATCAACAAGTTCGGCAACGGCAAAGCGATCGAACTCGGCACCCACAAGGTCCTCTGGGAACTGAAACTCGACCCGAAGAACCACGGCGGCAAGAAAACCGTGACCGCCCCCGCCTACTACGAAGGCAAGGTGTACGGCGCCTTCCTCGACGGCTACGTCGCGGCGGGGGACGTGAAGACCGGCAAGGAGGCGTGGCTGCGCAACCTTCACTCCCACCTCGAATCCTCGCCGCTGCCGGTCGACGGCAACGTCTACCTCGGCACCAACAGCCGCAAGGTCGTCGCCCTCGACGCCGCCGACGGCAAGACGGTCTGGACCTTCGACGCGCCCGCCGCGGTCAAAGCGAGCCCGAGTTGGGACGACGGCAACATCTTCGTCGGCGACTTCGAGAGCACGATGCTGGCGCTCGACGCGAAGACCGGCAAGTCGGTCTGGAAGAGCAATACCAGCACCGTCGCGCCGTTCGGCAAGGGCGGCTTCTTCTCCTCGCCCGCGATCGCCTTCGGCGACGTCTACGCGGCCCGCAACGACGGGACCGTCTACGCCTTCGACGAGAAGACCGGCAAGGTTCGCTGGGCCTTCCAGACCGGCGAAGCCGTCTACGGCTCGCCCGCCGTCGCCAAGGTCCCAGGCACGCCGCCGACCGTCTACATCGGTTCCGAAAACGGGAAGTTCTTCGCCCTCGACGCGCGCACCGGCAAGGTTCGCTGGACCTACGACGTCGGCGGCGCGGTGGAGGGGACGGCAACCGTGATCGGCCACACCGTCTACGTCTCCAGCTTCCAGACGAAAAAGACGGTGGGCATCGACGTCCGCACCCACAAGGTCGACTACACGCTCGACCAGGCTGGCTACACGCCGATGATCTCCGACGGCAGGCGCCTGATCGCGGTCGGCTATTTCACCGTGCTCGGGCTCGAACCGAAGAAAAAGTAGCGCCCGCCCCGCGGCGCGCGAACCTCCCGCGAGGCCGCTGCCCTACGCGGCGCCCGCCGGCGAGGCGTCGCGGATCAGCAGCGCCACCTGGACCCGGTTCTCGACCCCGAGCTTCTCGATCACCTTCGAGACGTGCGCCTTCACGGTGGCGACGCTGAGGTGGAGCTCGGCCGAGATCTCGGCGTTGGCGAGGCCGCGGCCGACCGCCCGCGCCACCTCGAGCTCGCGCGGGCTCAGCGCCGCGAGCAGCCGGTCGGCATCGTCGCGGGGGGTCCCCGCCTCGCCCTCGGCGGCGACGAAGTCGATCAGCCGCCGGGTGACGGCGGGGGAGAGCATCGAGTCGCCGGCGTCGACCAGCTCGATCGCGCGGACGATCTCGGCGGGCGGCGTGTCCTTCAGCAGGAAGCCGGCGGCGCCCGCCCGCAGCGCCCGCAGGACGAGGTCGTCGGCGTCGAAGGTGGTCAGCATCAGGACCTTGGGCGGGGACGGCTGGCGGGCCAGCAGCGCCGCGGCCGAGACGCCGTCGAGGCGCGCCATGCGGACGTCCATCAGGACGACGTGAGGGCGGTGGCGGTCGACCGCGGCGAGCACCCCGTCGCCGTCCTCGACCTCGGCGACCACCTCGATCTCCGGCGCCCCGCCGAGCAGCATCCGCAGCCCGGAGCGGACCAGCGGGTCGTCGTCGACCAGCATCACCCGGATCATCGGCGCCGCCTCATCGCGCTCGCCTCATCTGGCCCGCCGCTCCCAGGGCAGCGTCGCGGCGAGGACGAAGTCCCCGTCGGCGGCGACCCCGTGATGGAGCTCGCCGCCCGCCAGCTCGAGCCGCTCGCCCAGCCCGATCAAGCCGCTGCCCGCGCCCGGCAGCGCCGGCGCCGGAGCCGGGCTGAGATGATTGATTCCTAATTCAGTGGTTGTAGGCGGCGAAATGGCGTCCCGGGGCG
>ERZ778021.3422-NODE-3422-length-11480-cov-4.213654_pt1 | contig 11480 bp, 7 predicted proteins | sample MGYA00375751_ERZ778021 | MGnify/ENA primary metagenome ERZ778021 (study PRJEB29350, sample SAMN05389814) | bioreactor metagenome | isolation source: Thiocyanate stock bioreactor | place: South Africa: University of Cape Town | collected 2013-08-29 ... | reverse complement strand
GACTATGTCGAATGGGCGCTCGACGTGCCGATGTATTTCGTCATCCGCGACGGCCGCTACCACGACATGACGCATGTCACCTTCCGCCAGTTCATGGATGGCGCCGCCCGCAGCGAGGTGCCCGACGGCCTGCCGACGATAGGCGACTGGGCGAACCATCTTTCCACCCTGTTCCCCGACGTGCGGCTGAAGCGCTTCCTGGAGATGCGCGGCGCCGACGGCGGGCCCTGGCGGCGCATCTGCGCGCTGCCGGCCTTCTGGGTCGGGCTGCTCTATGACGAGCAGGCGCTTTCCGATGCCGAGGCGCTGACGGCGAGCTGGACCTTCGAGGAAGTGCAGGCCCTGCGCGACGCCGTGCCCGAGCAGGCGATCGCCGCCCCCTTCCGCAACACGACGCTGCGCGAGGTGGCGCGCGACGTGCTGGCGATCTCGCGCCAGGGGCTGAAGCGGCGCGCCAGGCTGAACCGCGACGGCTATGACGAGACCTCGTTCCTCAACACGCTGGACGAGGTGGTGGCGCGCGGCACCACCAGCGCGGAAGAGATGCTTTCGGCCTATCACACCCGCTGGGGCGGCTCGATCGAGCCGGTGTTCCTCGAATACGCCTATTGAGCGGGTTCGGGCGACGGCGCGGAAATCGGCTTCTATCGGCGCGTGAAAGGTTCTAGGTTCCTCCTCGGCAACCGTTTTCGAGGAGGAAGAGATGCTTCCCTTGTTCGACATGCTGGCGCAGGCCCAGAACGGCCAGGGCATGGAGGCGCTGGCACGCCAGTTCAACCTGTCGCAGCAGCAGACGCAATCCGCGGTCGAGGCGCTGCTGCCGGCCTTCTCGCAGGGCCTGAAGCGCAACACTGCCGACCCCTACGGCATCGGCGCCTTCATGCAGGCGATCGCCAGCGGCAACCATGCCGGATATTTCGAGGACGCCGCCAAGGCGTTCGCCCCGCAGGGCGTGGACGAAGGCAACGGCATACTCGGCCATCTGTTCGGCTCTAAGGACGTGTCGCGCGCGGTGGCAGCGCAAGCCGCGCAGGCCACCGGCATCGGCCAGCAGGTGCTGCAGCAGATGCTGCCGGTGATCGCCTCCATGGTCATGGGCGGGCTGGCCAAGCAGTCCACCGGCCAGTTCCCCGGCGCGCAGCGGCAGGCTGCGGGAGGCTTCGGCGCCGACAACCCGCTGGGCCAGATCCTGGAGCAGATGATGAAGCAGGCCGGCGGCGGCATGGGCGGAGGCATGGGCGGCGCGCCGCAGCGGCAGCCGCAAGCGCCGCAGAACCCTGCCCAGAACCCGCTGGGCGACACCCCGTGGGGCCAGATCCTGGAGCAGATGCTGGGCGGCGGCCAGCAGTCGGACGATGCCCCGCCGGCAGGGCCGCAGCCCGAGCCGAACCCGAGCGGGCGGGCCAGGAACCCCTATGACGACATCTTCGGCAAGATGTTCGAGACCGGCCGCCAGCAACGCGACGACTACCAGAAGGGCGTCGAATCCATCTTCGACCAGTTCCTCAAGGGAATGAACCGGAGCCGGTAGGTGCCATGGCCGGCAAGCCCGTTCTGCCGGACCGGACTGCCTTCCCTGAGGGAGGGCGGCAAATTCGCGGGACAAAAAAGCCCGGCCCCTGAAGGGACCGGGCAAGATGCAGGCGGCCGGTGGGAGACCGGCAGGGGGGCCTGCGATGAAGCTCTATGCCATGCGGTTCAGCATGCCTTGCGGGCCACGCTCTGTCGCGCGCGCTCGGCGGCGATCGGCCCCAGCCTTTCCGTCGGGTCGCCGCCGAACGGAACGACGGCGACATGAAGATCGGCGCGGGTGAGCCCGATATCGGCAAGCTCGGCGTCGCTCATCTCGCCGAGGCGATAGAAGGCGCGGCGGTTTTTCCAGGCGCGCCAGAAGCCTGCGGCGGCGGCAAGCACGCGCGTCGCAACGGCCGGACGCGTGGTGATGCGCGGGCTCCCGGAAGCGAAGTCATACGTGGCCATTGTCCGTCTCCTCGTCGTCTCGAAGCGCACAACCGGCCGGCGCCGCTGCGGGGGAGCGGCAAGCTTCGACCGGAATCGACGGCTTCATGTGGACGGGATGTATTTGGCATCGGCCAATTGATTAATCCAACGAATGTTTCTAATCCTTAGCATCAAAGCGAATGATGGATTGCGGTGATGAAGGCTCCCCTCGACCTCGACCAGTTGCAGACTTTCGTTTCGATCGCCGACACCGGCTCGTTCACCCGTGCCGCCGAGGAAGTGCACCGCACGCAGTCGGCGGTGTCGATGCAGATGCGGCGGCTGGAGGAACGCATCGGCAAGCCGCTGTTCGAGAAGGACGGCCGGCTGAATAAGCTGACGGAGGAGGGAGAACGGCTGCTCTCCTACGCGCGGCGCCTGCTCTACCTCAACCGCGAGACGCTGGCCGCCTTCGATGACAACCGGCTGGAAGGCACCATCCGCATCGGCACGCCGGACGACTATGCCGACCGCTTCCTGCCCGAGATCATGGCGCGCTTCGCCCGCTCCAACCCGCGGGTCGAGCTGACCGTCACCTGCGAGCCGACGCCGGGGCTGGTCGAGCACATCCGGCGCGGCAACCTCGACATCGCGCTGGTGACCCACAACGACGCGCGCGGCCACTCGGAGGTGGTGCGGCGCGAGCCGCTGCTGTGGGTCTCCTCGCAGAACCATGCCACCCACGAGCAGCCGGTGCTGCCAATGGCGTTCGGGCGGCCGAACTGCGTGTGGCGGCGCGCGGCCTGCGACATGCTGGACCGGCAGAACCGGGAATACCGCGTGCTGTTCTCCTCCTTCTCGGCCACGGTGATCGCGGCGGCCGTGCTTTCCGGGCTCGCCATCTCGGTGCTGCCCGAATGCGCGCTGCGGCCCGGCATGCGGGTGCTGGGCGAGGCGGACGGCTTCGGCCCCCTGCCCGACTGCCGCATCGGCATCATGCGCGGCCAGACCAGCCAGCCGGAACTGGTCGACGCGCTGGCCCGCCACATCTGCGAGAGCCTCGACAACATCACCGTGCCGGCGGCGGAGGAGGCCGGCAGCTTCGATTTCGCCGCGCTGCCCTTTACCAGGATGAAGCGGACGCGGCCGAGCCAGATCGCGCCCGGCTGGTAGGCGCCGGACGGCAGGCTTGACGGGCAGCACCGGAAGCGCCCCTATCGGCCCATGAGCGACACGGCCTTCGAATCACGCAGCAACGCCACCGAATATACGGTGAGCGAGATTTCCGGCGCGCTGAAGCGCACGGTGGAGGAAACCTTCGGCCATGTGCGCGTGCGCGGCGAGATTTCCGGCTATCGCGGGCCGCATTCCTCCGGCCATGCCTATTTCGCGCTGAAAGACGACCGCGCCCGGCTGGAGGCGGTGATCTGGAAAGGCGTCATGGGTCGCCTGAAATTCCGGCCCGAAGAAGGCATGGAGGTGATCGCCACCGGCAAGCTCACCACCTATCCCGGTTCGTCCAAATACCAGATCGTCATCGACAACCTCGAACCGGCGGGCGCCGGCGCGCTGATGGCGCTGCTGGAGGAGCGCAAGCGCAGGCTGGCGGCGGAAGGCGTGTTCGATGCGGCGCGCAAGCGTCCCCTGCCCTATATGCCGCGCGTCATCGGCGTGGTCACCTCGCCGACGGGGGCGGTGATCCGCGACATCCTGCACCGCATCGCCGACCGCTTCCCGCTGCACATCGTGCTGTGGCCGGTGCGCGTGCAGGGCGAGACGGCGGGCGCGGAGGTGACGGCGGCCGTCGACGGCTTCAACGCGCTGCCCGCGGACGGCGCGATCCCGCGCCCCGACGTCATCATCGTGGCGCGCGGCGGCGGCAGCCTGGAAGACCTGTGGGGCTTCAACGACGAGGGGCTGGCGCGCGCGGTCGCCGCCTCCGCGATTCCCGTGATCGCGGCCGTCGGCCACGAGACCGACTGGACGCTGATCGACTTCGCCGCCGACCTGCGGGCGCCGACGCCGACGGGCGCGGCCGAGATCGCCGTGCCGGTGAAGGCCGAGTTGGAGGCCACGCTGGCCAGCCTTGCGGCGCGGCTAAGGGCCTGCATGTCGCGCGGGCTCGACCGCAGGCGCCAGGCGGCGCGCGCCGCCGCCCGCGCCATCCCCTCGCCCGACCAGCTGCTGGCAGTGCCGCGCCGCCGCTTCGACGAGGCCACCGGGCGGCTTTCCCGCGCGCTCTCCGTCAGCGTGGAGCGCAAGCGGGCGCGGCTCGACCAGGCGCGGCTGTCTCCGGCCACGCTGTCGCGCCGCATCGAGGAATGCCGCAGGCTGACCGACCGCGACCTGTTGCGCGCGCAGGCGGCCCTGCGCGCCGCCGTCAAGCTGCGGCAGCAGCGATTCGGGGCGCTGCAGGCGCGCATCAGCCCGCGGCCGCTGCAGCGGGCGGGACAGGCGGCGCGCGAACGGCTCGCCCTTGCCGGCCGCAGGCAGGAGCAGGCCATGACCATGGCGCTGGACAGGGCGCGCGCGCGGCTGACGCAGGCGGAGCGGCTGCTTTCGACGCTGAGGCTGTCGGAGCAGGCGATCCTGGAACGCGGCTATGCCCTGGTGCTGGATGCTTCCGGCACGCTGGTGAAGCGGGCGGCCGAGGTGCGCGCCGGCGAGGCGCTGGAACTGCGCTTCGCCGACGGTGCGGCCCATGCCGTCGCGACCGGCGAGCCGGCGGCAGGCAGGCAGGCCTCGAAGCCCGCGGCAAGGGCCAGGGCCGCGCCGTCGAAAGGCCCCGGCGACCAGGGCTCGCTTTTCTGAGAATTCAAGGGATTGGCACGGCCCACGGCTGGATGGAGCCGCGCCGAGGCGCAGGGCCTCAGGGCTTGTGCAGAGGCAGCACCGATGCGGCCGGTTCGTCCGCCGCGGCCTGCTCGGCCTCGACGGCTTCCTCGAGCCTGGCGGCAATCAGGTCCCGGATATCGCCGACCTCATCCTGAAGGTCTTCCAGCGGAATGCCGGCCTGCGCAGCCTCGGCGGCGCATTCGCGGGCCAGCGCCTCGGCCTCCTTGCCGATCCGGGCCGGCTGCGAAGGGGCCTGACCGCACTTCTCGCCGATCCATTCCTGCAGAAACTCGATCGCCTGCGCACTCATTGCCGATAATCCGTTGCCGTGGCCGCTTCAGAGCAGATCCGTGCCATTCTCGACGCGCGGCCGGACGGGCCGCTTCCGACCCGGACAAGAACCGAGTCGCCGCCTGCCGGCAAGCCGGCGCCATGCCTGCGGCCGAAACCACGGCCTGAACCACCTTCGTTCGCCACGCTGTCCAATCCATTCCATGCTGGGAGATGGTACCGTTGCTCGGGATCGAACCGAGGACCTCCGGATCCACAATCCGGCGCTCTAACCATCTGAGCTACAACGGCACAGGTGCCTGATCATGATCGAAACGAGAAGCTCACCCTTGTCAGCCACGCTCCTTCATTCGGCGAAGCGTCCTTACGGGCAATCGGAACTTAATTCAAGGCTTTTGGCAAGGCAAAGTCCGTTCCGCGCCCGCTGCCCACGCCTTCTGCCCACGTGATGGAGGCAAAGCGGAAAAAAGGAAAGGCCGGCGGGAGGAGGTGCCGGCCTTTCCAGTTCCGAGCCGGCGGGAGGAGGTGCCGGCTGGTCTCCCGGCAACGGAGGGAGGAGGTTCCGTTGCCGGGCATCTGATGGCGGTCCACATACCGTACATGTCCGGCGGAAGGGATGCGGCGTCTTGCCTCTCCTTCCCCGCCCACGGCATGGGGCCGGAACGCGTCAGGCCGCCTTCAGTTCCTGGAAGGTCTTCTCCACGGCGCTCTTCAGCGGGCGGGTGACCTCTTCGGCGGCCTTGGTGGCGACAGCCTGGAAATCCTTGGCCTGGGCCACGCCGAGCTCGACGCGCTTGCGCAGGAAGGAGGTCTGCAGCTCAATGAACTCCGACAGCGAACGGGCGGCGACGAGGGCCTCCAGATGCGCGAAATTGGCCTCGGCATTGGCGCGCAGGGCGGCAATGGTCTTCAGCGAGAGTTCGTCGGAGGCGGCACGGGCGCTCTTGTAGCTGGCCTCGAAAGCCTTCTGGGTCTCTTCGGCGTTGGTCTTGAGCTTGGCGTAGGCTTCCTTCGACTGCTCGACGCCCTTCTCGGCGAAGGTGCGGAGCTGGTCGGTCGCCTTCGACGCATCGAAGGTCGGGAATTCAACGGTCTCGATGGTCTCGGCGGTGGTCTTGGTCTTGGACATTTGCAATCCTTCCAGATTGGAATATGGCTCGCGGCAACTTTGCCGTTCAGGAATGACCATCATATAGCGCGGTTTCTTGTGCATTGCAATATTTTTGTTGCACCGCAGCATGGATGGCATTCGCGGGCGGCAGGACGTTAACCAAGCGTCCAGATTCAGCCGGGCTGGCGCGGTGGCTTGTGGACCTTCGCGGCGGCCGGTTTTATTAATAAAGAATTAATCGTCACCTGCGAGGTCCGCCCGCGCGCATGCCGTCTGCCAGCTACTCGTTTCTCGACGTCGCCGTGCTCGACGAGGTGCGCTCGCGCTTTGCCGCGGGCGACGCAATCGCGATCCTGTCGGCCGACCTCAAGCAGGTCATCTGGGCCAACGGGCCGGGTGCGGCCCTGTTCGGCTATCCCGACATCGACGCCATCATCGGCGCTTCCGACACCCTGCCTCCCATCGCGCGGCGGCAGATCGAGGCGGCGAGCGGCTTTCCCGACATAGGCCGCGACCATGCGGTGACGCTGAGGCTGGCGACCGGCACCACCAGCCGGGCCGTCAGCTTCCTGGCCAGCGCCATAACCATGCCGGACGGCGAGAAGGCGATACTGCTCAGCGTGCCCATGGCGCATGCCTCCTCACGCAGCGGCTCCGAGATCGCCGAACGCGCGATCGGCGGCTTCACCGAGGACGGCCAGTTCCTGGCTTTCCTCGACGCCCGAGGGCAGGTCGAGGCCGCCTCGCAAGGCTTCGGCGGGCTCGGCATCGCGCCCGACACGCTGGCCGGGCTGGTGGCCGATGTGAACGGTCAGGCCGACCGGATCGTCAGGCGCATGGTTGCCACGGCGGCCGGCCCCCTTCCCGCCGGCCTCGCCAGGCTGACGGACGATCCGGCGCGGCATCTGCTGGTGGTGATCGACGAAGGCGTCGCGGAAGCCGACGCGCCGGAGGAGCCGGAAACGACCGAACCGACCGCCGCACCCCAGCAGGTCGGCAAGCCGGAACCGGAAGCAGCGGCCGGAGCCGAGCCGCAGCAGCAGCACGACCATTGGTATTTCACCGGCGAGCACGGCCCGGCCCCGAAGGGCACTTCGGACGAGGACGGCGCAACGCCGCCGCAGCGCAACGAGATGCCGGCGAGCGAGCGCATGGCGCCGCCGGTGCGCTTCGTGTGGCGCACCGATGCCGAAGGCTCCTTCAGCGCCATCTCGGCGGAATTCGCCGCCGCAGTCGGCGAACCGGCCGCCGACGTCGTCGGGCGGCGCTTCCGCGACGTGGCGGCGGCCTTCGGCTTCGACCCGTCCGGCGAGATCGGCGGCCTGCTGGAACGGCGCGACACCTGGTCGGGCCGCACGGTGCTGTGGCCCGTGGCGGGAACCGGCATGCGCGTTCCGGTCGATCTGGCGGCGCTGCCCGTCTATGACCGCAACCGGATTTTCGAAGGGTTTCGCGGCTTCGGCGTGGTGCGCATGGCCGACGCCGTAGGCGACCCCGAGGGCATCGGGCTGGTGCTGGTGCAGGGCGGCAATGCCACGGCCCAGGAGACGCCGGCCGAGACCGCCGCCTCGACCGATGGCGGCCTGCAGACCGAATCCGTTGCGGAGGAGGAGGCCCCAGACAGCCCGCAGGCGCCCGCAGACCCGTTCCAAGGCGAGGTGCCGGCGCTGACGATCGCGCCCAAGCCGGATCGGCGCTTTTCCGACAAGGTGATCCGGCTGGCCGAGCACCGGCCGCAGCCCGCCGCCCCTGAAAAAAGCCTGTCGGTGGTGGAGCGCAGCGCATTCCGCGAAATCGGCGAGCGGCTGAAGAAGGAAGGCGTCGTCGGAGCCGAGGCGGCCGAGGGCGGCAAGCAGGCGACGGACAACGCGACCGACACGCCGCAGGTGCCCGAAGAAAAGCCCCGCGCCGGCTCGCTGCTCGACCTTGCCGGGCACGAGGAGAAAGCCCCGCAGCCGGTGTCGGGCGCGCAAGACGACGACATGGCGGCGGCCGACTTCGCCGACGCCCGCGACGACGAGACCCTGCCGGCCGAAAGCGCGGAACCGGCTCCTGCCGCCTCCGGCCAGCTGGACGCCGAAGACATCATTCCGGCCGCCTTCGCGCCCGGCGCGGCCAGGGAACCGGACACCTCGATCCTGGCCAAGCTTCCGGTGCCGCTGCTCATCCATTCGGGAGATGCGCTGCACTATGCCAATGAGGAGTTCCTGGCGCTGACGGGCTATGCCGGCCTTGCCGCGCTGGAGGACGCCGGAGGCATCGGCGCGCTGTTCAGCGCCGCCTATTCCGACGAGGACACCAGCGGCGCCGGCCGGCCGCTTCGGCTGCGCAGCGCGGACGGGCAGGAATTTCCGGTCGAGGCGATCCTGCGCTCGGTGCCGTGGCGGGACGGCAAGGCGCTGATGCTGCTGATCCGGCGCACCGACGCGGAGGCCGCGCCGGCGCAAGAGCCCGCCGCCCCCGCACCCGCGCAGCCGGACATCGCCGAGCTCAAGGCACGCATCGCCGAGATGCGCACCATAATCGACACGGCCACCGACGGCGTGGTGCTGATCGCCCCCGACGGCACCATCCGCTCCATCAGCCGGCCGGCGGAGGCGCTGTTCTCCTTCGACAGCGACGAGGTGGCGGGCAAGCCCTTCACCTCGCTGTTCGCCATCGAGAGCCAGCGCGCGGCGCGCGAATATCTGGACGGGCTTTCGGGGCATGGCGTGGCCAGCGTGCTCAATGACGGGCGCGAGGTGATCGGCCGCGAGGCGCAGGGGCGCTTCATCCCGCTGTTCATGACCATCGGCCGCCTGCCCAACGACAGCGGCTATTGCGCGGTGATGCGCGACATCACCCAGTGGAAGCGGGCGGAGGAGGACCTGACCCAGGCGCGGTCGCTGGCCGAGCGCGCCTCCTCCCAGAAGACCGATTTCCTCGCCCGCATCAGCCACGAGATCCGCACGCCGCTGAACGCCATCATCGGCTTTTCCGAGCTGATGGTGGACGAGAAGTTCGGCCCGATCGCCAACGACCGCTACCGCGACTACCTGCGCGACATCAACCGCTCCGGCAACCATGTGCTCGACCTGGTCAACGACCTGCTCGACATCTCCAAGATCGAGGCCGGGCAGCAGGAGATGGACTACGAGGCGGTGTCGCTGAACGACACCCTGGCCGAGACGGTGGCGCTGATGCAGCCGCAGGCCAATCGCGAGCGCGTCATCATCCGCTCCAGCTTCGCCTCGCGCCTGCCGGAGGTGGTGGCGGACCTGCGCTCCATCCGCCAGGTGGCGCTCAACATCCTTTCCAACGCCATCCGCTACACGCAGGCGGGTGGGCAGGTGATCGTGTCCACCGCCTACGAGGCCTCGGGCGACGTGGTGATGCGCGTGCGCGACACCGGCGTCGGCATGACCCCGGCCGAGATCGAGCAGGCGCTGAAGCCGTTCAAGCAGATCAACGCGCTGAAGCGCGGCCGCGGCGACGGCACCGGGCTCGGCCTGCCGCTGACCAAGGCGATGGTGGAGGCCAACCGCGCCCGCTTCACCATCACCTCCACGCCGGGCGAAGGCACGCTGGTGGAGGTCGCCTTCCCCTCCACGCGGGTGCTGGCCGACTGACGGGTCAACGCCCGGTCAACCGCGCCCGCAAGAATGGCGCCCCAAAAGAAAAAAGGCGCCCGGACGGGCGCCTGGAGAAAAAAGGGATTCGTCACAACGGGCTTGAAGCAGCGCTGTTCCCGCCGCACGGGGAACGGGATTTCTCCCTCAAGTCACCTGTGACTATCGGCACGGGCCCTTAACAAATCCTTACCGCGCTCCGAAGAAATTTACCGAAGTGTACCACTCCTGAAATCGAGGTAAATTCGGCCGTTACCATTCCTTAACCATGGCGGCCCCCGGCCGCGCTCATTCCGCAAGCTCGGGGAGGTCCTTGAACAGGTCCAGCGCCTCCGGATTTGCCAGCGCCTCCTTGTTCTTGACCGGCCGCCCGTGAACGACGTCGCGCACGGCAAGCTCGGTGATCTTGCCGGACTTGGTGCGCGGGATGTCGGCCACCGCCACGATGCGGGCCGGCACGTGGCGCGGGCTGGCGCCGGTGCGGATCTTCGTCCTGATGCGCTTTTCCAGCTCCGCGTCCAGCTCGACGCCGGGCGCCAGCCGCACAAACAGCACCACGCGCACGTCGTTGTCGAAGTCCTGGCCGATGCAGATCGCTTCCAGGATCTCCGGCATCTGCTCGACCTGGTTGTAGATCTCGGCCGTGCCGATACGCACGCCGCCGGGGTTCAGCGTGGCGTCCGAGCGGCCGTGGATGACGATGCCGCCATGCCGGGTCCATTCGGCGAAGTCGCCATGGCACCAGACATTGTCGAAGCGCTCGAAATAGGCGGCGCGGTATTTCTTCCCGTCGGGATCGTTCCAGAAGCCGACCGGCATGGACGGGAAGGCCCTGGTGCAGACAAGCTCGCCCTTGCCGGCGGCCATCGGCCTGCCCTCGTCGTCCCACACGTCCATGGCCATGCCGAGCCCCGCCGCCTGTATCTCGCCCTCCCACACCGGCTCGGTCGGCACGCCGAGCACGAAGCAGGAGACGATGTCGGTGCCGCCGGAGATGGAGGCCAGGTGCACGTCGCGCTTGATGCCTTCGTAGACGAAGCGGAAATCCTCCGGCGACAGCGGCGAGCCGGTGGAGGAAATGGTGCGCACCGTGGAAAGATCATGCGTGGAAAGCGGCCGCAGGCCGGCCTTGCGCACCGAATCGATGAATTTCGCGGACGTGCCGAAATAGGTCATCTTCTCGGCATCGGCGAGATCGAACAGCGCGTTGCCGCTCGGATAGAAGGGCGAGCCGTCGTAGAGCAGCAGGGTGGCGCCGGAGGCAAGGCCCGTCACCAGCCAGTTCCACATCATCCAGCCGCAGGTGGTGAAGTAGAAGAAGCGGTCGCCCGCCTCCAGCCCGGCATGCAGCCGGTGCTCCTTCAGGTGCTGGAGCAGCGTGCCGCCCGCGGAATGGACGATGCACTTGGGAATGCCGGTGGTGCCGGAGGAGAACAATATGTAGAGCGGGTGCGAAAACGGCAGGCGCTCGAAGCTCACCGGCCGCGCGGCGAAGGGCTGCAGCGCGTCGGCAAGCGCGGCGGCCCTGGGGATGGTGGCGGCGACGTCGGCCGAGGTGCCGAGATAGTCGACGATCAGCACCTTGCCCGCACTCGGCAGCTTCGCGGCGACGGCGGCGACCTTCTCCGCCACCTCGATCGCCTTGCCGTTGTACCAGTAGCCGTCGGGCGCGATGAAGACGACCGGCTCGATCT
>ERZ778021.3420-NODE-3420-length-11487-cov-4.179409_pt1 | contig 11487 bp, 12 predicted proteins | sample MGYA00375751_ERZ778021 | MGnify/ENA primary metagenome ERZ778021 (study PRJEB29350, sample SAMN05389814) | bioreactor metagenome | isolation source: Thiocyanate stock bioreactor | place: South Africa: University of Cape Town | collected 2013-08-29 ... | reverse complement strand
CGGGGATGCCGGTGCCGTCCTTCAGCTTGATGAGCCCCTCGTTCTGCAGCACATGCAGCGCGCGGCCCTCGTTGGAGGGATCGTTGGGCACGCCGACGACCGCGCCTTCCGGCAGCTCGGCGACGCTTGCGTGCTTCTTGGAATAGAGGCCGATCGGCCAGACCGCGGTGAAGCCGACCGGCACGATGTGATAGCCCTGCGTCTTGATCTGGTTGTCCAGATAGGGCTGGTGCTGGAAGGCGTTGGCGTCGATCTCGCCGCGCTCCAGCGCCTCGTTGGGCTGGGTGTAGTCGTTGAACACGACGGTTTCGATGGTCAGGCCCTTCTTGGCGGCTTCCGCAGTGACGACGCGCCAGACGTCCTCGTCCTCGCCGCTGATGATGCCGACCTTGATCGAGCTCTTGTCCTGGGCGAAGGACGGCGCGGCGGTGGCGAGCGCCGAAAGCCCGACCGCCGCTGCCGCCAGGGCGGCCAGCCCGGCGCGGCGTGTCAGGGTCAGGGAAAACAGGGTGTTGTCGACTTTTGACATGGTGTGTCCTTGAAAGCTGGATGATGGGGAGGACCGGATGATGCGCGCCGGTTTCCGGCGCCGTGTCCTCATCGTCCCAGCAAACATGCATCCCGGCAAACAACCGCTTTTCTTGTGCAGTGCACAAAAGAAAAAAGCGTTCCGCAAGGGCCGGCTCCGCAGGAAGAAGTTCCCCGAAGCGCGGCTTGGGGCGCTTCCGCCCCTCAGAAAGGCGCCAGCCCGGCCCGGTCGCTGGCCTTCACGTAGATCGCCGCGATCTGCTCGATGCCGGCCTGGTCGTCGGCGTCGAAGCGCCCGAAGCTCGGGCTGTCGAGGTCGAGGACGCCGAACACGGCGCCTTCGTGCAGGAGCGGCACCACCAGCTCGGAGCGCGAGCCGCCGTCGCAGAAGATGTGGCCGGGAAAGGCATAGACGTCCTCGACGAGGACGGAGGCGCGGCGCTCCACCGCGGCGCCGCACACGCCTCTGCCGACGGCGATCCGCACGCAGGCCGGCTTGCCCTGGAACGGGCCCAGCACCAGCTCGCGCGGCGTCTTGAGGAAATAGAAGCCGGCCCAGTTGAGATCGGGCACCGACTGGAAGACCAGCGCGGCGGTGTTGGCGGCGTTGGCGATGGGGTCGGTCTCGCCGTCGAGCAGGGCAGCGAACTGGCCGCAGAGCTCCGCATAGAAAGCCGGCTTGTCGTGCTGCTCTATGGCCCTGGCTGCGAACATCGGCCGATCTCCTGCGAGCGGTTTTCCCACGAACGGCTGGCGGACCGCCCGTTCGGCGTGGCCCGGCCTTCGACATGGAAAGACATATTATGGGAAGGTTCATGCCCGAAGGGAAGCGCCTTCCGGCCGGGCGGTGCGGAATTTCGTCGCAACCGGTTATTTCGGGGTGCGGCCACCCAGCCGCCTTTCCAGCCACAGGCTGTAGCGCGAGCCGCCATAGCCGAACACGAAATAGACCAGCGCCACGGTCAGGTAGGCCTCGTCGTAGAAGCCCAGCCAGTTGGGGTCGGTGGCGGAGGCCTTGGCGGCGTTGAGCAGGTCGAAGATGCCGATCACGGCCAGCAGCGAGGTGGCCAGCAGGAAGCCGATGGCCAGGTTGACGAGGCCGGGGATGACGACGCGCAGCGCCTGCGGCAGCACCACGAGCTGCATGGTCCGCCAGTAGCCGAGCCCGAGCGCGGCGGCGGCCTCCTGCTGGCCGGGCGGAATGGCCTGAAGCCCGCCGCGCACCACCTCGGCGGTGTAGGCGGTCCAGAACAGCGCCACCATGATCATGGCCCGCAGCGTCTTGTCCATCGATTGCCCTTCCGGCAGGGCCATGGGAAGGATGAGCATGGCGACATAGAGGATGGCGACCATGGGGATGCCGCGCATCAGCTCGATATAGGCGACCGAAAGCAGGCGCAGGCCCGCCATGGCCGAGCGCCGCGCCAGCGCCAGCAGCACGGCGAGCGGCAGCGACACGGCAAAGCACACGCTCCACACCAGCAGCGTCACCGGCAGGCCGCCCCACTGGTTGGACGGCACCGGCGTGGCGAAGGCGCCGGCCATCAGCAGCCAGCACAGGGCGATGACCGCCGGCCATGCCGGCAGCAGCCCGCGGCGCCAGAAGCGGGGCGTGGCCGTGGCGGCCAGCAGCGCCAGCAGCAGCAGGATGACCAGCGCCGGCCGCCAGTGCAGCGCCGGCGGATAGAAGGCGAACAGGAAGAAGCGGAATTTCGCGCCGACGAAGGCCCAGCATGCGCCCGCGCGCGCGGCACAGTCGGCCGAGGTGCCGCTGAAGGTGGCGTCGAGCACCGTCCAGCGCAGCAGCGGCGGCACGAGCCAGGCCAGCGCGGCGGCGGTCAGGGCCGTGACGGCGGCGTTGAACGGCGTTCCGAACAGGCCGGACCGCAGCCGGTGCCAGGCGGGAGAATGCGCCAGGGCGGGAGGAAGGGGAGCGTCGGCCACGGTCATGCCGGCTGCCCTCCCCGCAGCGCCACGCGCCTGTTGTAGAGGTTCATCAGCGCCGACACCGCCAGGTTGAGCGCCAGATAGATCACGATCAGGATGAGCAGCGCCTCGAAGGCCTGGCCGGTGGTGTTGGCTGTGGTGTTGACGATGCTGACCAGGTCCGGATAGCCGATCGCCACCGCCAGGCTCGAATCCTTGACCAGGTCGAGATAGTTGGAGGTGGTGAGCGGGGTGATGACGCGCAGCGCCTGCGGCAGCACCACCAGCCGCATGATCTGGCCGTCATGCAGGCCCATCGCGCGGGCGGCTTCCCATTGCCCGCGCCTGACCGACTGGATGCCCGCCCGCACGATCTCGGCGATGGAGGCGGAGAACTTCACCGTCAGGCCGGTCAGCAGCGCGGCGAATTCCGGCGTCAGGCTGTAGCCGCCGCGGATGTTGAAGCCGGAGAGTGCCGGGACCTCGAACGAGGCCGTGGCGCCCGTCAGCGGCAGGGCCAGCCCCGCCCCGGCCGCCGCAACGACGCTCGCGGCCAGGAAGGAGCGCGGCGTCAGCCGCCCCTGCCGCCGCGCCGCCCACAGGAACGCCGCCCAGGCCAGCAGTACCGCGCCGGCCGCCAGCACGGCGGCGCCCGACAGGTTGTGGAACGCCGGGCCGGGCACGAAGACGCCACGGTTCGTGAGATAGAACGCGTCGAACAGCGACAGCGCCCGCCGCGGCGGCGGCAGGGCCTGCACAAGGGAGATCCAGAAGAAGAGCTGGAGCAGCAGCGGCGTGTTGCGCACCACCTCGACATACCAGCGCACGATGCCGGACAGGAGCAGGTTGCCGGAGAGCCGCGCGACCCCGAGCGCGACGCCGAGGACGGTGGCCAGCACGCAGCCGAGCACGGCGACGCTGGCGGTGTTGAGCAGCCCGGCCAGGATGGCGCGGGCATAGATGTCGCCGGCGCGGAAGGCGATCAGGCTTTCGCCGATCTCGAAATTGGCCGAGCGCTCCAGGAAGCCGAAGCCGGGGGTGACACCGATGCGGCTCATGGTCGCCGCCGTGTTGCGCCCGAACACGTAGAACAGCGCCGCCACGGCCACGATCACCGCGATCTGGGTGAAGGGCCGCGGCCCCCACCACATGCCTATCCTGCGGAAAGTGCCGGGCCTTTGCGGACCCGGCACGGAGAGCGGCGTCATGGCTGCGAAGCCGGCCCGGCTCTCATCGGAACGACGCTCACCGGAACGGCGGCGAATAGAGCAGCCCGCCGTTCGTCCACAGATTGTTGTAGCCGCGCTCCCAGCCGAGCGGCTTGAGGTGGCGCTCGAAGATCTCGCCGTAGTTGCCGACGGTCTTGATGATCTCGTAGGCCCATTTCGGGTCGAGCCCGATGGCCTGGCCGAGCGAGGGATCGACGCCCAGGAAGCGCTGGATGGCCGGGTCCTCGGACTTCAGGAACTCGTCCACGTTCTTGGAGGTGATGCCCCATTCCTCGGCCTGGATGGTGGCGTTGACCGTCCAGTTGACGATCTCCAGCCAGCGGTCGTCGCCGCCGGCGACGGCGGGAGCCAGCGGCTCCTTGGAGAGGCGCTCGGGCAGCAGAACGTAGTCGTCCGGGCTCTTGAGCTGGGTGCGCTTGCCGACGAGGTCGGAGGAATCCTGCGTGATCGCGTCCACGCGGCCCGATTCCAGCGCGGCGACGAACTCGCTGGTGTCCTCGATGGTGACGGGCGTGAACTTCTTGCTGGTCTTGCGGAAGAAGTCGGCGATGTTCAGCTCGCCGGTGGTGCCGCTCTGCACGCCGATGGTGGCGCCGTCCAGGTCCGCCGCCTTGTCGACGCCGATGTCCTTGCGCACCAATATGCCCTGGCCGTCGTAGAAGATGGTGGGGCCGAAGTGGAAGCCGAGCTGGAAGGCGCGGGTGATGGTCACGGTCACGCCCGACAGCAGCACGTCGAACTCGCCGGCCTGCAGCGCGGGCAGGCGCTGCTGCGGCGAGGAATTGGTGAACTCGACCTTTTCCGGGTCGCCGAAGACGGCGATGCCGAGCGCCCGGCCGTAGTCGATGAAGAAGCCCTGCCAGCGGCCGCTGCTGTCGGGCGAGAAGAAGCCGGGCGTGGTGCCCACGCCCACCTTGATGGTGCCGCGCGCCTTGATCTTGTCGAGCGTCGGCCCGGCGGATGCCGAGGTGGCGACGAGGCCGGTGGCCACTACCAGCGTCGCCGCAAGCACCTTTCGCCAGCCTGCGCCGGCCTGCAGTTTGAACGTCATGATGGTCTCTCCTGAAGAAATGATCTGCGGCAGTAGCGGCACCACGAATGCCCCCGTGCCTTGTGAAAGTAGTAAGCTGACAAAAACTATAGATTAAGCAAAATAACTCCAATTTCAGGGCTGTTGCCGAAGCGATATGCTCTTGGCCGGCCCTGTCGCGGCGGCGTGGCCAGGGGACTGTTCTTCATGCCCGGCGCACCGCGCCCGCAACCTCGAAGGGCGGCTTCCCGGCAGCAGGGGCGGCCCGCGGAAAGCTTTGCTCGCCTGCCGCCGCAATAGGGAATGCCTTGGCTCCCATTGCCGTGCCCGGCGGATAGAGTGGCGGTATCGGAGAGGACCATGAGCTACATATCCCAGATCGACTACGAGCATGCGGCGCCGGCGGTGCGCGAGGCCCATGACGAGGAGGTGCGCCTGCGCGGGCACGTCACCAACATGAAGCGGACGCTGCTCCATTCGCCGGCCGCCTACCGCGCCTACATGGAATGGTACACGCTGCGCGACGAGCTGCGGCCGGTCGTCGGCGACCGGGCCATCTGGGTGTTCTCGCACGCCATCTCGGCCGAGACGGACTGCCTGATCTGCACGACCTTCTTCCGCCGGGCGCTGATCGACGCCGGCTATTCGCCCGAGACGTTCCAGCCCACGGAGGAAGAGGAACTGCTCATCGAGTTCGGCCGCGCCATCGCCAGGGCGTCCAACCATGTGCCGCGCGAGATCTGGACCCGGATACGCGAGCGCTACGACGAGGCGGCGGCCGTCAACCTGGTGGCGTTCGCCGGCATCATGATCGCCACCAACATCTTCAACAACGTGGTCGGCGTCACGCTCGACCCCGAGCTCGAATCCTACCGGAAGCCCTGACATGGCCGGCGCTTTCGAGGGCAAGGTGGCGCTGATAACCGGCGCCGCGCACGGACAGGGGCGCGCGGCGGCCAAGGCGTTCGCGCGCGAGGGCGCCAGGGTGGCCGGCTTCGACCTGGCCCGCAAGATCGACTATCCCGCCTATGCGCAGGCCGGGTCTGCTGCGCTGCAGTCGCTGCACGACGAGATCGCCGGCGGCGGCGGGGGCTTCCTGCCGCTTGCCGGCGACGTGCGCAGCGAGGTGGACGTGCGCGGCGCGGTGGCGCGCACGATCGACGCCTTCGGCCGCATCGACGTGGTGTTCGGCAATGCCGGCATCGCCGCCTACGGCTACGCCCACGAGCTGGACGAAGCCGAATGGGACGCGGTGATCGACATCAACCTCAAGGGCAACTGGCTGCTTGCCAAGCACGTCATCCCGCACCTGCGGGTGCAGGGGGCCGGCGTCGTCATCTTCAATTCCTCTATCGCCGGGCTGCGCGGGCTGAACCGCCTCTCGCACTATTCGGCGTCGAAGTTCGGGCTGGTGGGGCTGGCGAAATCGCTCGCCATCGAGCTTGCGCCGTTCAACGTGCGGGTGCTGACGATCCATCCGACCGGCGTCAACACGCCCATGAACGACGGGCTGGCGGCCATGGAGGGCGCCACCCCGCAGGAGATCGCCGAGCGCTCGGCCGGCAACCTGCTTGCCGTGCCGTGGATCGAGCCGGAGGACGTGGCCGAAACCGTGCTGTTCCTGGCCAGCGACAAGAGCCGCTACGTCACCGGCTCCGGCTTCGTGCTCGACGCCGGCCTGCTCACGCGCTGAGGCCGCCGCGGCCGCGGCGCTCGCGGCTGCCCATCAGCACCGCCAGCGCGCTCACCGCCGCCCCCAGCCACAGCAGCCCCGCCCAGTAGCGCCTGATGCCGAGGAAGTGCCATTCCCGGCAAAGCGCCATGGCCAGCGAGCAGCGGTCGGAGGTGTAGAGAAGGCAGGGCAGCGTGCGTTCGGCCGGAAATCCGGTGTTGAGCATGACCTGGGCATAGACGATCGCCCACCACACGATGGCGGCGGCCACCAGCCCGGCGCCGAGCAGCTCGGCCTTCCGGCGCAGCTTCGGCGTCCATGCGGGTCCGGGCCGGCCGCTCATTCCGCGAACCCCATGATCTCGAGGATGTGCCGGCGCAGCTCCACGATCTTCGGGTCGTCGCGGCGGCGCGGATAGGCAAGGGTGACGTCGACCTCGGCCTTGACCCTGGCCGGCCGCTCGGAAAGCACCACCACGTGCCCGGAAAGCAGCAGCGCCTCCTCGACGTCGTGCGTGACCAGCACGACCGAGTAGCGCGCCTTGCGCCACAGCGCCAGCAGCTCCTGCTGCATGGACAGGCGGGTGAGCGAATCGAGCCGGCCGAGCGGCTCGTCCAGGCCGCCGGAAAGCTGATGGGGGAAGGCGGTTGCGAACCCGTCGAGCCCGACGAGGCGCAGGGCGTCGTCGATGCGCTGCCGGCTCTGGCGCAGGGTTCCCTGCGCCTGCGGCCCCACCGCCACGTTGTCGCGCACCGTGCGCCACGGAAACAGCGTCGGATCCTGGAAGACGAGCACGCGCGAGGGGTCCGGGCCGGCGATCGCCGCGCCATCGGCCAGGATGGCGCCGTGGCTCGGGCTGTCGAGGCCGGCGGCCAGCCGCAGCAGGGTGGACTTGCCGCATCCCGAAGGCCCCAGCAGGGCCACGAAGCTGCCCGGCTTCACGGAAAGCCTGATGTCCTGGAGCACGGGCAGCGCAGCCCCGTCGAGATCGTAGCGGTGCGAGACGTCCCGGAATTCGAGCGCGAGGCCGGGGGCTTCTTCCCGCTGCAGCGCCTCCGCTACCATTGCACCACGCCCTTCTGCCAGGAAAGCAGGCGGTCGCGGATCACGAACAGCAGCTTCACCAGCCCCGAGCACAGCAGCGCCATGACGACCAGCGCGGCATAGACGTTGGCATAGGCCGAATAGGCGGTCTGGAACTGGAGATACCAGCCGAGGCCGTATTTCGCGCCGAGCATCTCGGCCACCACCAGCACGGCGAAGGAATAGTAGAGCGCCATGAACAGCCCCACGAAGACGTTCGGCAGCGCGGCCGGGATGGCCACCCGCAGCACCAGAAAGCGCCTGTCGGCGCCGAGCGTGCGGGCCACGTCGTAATAGGCGCGGTTGACGGTGCCGACGCCCGACGCGGTCAGGATCGCCACGGGAATGCCGGAGGCGAGCGCCACCAGGAAGATGCTGGCCTGGAAGGTGGTGGGAAACAGGAAGAAGGTGGCGGGAATCCAGGCGCTCGCCGGCACCGGGCCGATGAGCTTCAGCACCGGCATGCCCCAGTAGGCGAAGGTCTTCGACCAGCCCAGCGCCACGCCGCCGACGAAGCCCGCCACGATGCCGGAAGCAAAGCCGAGCGACCAGAGCCGCGCGGTGTAGGCGATGCAGATCAGCAGCCTCTCCCAGTCAACGACATAGACGTGGAACAGGCCGTGCGGCGGCGAAAAGAACGGCTTCGGCAGCCAGCCCAGCTTGGCCGTCACCAGCTCCCACAGGGCGAACCACACGCCGAGCGCGATCAGCCAGGGGCCGTAATGCGCAAGGCGCGCGCCGAACCTGCCCAGCCGGTCGGCGGCGAAGGCGAGGCCGGCAAGCACTACGGCTCCGCCGAGCAGGAGGCCGGCGAAGAGGTCGCGGCTGCCCCAGGGCACCACGTCGGGCAGCGCGGCCGTCACCACGGCCGCGACTGCCCAGGCGGCGGCCGCATAGAGCCCCTGGCGCCACGCCGCCCCGCGCGGGGCGGCGACGGGCTTTGCCTCCGCTTCGAGCGCCGTGCTCATGCCCGCTGCGGCTTCACGCCAGTATGTCGACCGTGACGCGGCCGGCCAGTTCGGTGCTGTCGGTGGTCGGGTCGAGCACCTTGATGAGCGCCAGGTCGTCGGCGGCATGCTTGACCTGGTCCTGAAGCTCCTTGCCGACCGGGTGGTTGTGCAGCACCCAGGAAGCCACCTGCTCGTGGATGTCCTCCACCGGGAAGCCCGGGTTGAGGTTCTCCACGAACCACTTCGCCACCTCCTCGGGATGGGCGGCGGCGTATTCGTGGATCTCGATATTGGCCTCGGCCAGCCGGCGCACGGCGTCGCGGTTGGCCTCCAGGAAGGCGGAGTTGACGCCGAGCACGCAGCACACCGCGCCGTCGAAGACGCCGGTCTGGGTGTTGGCCACCTCGTAGAGGTCGAACTTCTTCTTGTGGGCGAAGGCCCAGGGATCGAGATGCGCCAGCGCGTCGGCCTCGCCGCGCCCCACCGTCTCGCCCACCAGGTCGAAGGGCACGTTCAGCCAGTTGACGTCGCGCTCGGGGTCGAGGCCGGCCTTGGCCAGCGCCACCTGGAAGGAATGCTTGGGCGGGCTGGCGACGTCGTAGGAAACGATGGTCTTGCCCTTGAGCCCTTCCAGCGTGGTGATGCCGGAGGCCTTGGAGGCGAGCAGCCGGGTGCAGCCGCCGTGCGAGCCGACGAACAGCTTGACGTCGAGCCCCTGCTCCAGCGGCTTGATCCAGTCATAGAGCAGGCCGGCGCCGGCGTCGGTCTTGTTGGTGGCGATCGACTGGATCAGCGTCTGGCCGCTGGCGCCCTGGTAGAACAGCTCCACGTCGAGGTCGTGCTTGGCGTAGATGCCGTTCGCCAGCGCGAAGGCCACCGGCGAATGGCAGGCGGCGAACTCCGTCCACGACAGGCGCCGCTTGGGGGCGTTGCCGGCGATCGCATAGCTCGTCGGCCGCGCCAGCAGGCCCGCCGCGACGGCGCCGGCGCCGAGTGCGCCCGCCGCCCGCAACACGCCGCGCCGCGACACGGTCGCGCGCCTTTCCTTCCCGATGGATGTCATGGCCCTGTCTCCTTGTGATGAATGAAGGTGAGGCACGCCGGGCAACACCCCCTCGTCCGCCCGGCGTGCCGGCTACGCGGCCTTGAGGCGCGCTCCGTCCGCCGCCTGTTCGAGCGCCTGCTCAAGGTCACGAATGATGTCGTCCGGATGCTCGATGCCGATGGACAGCCGCACGTAGCCGGGGGTGACGCCCGCCGCCAGCTGGTCGTCCTCGCCGAGCTGCGAATGCGTGGTCGTGGACGGGTGGATGGCCAGCGAGCGGGCGTCGCCGATATTGGCTACGTGGTAGAACAGCTTCAGCCCGTCGATGAAGGCGCGGCCGGCCTCGCGTCCGTCCTTCAGCTCGAAGCCGATCAGCGCGCCGTAGCTGCCGCCGCGCAGATAGGCGTCGGCGCGGCGCTTGTCCTCGCCCGTCTGGTAGCGCGGGAAGATGACCTTGGCGATCTTCGGATGGCCGCGCAGGAATTCCGCCACCTTGATGGCGTTCTCGTTGTGCTGGCGGATCCTGAGCGGCAGCGTCTCCAGCCCCTGCAGGAACTGGAAGGCGTTGAAGGGGCTGACCGCCGCGCCCACGTCGCGCAGCAGCACGGTGCGGATGCGCAGCACATAGGCCACCGGCCCGAGCGGCTTGGCCGCCTCCACCCAGATCTTCCCATGATAGCTCGGATCGGGCTGGTTGAGCGTGGGGAAGCGGGCGGCGTGCTCCTCCCACGGGAAATTGCCGCCGTCGATGACGACGCCGCCGATGGAGGTGCCGTGGCCGCCGATATATTTCGTGGCCGAATAGACCACGACGGCCGCGCCGTGGTCGAACGGCCGGATGATGAGGGGTGCTGCCGTGTTGTCGACGATCAGGGGCACGCCGAGCGAGCGGCCGATGTCGGCCACCTCCTTGATGGGAAACACCTGCAGCTTCGGGTTGGGCAGGGATTCGGCATAGTAGGCGCGGGTGCGCTCGTCGGTGGCGCGGCGGAAATTCTCCGGGTCCGAGGGGTCGGCGAAGCGCACCTCCACGCCGAAATGCTTCAGAGTGGCGGCAAACAGCGCCCAGGTGCCGCCGTAGAGGTCGGTGGAGGAGACGATGTTGTCGCCAGCGCCGGCCAGGTTCAGCACCGAATAGGCCGAGGCGGCCTGCCCCGACGACAGCAGAAGCGCGGCCGCGCCGCCTTCCAGCGCGGCGATGCGCGTCTCGAACGCGTCCTGCGTGGGGTTGGAGACGCGGGTGTAGATGTGGCCGATCTCGTCCAGCGCGAACAGCCGGTCCGCATGGCCGGTGTCCTGGAACTGGTAGGAGGTGGTCTGGTAGATCGGCACCGCCACCGCCCCGCTGACCGGGTCGGCGCGCCAGGTGCCGCCGTGCAGGGCGAGGGTTTCGGCGGAAAGGTTTTCGAGCGTCATGGGGCTTTCTCCGGCTCAGGCGGTGGGAACTGCCTGCTCGCGCGCCTGGGCGGCGAGCAGATCGGCGTGGTGGCGCTGGGCGACATTGCGGAACAGCGGGTCGAGCAGGAACGCCAGCCGCTCCTGCGGCCCGCCTTCCAGGCGGGAAAGGCCCATCGCCGGCAGGTCCATCGGGGAAATATCGGTCAAGACGCCTGCCTCCTGTCGCATCCTTTGGAGACGACAAGGCTCGCACGGCCACGGTGCCGCTTGAAGAAACGCAGCGATCGGTAAGGCGCGGCGAAGGGGAATTTCGGCACTCTCGCGACGGCCGGAAAGGAAACGCGATGCTAATGTCTATAAAATCGCTAGACAAATAAGCATGCGTGGCCGGCCCGGCCGGATGCCGCCGGCGGCGGCGGGAAGGCGCGTTCCCTGGAACCGTGCGAAGGCCGCAGGCACCGCGAATTGGCCTTTGACAGCGCTTCGCGGAATTTGCGACACAATCTGCCTGCGCCTGCGGCCGCGACGTGACAGGGAAGGCCCGAACGATGACGGATGCGATCCTGACGCTCAATACCGGCTCGTCGAGCATCAAGTTTTCGCTGTTCGAGACCGGACACGGCGGC
>ERZ778021.3419-NODE-3419-length-11492-cov-3.300079_pt1 | contig 11492 bp, 10 predicted proteins | sample MGYA00375751_ERZ778021 | MGnify/ENA primary metagenome ERZ778021 (study PRJEB29350, sample SAMN05389814) | bioreactor metagenome | isolation source: Thiocyanate stock bioreactor | place: South Africa: University of Cape Town | collected 2013-08-29 ... | reverse complement strand
TCAAAGATCATTCTTTTAAAGTCCGGTTGATCAATGTACAGAACAGCTTTTCAACTTTACTATTTCACTATTCTGTACATTGAATTCATTTTTTAAATCTTTTCAACCGATGCTAAAAAAACTCATTTGCCTATTAAATAAATATTCTTTAAAAAAGAAACATTTTATGAGCGGTAATCATTTTCCAACTAAGGGAAATATTTTTGACGCTCTGATTATTCATCAAAAAAATCACCAGTCTTTATGAGAAAACTCATATTCCTTTTGTGTTTTGTGTTTCTTGCATTTTACACAAACGCCCAGACGGATCCTTTATGGCTCCGTTATCCGGCCATCTCTCCCGACGGAAATTTCGTTGCCTTCAGTTACCGGGGAGATATTTATAAAGTTTCATCCAAAGGCGGGACGGCCGTTCCGCTCACTATTCACCCGGCCTATGATTTCAGGCCTGTATGGAGCCGCGATGGTAAATGGATTGCTTTCGCAAGCGACCGCTATGGAAACTTTGATGTGTATCTCGTTTCGGCAAATGGCGGTGAGCCATTGCGCCTGACCTACAACTCAGCAAACGATTTACCTGTTGATTTTTCGCCCGACGGCGCCAAAGTAATTTTTACAACTAACCGTCATGATCAGGCACAATCGGCTCGTTTTCCGGTGGACGGTGTTTTTCAGAAATTGTATGAAGTTTCTGTAAAAGGGGGAAGAAGCATTATGATCAATGAAGCCGGAACTAATTATGCCAAATACAGCCCCGATGGAAGCCAGATTATTTTTGAAGACATCAAAGGTTTTGAAGATGCATGGCGCAAGCATCATACTTCATCCATTGCCCGTGACATCTGGTTGTACCAGACAAAAACAAACACTTATTCTAAACTAACCACTTTTGACGGTGAAGACCGCGAACCTGTTTTCAGCCGTGATGGCAAAAACTTTTACTGGCTCAATGAAGAAAGCGGTTCATTCAATGTGGCTGTAAAACCTGTCAATGGCGGCGCGGAAAAACAACTGACTCATTTCAAAACCAATCCTGTAAGGCATCTCAGCATTTCAAACAACAATACGATTTGCTTTACCTATGATGGTTCCATCTACACAATGGCAGATGGCGGCCAGCCTCAAAAACTGAAACTCGATATTCTCACGGAAAATAACAATACAAACAGCGAAGTGCAGAATGTTACTTCAGGAGGCGACATGCAACTTTCACCGGATGGGAAACAAGTGGCTTTTGTCTTCCGCGGAGAAATATTTGTGACTTCCGTTGAAGGGCATTTTACAAAACGGATTACCAACACTCCTTTTCAGGAACGTTCCGTTTCTTTTTCAAAAGACGGGCGCACACTGTACTATGCCGCAGAACATGAAGGTTCCGGATGGGATATTATGAAAACCTCCATCGAACGAAAAGAAGAACCTTACTTTTTTAATGCAACAGTTTTAAAAACAGAAAAAGTCATTCAAACAGATTTGGATGAATTCCAACCCGACGTTTCTCCCGATGGAAAAAAGATAGCCTATCTCGAAGAAAGAAATACACTGAAAGTTTATGATTTGGGAACAGGCAAAACGACAACGATTGTTCCGAAGGGCCAAAACTTTTCTTACGCTGACGGCGATCAGAATTTTACCTGGAGCCCTGATAGCAAATATCTCGCTGTGGAAGATTCTCGTGGATATTATGGCGCAGACGGTGTGACCGTTTTTGATGTGAACAATCCGGGAAATGGAACTGATGTGGTCAATTCAGGATTTTCGGCAGGAAACATGCAATGGGGCCTCGGCGGGAAGGCTCTGCTCTTTGCAAATTCAAAATACGGTAAACTTCCGCTGGCTGTTCAGGGCGCAAGGGAAGTGGATATTTTTGCCACATTTTTTGACAAAGATGCCTACGACCAATTTAAACTGAGCAAGGATGAATTCGATTTGTTGAAAAATGAAAAGGACACTTCCAAAGGAAAGGGCAAAGACTCTTCTCTGAACAAGAAAACCAATGAACCTCTCAAAATGGATTTCAGCGATCTGGACAGCCGTGTGGTAAGGATTACACCCGGCTCGATCAATTTGTCGTCTTATGCACTTTCGCAGAAAGGAGATAAGTTGTTTGTCCTCGCCAAATTTGAAAAGGGATATGATTTGTGGGAAATAGACCCCCGAACAAAAGAAATGAAATCCATCGCAAAACTGGGTGCCGGGTTTGCCAGCATGCAGCAAAGCAATGATGGTAAATTTTTACTGGTACAGGCCAACGGCAAGCTTTCCAAAGTGGACGAAAGCACGGGAAAACTTACACCCATTGACATCAACAGTGAAATGATAGTGAACGGTGCCGCCGAAAGAGATTACATCTTCCACCATGCATGGAGACAGGTTTCAAAAAAACTTTACGACCCCAATCTCCGCGGTATCGATTGGAAAGGTTATGAAAAAATCTATGAAAAATTTCTTCCCTACATCAACAACAATTATGACTTCCGCGAATTGCTCAGCGAAATACTCGGCGAGTTGAATGTATCACATACCGGCGGCAGATATCGTCCGCAATTTAAAAATCCGGATGAAACTGCTGCACTCGGTTTATTGTTTGATGATTCAAAAGGCGGCAACGGATTGCTGATTCAGGAGGTGATTGCAGGCGGGCCCTTGGACAGGGCTGATTCAAAGATTCGCGCCGGCCAGACGATTACAGCCATTGATGGCAATGCGATTACCGCTGATGTGGACTGGGCAAAATTCCTGAACAGAAAAAAAGGTTTGAATGTCTTGCTTACTTTGCGAGACGCATCAGGAAAAACTTTTGATGAAGTGGTTCAGCCAATTTCTTCAGGTGAAGAAAATGCATTGCTCTACAAACGCTGGACAAAGAAGATGGAGGACATGGTGAATAAACTCAGCGGGGGAAAAGTAGGTTATGTACACGTACAGGCCATGAACGATGCAAGTTACCGCAATGTATATGATGCCGTATTGGGGAAGAACAAAAACAAAGAAGCCCTGATTGTGGATACAAGATTTAACGGAGGCGGATGGTTGCATGAAGATCTGAGCACATTCCTTTCAGGAAAGCTGTGGGCAAAATTTGTACCCTATGGAGTGCAGCCCATCGGTGGAGGTGAACCTGCCAACAAATGGGACAAACCGAGTTGTGTTTTGATGAATGAAGCCAACTACAGTGATGCCCATGTTTTCCCCTATGCTTACCGGGCCAAAGGATTAGGAAAACTGATTGGAATGCCGGTGCAGGGCACAGGAACAGCCGTTTGGTGGGAAACTCAGATTGACCCTACCATGGTATTTGGAATTCCCATGATCGCCATGGTAACCACCAAAGAAAACCGCACTCTGGAAGGCATGCAACTTGAACCCGACATCAAAGTGCCGGATGAATACAACAAAATTCTTGAGGGTGAAGATCAGCAAATCGAAGCTGCCGTAAAAGAGATGTTGAAAGAAGCAGGAAAATAATTTCTGAAATTAAAAATAAATGCCGCATCCCAAACAGGTGCGGCATTTTTATTATAAAAAAATCCGGATTTTCTATTTCAAAACCCCGAGTTCCTTTCCGATTTTTGTAAATGCAGCTATGGCCCTGTCGAGATGTTCTTTTGAATGAGCAGCGCTCACCTGAACACGAATTCGTGCCTGGCCCTTTGCCACAACAGGATAAAAGAAACCTATCACATAAATCCCTTCATCCAGCAAACGGGCAGCAAATTTTTGTGACAACACGGCATCGTTTAACATGATCGGAACAATCGGATGGTCACCGGGTTTGATATCAAATCCGGCTGCTGTCATCTTCTCTCTGAAATATTTTGTATTGTCTTCCAGTTTATCACGCAATTCTGTTGTCTTGCTCAGCATGTCAAACACAGCGATGGATGCGCCCACAATACTTGGAGCCAGTGTGTTGCTGAACAGATAGGGCCGGCTGCGTTGCCTGAGCATATCGATGATTTCCTGTTTGCCTGAAACAAAACCACCGCTTGCTCCTCCGAGCGCCTTGCCGAGAGTACCGGTAATAATATCAATCTTTCCCAAAACATTTCTGTATTCGGGGGTTCCGCGCCCGGTTTTGCCAATGATTCCCATCGAGTGGCATTCATCTGTCATCACGGCGGCATCGTATTTTTCTGCCAGTTCTACAATTTTATCAAGCCTGGCAATGGTGCCATCCATGCTGAATGAACCATCTGTTACAACCAGCCTGGTCCTTGCTCCCTTGGCTTCTTTCAGTTTCGCTTCCAAATCATTCATATCGTCGTGAGCATAGCGATAGCGCTGTGCTTTACAAAGCCGGACTCCATCAATGATGCTGGCATGATTCAGAGAATCGGAAATGATGGCATCATTTTCATTGAGCAGGGGTTCAAAAACACCTCCGTTGGCATCAAAACAAGCGGCATATAAAATAGAATCATCTGTCTTGAGAAATGCCGCAATTTTCTTTTCAAGTTCTCTGTGAATATCCTGTGTACCACAAATAAACCGCACACTGCTCAGTCCGAAACCCCTTGTGTCAATCGTCTTCTTGGCGGCATCAATAACCGCAGGATCTGATGACAATCCCAAATAGTTGTTGGAACAAAAATTCAACACTTTTTTACCACCTACTTCTATTTCGGCTCCCTGTTCGCTGGTAATGATTCTTTCATTTTTGAATAAGCCGGAAGCCTCAATTTCTCTGAGTTCGTCTCCCAGTCTTTTTGCAATTGTACTGTTCATGATGACTGCTGTTTATTTTTGCAAACCTACTAAGAAAGGTAAAACCAGTATCGATAAGGAAATTTTGAACGGATTGTAACTTTTAGGAAATGGCTGCGTTTTACCTCAAAATCGGATTTAGGGGAATTATCTTGCCGGCGATTATATGACAGAAAAAGATTATAATGATTGTGTTACAAACTATGCAGACAATGTATATCGGTTTGTGTTGAAAAATATCCGGCAGGAAGAAGATGCAAAGGACATTATTCAAAGTGCATTTGAAAAGTTGTGGGTGAACAGGAAAAAAGTGGAAAATGAAAAAAGCAAATCGTATCTCTTCACCGTGGCCTACCATCAGATGATTGACCACATCCGGCGGAACAGCAGGACAACTTTGAAAGAAGATCTCAGTGATACACCGGTTTTTACCTCACATTCACAACCCGATGTAAAAAAAATATTGAATGAAGCGCTTTACAAATTAAATGAAACACAGCGAAGCCTTGTATTATTGAAAGATTATGAAGGATACAATTATGAAGAAATAGCACAAATCACTTCGCTGAACCTGAGCCAGGTAAAAGTTTACCTGCACAGGGCACGGATACAGTTGAAAAACTATCTGGTTAAACCTGAAAACATTATCTGACGATGAATATCAATATTGAAAATTATGAAGAATATTTTCTGTTGTATGCAGATAATGAACTGACTCCCGGGCAGAAAAAAATTGTGGACATGTTTGTCAAATCCAATCCGCAATTAAAGCAGGAATTTAACGGCATCCTGGCCACAGTCCAGACACCTGCTGCCATTGAATTCTCATACAAATCTTCCCTGCTCAAAAATGACAAAGACGCTTTTATTGATTTATCAAACTATGAATCTCGTTTTATAGAATATCACGACGGAGAACTGGGCAATATTCAAAAATTGTTTGTTGAAGATTTTATTTCTGAACATAAAGAATTAAAAAAGGCTTTTGAACAGATTGGGCTTTGTAAAACAGAACCCGATTTATCAGTTCATTTCACGGATAAAGAAAGTTTGTATCACAAACCGGCGGGAGTTGTGTCATCATTTTTCTTTAGAACGGCTGTTGCTGCCGCTATTCTTGGATTTCTGGTTTGGGCTGGATACAAAACAATTTACCATTCACAATCCGAAGTTCAAACTCAATTGGCCACTGCACAAACCCGGGAAGAACCCGGCCAGCCGGAAACCCACACAATTCCTCCTGTAAAACAGCAGAAGTCTGATCTCAAAAATAACCACAGGGAACAGGAAGTATCAACTACCAACGAAAAGGTTAGTTATCCACGAACAAATCATTCAAAAACGAAAATCAGAGAGAATAATTATATCAACAAAGTTGATGTAACGCAAAAAGAATTGAAAGCTGTATCTGCAATTACCGATGCCGCTCCCCTTCAGGAAATAGCTCACAATCTTCCCGGAATTGCAGGGCATATCGAAACAAAACAAAATCTCAATCTTCATCCAATATCCACCCGGGAAATTTCTTCTCCTTCCTCTTCTGAAAAAAACCTGGCCGCCTCATCCGGCAAAAGTGAAACAAAATACCTGGTTATTCCCGGCGATGAGGCAAACAGCAATTATGTATTGACAGACATTCCTGCCGAAAAAATCAGACAATCCAAATTCGGCGTATTTATAAAAAAAGTAAAAAGAACCATTGACCGTACCAATCCGATTAACCGGTTGCTCAACGGAGACGATGATTAATACAACAAACAAATGAAAATGAAAACGACATTAGCCTTTGTATTCCTGCTTTTCAGCAGCACACTATTTGCCCAGAAAGATTCTATCCGTGTCAACCAAAGCAACGATACCATAAAGATCGGAGGGATCATCATTCTCAAAAAAGGAGCTCCCAACGAAAAAAGACGTGTAACCGTAACCGTTGGAAGGGACCGCAAACCGCGTACTTCCAACATTGTTACCAGTACTTTCTTTTTTGATTTGGGGTTTTCGAACTGGACCGACAAAACCAATTATGCATCAGCTACAGCGGGCAATGATCTGGTAAACAGGCCGGGGGCATCCGCCATAGGTGAAAAAGATTTCAGCCTTCGCACGGGCAAATCTGTCAACTTCAATCTCTGGCTGGTAGGTCAAAGAGTCAACCTGATCAAACATTATGTCAACCTCAAATATGCATTCGGGTTGGAGTTGAACAACTATCGTTTCAAAAGCAATGTCAGTTTTAAAGAAGGCGGATTCAATCCTTACAATTCTGCAGTGGACATCCCGCACGCTTTTGCCTTTACGGATTCCATTCAGTTTTCCAAAAACAAACTTGCGGCAGACTATTTTACGATCCCTGTTATGCTGAATTTCAGAACCAATCCGACCTACAACAACAGAGGACTCAACATCAGTGCGGGAATCAGCATGGGATACCTCTACAGCAGCCGTAACAAACAAGTGAGCAGCGAGCGGGGAAAATTAAAAAACCGCGGGGACTATGATTTGAGAAAATGGAAATTTGCCTACGTGGGTGAGTTGGGATTTGGATTCATCAACCTCTATGGTTCATATAGTCCCAAATCCATCTTTAAAAACGATTTGAATTTTCAGCCCTACAACATCGGTCTGAGGTTTAGCAGTTGGTAATGGAGAAATGGTTTTCAATTTGAACAGACGAATGGCACTTCACTTTCCCCGCAATGTCTTCCGCCCTGGCGGTGTCGTTGCGTTTATTGACTCCCGGAATAAATAAATGAAAATGCCATATTCGTGCATTCTTGGCCAAATTCTTTCCATCTTGCATTTATCCTTTCTTATGCTTTACCCTCAATAACTCTTTTCCTGATAATTTTATCCTTTCAATCGTTTATTCCTTCTGCTTTGAGAAAAGGGCCACGAATTCACGAATGGCATTTCACTTTCCCTGCAATGTCTCCCGCTCTGGCGGTCGCGTTGCGTCCATTTGCTTCCAAAGAAACATTCAACAATCTCTTTTCTTTACCTTCGGTTGTTTTTTAAATATGCAGATTCCGGAAAACAAAAAAATATATTTCTTAAGCGACTTTCATCTCGGAGCGCCCGATTATGCAAGGAGCCTGGTGCGTGAAAAAAAGATCGTCTCCTTTCTCGATGAAATCAAACAGGATGCCGCTGTTATTTTCATTTTGGGAGATTTATTTGATTTCTGGTTTGAATACAAAAAAGTGGTCCCAAAAGGATTTACAAGAATTCTCGGCAAGCTCGCCGAACTTTCCGACAGCGGAATTACGCTTTATTTTTTCACAGGTAATCACGACATGTGGATGAGCGGGTATTTTGAAAAGGAATTGGGCATCCGGGTATTTGAGGAACCGCAGGAATTTGAATTTAACGGTTTGAAATTCTTAATTGGCCACGGCGATGGTTTAGGCCCCGGCGATCACAGGTATAAATTTCTAAAAAAAGTATTCCGGAATAAAATCGCGAGAACCCTCTTCGGCGCCATGCATCCATCGTGGGGAATCGGGCTGGCCAATTATTTCAGCCGCAAAAGCAGGGCCGCTACCGGCTCAGCAGATCAGCGCTTTTTGGGTGAGGACAAAGAATGGCTGATTGTTTATTGCAGGGATGTTTTGAAAAAGAAGCATTATGATTATTTCCTTTTCGGACACCGCCATCTGCCCCTGGAAATTTCTCTTAACGGCGAAAGTACTTACATCAATACCGGCGACTGGATTAAATATGACAGCTATGCTTGTTTTGACGGAAAAAAAGTATCATTGTTGTATTATAAAAAATGAAACTTATCAGAAATATTCTGCTCCTGTCCGCAATATTTGCCTGCGGCGAGGTATTTGCGCAAACTGACTCTGCCTATCAACCGGTGAGTGAGATCCCTTATCCTGTCTCCTGTTTCTTAGTGAACCCCACCGGTGAACTTTACATCATTACCCCCGGAAATCAATTAAAAAAGTATGGCCCTTCCGGTGATTCAATCGGTGTGTTCAACAATGTCAAAAACTATGGGCAGCTCAGTTATCTCGCAGGTCAAAACCCCTGGAAAACCCTTTTATTTTACGAAGGATTTCAGACCATTGTCATGCTTGACAATTACCTGAGCGTTACCGGAACTATCCAACTCGCGAATCAGAATATTTTTAAAGTGAGAGCCATCACGAGTTCGTACGACAATCACATCTGGGTGTTTGATGAAGGGGATTTCAAAATCAAAAAGATTGATGACAACGGAAATCTTTTGTCAGCTTCAGTCGATTTACGGCAGGTTATGGACGACATTCCCCATCCCGAAAAAATTATCGATAATGACGGGTTGCTCTACCTCTATGATCCCGACAGGGGGATTTTTGTTTTTGATTATTACGGTTCTTTTAAAATCCGTTTGCCTTTCCTGCATTGGAAAAATCTTTTCATTGTGGACAAAACCATTTACGGATTTGACGATACCAAAATGTACGCTTACAAATCTCCACAGCCGTTACCGGCAGAAACCATTTTGCCCTCATCTTTTCAGAACGCAACGCAGATAGGCTTTTCAGGGCAAAAGATTTATGTACTGAAAAACGGAACATTAAAGGTTTATCACCAGCCGTAAACTACAGAATTAGGGTAAACCACGGGAGATCATTATTCGGATATAGGTGACCATGCCATCTGAATATGAGACTTTTCTTTCCGCCGAAAAGTCGTCTGAATTAACCAGGTTATGCCAGGCCCCAAAGCAGGGGTCAGTATCCGCCGGAACGTCGCTTCGATTGCCTCGATTACAAAAGAGATCACCGTTTTTCTGCTCCCGTAATGGGGGGTCAGTATGAACCAGAATATCCAACTTAACAGGCGACCTGGATGTATCTCCGTTTACGGGGCACGAGGTGCAAACCTACATTGCCTTTATTTCGGAAACCGGCAAAAACAATTCCAACAGCCTCTACACAGGTAGCCACCTGGTAAGCTGAGCCTAAAAAAGTTCACGGACGTCCGACACCAGCCGGTGCAAGGCTGCCCTCTGCAGAGGGCAGCCTTTTTTTGAGGTAAACTTAGTGTTTGATGAATGACTATTTCAAATATAGTAAGAGTGAAGGTGATATTTCACAAACGCCGATTCATAAGCCAATACCCATCCGGTTATTTACCCCTCTCAATCTGCTACACAGTTCCCTGGGCAATCATGGCATCGGCCACTTTTACAAACCCGGCGATATTGGCCCCTTTCTGATAATTGATATAACCGTTTTCTTCGGTTCCATATTTTACGCAGGCCTGGTGGATATTCTGCATAATTGATTTCAGTTTGAGATTCACCTTCTCTTTTGTCCAGGAATATCTCATCGAATTTTGTGACATTTCCAAACCGCTCACTGCCACACCGCCCGCATTGGCTGCTTTCCCGGGAGCATAAAGCAATCCCCGTTCCTGAAATACTTCCACGGCTTCCGGAGTTGACGGCATATTGGCGCCTTCTGCCACAAGCATACATCCATTGTTCACAAGATTATAGGCATCTTCAACCGCAATTTCATTTTGAGTGGCACAGGGCAAAGCAATGTCACAGGGAATTCCCCAGGGTTTTTCTTTCGGGAAATACTCGCACCCGAATTGCTTTGCATATTCCTTTATTCTTCCTCTCCTTACATTTTTCAACTCAAAAACATAGTTGAGCTTTCGTGAATCAATTCCGGCAGGGTCGTAAATAAATCCGTCCGAATCTGAAAGCGTAAGCACCGTAGCTCCTGATTCAATACATTTTTCTACTGCATACTGGGCTACATTGCCTGATCCGGAAATGGTAACTGCCTTGCCTTTCAAAACATCCTTGTGGACTGTCAACATTTCATCAACAAAATAAACCAGTCCGTACCCTGTGGCCTCCGGCCTGATCAGGCTGCCGCCAAATTCATATCCCTTCCCCGTCAATACACCGGTAAATTCATTTTTGATTCTTTTATATTGTCCAAACAAATAACCGATTTCTCTGCCGCCTACTCCGATGTCACCTGCCGGTACATCTGTGTTTGGCCCGATGTATTTGCACAATTCAGTCATAAAGCTCTGGCAAAAACGCATTACTTCCCTGTCGCTTTTTCCTTTGGGGTCAAAATCACTTCCGCCTTTGGCGCCACCCATGGGAAGTGTTGTCAGGCTGTTTTTCAGGACCTGTTCAAAAGCGAGAAATTTCAAAATGCTCAGGTTCACCGAAGGATGGAAACGAAGGCCTCCTTTAAAAGGCCCTATGGCGCTGTTCATCTGAACGCGGTATCCGCGGTTAATTTCAAGTTCACCCAAATCGTTCAACCACGGTACACGAAAAATAATCACTCTTTCAGGTTCGGTCATACATTCCAGCACTTTGTGTTTTTTATAGAGAGGATTTTTTTCAATGAAAGGAATCAGGGATTCGGAAACTTCAAGAACGGCCTGTAAAAACTCAGGTTCATTGGCGTGCCTGCGCGAAATGCAGTCCACAAAGTCATTGACCATTACACTCATTAATAACTAATTGTTTGATGATTGGATAATTATTTACGGGTGTAAAATTAAGGGACAAGAGAGTCCGGATTAGATAATGTCTATAAATTTTCAATTTCGTTATAATAAAGACAATAGTTATCATATATAATAGATATTATTTAATGAATTGTGTTTTGTAATACAAATTATTTAAACAGATTTTTGGTCAGAAGAAAATGTTTCCGGCGAACGCCAAAAGAAAAATGAAAGCCCCGGATACACAAATGAACCCAAATTTTGCAGTTAACCGCAACCCATACCGTTTCCGAAGTTGGCTTAGGGGC
>ERZ778021.3416-NODE-3416-length-11504-cov-7.804088_pt1 | contig 11504 bp, 10 predicted proteins | sample MGYA00375751_ERZ778021 | MGnify/ENA primary metagenome ERZ778021 (study PRJEB29350, sample SAMN05389814) | bioreactor metagenome | isolation source: Thiocyanate stock bioreactor | place: South Africa: University of Cape Town | collected 2013-08-29 ... | reverse complement strand
CTTCTTCATCATGTTCACCATCGGCATCACCAAGGGCCGCTGGAACACGCTGCTGGCCGCGCTGCAGCAGTTCAAGGACGACTACGAGAAGAACCAGCCGATGTGGCGCATCCTTCCCGAGTTCTGCCAGCAGCACAAGCGCTACGAGCGCATGGGCCTGCGCGACCTGTGCCAGCACGTGCACCAGCTCTACGCGAAGTACGACATCGCGCGCCTGACGACCGAGATGTACCTCTCGGACCTCACGCCCGCGATGAAGCCCAGCGACGCCTACGCCCACATCGCCCAGCGCAAGACCGAGCGCGTGGAGATCGACGCGCTGGAAGGCCGCATCACCACCAGCCTGATCACGCCGTACCCGCCGGGCATTCCGCTGCTGATTCCGGGCGAGGTGTTCAACAAGAAGATCGTGGACTACCTGAAGTTCGCGCGCGAGTTCGCCAAGCTGTGCCCCGGCTTCGAGACCGACATCCACGGCCTGGTGGAGATCGAGGACGACGAAGGCAACGTGCGCTACTACGCCGACTGCGTGGCCGAGCCGGGCCACTCCGCCAAGGCCGGCAAGGCTGCCAAGGCCACCAAGGGGCGGCTGGTGCAGGTCGGGGACGACGGGCCGTTTGGCCGCACCCTTTGATGCTCATCTATTGAGAGCTGCCAGCGCTTGATGGACGGGCGCTGGAGGCCGATTTGGCTTCAAATCCTGGCGCAGGCGGCGCATCCGCACGCACGCGCCAGAAGCGCGCGAAGCGCGGCAGGCCGCTGGCGTGGGTGCCGTTGTAGCGGTAGGTCACCACGCTGCCGATGGGCGGCGGCGTGCGGCGCAGCGCATCGGGCAGGCCGCTGCCCAGGCGAAAGCGCTGGCCGCCGGGCATCTGCACCAGCAGCGCGCCGGTCTGGCCGGCGTACTTGCCCCGGCCCGAAAGGTGGCCCACGACCCGGGCCTCCGCGTCCTCGAAGGACTTGAGCTTGAGCAGGTCATCGCTGCGCCCGCCCCGGTAGGGCGCGTCGTCCCGGCGCAGCATCAGCCCTTCGGCGCCGGCCTTCTCGTGCGTGCGCAGCTGCTGCATCAGCACGCCATGGCTGGCCACGCGCCACTGTGGCACGGCCTGCACCCAGGGCCGGTCCAGCGCGGCGACGGTCTGCCGCAGATGCGGCAGGCGTTCGCCGAAGCCGCCCGGCTGGCCGGGCAGGTCAAACACCATGTAGCGCAGCGCGCGCCACGGTGCGTCCTGCGGCGCGGCCTGGGCCACGGCGGCCTGGACCTGCTCGAACCGTCCGCGCCCGGCCCAGAGTTCACCGTCCATCGGCACGCTGGGCCAGCCGGCGGTGAACCATGCCGGCGCGCGGATCGGCAGGCCCTGGCGCGAGAGCAGCTCATGGCCCGTCCAGAGCGCGCGCACGCCGTCGTACTTTTCGCTGACCCAGTAGGCGGTCACGTCGATGCCGGGCCGGTAGACCTGCGCCAACGTCGGCGCGGGTGCCGCGGCACCGCTCCCGGCGTGCCAGCAGGCTATCAAGAACCATAGCACCCAACGCAGGGTGGGCGGGCGTTTGCGGCCGAGAATAGGCATGAATGGCATGTGGACTCCCTGGGCTGCACGGATGTGGTGCATGACCTATGTCATTTCTTGCGCTGAGCAAAGCAGTAGGGATCATGCGGATTCGTAAAATAGCGTGACACAACCCTTACTTCAAGGAGAGCCGATGTTTCCCGAATACCGCGACCTGATCACCAAGCTCAAGGGCAATGACGCCCATTTCACGCGCTTGTTCGACAAGCACAACGAGATGGACCAGCAGATCAAGAACATGGAGTCCCGCATCGTCCAGGCGACGGCGCTGGAGATTGAAACGCTGAAGAAGGAAAAGCTCCATCTCAAGGACCAGCTCTACGCCCACCTGCGGCAGGCGGAAGCCGCGCAAGCCTGAACCGGCTTGGGCAGAAAGCAAACCGGGAGCCTCCCGGTTTTTTTGCGTCCGCTGAATGCAAAAAAGCCCCGTGCGCCATGCCTGGCGACGGGGCTTTTTGCCGGGGGGGCGGTTTTACACCTGGTCCGCGCTCAGGCCGGCGGTCTGGCTGAAGCCGCCGTCCACGTAGGTGATCTCGGCCGTCACGCCGCTGGCCAGGTCCGACAGCAGGAAGGCGGCCACGTTGCCCACGTCCTCGATGGTCACGTTGCGGCGCAGCGGCGCGGCGTCGGCCACGCGGCCCAGCAGCTTGCCGAAGTCCTTGATGCCGCTGGCGGCCAGCGTCTTGATCGGGCCGGCGCAAATGCCGTTGACGCGGATCGCGCGCCCATCCGGCGTGCGGCCCATGGCTTCCGCCAGATAGCGCACGCTGGCTTCCAGGCTGGCCTTGGCCAGGCCCATGGTGTTGTAGTTGGGGATGGAGCGCAGCGCGCCCAGGTAGCTCAGCGTGAGCAGCGACGACTTGTCGTTCAGGTACGGCAGGGCGGCCTTGGCCATGGCCGGGAAGCTGTAGGCGCTGATGTCGTGCGCCACGCGGAAGCCCTCGCGGGAGAGGCCTTCGAGGAAGTTGCCCGCGATGGCCTCGCGCGGCGCGAAGCCGATGCTGTGCACGAAGCCGTCGAAGGTGCCCCAGGCCGCGCCCAGGCCCTTGAACATGGCCTCGATCTGCGCGTCATCGGCCACGTCGCAGTCGAAAACCAGCCTGGAATCGAATTCGGCGGCGAATTCGGTGATGCGGTCCTTGAAGCGCTCGCCCACGTAGCTGAAAGCCAGTTCGGCACCCTGCTGGTGGCAGGCCCTGGCGATGCCGTAGGCGATGGAACGGTTGGACAGCACGCCCGTGATGAGCAGCTTCTTGCCGGCGAGGAAACCCATTGTTTTTCTCCTGAACGCTGTGCGCTGGTGACTAAGGGGACACGCGCCGCGCGCAATGCCCCGCCAGCTGGCGCCGGAGCCCGCGCAGGGCGGTGGAAAAAGGTGCCCGATGATAGTCGAAGCAGGGGGCGCAGCTCAGGCCGCCAGCATGCCCCGTGCTTCGATGAAGCGCACCACCTCGTCGAGTCCGCTGAGGGTCTTCAGGTTGGTCATGACCCAGGGGCGGCGCTGCGCGTCGGGGCGCATGCGCGCGGTGTCGGCCTTCATCACCTCCAGGTCGGCGCCCACGTGGGGCGCGAGGTCGGTCTTGTTGATGACGAACAGGTCGCTCTTGGTGATGCCGGGGCCGCCCTTGCGCGGGATCTTCTCGCCGGCGGCCACGTCGATCACGTAGATGGTGAGGTCGCTCAGCTCGGGGCTGAAGGTGGCGGCTAGGTTGTCGCCGCCCGACTCGATGAACACCACGTCGGCGTCGGGGAACTGGGCCAGCATGCGGTCGATGGCTTCGAGGTTGATCGAGGCGTCCTCGCGGATCGCCGTGTGCGGGCAGCCCCCCGTTTCCACGCCCAGGATGCGCTCGGCGGGCAGCGCGCCGCTGATGGTGAGCAGGCGCTGGTCTTCCTTGGTGTAGATGTCGTTGGTGATGGCGATGAGGTCGTAGTCGTCGCGCATGGCCTTGCAGAGCATCTCCAGCAGCGTGGTCTTGCCCGAGCCGACGGGGCCGCCGATGCCCACGCGCAGCGGGGGCAGGGGCTTGGTGCGGTTCGGGATGTGGTGCAGGGTGTTGGTGGTCGTCATGATCGGAAAAGGCGTGAGTACTGGGTTTCGTGCCGGGCCGAGAGGATGGCCAGCATGGGGGAGAAGGCTTGGCGCTCGCCGTCCGCCAGTTGGACGGCGTGGTCGGCTGCTGCCGGGATGGCCTGGGCCAGCCGGGCCAGGATGCGCTGGCCCGCGCTCTGGCCGAGCTGCATGGACTTGAGCGCGGCCTGCACCATGTTCTCGGCCCAGCCGAAGGCGTAGGCCAGCAGCACGTCGCGCGCCGGAGCCTTGGTGGTTGCGGCGGCCAGGGCAAAGGCCACGGGGTAGGTGGGCGGCAGGGCGGCCAGGAATTGCACGGCGTGCAGGCGCTCTTCATCGCCCTGGTGCTGGTTGCGCAGCCAGTCGGCGAGGGACCGGCCCATTTGCTCGGCCTGTAAGCGCAGCTCGCTGGTCTCGCGGGTGTGCAGCACCCAGTCGTTCAATGCGCGGGCGCGTTCATGGTCATCGCTGCGCCATGCGTGCAGCGCCTGGGCCACCACGGCCATGTCGCCGCGGGCCTGGGCGATGTGCAACTGGTCCAGCAGCCAGTCGGCCACGGCGGCTTCGGTGTCGATGCCCGCGTATTCGATGGCGGACTCCAGCCCTTCGGAATACGAGAAACCGCCCACGGGCAGCGCGGGCGAGGCCAGCCAGATGAGCTGCAACAGGCTCGCGGCGGGCAGGGGGCCGTCAGTGGGCGTGGTGGTGGCCGTGGTGGTCATGGTCGTGCCCGTGGCCATGGTGGTGCCCTGCCGCGTAGGCGCCGCCCTCGGGCTCGAAGGGCAGGTTCTGCGCCGTCACGGTGAGGTGCATGGCGCGCAGCATGCCGGCCAGCACGTGGTCGGGCTCGATCTTGAGGTGGTCCGGCTGCAGCTCGATGGGCACGTGGCGGTTGCCCAGGTGGTAGGCGGCGCGCGTCAGGTCGAAAGGCGTGCCGTGGGCGGTGCAGTGCGTGATGCGCAGGACGGGCTGCGGCGCCGCGATCACGCGCACCAGCGAGCCGTCCTCGGCCACCAGCACGTCGCCACCCCGCACGGCCGTGCCGCGCGGCAGGAACACGCCGATCTGGCGGCCCTGCGAGTCGGTGGCGTCGAAGCGGCTCTTCTGGCGGATGTCCCAGTCGAGCTCGATGGTGGCTGCGCGCTTGAGCAGCACGGGCGCAAGGCCCCGGCCCTGGGGCATGAGTTTGTTGGCGGTGCGCATGGGGCGGGCCTTGGTCAAAACAGGAAGTAGCGCTGCGCCATCGGCAGCACGGTCGCGGGCTCGCAGGTGATCAATTGCCCGTCGGCGCGCACGGTGTAGGTCTGCGCGTCGATCTCCATGCGCGGCGTATAGCCGTTGTGCACCATGTCGCGCTTGCGTACGCCGCGCACGTTGCGCACGGCGCAGAGCTGCTTGGCGAGGCCGAAGCGCTCGCCAATGCCCGCATTCAGCCCCGCCTGCGAGACGAAGGTGAGCGAGGTCTTGGCGATGGCCCCGCCGAACGCGCCGAACATGGGCCGGTAGTGAACGGGCTGCGGCGTGGGGATGGACGCATTGGGGTCGCCCATGGCCGCCAGGGCGATGAAGCCGCCTTTGAGCACCAGCGCGGGCTTGATGCCGAAGAAGGCGGGCTTCCAGATGACGAGGTCGGCCCACTTGCCCACTTCCACCGAGCCGACTTCGTGGCTGATGCCGTGGGCGATGGCGGGGTTGATGGTGTATTTGGCGACGTAGCGCTTGATGCGTGTGTTGTCGTTGCGCACGCTGTCTCCTTGCAGGCTGCCGCGCTGCGCCTTCATCTTGTGCGCGGTCTGCCAGGTGCGCAGGATGACTTCGCCGACGCGGCCCATGGCCTGGCTGTCGCTGCTCATCATGCTGATCGCGCCCAGGTCGTGCAGGATGTCTTCGGCGGCGATGGTTTCCTTGCGGATGCGGCTTTCGGCGAAGGCGAGGTCTTCGGCGATGGCGGCGTCCAGGTGGTGGCAGACCATGAGCATGTCCACATGCTCGTCCAGCGTGTTGCGCGTGTAGGGCATGGTGGGGTTGGTGGAGCTGGGCAAAAAGTTTTCCTCGCCCACCACGCGCAATATGTCCGGCGCGTGGCCGCCCCCCGCGCCCTCGGTGTGGAAGGCGCAGATGCCGCGCCCGCCAACTGCGGCGATGGTGTTCTCGACAAAGCCGCTTTCGTTCAGCGTGTCGCTGTGGATGGCCACCTGCGTGTCGGTTTCCTCGGCCACGTCGAGGCAGTTGCTGATGGCGCTGGGCGTGGTGCCCCAGTCTTCGTGCAGCTTGAGGCCGATGGCTCCGGCGTCGATCTGCTCGCGCAGCGCGCCGGGCAGGCTGGCGTTGCCCTTGCCGAGAAAGCCCAGGTTCATGGGGAAGGCGTCCGCCGCTTGCAGCATGCGTTCCATGTTCCAGGGGCCGGACGTGCAGGTGGTGGCCAGCGTGCCCGTGGCCGGGCCCGTGCCGCCGCCGAGCATGGTGGTGATGCCGCTGGCGAGCGCTTCCTCGATCTGCTGCGGGCAGATGAAGTGGATGTGGCTGTCGATGCCGCCTGCGGTGACGATGCTGCCCTCGCAACTGATGACCTCGGTGCCGGGGCCGATGACGATGTCCACGCCGGGCTGCACGTCGGGGTTGCCTGCCTTGCCTATCGCTGTGATGCGGCCATCGCGCAGGCCGATGTCGGCCTTGACGATGCCGGTGTGGTCAATGATGAGGGCGTTGGTCAGCACCGTGTCCACCGCGCCTTCCGCGCGCGTGCGCTGGCTTTGCGCCATGCCGTCGCGGATGGTCTTGCCGCCGCCGAATTTCACCTCTTCGCCATAGCTGCCTGCGCGCAATGTGTGGTCGGCTTCGACTTCCAGCACGAGGTTGGTGTCCGCCAGCCGCAGGCGGTCGCCCACGGTGGGGCCGAACATCTCGGCGTAGGCGCGTCGGGCGATGGTGGCCATGGTGATTCCTATGGTTTTGATAGCTGCCAGCGCTTGCTACATAAGCGCTGGAGGCTGATTTGACTCATATTCCTAGAGTGGGCCTTGCGTCAGGCCGCGAAAGCCGTGGACGACGCGCTCGCCTGCAAAGTCCACCAGTTCCACCGTGCGCTCCTGGCCGGGCTCGAAGCGCACGGCCGTGCCGCTGGCGATGTTCAGCCGCATGCCGCGTGCGGCGTCGCGGTCGAAGCCTAAAGCGCCGTTGGTTTCGGCAAAGTGGTAGTGCGAGCCGACTTGGATGGGCCGGTCCGCCGTGTTGCGCACCACCAGCGTGAGCGTGCGGCGGCCGGTGTTCAGGGCGTGGTCGCCCGCGTCGATGAGCAGTTCGCCGGGGGTCATGACATTTGCAGCAGAAGGGCACCGCCAAACACCGCCACGCCCGCGCCCGCGATGCGCGCCAGCCATGCGCCACGGTCGCGCAGCGCCCAGCCTGCGGCAAGGCCCGCGCAGTGCAGCAGCACGGTGGCGAGCAGCATGCCCGCCAGGGTCTTCCACGCATCGCCGTCGCCCGCCAGTTCGTAGCCGTGGGCCACGCCGTGGAAGAGGGCGAATGCGCCCACGCCCAGCGCCGCGACGATGCCGGGGACGCGCAGGCGCGAGACGACCAGCAGGCCGGTGGCGAGCAGGGATGCGGCGATCATCGGCTCCACCGCAGGCACCACCACGCCTTGCAGGCCCAGCACCGCGCCGACGAGCAGCAGCGCGGCAAAGCCCAGCGGCCCCCAGAGCAGGTCAGGCCCGGCGCGGCGGGCGGCCAGGGCGCTCCACAGGCCCACGGCGACCATGGCGGCGAGGTGGTCCATGCCGAACACGGGGTGCAGGAAACCGGCGATAAAGCTGCTGTGGCTGTGCGATTCAACGCCAATATGGGCGCTAGCGCTTATGGATAAAGCGCTGGCAGCTATAAAAACAAGAGCTTTGGAAGGGCGCATGCGAAGGTCTCCAAACAATCTTCAAACAATGGGCTGGTGGACGGTGACCAATTTCGTCCCGTCCGGGAAGGTGGCTTCCACCTGGATGTCCGGGATCATCTCGGCCACGCCGTCCATCACGTCGGCGCGGGTCAGCACGGCGCGGCCCTCGCTCATGAGCTGGGCGACGGTCTTGCCGTCGCGCGCGCCTTCCATCACCGCCGCGCTGATGAGCGCGACGGCCTCGGGGTAGTTGAGCTTCAGGCCCCGGCCCTTGCGGCGCTCGGCCAGCAGGGCGGCGGTGAAGATCAGGAGCTTGTCTTTTTCACGCGGAGTCAGTTCCATTTCGCTTCGCTCAATGTGGGGGCTAGCGCGTGCGGCCTGTCGGCCGAACACGAGGGGTCAGTTCCATGGCCCGCTTTTCTGCAAAAGACATGCCAGGCATGAAAGCTGCACGGCCGGGTGCGTGACCGCCACGCCCACACCCCCTCCCACGCCCCCCGGCCCCGCGCCGGTGCAGCGCATCGTCAAGGTGCGGCGCGACTACAACCGCTGGGTGGCCCGCGAGACGCTGGAGGACTACGCCCTGCGCTACACGCCCGAGCGCTTCCGGCGCTGGTCCGAGTGGCGCGTGGCCAATACGGCGTTCGGTGTCGCCTCGTTCCTGGTGCTGGAGGCCGTGGGGGCCACCCTGCTGGTGCAGTACGGCTTTCTCAACGCGTTCTGGGCCATCGTCGCCACGGGGCTGGTGATCTGCCTGGCCGGGGTGCCCATCAGCGTCTATGCCGCGCGCCATGGCGTGGACATGGACCTGCTCACGCGCGGCGCGGGGTTCGGCTACATCGGCTCCACCGTCACGTCGCTGATCTACGCCTCCTTCACCTTCATCTTCTTCGCGCTCGAAGCCGCCGTGATGGCCTACGCGCTGGAGCTGGCGCTGGGCATCCCGCCGGTCTGGGGCTACGGCCTGTGCGCCCTGGTGGTGCTGCCGCTGGTCACGCACGGCATCTCGGCCATCAGCCGCTTTCAGGTATGGACGCAGCCGGTGTGGCTGCTGATGATGGTGGCGCCCTATGCTGCGGTGCTCTGGTACGAACCTGGTGCATGGCAGGCGTTCATGCACTACGGTGGTGAGGGCGGGCGGGGCGCCGGATTCGACTGGCACCTTTTTGGTGCCGCCATGACCGTGGCGGCCGCGCTCATCACGCAGATGGGCGAGCAGGCCGACTACCTGCGCTTCATGCCCCCGGCCCGGCCGTGGCGCCGTGGGCGCTGGTGGCTGGGCGTGCTGGGCGGCGGCATCGGCTGGGTGCTGCCGGGGGTGCTGAAGATGCTGGGCGGCGCCTTCCTGGCTTGGCTGGCGCTGCAGCACATGGTGCCGGCGCAGCGCGCGGTGGACCCGAACCAGATGTACCTGGCCGCCTACGAATACCTGCTGCCCTACCGCTGGGCGGTGTGGGCCACGGCGGTCTTCGTGGTGGTGTCGCAGCTGAAGATCAACGTCACCAATGCCTACGCGGGCTCCCTGGCGTGGAGCAACTTCTTCTCGCGCCTCACGCACAGCCACCCGGGGCGCGTGGTCTGGGTGGTGTTCAACACCCTGATCGCCTTCCTGCTGATGGAGATGGACCTCTTCCAGGTGCTGGGCGAGGTGCTGGCGCTGTACGCCAACATCGCCATCGCCTGGATCATGACCGTGGTGGCCGACTTGGTGATCAACAAGCCCCTGGGCTGGTCGCCCCGGGGCATCGTGTTCCAGCGCGCCTACCTGTATGACGTGAACCCGGTGGGCCTGGGTGCCATGGGGCTGGCCTCGGTGCTGTCCATCGCCGCGCACCTGGGGGCGATGGGGCCCACGGCCCAGGCGTTCTCGGCCGGCGTGGCCATGGCCACGGCGCTGCTGGCGGCACCGGCCCTGGCCTGGGCCACCCGGGGGCGCTACTACCTGGCGCGGCCCCCCGCGCCGTGCGCGGGCACTGGCGGGGATGCCTGCCAGGGCTGCGGCGCGCAGGTTTCGGGGCCGTGCCAGCCGGTGCTGCGCCAGTGCGTGGTGTGCGGCGGCGCGTTCGAGGCGCCGGACACCGCCGACTGCCCGGCCTACCAGGGCTGCATCTGCTCGCTGTGCTGCACGCTGGACGCGCGCTGCAACGACCTGTGCAAGCCCCACGCGCGCCTGTCCGCGCAGTGGCTGGCGCTGCTGCGGCGGCTGCTGCCCGCGCGCAGCCAGCCCTACCTGGAGGCCGGGCTGGCGCATTTCCTGTGGCTCATGCTCATGCTCGCGCCCGTGCTGGCGGTGGTGCTGGGGCTGCTGTACCGGCAGGAGCTGCAGGGCGTGCTGGCCACCTTCGGCCAGGCGGGCGAAGGGCTGGCCGCGGTGCTGCGCACCGGGTTCGTGCGCGCCTACGTGGCGCTGCTGGCGGTGCTCGCCCTGGTGGCTTGGTGGGTGGCACTGGCGCACAAGAGCCGCGAAGTGGCGCAGGAAGAGTCGAACCGGCAGACCCGGCTGCTGATGCAGGAGATCGCGTCCCACCGCCAGACCGACGAGCAGCTGCAGCGGGCGCGTGCCCTTGCGGACCAGGCCAGCCAGGCCAAGACGCGCTACATCAGCACCATCAGCCACGAGCTGCGCACGCCGCTCAACAGCATCCTGGGCTACGCGCAACTGCTGCAGGAAGACCCGGGCCTGCCGCCCCGGCACGGCCATGCGACCCGCGTCATCCTGCGCGGCGGCGAGCACCTGCTGTCGCTGATCGAGGGCACGCTCGACATTGCGCGCATCGAGTCCGGCAAGCTCACCCTGCAGCCCCAGGTCCTGGATTTGCGCGCGGCGCTGCGCGAAGTGGCGGGGCTGTTCGAGCTGCAGGCCCAGGCCAAGGGCCTGCGCTTCGTGTTCGACGAGCCCGAGTGGTGGCCGCGCGCCGTGCGCGCCGATGAAAAGCGCCTGCGCCAGATCCTCATCAACCTGCTGGGCAACGCCGTGAAGTTCACCGCGCGCGGCGAAGTGCGGCTGCGCGTGCGCTACCGGCGCGAGATGGCGGTGTTCGAGGTCGAGGACACCGGCCCCGGCATCGCCGCGGCCGACCTGGCGCGCGTCTTCGAGCCCTTCGTGCGCAGCAGCGCGCAGCCCGTGGCGGACGCCCCGGGCTCGGGCCTGGGGCTGACCATCGCCAAGATGCTGACCGACCTCATGGGCGGCGAGATGACCGCCCGCAGCGCGCCGGGGCAGGGCACCTGCTTTCGCTGCCGGCTTTTCCTGCCCGAGGTCTATGCCGAGGCCCAGGCGGCGGGCCTGCCGCAGCGCGCCGCGCTGGCCGGGGTGTGCGGGTACGCCGGCGCGCGCCGCACGGTGCTGGTGGTCGATAACGAAGAAGCCGACCGCCAGCTGCTCGTGCGCTGGCTGGAGCCGCTGGGCTTCCGGGTGCACACCGCCATGCACGGGGAGGACGCCGTGGCGCAGCTCGCGCGCGGGCTGCGGCCCGACGTGGTCTTCATGGACCTGGCCATGCCCGGCATCGACGGCTGGGAGACGCTGCACCGCATGCAGCAACTGGCGCTGCAGCCCAGGCCGGTGTGCGCGGTGGTGTCGGCCAACGCCTTCGACAAGGGGCTGGACAACCCCGTGGGGCTGCGGGCCGACGACTTCCTGGTCAAACCCGTGCGCCGGCAGGACCTGCTGCACTGGATGGCCGGGCGCCTGGCGCTGGCCTGGGTGCACGGCGAGGCGCCCGGCCCGAACCCGGATGCCCAGGCCCCGGCGGCGGGCGGCGCGCCGCCGGGGCCGCCACCCGATCTGGACGCCGAAGCCCTGGGCAGCCTGCTGGAGCTGGCGCGCCTGGGCTACTACCGTGGCTTCGTCAAGCGGCTCGAAGCGCTGCAGGCGCTGCACCCCGGCTGGGCGCCGTGGCTGCAGCACCTGCAGGCCGAGGCGCGGGCCTTCCGCTTCGAGGCCCTGACCGAATCCCTGACCGAATCGCTG
>ERZ778021.3415-NODE-3415-length-11505-cov-3.642445_pt1 | contig 11505 bp, 11 predicted proteins | sample MGYA00375751_ERZ778021 | MGnify/ENA primary metagenome ERZ778021 (study PRJEB29350, sample SAMN05389814) | bioreactor metagenome | isolation source: Thiocyanate stock bioreactor | place: South Africa: University of Cape Town | collected 2013-08-29 ... | reverse complement strand
CAGAACTGGAAACCATCACCTTCAACGAACGGAATCTTCCGGTCTATTCCAATGTGACGGCCGAGAATATGCAGAACGGGAATATAAAAGAACTCATCAGCCGCCAGGTAAAAAGCCCGGTGCTTTGGGAAAAGACCATCGGAAATTTAGCACAATCAGGCATAGATACCATCATTGAAATTGGTGTGGGGAAAACCCTGTGCGGACTCATCAGAAAAATCGACAGAACGATCAAAACATATCAGATTGACAGCATCGAAAGCTTATCGGATACCGTCAATTCAATCATCGGAGGGTAAAACAATGTACAAAGATAAAACAGCAGTAATCACGGGCGGCGTAAGCGGGATCGGTAAAGAAATTTCCGTGCAGTTTGCCGCCGCGGGCGCCAATATTGCCATCGTTTCCATCGTCCCTGCACCGGAAGGGCTCATCAGCGAGCTGGAAGGGTACGGCGTGAAAGCCAAGGTTTATCTTGGAGATGTATCATCCTATGACGATACCGCAGCGATCATAAAGGAAATCCAAAAGGATTTCGGAACCATTGATTATCTGATCAACAACGCCGGCATCACAAAAGACGGCCTCATCATGAGAATGAGCGAGGAAAACTTTGACGATGTCATCCATGTGAATCTCAAAGGTACCTTTAATATGACAAAACATATTTCCGCCATCATGCTTCGTCAAAAAAGCGGAAGAATTGTTTCGATTGCCTCTGTGGTGGGCATTTTCGGCAACGCCGGGCAGGCAAATTATGCCGCCTCCAAGGCCGGTATCATCGGGCTGACCAAATCCGTTTCCAAAGAGCTCGGCTCACGGGGCATCACAGTGAATGCAATCGCTCCGGGCTTCATTGCCACAGCGATGACGGATGTACTGGACGATGCAGTGAAAGAAAAAATGGTGGAAAGACTGTCCATCAAACGGCTTGGTTCACCGGCGGATATTGCCGCAACCGCATTGTTCCTTTGCTCTGATGGGGCGGGGTATATCACAGGTCAGGTCATCGGTGTGGATGGCGGACTAAGCTTATAATAGTAATATGGCGTCGGGAGGATTGAATTATGAAACGAGTAGTAGTAACAGGAATGGGTGCAGTTACCCCTTTGGGTAACAATGTAGATGAATTTTGGGAAAACATCAAAGCCGGCAAAAACGGCATCGGTCCTATCACCCAATTTGACACAGAAGATTTTAAAGTAAAGATTGCGGCAGAGGTTAAGAACCTTGACATGTCACTCTATATGGATAAAAAAGAAGAACGCCGTTCCGATCGGTTTTGTCAGCTTGGTATGGCGGCGGCTATACAGGCTTATGAAGACAGCGGATTGAACGAGGATACCATTGACCCGTATGAGCTTGCGGTTATCGTCGGTTCGGGTATCGGCGGAATGACCACCTTCCAGAACGAGTGTCAAAAGCTCTTTGAAAAGGGTCCCGGCAGAGTTTCGCCCTTTATGGTTCCTATGATTATCGGAAATATTTTAGGTGGCACCATTGCCATCAAATACAACGCAAAGGGTCTTTGCCACTGCATCGTAACCGCCTGTGCAACAGGGACGGACAGCATCGGAGAAGCCATGCGGCTCATTCAAACAGGCGCGGCAACAGCAGCCTTTGCCGGTGCGGCAGAAGCTCCCATCAATAAAATGTCGGTCGCAGGCTTTACCAATATGACCGCTTTGTCCACCAGAAACGAGATTGACGGTACCTCCATTCCCTTTGATAAAAACCGCGACGGTTTCGTGGTGGGAGAAGGCGGCGCCATTCTGATCTTAGAAGAACTGGAACATGCCAAGGCAAGAAATGCGAAGATTTATGCCGAGGTCGTGGGTTACGGTTCCACCTGTGATGCCTATCACATCACCATGCCGGACCCGGATTCCACCGGTGCCGCCAAGGCTATGGAGCTGGCCATCAAGCAAGCCGGCATCGCACCCTCTGAAATTTCTTATATCAATGCGCACGGTACCAGTACGCCTTATAACGATGCCTGTGAAACCAAAGCAATCAAGGCCGTGTTTGGTGAGAACGCCAAACAGGTTCCTATTTCGTCCACAAAGTCGATGACCGGGCACATGTTGGGTGCGGCGGGGGCTGCCGAGTCCATCATCTGTATCAAGGCGCTGCAAGACGGTTTTGTCCCCCCCACCATCAATTACACCACCCCGGATGAAGAGCTTGACCTTGACTATGTTCCCAATGTGGGCAGAGCAAAAGAGCTTACCTATGCGCTGACGAACTCATTGGGCTTCGGCGGTCATAACGGAACCTTGGTGTTTAAAAAATATGCCGAATAGAATATCGGTTGACAGCAGAGAGGAAACAGGCTTATGGATTTTAATATGGTAGAGAAACTGACGAACTTAATCAAAAGCTCCGGTGTGACCGTGATTGAGGTTGAGGAAAACGGAGGGAAAATAAGAGTGGAAAACGGTGCGGTGGTTGTGAACACCCCGGGTGTTTCGGCTCCCGCTGCCTCCGCGGCACAGGCAGCATCCACCAACGACAACAGCGCAACCAGCGGGTATTATTATATTTCGTCCCCCTTGGTGGGTGTTTTTTGCTCCCTTGAAAAAATGGGCAAACCGGTTTTTACAGAAGGTGACGAGGTGGATGTTGACACATTGGTTTGCGGTGTGGAAGCCATGAAGCTGATTTGCGACGTAAAAAGCGACACAAAAGGAACCTTTGTGGAATATATGGTATCCGACGGCGACCAGGTTGAGTTTGGTCAGTCGCTGGTTAAGATCAAATTATAAACCGGGTAAGAAAGGACTGCTATTATGCTGAATAAAGAACAAATCAAAGAAATCATTCCCCACAGAGATCCGTTTTTACTCATTGATGAAATCCTTGAGCTGGAACCCGGCAAACGTGCCGTGGGCAAAAAATATGTAAGTGAAGAGGAATATTATTTCAAAGGGCATTTTCCCGGTCAGCCCGTGATGCCCGGTGTTTTGATTGTGGAATCCCTGGCGCAGGTGGGTGCGGTTTCTGTGCTTTCCCTGTCAGAATTCAAAGGGAAAATAGCCTTTTTCGGCGGCATCAAAAACGCCCGGTTCAGAAAAGTGGTCAGACCCGGAGATGAACTGCGGTTGGAAGTGGAATTGGTTACCCTCCGTTCGAGAATCGGAATCGGCCAGGCGAAGGCTTATCTGGGCGATGATGTAGCCTGTGAATGTGAGATCACCTTTGCGATTGGCAAGGGCGAATAGTGGGATGGGAATGGTAACATGTTTAAGAAGATATTGATAGCAAACCGAGGCGAAATCGCCGTCAGAATCATCAGAGCCTGTCAGGAGATGGGAATCGCCACCGTTGCCGTTGTTTCAGAGGTTGACAGGGACAGTCTGCATGCATATCTGGCGGATGAAGTCGTCTGTATCGGGGGCAATGCCTCCGCAGACAGTTATCTGAATGTACAAAATATCGTCAGTGCCGCTGTGAACAAGGGCGCAGAAGCGATCCATCCCGGGTTTGGTTTCTTGTCGGAAAATGCGGATTTCGCAGAAATCTGCCAACGCTGCGGAATCAAATTCATCGGACCGGACAAGGAAAGTATTATTCTGCTGGGCGATAAGGCCATTGCCAAACAGACCATGATGGACAACAAGGTTCCCACCATACCGGGTACGGACGGTGAGATAACGGATATTGCCGAAGCCAAAGCCATTGCGAAGGAAATCGGTTTTCCGATTTTGTTAAAAGCCTCGGCAGGCGGCGGCGGAAGAGGAATCCGGCTTGTGAACAGCGAGGAAGAGCTGGAAGAGGCCTTCCATGCGGCATCCACGGAAGCGTTGTCTTATTTCGGAAACGGCGGCGTATATATGGAAAAATTCTTAACAGAGACCCGCCATATAGAATTTCAGATTTTAGCAGACGAACACGGCAATGTTGTGCATCTGGGCGAGCGGGACTGCTCCATGCAGCGCCGCAGGCAGAAGATGGTGGAGGAAACCCCCTGTGCGGTTCTCAGCGAAGAACTGAGAACCCAAATGGGTCAGGCGGCGGTCAACGCGGCTAAGGCCGTGGGCTATAAAAACACAGGCACAGTTGAGTTTTTGCTTGACCAGAACAACAATTTTTATTTCATGGAGATGAACACACGAATTCAGGTGGAGCATCCCGTCACCGAAATGGTCACCCGCCTTGATTTAATCAAAAAGCAGATTGAAATAGCGGCCGGAATGCCGCTCGGGCTGACCCAGAAGGATGTGACCTTTGAAGGTCACTCTATTGAATGTCGGATCAATGCAGAATCCGTCAAGAATAACTTTATGCCCACCGGCGGAACCATTGAAGCTCTGCATGTGCCGGGTGGTCTCGGCATCCGGTTTGACAGCCATATGTATCAGGGGTATAAACTGCCCATGTATTATGATTCCATGATTGGCAAGCTGATTGTCTGGGCACCCACGAGAAAAGAAGCAATCATGAGAATGAAACGGGCGCTGGACGAGATTAAAATAGAGGGCTTTGATACCAACATCAGTTTCCAAAGCGATCTCATCGGAAGCGAAGCGTTTGTTACCGGCAACTATAATACCGCTACCATAGAAGGGATGCTGACAAAGTAATGCTGAAAGACATGTTTCAAAACAAGAAAAATGAAAAACCGCCCGTGAAATCTACGGTTGCCAGCCCCTCGGCCAATATCCCGGATAAAATGTGGGTAGCGTGCCCCGGCTGCGGACGGATGATTTATGATAAATTATACACACAGAATTTAAAGGTTTGCCCCATGTGCGGTTATCATATCCCCATGAGCGCAAACGAGAGAATTGATATGGTGTTTGACAAAAATTCCTTTGAGCGGTTTGAATACCAGATTCCCACCTCTGACCCGCTCCAGTTTCCCCAATATAAGGAAAAGCTCCAGAGCTACAAAACAAAATCAAAGTTAGACGACGCTGTGATTTGCGGGGTAGGCAGCATATGCGGCATCAAAACCGCTGTATGTGTGATGGACAATTCCTTTATGATGGCCAGCATGGGTTATATTGTAGGCGAAAGCATCACCAGAACCGTGGAATATGCAACGGAAAATAAGCTGCCTATTATAATTTTTGCCACCTCGGGCGGTGCCAGAATGCAGGAGGGTATTGTGTCGCTCATGCAGATGGCAAAAGTAAGCGGTGCCATCAAAAAGCATTCTGACAAGGGTTTGTTGTATATTACCGTAATCACCCATCCCACCACCGGCGGTGTAACCGCAAGCTTTGCCAGTCTGGGGGATGTCATCATTGCCGAAGCAGGTGCACTGCTCGGTTTTGCCGGTCAGCGTGTCATTGAGCAAACCATCAATCAAAAGCTGCCGAAGAACTTTCAGTCAGCTGAATTTGCCCTACAGCACGGGTTTGTCGATATCATTACCCAACGCAAAAAGCTGAACGACGTGCTTTGGAAAGTGTTATCCATACACTGTTCTTAGCGCAGGGTTGAGAATGCAGAATGAGAGGAGATTTTTATGAGCAATAAAGGTGCATGGGAGCGGGTGCAGATTGCCCGCAAGATGAACCGGCCTACCGCCGCATATTATATTGAAAAGCTGTTTACGAGCTTTTTAGAGCTTCACGGCGACAGAAATTATGCCGATGACAGTGCAATCATCGGTGGAATCGCCATGTTCGAAGGAAAACCGGTAACGGTGATTGCCGAAGAAAAGGGCAAGGATCTCAGTGAGAAGCAAAAACGCAATTTCGGTATGCCCAATCCGGAAGGATACCGTAAAGCTCTCCGGCTCATGAAACAGGCGGAAAAATTCAATCGTCCGATTATTTGTTTCATCGATACCTCCGGCGCTTACTGCGGTGTGGGTGCGGAAGAGCGGGGACAGGGCGAAGCCATTGCCACCAATTTAATGGAGATGATGGCCTTGAAGGTTCCGGTTGTCAGCGTTGTCATCGGCGAAGGCGGAAGCGGCGGCGCACTGGCAATCGGTGTTGCCAACCGTGTTGCAATGCTCGAAAACGCCGTGTATTCAATTTTGTCACCGGAAGGGTTTTCTGCGATTCTGTGGAAAGACTCCACCAAAGCGCCCCAGGCGGCGGGTGTGATGAAAATCACAGCAGAGGAGCTTCTTTCTTTGAACATCATTGAAGCCATCATAGCCGAACCGGAGGAAGGGGCCCATCAGGACCCGAAGATGGTGGCGGAAGGGGTTCGGGAATACCTGAACAAAACCCTTACGGAATTAACAGCCCTTGACGGCGAAACACTCAGTGAGCAAAGATATCAGCGTTTCCGTTCATTATAAGCAATAAAAATGATTGGATTTTTCAATGAAATCAAGTATAATAGCCAAGGTATTGAAAAAGAGCGAATGGTTGTGGTAAAGGAGGAGGAACAGGATGGATGAGAAAAAAGAATATGTCAACAGTCTTATGGTTAAGATTTTCGGCACGATTTTAAAAGCGGAAGAAATCTGGATTGCCGAAAACAGCGGCAAAAAATTGACTGTGGGCGAAATTCATACCCTGGAAGCAATCGGAACCGCCATTGTAAGCTCTATGACATCCATTGCCCAGTCTCTTGCCATTACCGTCGGCACCTTAACCATCACTACCTCCCGGCTTGTACTAAAAGGCTATGTAGAACGCTACAGAAACGAAAACGACCGCCGCAGCGTCTATTTAAGACTGACTGAAGCGGGCGAAAAAATAGTGGAAAGCCACAAAGCGTTCCACGGAAGAATGATGGATCTCGCTTTCCTCGGCTTAAGCGAAAGTGATGCCGGCATCCTTACAAGAATGCTGGAAAATATCAATACCGCTTTCGGCATTGCCTATTTGAACAATCAAAAAATATAATGGAATAACACATATGAGTCGGAGATTTCTCCGGCTTTTTCCGATTTTGACAGTTTGGATTTTAGCTGTCATAATCCTCGATTAAGCTGTATAATTCGTCATCGTTATACACGTTCACACCGGCTGCCAGCTCTTTTTGGTCGAATTCCGGCAACGAGTTTGTATAGACATCCAGCGTTTCTTGTGGTACATTGCTGTTATATTTAAATACTGCAACCTTGCCGAAATAGTCCTTAAGGGTATACTTCGGTGCAGGTTTTTCCGTTTTGATTGCGGTTTCCTTGGCTCCGGCGTTCAGATTGACACCGATAGAAAGTACCAAAGCGATGAGAAACACAGAAACAGTAAAGATGATGCGCTTATACAAAGGCTCGTCCTCCTTGTTTGAATTACCTATAGCATAGCCGATAATGGAATAAATTATACAGACAGACAGGGAAAATCTTTAAATTCTTACGATATTGTAACCTTTGTTTAAAAAATTGTAATATTATTTTCCGAATAAATGTGATATAATCAACACGATTATGTTAATGGTTCATGATTTGATATGCGGCGCTGATACCGTTTTCGGTGAAGCCGGCTTAGTTTTCAGGTGAAGCCGGGCTATCAAAGCCTTCCGCTTTTCAAGAAGGGAATGATCACAAGTGGCATCTCGTAAGAACGACGACAATCTACTGGATAAAGGGCTGGGTCTCATCGGAATCCGGCGACCGAAGCGCGGAAAAAAACCACCGGCTTCGCATACCCGCTCCGAGAGCGCAACCAGCCATGGAGTGACAAGGCGGTCTCCCGTCTCGCCACCAAAACCCATACAGTCCACAGACAGCATTTATGACCAGATATCAGCAAACATAGACAAGCAGGCACACCAGGGGAAACCGGGCGGAAAAGGCAAGAAGAAAAAGAGGAAAACCTCCTCTTATATCGGCAGAACAATATTATCGATTTTCTTAATCGGTGTAATAGCGGTTTGCATTGCCGTCGGTGCCTTTGCGGTATATGTTATGACCATTGACGGAACCGTTGATATGGATCTCAATAACATGAAGCTTGCTTATACCTCCATTGTATATGCCAAGGATGCGAAAAACCCGGATAAATACGTGGAGATTACCCGGCTGCACGGTGACCAGAATAGAATATGGGTTGATTTTGATGAAATTCCGGATAACTTAGCCAATGCTTTTATTGCAATCGAAGACAAGCGCTTTAACTCCCATAAGGGCGTTGACTGGAAAAGAACCTTTTCTGCCTTTGCCAATATGTTTGTCCATATTTATGACACAAAACAGGGCGGCTCCACCATCACCCAACAGCTGGTGAAGAATATCACCGGCGATGACGGAAAAAGAGCGGACAGAAAGATTCGTGAAATTATGCGCGCCAGGTATCTGGAAGGCAAATATCCCAAGGATACGATTCTGGAGTGCTATATGAATACCATCCATCTGGGTCCCGGTGTGGACGGTGTTGAGGTTGCCGCCAATTATTATTTTGATAAGCATGTGGGCGATCTGACCTTAACAGAGATGGCTGCGATCGCCTCTTGTACCAAATCCGAGGTGGAATATAACCCCTATACCAAGCCCGAGAAAAACAAAGAAAGGCGTAATTTTGTTTTATCGGAAATGAAGGATCAGGGTTATATTACCGAAGCGGAATACAATGAAGCGGTGAAGACCGAGCTTGTGCTGAGAGACAAAAGTGCCGGACAAAAAGCCACCCCTGCCACTGTGCCGAAGAAGGTCAATTCTTATTTTGTTGACGCAGTCATTGAGGATGTGGCGGCCGGGCTGATGGCAGAAAAGTCCTATACTTATGATTATGCGATCTCCATGATTTATAAGGGCGGCTTTAATATTTATACCACCCTGGACACCTCTGTTCAGGAAAAAATTGATAAGGAATTTGCTGATAAAAGCAATTTTTTGAAGCTGAACAACAATTCTGTTCAGCCCCAGTCTGCCATTTGTATCATGGACTATGAAGGACATATCGTCGGAATGGTTGGCGGAAGAGGGGAGAAAACGGGGAACCGGACCTTGAACCGTGCCACACAATCCAAACGGCAGCCCGGATCGTCCATCAAGCCTCTGTCTGCCTACGCGCCTGCTCTGGAGTTTAATCTGATTTCCTATGGTTCCAAGGCGGTGGATTCTCCCATGGATACGGTAATCAACGGGAAAAAGACAAAATGGCCGAAAAACTATTATTCTGGATTTGTGGGCACCACCTCAATCAAGGTTGCCATTGAAAAATCCATCAATACCATTCCCGTTAAGCTGATTGACGAAATGACACCCAGAAAATCCTTTGATTTCATGACCCAGCGGTTTGGGTTTACATCTCTTGTGGAATCCCAAAGAGACAGTAAGGGAAAGGTGTTGTCCGATATCAACCTTTCTGCCCTGGGCGTAGGCGGATGCACTTACGGCGTCACCGTCAGAGAAATGACGGCTGCTTATGCGACCTTCGGGAATCTGGGGGTATACTGGAAACCCACCACCTATACCTTAGTAACCGACCAGAGGAACGAGGTTGTATTAAAACAAGAGGAAAAAGGAAAGCGTGCTCTTGGCGAAGATACCGCCAATATCATGAACAAGCTGCTACAGAATGTTGTGTTGAACGGCACCGGAACCAAAGCTGCCTTTGGCGGTTATCCCATCATCGGAAAAACGGGTACGACGACCGATGACAAGGATCGCTGGTTCGTAGGGGCGACTCCCTATTATGTCGCCGCCGTTTGGTATGGATTTGACCAGCCCAAGGATATGAGCGGTTTTGCATCAAACCCTGCTTTGAAGGTATGGAAGGCCTGCATGGAATCCATTCACAAAGGGCTGAAGGTCAAGGACTTCCCCCAAAGTGACGAGGTGGTTTACCGAAGATACTGCACTTCTTCCGGAAAGATTGCCAGAGAGGGCTGCGGCTCCACTGCATACGGCTGGTTCAAAAAGGACGATGCGGTATATTGCAGCATTCACGGCGGTGATCCCATCAAACCCGCAACGAAGCCGGGTGAAGTGAAAACCACCATTAAAAGCGACGGCAAAACGACAGTCGCAGCCACAACCGCCAAACCCGCTTCCGGCAATATAACAACCGCTCCGCCGGCAACCGAAAACACCACATCACCGCCGGCAAATACCACACTGCCGCCATCCACCATTCCCTGGGTAACCACGACAAAGCAAACCGCGGGACAGTGATTTAAAAACCGATTGAGGTACAGTCGGAGAACGGAGTGAATATGGAACCGAAAATTGCAGAAATTGCGACCAGAATAAAAGGCCTTCGAGAAATGCTGGAATTATCCGTGTCCGAAACGGCATATGCTGCCGGTATGAGCGAACAGGATTATACCGCACTGGAAGCCGGAGAAAGCGACTTTTCCTTTTCCGCCCTCTTTAAAATTGCGGAAACGTTCGGCGTGGATATGATTGTATTGCTGACCGGGGAAAACCCTCATTTATCAAATTATTCTGTTGTCCGGGGCGGCAACGGGCTGCCCATTTCCAGGAGAGAGGGTTTTTCTTATTTCCATCTTGCCGCAAATTTTAAAAATAAATTCAGTGAACCCTTTCTTGTCAAAGCACCCTATCGGGCAGAAGAGCAAAACAAGGAAATCCATTTGTCCCGTCACGAAGGGCAGGAATTCAATTATATTCTCAAGGGCAGCCTGAAAATTATCATCGAAGGTCATTCGGAAATTTTAACCGCCGGTGACAGCGTGATTTATGATTCGGGAAAAGGACACGGCATGATAGCCGTCAGCGAAGAGGGCTGTGAGTTTCTTGCAATTATATTAAAAAAACAGGGGCAGGAGTAAGGATATGTTACAGTTACACAAGAAATATGTGGACGAGAAATTTGATGAACACGGAATTTTATGCGAATATACCATCAACTGTCCCGACAATTTTTCCTTTGCGTATGATGTGATGGATGTTCTGGCAGAAAAAGAGCCGGACAAGCGCGCCATGCGCTGGACCAACGACAAGGGTGAGCTGAGGGATTTTACTTTTGGCGAGCTTAAGAAATTCTCCGATCAAACAGCAAACCTGCTATGCTCTCTGGGCTTTGCAAAAGGGGACAAGCTGATGGTGATTTTAAAGCGTCACTATGAGTTCTGGATGGTGGCACTGGCTTGTCACAAGCTAGGGGTAGTTTTGATCCCCGGTACGAATCTGCTGACAAAAAAAGATTTGGTTTACCGTTTCAATGCCGCCGCCATCAAGGGCATCATCTGCACTGCAGAAGGAGACATCACCACCTTTGTGGAAGAGGCACTGCACCAAAGCCCTACAGTCGGCATGAAAATGACGGTCAAGTCCCCCCGTGACGGATGGCTTTTCTTCCCCGATGAAGTGGAAAAGCAAAGCGAGAGTCTTGAGCGTGTATCCATTCACAGAACAGATCCGCTTCTGTTATATTTCACCTCCGGCACCACAGGCATGCCGAAAATGGTTATGCATGACAACAGCTATCCCTTGGGGCATATTATGACGGCAAAATACTGGCACAATGTTGATCCTGAAGGGCTTCATCTGACTATCTCAGAAACAGGCTGGGCCAAATCCGTCTGGGGAAAGCTCTACGGACAGTGGCTGATGGAAGCTGCGATCTTTGTGTACGACCATGACAAATTCAATCCGGCGGAGATGCTCGGTGTGATTGCCAAAAA
>ERZ778021.3414-NODE-3414-length-11506-cov-4.541699_pt1 | contig 11506 bp, 7 predicted proteins | sample MGYA00375751_ERZ778021 | MGnify/ENA primary metagenome ERZ778021 (study PRJEB29350, sample SAMN05389814) | bioreactor metagenome | isolation source: Thiocyanate stock bioreactor | place: South Africa: University of Cape Town | collected 2013-08-29 ... | reverse complement strand
ACATATAATGGCTTTGTTGCCTATATATAGATAGTCAGTAAACAAAATTTTAAATTCGTATAGATATACAATAGCTTTTTTATGATCTTAGTGCTTAAATTTCCGTTTCAGGTAGAAGTACCTTAAGCGGATGTAATCGTAAAATAAGGCTATCAAAAGAACGGCCACAGCCCATAAGAGTGTATGAAGCTGTAAGCTGCCAAATAATACGCCACCCAAAAGGCAGCCGGAGAAGAAGCATAGTATTATGGACAGTTTCAGACCGATGCTTTGCATGAGCTTTTTGAAATTTAGCTTATTGTTCCTTTGAAAAAATAATTGCGAAAGCTCAATCCCTAAATCGGTAAATAAGCCGGTAAGGTGCGTTGTTCTGACTACAGAATTAGAAACTTTGGTCACCAATGCATTTTGCAGGCCCATTGCAAATAAGAGTATACAGGCTATTAAGCGGGTATCATAATAAGCCATACCCAATAAGGCTATAGATGATAGTAAAAATATTTCAAGGGTCATAGGCAGCACATAAGAAAACGATGCATTTCTTCTGATAAATATTTCAATCAGCAGGTTAGATACAAAGGCCCCCAAGAAGAATGCAAAAATATAGAGTAAGGATGCCAGGGCAAAAGAATAGCGTTGAAGCGCGATCTCTTCAGAAAAGTAGGCAAAGTGTCCTGTAATGTTTGTAGTTAATACTTTTAAAGCCATTACCCCACATACATTTACGATACCCGCTACAAACGATAACATAGATGCCAATCTTAAATTATGGGAAAAGGTCCTGCTTTTTCCTCTGTGTCGAAACATTTTTGTGCGGATTTGTTATATAACTCAAAGTTAGAGATAATCCTGCTATAGCGGTTAAGATTCTCTAACGGACCGTATATTCCGCACACATCTCTTTTGATTATCCTGCACTTGAATTTGGAGTGAAATCACCCGTTTTAAATTATTAAACATTTGTCCCGCGGATTGCACGTCCTTTTCAGAATTGTATTATTTCCTTATTTTTGAACCGCAATACTATTTTAACCAGCACAGCGCTATACCATCAGTTCAATGGATTTTAAGAATATAGATGCGGCTCTGTATGAGCAACTCCTGCTTGTAGCACAGCGCAATACCCATAAGACAATTACAGCCGGCAAAGACTATATTCCCGTAACAGGGAAGGTAATGGACCCGGAAGATATCCTGTATGGCGTGGATGCTACCCTGGACGGGTGGCTGACGGCCGGCCGGTATGCGCAGGATTTTGAAAGAAAGTTTGCGAAGTATTTCGGAAGCCGGTTTTCCCTGCTGGTCAATTCTGGTTCCAGCGCGAACCTCGTGGCATTTTACGCGCTGACCTCTCCCAAGCTGGGCGACCGGCAGGTCAGGCCGGGAGATGAGGTGATCACGGTAGCGGCAGGTTTTCCTACTACCGTAAATCCAATAGTACAATACGGGTGCATTCCCGTCTTTATTGATGTGGATATCCCAACCTATAATATCAAAGCCGAAAGGATAGAAGAGGCGATCACGCCCAGGACCAAAGCGATCATGATAGCGCATACGCTGGGCAATCCCTTCAATCTGGAGGTGGTGATGCAGATAGCTAAGAAATATAACCTGTGGGTCATAGAGGATGACTGCGATTCCCTGGGCGCCACGTATAACAATAAAAATACAGGCACTTTCGGTGACCTGGCTACGGTATCCTTTTATCCTGCTCACCATATCACGATGGGAGAGGGCGGCGCCGTCCTGGTCAATAACGGCTCTTTGAAAAAGATAGCGGAAAGCTTCAGGGATTGGGGACGGGACTGCTGGTGCGAGCCGGGAAAAGATAATACCTGCGGCAAGCGTTTTGACCAGTGCCTTGGTGCATTGCCCTGCGGCTATGACCATAAATACACCTACTCTCATATCGGCTTTAATCTGAAAGTGACGGATATGCAGGCCGCAATAGGTCTCAGCCAACTGAAGAAAGCGGATGCTTTTGTCGCCAGGAGGAGGGAGAACTTTGATCTGCTCACTGCCAGGCTGGAGCCTTTCAGGGATGTCTTTATCCTGCCGGAAGCCACCCCTAACAGCAACCCTTCCTGGTTCGGGTATATGATCACCATTAAGGAAGGGACTAGTATAGACAGGAATGCCCTGGTGCGTTTCCTGGAAGAGCATAAGATCGGTACGCGGCTGCTGTTTGCAGGCAACCTTACCAAGCAGCCTGCTTATGCACATATTGAGAAGCGGGTGGCGGGTGACCTCACCAATACCGACAGGATCATGAACAACGGGTTCTGGCTGGGTGTATGGCCGGGTCTTAATGAAAGCCACTATGACTACTATGTGGAAATACTGAACAGGTTTTTAGGACGCTAACGATAAAAAGGAGCATTTCTTAAGAGAGATGCTCCTTTCTGCTTGCAACAGGTTGCTTGAGGGTAGTTGTGCTCAGTGTGGTCCCGGTCCGGCAAGCTCCCGGTTTATTTTCCCCCTGCAACTAAAAAAAGCTCCGTTATTCACCTCAAATGTTATAATTTTGCGCATTGAGAAGGCTACAAAAAGCCTCTTTTTTAATATCAATGCAACAAAACGAATCCATCCAAACCGACAAAAAGAAAATTATCGTTTTAGGAAGCGGACCCAACAGAATTGGTCAGGGGATAGAATTTGACTACTGCTGTACCCACGGCTTAATAGCTATTAAAGAATCTGGCTATGAGGCTATTATGATCAATTGTAATCCCGAAACCGTTTCGACGGATTTCGATATTGCGGATAAGCTGTATTTTGAGCCTGTTTATTGGGAACATATATGGGAGATCATTGAATATGAGCAGCCGGAAGGCGTGATCGTTCAGCTGGGCGGACAGACGGCGTTGAAATTAGCTAAAAGATTGCACGAAAAAGGTATCCGTATCATCGGGACCTCTTTCGATGATATGGATATAGCGGAAGACAGGGGCCGTTTCAGCGACCTCCTGAAAGAAATGGGCATCTTATACCCCAAATACGGTACTGCCTATACTACAGATGAGGCCATAGATGTGGCGAATGTAGTGGGGTACCCGGTGCTGGTGCGCCCTTCTTACGTACTGGGCGGGCAGGCGATGCGTATCGTGATCAATGACGATGAGCTGGAAGCGAGCGTTATCAACCTTTTACGTTTATTGCCCGGTAATAAGATCCTGATAGACCATTTCCTGGACCGTTGCCAGGAAGCCGAGATCGATGCCATCTGCGACGGGGAGGAAGTGCATATCATGGGTATTATGGAGCATATCGAGCCTGCCGGCATCCATTCGGGAGACAGCCATTCCGTGCTGCCTGTTTTCAACCTTGGCAAGCTGGAAGTGGAAGAGATGATAGATATTACCAAAAAAATAGCCCTGAAGCTGAATGTAAAAGGGCTTATCAATATCCAGTTTGCTATCAAGGACGGTAAAGTATACGTGATAGAGGCCAACCCGAGAGCTTCCCGTACCACACCGTTTATCGCAAAGGCCTATGGCGTCCCCTACCTGAATATCGCTACTAAGGTCATGCTGGGCGTTAAGAAGATAAAGGACTTTACTATCGATAAGCACCTGGAAGGGTATGCGATTAAAGAGCCGGTATTCTCTTTCAACAAATTCCCGAATGTGAACAAAGAGCTGGGACCCGAAATGAAATCCACCGGGGAGGCGATCCGGTTTATTAAAGACCTGAAGGATCCTTACTTCCGTACCCTGTACAAAGAAAGAAGCATGCACTTATCCAGGTAAAAGTTAAGCTATATTATTTATCAGGAAACCCGGCCAGCAATGGCCGGGTTTCCTGATAATAGAGGGACATCTGTGTACCGTAAAAATTTATGCCTTCCTTACTGGTCAGTTTTTAAAAAGGCTTATATAGCGCCCGGTAAGTAATTTGACCTGTGTACAAAAAAAGTCTGCCTGATTTTCCAGGCAGACTTTTATATTGACGACTAAAAATTATTATAAGAGATTTCTCACCTCCGTTCGGAATGACCAACACCACCAGCTCCTTTATAGCTAAAATGGTATCTGAGTCGCAGAGAGGACGCTGCTCAGCGAAGCCTTAATAAAGGTTGTTTCCTGTAAGCAGATAGTCACTTAAGTATGTTTAATCTGCCGGCTATGAAAAAGGTTAGCAGGGTCTTTCTACCTGACTACATCTATTTTCTGCCTGTAGGAAAGCCCGTCAGCGGTTGCCACGATCAGCACATAGATGCCGGCGGGAAGCTCCCGGGTTGAAACCTTGGTATTATGGGTTTTAAGGTCTTTTATATGCTGTACCGTCCTTCCTGTTACATCCACCACCTGTATGTCCCGGATGTATGTTGCTGTTGCCAGTTCAATATTAACAAAATCGTTAGCCGGGTTAGGATATACTTTTACCTGGTGGCTATAGTTATTGTCTGCAACGGATAGCCCTGTTATATGAACGGTAGTCGTATCAGAGCTGCTGCCACACGCACTGTATGTAACCAGCCTGACAGTATAGTTCCCGTTTCTTGGGAATGAGTGGGTCGGGTTGAGGAGGTACGACAGGGGGCTGCCGTCACCGAAATCCCAGGCAAGACTCGTAACATACTCGGGATTGAAAAGAGCGAAGGAAAAAGTCTGCTGGTTGATATTCCTGACGTAAATCCCTTCATGCAGCGGCGCCTGTCCTGACTGCATTACTACGGCAGTATCTGTGGTGACGCATCCGTTCGCTCCCGTGATGCTAACGGTATATATTCCTGCTGATTTTACGGTTGTTTGCGGGGTCGTTGCTCCGTTGTTCCAATAGTAGCTTATACCATTATCGCCGGCATCCAGCACAACAGGGGCATTGATGCAGGTTTGCGTGTCTGTAATTAAATCAGAAACGGGATTGAACTTAAGTGTCACATTAACGGTATCGGACTTATGGCAGCCCAGGCCGTTATCTACCGTAACCCAGTAAGTGCCGCTGGCATCTATTACTCTCACCTGCCCGTTATAGTTATTATCCCAATGGTAGTTCATGCCCGCGTTCCTGGCATTAAGGAATAATAGTGAACCTTCATCAACACATTGATTGATATCGCTGCCAAGATCTACGCTGAAATCGCCATGGATACGGACGTTTACAGGCTCTTTGGCGGATTCGCAGCCGCTGGGTTTGGTATAGTGCAGCTTCACGATAGGCTGGCCGCCGCTGGTGGTCTGGCTGAAAGGGTTAGTGCCGCGGTGCCCTGCAAGAATTCTAAGGTCGGCGTTGGTAGCGGTTATGGTACCGGTAGCGTTTGTCGCATAATTTAACGCTCCTACAATCGGTGAAAAGAACAGGGAGTAAGTTGAGTTGGCAGGTATGGGCAGGTTAAGGCCGGTTGCAATAATGGTATAATCCGTGCTTCCTTTGGACATCATATTGGTAGTCGTGGTAAGGAGTATCCATCCTGCATTGCTGGTATTCCCGCCCGCAACCAGCGTATAGTCGTCCGGCCTGTAATAGATATTCCACGAAGTTGCTGTATTGGCAGCGGTGCTGAGCTTTATGCCGACAGAATCCAGAACGATATCCTCGAATGTCTGTACCCTGAACATGTGGTTATTCACGCCTGTCGTATTGCCATTGGCAAGCGGGATGAAAATACTGTCATTGCCACCCTGGTTGCCCACGGAAGCAGATACCCAGTAAGTGGTATTCATGGAGAGGTTGGGGGTCTGGTACGTATTGCCTGTATGAATGGGAGCTGTTGCAAACTGGTCATCAAACCACTTGACGGTCGCGCCGGGACTCGCAACGGCTTCTAACGTGAAGCTATCCGGGAAACAGGCCCCGGTGTCAGTTACCGAGAGTATCTGGGGATTGACTACAGTTATTCCGAATGTGTCCGTAGTGCAGGACTGCCCGTTCAGCTGGAACGTTGCATAGTAATTGTTGGAAAGCAATGCATTGGTAATGGTATATACCGTATCATTAACTCCGGGGAGCACGGTATAGCTGCTTGTGCCGTTAAACCACGTAATGTTATTGAAGCTTAAACCCGCGTTGGGCCTGATGTTTAACTTGACTTCTGAGTGGAGGCATACGCTGCTGTCTTTACTATACATCCGGAATGTCGTAGGCTCAACAACGACCTGGAAAGTATCATTCATATTGTTCTCATCCGCTACATTGTTAGGGTTGGACGTCCAGAATTTCAAGGCGGTAGCGGCAGTTATATTTTCAGTCCCCAGGCTTACATTCAATGTAGCTTGCGGAGCAATGGGCGTGCTTACAGCAACCGGTGTACGGTTCACGCCGTTTACCGACCAGTTCACGTTTACCTGGTTCAGGTTGCTGGTACCCCAGTTTTTGATCTGGATATTGACCGCCTGGTTTCCCGGGCAGAAGGCTGCCTGGGGAGTATTCAGGGCCAGTACTCCGGCATCGTTTTGCGCAGAGGGGCTGCTCCAGGCCTGGATTTCCCTGAAGGCAGGGTTTGAGCCGGCTATGGTATTAAATCTTAGTCTTGTGGTGGTTACCGGGCTGGGTAGCCTGTAGCCTATAATGCTGACCGAAGCCCCGGAAATTGTCCCGATATTTACATACGCGGTGCCGTTCCAGTATTGCAGGGTCAGGCTTGTAAAATGCCTGTTCGTCGCGGCCCCGCCATTATGCAGGGTAACGGAATCTATAGTCTGGGCGGTGCTCCAGGTGTATTCTATCCACCCGTTTGAGGACACCCATCCCCATAGAAGCGTACCGCCCTGTAAATAGGTAGGGATATTATTGTCATTGTACAATGCCGGTCCGTAGTTGGGCGCGGCGCCCCCGCCGGAGTGCGCGGAAACAGCTGTTAAGGCCACATTGATCTGCCCCTTCACCAGGACGTTAAAAGAGCAGATGACCATCAGCATCATCCAGGTACCACGTAAAAATAAAGATTTCATAACTTTTCATTATAAGTGTGTTATTGAATATAAAGGCCTGATCATAGCAAAGACATCATTCATCTTAAAAAAGAGAAGTGCATACAGGTAAATACCTGGACGAAAATTATTCGATCAGATTTTTTTATGGCAGAGGGTTGGTAATTCCTTGGGGCTTGGTTTATACTACTGCCGGCTCCGGTGACATGCAACCGGCAGGTGATTTGATCCCATACACCTGTCAAATGCAGGCCAGGATATGTGTTATTTGCAAGTTAATAATTATTTGTTGTATAAAAAAATGCGGCGCCGGTTTTTTAGGATTCGTGTGCTGTGGCGTTTACGGAGCCGTGAAGAATTTGCAGGACCCGGGCGGGTCTCAATCTCCTGAAAAATGTAGCAGCTATGCCTGCATGTAAATTTCCTGTGTAGATCCTGTGCAAGTGCAAAGGGTTTCAGATACATCTGAAACCCTTTGCCGGCTTGTGGTCCCGTGCGGACCTGAATAGTAATACCTGTCAGGGATATATACCCTGCGGCCCGGGAATGCCAGGACACTTCATGTCTTTGTTAAAAAAAAGCCCCCGTAAAAGCGGAAATGCTTTTTATGGGGGCTTGTTATATTTTAATTCTTAATGTTAATTAGTCTTATTCTCCCAACAGCACTAATTGTTCTGTTTTGATAAATTTACCTGCTTCGTCGGTCAGCTTCAGGCTATATACCCCGGCGGGTACCTTTTCCAGGTTGAGCGTAACAGCCTTTACCTCTGACAGTATTACTTTTCCATCTACTGCTATGAGTGTAGCGTTTACTGGTACAGGTGAGGCAATGTAAACAACTCCGTTCGCAGGGTTGGGATATATTTTTACAGAGGCTGCAGTAATATTTTCTATACCTGTAGAGGAGAATGGAAATACATCTGATGTGCCGCTGCAGCCGTTGTTATCCACTACTGCTACGGTATAGTCTCCATTAGCTTGCGCGGTGTATGTATTATTGGTAGCGCCAGGTATAGCTGTACCGTTAAGGCTCCACTGGTAACTATTGTAACCGGTAGCGGTGGAAAGCGTGTTCCCGTTTGCAGTAATAGCAGGTACAAATGATACACAGCCGAAGGTAGAAACTCCACCGGAATAAGTTCCTGCCCATACATTATCCCGGGCGTCCACAGCGATGGAGAAGACCGCATCATCCGCCAGTCCGCTGTTGTTGGTATTATAGGCCGTCCAGGAAGAACCGTCAAATTTGCTGATACCGTAATCATAACCGGCAATCCATATATTGTTGCGGGAGTCTATAGCAATAGAGGTAACATTATTATCTTTCAGTCCGCTGTTGCCTGTGTGGTAGGAAGCCCAGTTGGTACCGTCAAATTTATTGATGCCACCGCCCATAGTACCGATCCATATATTGTTTTGAGCATCTATGGCAATCGACTGTACCTTGTTATGGCTCAGCCCGCTGTTGCCGGTGTTATAAACAGTCCAGGTAGTGCCGTTAAATTTGCTGAGGCCACTGTATGCAGAGCCAAACCACTTGTTTCCCTGTGCATCTATGGCAACAGAATTGATATAGTCATTTGCGATCCCGCTATTGTTGGTATTATAGGTAGTCCAGGTTGTGCCATTGAACATGCTTACGCCGTATATGGTTCCGAACCATTTATTGCCCTGAGCATCTATAGCGATAGAAGTGATGTTGTCGTAGCACAATCCACTATTGTTAGTGTTATAGGTAGTCCAGGTTGTTCCGTCAAATTTGCTGACACCATCGTACGAGGTGCCAAACCATTTGGTACCCTGTGCATCTATGGCAATAGCTCTGACCTGGTCATTGGCCAATCCGCTGTTGGAAGTGTAATAAGTATGCCAATTGCTGCCGTCAAATGTGCTCAGGCCGGTATAGGTTCCGAACCATTTATTGCCCTGAGCGTCCGCAGCTATGCAATAGACAAGGTCTTCCGCCAGCCCGCTGTTATTGGTATTATAAGTAGTCCATACCTGTGCCTGGGTAAGCAGTGGAAACAGGAGTAAAAGAAAATAAAAGGAAAATTGTTTTTTCATTTTTTTGTTATTTAAATGTAATTGATTGAATCTGTATAAAATGTTTGTGAATATTCTCTTTCGTGCTCTGTCCTCCGGATAACGTTAAAGAACCTTTCCGGATTGTGCTGGGGTACATATAATTCAAACCATAATTTGTAGTAAGAACAATAGTAACAGTAATACTACAAAAACTATGCTATTATTGAAATCTTCAGCTCTTATGCGGGAATATTTCAACATTCATCATCTTCCTTATCCGTAATCCCCGCATTTCAGACCGCTATTTAGCTGACTTATCAAAGATACCTCTTTCATATTGCAGAGAGGGAAGCCAGCCTGTTGAATGTTTCATATGATTTTTGGTAGCGGTATCGGCCCTTATTATATCAGGGTCTGCGCTCTGTCTTTAAATAAAAACGGCAGGATAACATTAATTTTTCTGTGCTAAAAAGGGTTCCAGCTTTGAAACGCTGAAACCCTTTCCTGTCTTGTGGTCCCACTCGGGCTTGAACCAAGGACCCCCTGATTATGAGTCAGGTGCTCTAACCAACTGAGCTATAGGACCGCATCTGTATTAAAACAGTGCATAAATGGAGTGCAAATTTACTGTGCGGAAATATTTTTACCAAATTTATTTATTGAAAAGTTTTTCACATTTATATTAATATTAATCGTATCTTTGCACCCTAAAATACTTTTTTACAAAAGGAGGAAATTAATTTGTCACAAAACTTAAACATCACAGCGCATGATGATTTCGACTGGAGTGTCGATAAGCGCAACGTAGCTTCTTATTCCCAGGACCAACGTGAGGCCTTGGAAAAATCGTACGAGGAGACTTTCAAGTCTATCAATGAAGCAGAATTATTAAAAGGTACGGTTGTTGGTCTGACCAAAACGGATGCCATCATCAACATCGGGTTCAAATCTGATGGTCTGATATCACTGAATGAATTCCGTGATATGCCGAACATCACGATCGGTGACGAAGTTGAAGTGCTTGTTCTGGAGAAGGAAGACCGTGACGGTCAGCTCTCTTTAAGCCGCAAGCAGGCCCGTCAGGTACGCAGCTGGCAGAACATTGTGGACTACTTCAAATCAGGAGAAGTGGTTACCGGTACGATCACGTCCAAAACCAAAGGCGGCCTTATCGTGGACGTTAACGGTCTTGAAACGTTCCTGCCCGGTTCCCAGATCGATGTTAAACCCGTTACGGACTACGATCAGTACGTGGGTAAAACTATGGATTTCAAGGTTGTTAAGATCAACGAGCAGATCCGTAATGCCGTGGTTTCTCACAAAGCCCTTATCGAAAGCGATTTAGAGCAGCAACGTGGTGAGATCATGTCTAAACTTGAAAAAGGACAAATCTTAGAAGGTACAATCAAAAACGTTACAGACTTCGGTGCATTCGTTGACCTGGGTGGCGTAGACGGTTTATTGTATATTACAGATATCAGCTGGGGTCGTGTATCTCATCCGAGCGAAGTATTAAGCAACGGTCAGACGCTGAACGTTGTGGTATTGGACTTTGATGATGATAAAAAACGTATCAGCTTAGGCCTGAAGCAACTGACGCCTCAGCCTTGGGAAAATTTACCGGAAGCTGTTGCGGAAGGTTCTACAGTAAAAGGTAAAGTAGTAAATATCGAAGATTACGGTGCTTTCCTGGAAATCTTACCTGGTGTTGAAGGCCTGGTGCACGTATCTGAAATTACCTGGAGCTCCCAGCCTATCAATGCAAAAGAGTTCTTCAAAATGGGTGATGAGTACGAAGCAAAAGTCGTTACCTTAGACAGGGAAGACAGGAAAATGTCCTTATCTATCAAACAACTGACTGATGATCCATGGGGAGATATCGAAAATAAATTCCCTGAAAACAGCAGGCATACCGGTGTAGTTAAGAATATCACTCCTTACGGCGTATTCGTTGAGCTGGAGACAGGTATCGGCGGTATGATCCACATCAGCGATCTTAGCTGGACCAAACGTTACAACAATCCTTCCGAGTTTACTAAAGTTGGTGAGAAGATAGACGTTGTTATTTTATCTATTGATAAAGAAAACCGCAAATTATCTCTGGGCCACAAGCAACTGGAAGAAGATCCATGGAACACTTTTGAAACCGTATTCCCTGTAGGTTCCGTTCACGAAGGTACCATCATCCGTAAAGATGATAAAGGTGCAGTAGTGCAACTGGCGCATGGCCTGGAAGCATTTGCTCCTACCCGCCACCTCCGTAAAGAAGATGAGACTTCTTTAAGCAACGAGGATACCGCTTCTTTCGTGGTTCTGGAGTTTGACCGTAACGAAAAGAAAATCCTTGTTTCTCACAGCCGTACTTGGGAACAGGCTAAAGCTGATGAAAGAGAAGCACAGGCAAAGGAAACAAAAGAATCAGTGAAAAAAGTACAGGATAAAGTTGAAAAACCAACCCTTGGTGACTTAGGTGCTTTAGCTGATATCAAGAACAAACTGAAAGAAGAAGAGGAAGGTAATAAATAATATTGCCTGCTTCCCGAAATAAGTTCGAATACTGATGATTGCGTCCACGGAAGTGGACGCAATTTTATTTTATATGCAATCTG
>ERZ778021.3410-NODE-3410-length-11518-cov-2.967373_pt1 | contig 11518 bp, 10 predicted proteins | sample MGYA00375751_ERZ778021 | MGnify/ENA primary metagenome ERZ778021 (study PRJEB29350, sample SAMN05389814) | bioreactor metagenome | isolation source: Thiocyanate stock bioreactor | place: South Africa: University of Cape Town | collected 2013-08-29 ... | reverse complement strand
ACCACATGATAATTGGTCAAGATGTGTTCTTGGTCATCTATCACCATGCCGCTTCCCAGGCTGGCTTGTGAATCATCAGGCAAAGAAGGCATTGCAGGCGATTTGGGTGAGGTGGGCGCAATACCGGCGTCAGGGTTATCGGTTGTCCCTAACGGTGAAGCGGGGATACGTTCTGCGTAAATAGTTACCACGCTGGGTTTTATTTTGGCAGCTACTTTAACAAAGGTATCCTGCAGTTGATCCACCGCTGACGGAGGCGAAGCAACCACTCCTGACCAGTCCTGCTGCGGCAACATTTGTGTTTGCGCCAGACTGGGCAGGGGTTTTAGTGCTAAAACAGACGATAATACAACAGCGTATAGGAGGAAACCTGATTTCATAAATCCTTTTCATGTAGCTCACGATGCAACAATGTGCGAAATGCTACCTATTCTACTTTACATGTTTTGAAAGGATTTGACATATCCGGTGTTAGTACTTTACCTATAATTTTGCGCGCAAAACGCGCATGAATTCATAATGAAGAACCACGCGCGTAAGCAAGTGACAAATTTATATACCGAAAGTTTGTTGAAAAACTCCCGCTTGCTTACGGGCGCGATCCTTCGCTGGTTCTGGCTTTGCCAGGTTAGGATGTTCAAGGGAATTTTACTTGGATGTTATGCTGTATAATTCTTATTTACCCTGCTAATTAACTATAAAAGTACTTTTACTATCACCCTATATTAATGGTGCCTTTTTGTGTCATTGCATGGGTTTGTGCCATTTGACATGCCCCTACCGCTTGAGCCAATAATTGCTGACTGTCGGGACATGTGTCATTCAGACTCACCACACCAACGCTGATGGTGAAGTTGTGATGGGCGTTGGATATCTGCGCAATGGCGATTTGCAATTGTTCTGCTTGTGTCTTAGCCGCTTCGGCATTGAGCTGAGGAAAGATGATGACAAAAGTACTTTCATCATAGCGTGCCACTATATCAAACCCGCGCACTTGTCTTTCGATAACATTGGCGAGCTGTTCCAGTAACTTCTGCCAAGCTGGCTCTCCCCAGATTGTGCGATAATTCTGAACATCATTGGGAGCTATCGCCACTAACGATAGCGGAAAACCATAAAGTCGAGACCGTTCAAATTCCTGTTCCAACAGATCTTCCAGTGCCATCTTGTTTAACAGCCCTGTCAATAAATCATTTCTCAATAATGTTTCAAGGCTTGCATTGGCTTGCATTAACGAGTATTGTCTCTTTTCAAAATTATCGATCAGTTGCCGCCGATGCATCTCACCTCCTAACCAGTGAGCAATAAATTGCACCAATTCCAACTCGCTGGAGGAAAATCCTTCTGGCCGGTCCTGCGGGCTTGCGAAACACAACACACCATACAATTGCCGCTGCAAATAAATAGGTGCCCCCAAAAACGTCTCCTGTCGCGATGCTTTGTAGACGGGTGGCGATAATGCATCCTTGCCACAACATACAAAACTGGTGTGCACCAATACACGAGGAAAATTGGGATCCGATGGCGACGTCGGATCAAAAACGTCTCCGCATGCAATCTCCTCATGGGGAGCCAGAACTTGCACGACCTCAAGGCGTTCTCCGCTGTCGTCCAGCTTTGCCACTAAACCCAACTCCACCTTAAAATGTAAGTTTCCCAATTCCAGCAATGCTCGCATGGTGTCCATCAAGCTACTGCCATCCGCTGCAAAAACGCCGTGAAAATCATGCAGCGCCGCTTTTACTGTTTGCGACTCCTGTCTCAATTGTTCCGCATAGGAAATATCCCGAAGCATGCCGTGATTCATTCCAGCGCGTCAATGCCACATGCAAATGGTGCACGTGTTGCATTCGATCGAAACTGCGCAGTTTGAGAGTGGTTGTTCCCGAGGCGCTTTGACACACCTCTTGAAAGGTATTCTTGAAAATATGCGCGTTGTCGGGATGTAGCGCGCGCGTGAGCCCCGCATTAGCACTGGCTTCGCGCACATCCAGCAATTTTCCCAAAGCCGGATTAGACAGCACTATGCGAGCATGACTATCAAGCGCCACAAACCCCACATCCAATGCTTCCTGCGCATTCATCAGCTTTTGGAGAGCGGCAGATGGAAAATTTGAATTTTCTGCAACGGATGTTTTGCTTCTCTTTTCAGGAAGTGCTTTCAAAATCAGCAGGGCAGCCACGATCCAGCCACCGCCCAGCACCATAACCCGCCAAATCATCGGTAAATCTTTAAAAATATTATTTACCATGATGTAACCGCATGCCACCAAAACACCCAGTGCCACAACAGCCCACAACAGGCGTGAGGTGATATTACGACGAGAGGAAAGTTTCATAATTTAAAGGAGACGTGAATAGAGAGGAGTTAGGAGTTAGTAGGGCGTAAAAGTACTTTTACGGCACCTCGCAAAACAGTAATAGCAGCACTTTGGAGGCGCTCAGTACCTCCCCACTCCTAACTCCTCTCATCTCCCTCCTACTTCTACTTCTTTAATTGTGCCATATTTTGAGCTTTCGCATCCAATTTTCGAGCCTGTTCCATCCAGTTAGAATAGGGAAAACGAGTTTTGAACTGATCTAATAACATTTTCGCCTGGTCAACATACCCCAAATGATCCAAGTAAATACGAGCACAACGCAGCAGCGCAACCTCGCTCTCTGGAGCGTTTGGATAAGTGTTCACTGTGCGAATCAGTGCTTTGGAAGCATTTTGAAAATCGCTTTCGCTTTCCATTGCTGAACCAACGGCTAATTGCTGAGACACAGGCAACACAAATGCCTCGTCAAAACTCAGTGCCACCAAATACACGCGGGCAGCATTAGTTCGTTCGCCTTTTTTCAGGTAGAGCGCGATCGATTTGGTAAACGCTTCCAACGCTTCTGCTTTCTGCTTTTGTGCTGCTAAAGATTTCCCCAGCACTTCCAGCGCAGGTGCCTGTTCTGCTGCGGAATTCACCAGGGTTTGGGCGTGCGCAGCCGCATGCAAATGATCGCCTTGCTCATAATATTTTTCGGCATCTTCAAGACCAAACTCTTTCTTTCCCTCATCGGGAAATCCAATCATAAAAGCATATAAGATGCCCACGGCAAATCCACCAATATGCGCCCAATGCGCCACGCCACCGCCGCCGGAAGAGCGCAGCCCCAGAATCCCCGGCAACACGTTAAAGATAATCACGTAAAACGCCAACCACCAAGCGGCGGGGGCTTTGAAAACGCCCCAACACCAAGTGCGACCAAAATAATACATGCCCGCAGCTGTCGCCACAAACCCCAGAAACAAGCTGGTGATAAGGTCACCTAATATCAGATAACAAATTCCACCAATTATCGAGGTCGCAATGACAATAATGGGAATCGCATACGGCAACACATAAAACGTGCGCACTGGTGTGCGATAGAAGCGAGGCGCAAAAAGTCCCATCACGCCAGCGATAGCTCCCGAGGCACCCAGTAAAGGAACGCTGAGAAATTGTGGAGTAAACGTCAATGTCATGATGTGTTGCATCAACGCGGCTGCCACTCCACACAGCAAATACGCGCCCAGATAAATAGGCCTGCCCAGTGCATCTTCCACGGCGCGGCCAAAAATCCACAGAAAGAACATGTTCCCCGCGATATGTTCAATGCCGCCATGCAAAAACATCGAACCAAACATGCCCAGCAATTTCCACCACACCGACGGCTCGTCCGGGTGATACGCCATCCAGCTCAGTGTGGAATAATCCGGCTCCCACACCACAGTGTCGTTCATGTGCTGAATGCGCCACGTCCGGGCATATCCGCCTGGCTCCGCCATTTGTTCCGAAGCCAGTTTCATCGATAATCCCCATATCAACTCTTTCGCTTTGTCATGAGAGAATTCTGTGCGCACTTCATCCTGCATCTGCTGCTGTTCTGGAGTCACTGCTGGCGCCTCGTCTTGATCATTTAAAGCCGCCGTCTCCGCAGGAGACAACGGCAAAATGTCAGGATACACAGCACGGATAGCGGCCACTACTTGAGCCTCGTCAGAATCAGGGGTAAGTGACTTTTGAAATAACTGAATCTGATCGCTTTTTGCCAATAATCGATTAGAGGGCAGATTGACATTGGCAATCAGAATGGTAATCAGAAAAACAAAAACGTTGATGCCAATTAAAGTGTATGTCATCCACGGCAACCGACGCGCCGGACGATCCACATTATAAGGGATAAGCATTTCAAATTCTCCTAACGGTTGCCTTATTGTAACTTATTTTGTGGGATAAAAGTACTTTTGGCAATTGTCCGAGTCTTAAGCCGTATTATTTTAGCCTTCTACGCTTCGATGAATGGCTCCACTGATTTATCAGGTGTTAGAGCCACGTTACAAACGCAGTATCACTCGGAAAGAAGAATTAAACGGTGTTTCTGTCCCCAAATTATTCATTCACGTCCCATTGGGAGTGAAAAAAATGTGTCCGCGAAATTTGAATCCAGCAATGTCTTGAGTAACGGTGATGGGGAAAGTACTTTTACTCCAACGTCACCATCGCCACCGCGTGCGGCGGCAATGTCACGTGCAGCACGATATCGTCTCCATCCTGTTTCCAGCTTTGCGGTGCGGGCATGACGCAAGAGGCTTCGGTGAGGCGTTCCACTTGATAGGGTTTCAGGTAGGTCGGCTCGCCCATTGCTTTCCACAGGCGCAGCGGGTTGGCGTGATCTTCGTCGATACGTGATGTCCAGGCGCTTTTGGGTGGAGCCAAGTTTTTTAGCGTGACTTTTATTTCGTGTGATTCGATGGGATGTCTTGGCAAAGCGTGATTGGTCAATACCAATTGCACGCCATTTTCACCACGCCACGCCCATGCATCCACCGTACCGTGTGAGCCTTACACTTCCAGCCTTTCGCTGCCCACTTGACTCAGCAATTCGTAAGCGCGATAGACGGGTTTGGGGATGCCGTCGATGGTGAGCATTCCAAATCCGCCTTGAAATGGCTGTTCGGGGAAAAAATTCTCGTCGAAAATATCGGAGAATGTCCAGTAGGAATATCCCTGCACATGTTCGCACACTTCCATCAGTGTTTTGGTGACGAAAGCTGCTGCGAATGGTTGATCGTGCAGGCTGTCGCGCGGGTTGGAGGATGTGCTCCATTCTGTATAATAGACGGGTTTTCCAGCGGCGTACTTGACAACTTCCTTGGCGTTCGTGGTCATGATGGAGCGTTTTGATTTGGAAAGCTGCGTTATGGTGTCATCGCCAGGATTGCCGAAAGCGTCGGTGGGATATTGATGAGTGCTGATGAAATCGGCGGGCAAATTGTTCTTGTCGCAAAACGATACAAACTCTGGTATCCAATCATTGGCCGCGGTGGCGGGGCCGCCGACGTGTAAATCGGCATCGATGTTTTTGATGGTTTCCACTGTCAATTTATATAACTGAAAGTACTTTTCCTGGCCGCCGGTCCAGAAGTTTTCAAGATTCGGCTCGTTCCACACTTCGAAATACCACTTGCGCACTTCTTCCAATCCGTAGCGATCAACCCAGTTGCGAACCAGCTTATCGATCAGCGTTGCCCAATCTTTGAAATCACGTGGCGGCGTCACATTGGCTTGATATTCAAAAACCGTTTTGTCGCCGGATGACAAAGCGCGCGGCATGAAACTCAATTCCACAAAAGGCCGCATGCCAATTCCCACCAGAAAATCCATGATGTTGTTGGCGTTATAAAACGAATAGCATGGCTTATCCATTTGGATTGTTAAGGTGTCCATTGGTGCTGACAAAATGCCATGAAAACGCACGTGTTCAAAGCCTAATTTGTCATGACACTGCTTTAATTGCTGCCGCCAATCCGCTCGCAACGCCAGTCCGGCGTGGCCGCTGCCGACAGTGTGTTTCCATGAATGGGAGATTTGCTTTCCCGATTGTTGTGTGTCGCAAGTAAATTCCAGCATAGTGCTCCTTATTTTCTATCGCTATTGGATGGTCGTGCAGATTCTGTTCCTTAGTTTTTTAGAAGTTAGGAGATAAGTAACAGCAAGATTTCTCCACTTCGCTCGTTCCTCGCTTCGGTCTAAATGACACCCAGTATTTCCGTTCCGTTATTATTTGTCTTCGTCGACTTAGCTCAGGCGAACGTGGCAAACCACGTCCCTACATTCCATCTTCTAACTTCTCACTCTTCCCCATTTGATTTACACTGCGTTGCATGGAACAAAGCACTAATCCCGTTCTGACGTTTCTTGGGTTTTGGATGTTTTTACAATTGGCAGCCAGCATTATTCTGATAATTGGCGGTATTTATGTGTTGTATTGCCTGGGACGCGCTGCCGCCGGGATGGATCGGATGGCGAGCGCGATGGAAGACTGGGTTCAACTGCACAAGCCCACAAACACTTATCAACCGCCTGCGCCTTCCTCGACGCCGCTAATCCCGCCGAATGAGGAGAAAATATGAGCATATTGGCGCCTTCGATGATCGCTGCCAATTGGTGGAACATCTCCAATGATGTGCAGGCTTTGGAAAATGCTGGCTGTTCGTGGTTACATTTTGACGCCATGGATGGCAATTTTGTGCCCAATCTGACTCTAGGACCAATGTTTCTCAAAGCTGTTCGTCCCTATACAAAGTTGCATTTCGACACCCATTTGATGATTGATAATGCCGGAACTTATATCGATGATTATGTGGAAGCTGGCGCAAACAGCATCTCGGTGCATTGGGAAAACAATCCGCATTTGCAGCGAGTGCTGACGCAAATCCGCGACGGCGGCGCGATGGCTGGCGTGGTTTTGAATCCTGCGACGCCGGTGAATGTGTTGGAAGCGATTTTGGATGATGTCGATTACGTGTTGCTGATGAGTGTCAATCCGGGATTTAGTGGCCAGCCGTTTTTACCGCTGGTGGTTCCCAAGATGCAGCGGTTAGCGCGGATGCGGCAGGAACGCGGTTTAAAATTTCTGATTCAGGTGGACGGCGGCGTCAGCGCGGCGAACGCTGGACAATTGGTGCGCGCTGGCGCTGATGTGCTGGTTTGCGGCAGCAGCATTTTTAATGAGCGTCCATTGGCAGAAAATGTGGCACAATTAAATCAGAGCATGGCAACTGCCAACGCGGTGGAGATTTAAGCTCGCTAAAAGTACTTTTAGCGTCCCAATATGAAGAAGATTGTCTGCCCTTCCTGTGGAAAGGTAAATTTTGAGGCATTCGTCACATATCCGCATTGTGCCGAATGTGGCGCTTTGCTGCCTGACGCCAATGAATCTGCGCCAAAGTCGTTTTGGCGGCGTCCGGTGGGGACGTTGTGGTGGATCAGTTTGCTGGGCGCGGCGGCAGTGGCAGTGGCGATTTCCGTGACATTGCTGGGACACACCGATGTGGAGCAGGATCAATTATTGGTTTATGGAACATTACAGCGCCACTTGCACGTGGGATCTCAAACCGTGATGCAGTTAACCCTCGATACTGTTTCTGAGGGCAATGTCTTACGCAAACCTTCTCTTACAAACGTCGAACTGCGCATCCCCAGCCAATTATTGAATGATTGGACATTGGTCTCTATGGAGCCTGCGCCCAAAAGTACTTTTAAACGCGGTAATGGCAGTTATTATCGGCTGGGAAATCTCGATGTCAATACCGTGATTTTTCTCACTTGGCGCGCCCGAAAACCAGGGGATTACCGCTTCACGATCAACTTATTTGCAGATAAGCACGAGCCTGTGCGGTTTATGGCGGCAACACACGTAGATCAACAAAAAGTGGACAAGGTGTCGAAGGCCTTGCCCTAATCATCAATACTCATCAAACTAATAAGCAGAGTCTTGCTCTGAGAAGATTGGCTTTCTCATCACACTCACAGGGAGAAAATCATGAACACCGATGATAAAGTGCTCGCTATGAAAGTGCGCCATTCGTTCACAAAGTCATGTTTGGATATTTCAGAATTGAACGTCGCTTGTCATAATGGATGCATCGAATTGACCGGAAAAGTGAAACGTCCGCGCAATTATCCCGGCGGCGAAAATCTCAAGGTGCGCAAAGAGCTGGAAAATCTCAAGCAGATGGCGCGCAACACGGCGGGCGTCAAGAGTCTTTATGCCGATAAGGTCAGCGTTATTGATTAAGCGATTCTTTTGACTTCACCTTTCCACGCGTCAGCCACACTTTGCCGCCACTATTCCAAGCGATAAAAACTTGCCCCTGTGTATCAGATACAACAGACGGGAAATCCGTCGATGTGCTTCCTGGTACTTCCCCGGTGAAAGCGAATTTGCCATCTTTTTGGATTTGCGCCAGGTAAGCCTTAAAAGTACTTTTATCGTGAGCATCATCCGCGCGAAATGTCACATACACATTATCCTGATCCACAAAAGTATCGGGATGTCCGGCATTTTGTAAGCCTTTTGAAATGATTACGGGGTCTCGCCAATTGGCGCCGTCATCATCCGACCAGCTAAAGCGAATGCCAGGGTTCTCGCCGGTTCCTTTGGAAAACCAGGTGGCGAAAATGCGGTTACCGATAACGGCTAAACGTGGCCCGGTTTCGGGGCAACCGTTAATGTGCCAATTATCCACCGCGATGCGTCTCGGCTCACTCCAGCTTTTGCCGTTGTCATCAGAAACCGCGCAAACCATATCACGAATTTGGCCAGGAAATACTTTGCGCCAGGCTACCACGATTTCGCCATCAGGAAGCATCACCACATCTGGCCGACAACAGGGACAGACGCTCGTGGCGATTCGTACATTTTTCTGCCAGGTTTTGCCGTTATCTGCGGAGCTCGCGGAATAGAGCGACGTAGTTCCATCTTTCGCGCCGTCGCGTCCGTCCAGCCAGGCCGCCAAAAGTACTTTTGAGCCAGCGGCAAAATGTCCCAAATAAGCGCTGCTTTTTGGATTGCCGTCGTTGATGCGAACTGGTTTTGAGAATGCCTTTTCAGAATTGTTGAAAAAGGCGCTGACGACATCGCTGCCTCCACCCGAGTTCTTTTGTCCCCACAATATCACTTGGCCATTCTCCGTTTTCGCGATAACAGGCGCATTTTCACCATGAGAATCAAGCGCCACACCTTTGGGGCTGACGGGAACACCAGAGGAGAAAGTGTCACCGTTATCGTGCAACGTGAAAAGTTGCAATTGTGATTGCTGTGGGTTTCGTCCCACCGCCAAAAGTGACAACTCTCCTTTGGCATCAACAAACAATTTGGGATCATGTGCGCCTTGGAATGCTGCGAGAATAGTATGTGGCGCAGCATCCCATTGATAGGAAAGCGCAGGCTTTGGCGGTTCAGCGAGAAAGAATTGGTAAACGAAAAATCCCATTGCCAAAAGGCAGAGAACAGGAAGAATAAATTTTTTCATGAGAAAGTCTCCATTGGATATCTGCTGGCAGGGTTGACTCGCTGAGCCCGCCGCGCATCGCTTTTATAACGCGACGATCTTGGCGAGAGCCCTGCCCAAAGCAGAAAAAGTACTTTTACTGTCGTGGATCGAAGTTGCCTTCGAGAATTCCATTACCCGGATCCTGAAACCACACCTGGCTCCAACGAACCGCTTTGGCGTGACCGTCAGCATACAACGAATTGAACGTTTCCAGATGTCGCCGCAACGCGATCTCATAGGTTTCCCCTGCTGCCGAATTCCACGTTTGATTGTGCATGTAGGAACTGGCGGCAACATCGGGATCGCTTTCAACCCAATAAAATGGATGAAAATGATCGCGTTGCAACGGATCATAGTTGGTATTGGCGTCCGCCAGGATGATGAATTGTGATGGCGAGTTTATTGCTGCCAAAGCACCATATTTACTGGAACCCGCGATCCAGGCATTCATGATGTAAGACGTAGTGTAATAGTTGTCCCCATTTTCGGGCGTTGCAGGCGTGACCCATCGCGCTCCTTCATCGCTGGGACAGCGAAAAAGCTGGATGCTTTTCATATAAGGCTGCGCGGTCATTGTCCACGAGATATTTTTTTCGCTTGCCGAGGCTTGATAAGACGACAGCGGATAGCGTTCATCATAATCTTGCGTGTATTGCATAAACGCCAAGCCAATTTGCTTGAGATTGGAAAGGCAACTGGTGCGCCGAGCGTTTTCTCTGGCGCGTGCAAAGACGGGAAAGAGGATAGCTGCGAGAATAGAAAGAATGGCAATGACGACCAAAAGTTCGATGAGCGTAAACGCCGCCCGTGGCACTTTCCTCCTAATTTTGAAAGTACGGTTCATGTTGATCTCCTAATTAATTGTGGAATTGCGATTAAAGGAGATGAAAGGGGGGGCCGCGTGCGTGAATCACCGAAAGTGTGCGATTGAGGGGATCATCTGCAGGAGCATCCGCAAGAGTGGAAACGGTGACAGCGTTGAAATCTAATACGAGATGGAATTGGTTGTTTCCTAAGACATGTTGCAACAATCTGGCGAGACAATAGTCCATCGCCATTGGTTGATTTTTCAATTGGGAGAAACTGTTGTCGTTTGAAGCCGATTGCGGCATTGCACAAGAGCTATGCGCCATCGCCAATTTTTGTCCCGGTGCCGCGCCCGTCGCTCCTTCCGCACAAATATGCCACGTCGGCGCGACCACTTGCAGGCACGCTAACGCCAACACAGCACAACGCACCCACCATGAAGGCGGAGCGTTTCTATAAATGTGACGGTGCCGTTGCATATCTGAGTTACTTACTCAGTATTTGACAGACTAAGACAATACTCAAGGCGGTATTTGGTTATGACACTTATATACCTGGCATGATGTATTGGGATTGTTTGGCTGGGAGTACCACCATTACCGTCCAGAGTGCGTAACTCCCAAGTTGCGGATATGTCCTTTCAACCTTTATCGTAATTGTCCAAACTTACTTGCTGAGGAATTTGACGAGCAACTGTTAACGCATAAACCGCCGAAGCTTCGCCTTTGAGAAGTGCCTTGGCGCATTCGCGCAGTGTTGCCCCAGTGGTAGAAACATCATCAATTAATAGGATTGTTTTACCCTTGACTACCGACATCATGGCCTCATCCACGTGAAAAGCATTCTTAACATGCGCGGCACGTTGGTCGCGATTGAGCTCCACTTGCGGGCGAGTAGGTTTGACACGGCGCAAAAGTACTTTTGCAGGCACACCGATGTTGAAAGAGAGCTGATTTGCCAACAGTTCACTTTGGTTATAGCCACGCCGATAAGCGCGCCACCAATGCAATGGCACGGGTGTGATTAAATCACAGTGAGGAGTTTGCAATGTGTCATGACAATCACTCGACCAAAAGTCTGTTAATTCCTGCCCCAGCAAATCTGCCAAACTGCGTTGACCTTGATATTTATAGCGATGAATGGCTTCACGGACTGGCCCTGCAAAACCAAAGCAGGAACGTAACGCCGAAAACTCAGGTGGTTTATTGTAGCGGCTGACGCGGCATTCAGAACAAAGATCAGCAAGAGCGAGCGTGTCGAACGGTTTGCCGCAAACTTTGCAGAGAGGGTTATGGATAAATTGCAATTGCTGCTGACAATTAGCGCAAAAGAGCTCCTCTTCCCATTCACCACAAC
>ERZ778021.3409-NODE-3409-length-11544-cov-4.464531_pt1 | contig 11544 bp, 13 predicted proteins | sample MGYA00375751_ERZ778021 | MGnify/ENA primary metagenome ERZ778021 (study PRJEB29350, sample SAMN05389814) | bioreactor metagenome | isolation source: Thiocyanate stock bioreactor | place: South Africa: University of Cape Town | collected 2013-08-29 ... | reverse complement strand
CCCGCCAATGTCAGCGTGATCAAGCAGCTGGCCTGGTCCGGCGCGCTGCTGGCCAAGGGCAAGATCAAGCACTCCTATCCGCACAGCTGGCGGTCCAAGGCGCCGCTGACCTATCGCAACACGCCGCAATGGTTCGCGGCCATCGACAAGCCGCTGGACGACGGCATGGGCGCGCATGGCGACACGATCCGCACGCGGGCGCTGGCCAGCATCGACCAACTGGTCAAGTGGTGGCCCCAGACCGGGCGCAACCGCATCCATTCGATGGTCGAGAACCGCCCCGATTGGGTCCTGTCGCGCCAGCGGGCCTGGGGGGTGCCGCTGACCTGCTTCGTGCGTCGCGGGGCCAAGCCCACGGACGACGACTTCCTGCTGCGCGACGCGCGCCTGAACGACCGCATCACCGCGGCCTTTGAGGCCGAGGGCGCGGATGTCTGGTACAGCGCGGGCTTCAAGGCGCGGATGCTGGAGGGGATCGTGGACCCCGACGCCTATGACCAGGTCATGGACGTGCTGGACGTGTGGTTCGATTCTGGCTCGACCCACAGTTTCGTTCTGCGCGACCGCGAGGATGGCGCGCCGGACGGCATCGCCGATGTCTATCTGGAGGGCACGGACCAGCATCGCGGCTGGTTCCAGTCCTCGCTGCTGCAGGCGTCGGCCACCAAGGGCCGCGCGCCCTATCGCAACGTGGTCACGCATGGCTTCACGCTGGACGAGAAGGGCATGAAGATGTCCAAATCGCTTGGCAACACCATCGTACCCGCCAAGGTGATCGAGCAATACGGCGCCGACATCCTGCGCCTGTGGGTGGCGCAGGCCGATTATACCGCTGACCAGCGGATCGGCCCCGAGATCCTCAAGGGCACCGCCGACAGCTATCGCCGGCTGCGCAACACGCTGCGCTTCCTGCTGGGGGCGCTGGCGGGGTTTGATGAGGCCGAACGCGTGCAACCCGCGCAGATGCCCGAGCTGGAGCAGTGGATGCTGCACCGGCTGGCGCAGCTGGATCATCAGGTCCGCAAGGGCTATGCGGCGTTTGATTTCCAGGGCGTGTTCCAGACGCTGTTCCAGTTCTGCACCGTCGATCTGTCGGCCTTCTATTTCGACGTGCGCAAGGATGCGCTGTATTGCGACGCGGCGGACAGCGACCGCCGCCGCGCGTCGCGGACGGTGCTTGACCTGCTGTTCCACCGGCTGGTGACCTGGCTGGCGCCGATCCTGCCCTTCACGATGGAGGATGTCTGGCTGTCGCGTTTCCCGTCCGACGATGACAGCGTGCACTTGCACGATTTTGCGCCGACCCCCGCCGATTGGCTGAACGAGCCGCTGGCCGCGAAATGGGATCATGTCCGCCGCGCCCGCCGCGTGGTGACCGCCGCGCTGGAGGTCAAGCGGTCTGACAAGACCATCGGCGCCAGCCTGGAGGCCGCGCCCGTCGTCCATGTCGAGGATGCGGACATGCTGGCCGCGCTGAAATGGGTGGCCTTTGCGGATGTGTGCATCACCTCGGACCTGTCGCTGACCGCGGACCCCGCGCCCACCGAGGCGTTCCGCATGGCCGAGGCCCCCGGCATCGGCGTCGTCTTCGAGACGGCGGAGGGCGAGAAATGCCAGCGCTGCTGGAAGATCCTGCCCGATGTCGGCACGCACCGGCATCCCGGCGTCTGCGCGCGCTGCGATGCCGTCTTGGGATGACCGATGACGACCTGCGCGGGGCCATCCTTGCGCAGGTCGCCCGGCTGCGGCCGGGCACCACCTGCTGTCCCAGCCAGGTGGCCCGCGACCTGGCCGCCGACTGGCGTCCGCTGATGGAGCCGTTGCGCCGCATCGCGCTGGATCTGGCGGTCGAGGGGCGCATCGCCGTCACGCAAAAGGGCCGTCCGGCCGGACCCGATCCGCGCGGGCCGATCCGCCTGGCCCCGCCCCCCAAGGAGGACCCCGATGTATCACCCTGACCCCACCCGCCATGACCGCATGGAATACCGCCGCTGTGGCCGCACGGGCCTGAAGCTGCCCGCGATCAGCCTGGGGCTGTGGCACAATTTCGGCCATGACACGCCCCACCAGACCAAACGCGACATCTGCCGCACGGCATTCGATCTGGGCATCACCCATTTCGACCTGGCCAACAACTACGGCCCGCCCCCCGGCAGCGCCGAGGAGGCGTTCGGAGAGATCCTGCGGACCGACTTCCACGGGCTGCGCGATCAGTTGGTGATCAGCAGCAAGGCGGGCTATGACATGTGGCCCGGCCCCTATGGCGTCTGGGGCAGCCGCAAGTCGCTGATCGCCAGCTGCGACCAGTCGCTGAAGCGGATGGGGCTGGATTACGTCGACATCTTCTATTCGCACCGTTTCGACCCCGAGACCCCGCTGGAGGAGACGATGGGCGCGCTGGACCATATCGTGCGGTCGGGCCGGGCGCTGTATGTCGGCATCAGCAGCTATAACAGCGCGCGCACCCGGCAGGCGGCGGCGATCCTGCGCGATCTGGGCACGCCCTGCATCATCCACCAGCCCAGCTACAACATGCTGAACCGGTGGGTGGAAAACGACGGCCTGCTGGACACGCTGGCGGAGGAGGGGATGGGCGGCATCGTCTTCACGCCGCTGGCGCAGGGGATGCTGACGTCGAAATACCTGGGCGGCGTGCCCCAGGACAGCCGCGCAGCGCAGGGTAAATCGCTGTCGCCCGACTGGCTGAGTGACGAGATGATCGCCCGCCTGAACGGGCTGAACGACCTGGCCGCCAGCCGCGGTCAGAGCCTGGCGCAGATGGCCGTGGCCTGGGTGCTGCGCGATGACCGCGTGACCAGTGCGCTGATCGGGGCGTCGCGGGCCGAACAGGTGCGCGACTGCGTGGGGGCGCTGCAGAACCGCGACTTTACCGCGGATGAGCTGGCCCGCATCGACGATCTGTCCGCGATGGGCGACGTCAACATCTGGGCGCAGTCATCCGAAGGGGCAGGGCAGTAGGCCTTAGACCAGCCACCAGCCCCGCGCCTTGAGCTGGTTGCGAATCATCCGCTCCGGGGCGCCGGGGCGGTCGGCAAAGATGGGTCGGACCTTCTGGCGGCCCTTTTCCTGATAGGCCAGCTTGCGCGCGGGTTCCCATTCGCGCAGCACGCGCTTGATCTCGCGCGGGGCGATGGCGGATTCCAGGGCGGCGATGGCGGCGTCGGAATGCTGCGCGTAAAGCAGCGGCAGCTTGCGGTAATGGCAGGTGATGTCGCCATCCAGACCAGCCAGGGCCGGCCCTGGGCGCCCGCCGCCCAGGCTGGCGATGACCACCGGCAGGACCACCTGATCCAGCCAGGGGTCCATGACCTGGCAGGCCAGTTCGTCATGCGGCGTGTCGCGCAGCGCCAGCGCCCAGTCCAGATAGCGGCGCCCGAATTCCGCCGGATCGGCGCCGAAGAACCAGCCCGCGTTGAAATACAGATAGCGTTCCCAGTGCTCGTCCGGCTGCGACAGGTCCAGCGTGTCGTCGAAGGGCACGCCAAAGCGGTCATAGATCGACCGCCAGATGGCTTGATAGCCGGGGCCGTACAGCGGCGGCTTGGGCCAGGTGCCCTCGCGGCGCATCGACGCGGAGGGGCGGCTCGGGTCCAGACGGACCTGGTCCAGCGGGCCGGTGATCAGCGTGTCCGTGTCGAAGAACAGGAACGGCTCGCCCGCGGGCAGAAGGGCCAGGGCCTCGATCTTGTTGCCTTGGGGATAGGCGGCGCCGAAATGGCGTGCGGTAAAGGGCAGGATCTCGGCGCCAAACCCGGTCAGCAGGTCGCGGCACGGCTGAGAGATGGCGGTGTCGTGGCCGCTCCAGGCGCCGTCGGGGGTGGGTTCGGCGATGATGACGCGGCCGGTCCAATCCGGGGCATGGGCCCGCAGGCTGGCCATGAAGATCACGGCTTCGTATTCCAGCCGCCCGGCCTGCCCCACGATCAGCAGATTGGGCTGTTTGTGTTTCTTGGCTGGCACTTGATAACCCCGGCACTCGTGATGATGCGGGAAGATTAGCCGGGGCAAGGCCGCAGCAAAACCCCCTGCCGGACCTGTGCGGCGGTTTTATTGCCGCGCCGCAGCGGGGTCGCCGGAAGGATGTCGGGGGAGGGGAATGGTGGGCGACCCTGGAATCGAACCAGGCGTGGGTCTCCCCGGCGGAGTTACAGTCCGCTGCCGCACCTTGCAGCACGCCGCCCGCCGATCGCTTTCGGCGTGCCGGGTGATTAGCTGCCCCGCCGGGGGGCGTCAAGCACATTTCCGGGGCTTGCGCGACAGGCCCGTCCCGCGCACAGAAGGGGGGACGACGAAAGGAGGCCGCGCATGGCCGAAAGACCGGCAAACCCCAAGAAACCCACCTGGGTCATCGACAAGGAACGCGCCCGCCGCGCCGCCGCCGCCGAGACCGTCTGGCTGTTCGGCCTGCATGCCGTGCGCGACGCGCTGGCCAACCCCGTGCGCGAGAAGCTGCGCCTGGTGGTGACCCAGAACGCGGTCACCCGCCTTGGCGACCTGCACGGGATGGAGCCCGAGATCACCGACCCGCGCATCTTCGACAAGACCGTGGGCCTGGCCGCCGAAAGCGTGCATCAGGGCGCCGCGCTGGAGGTCAAGCCGCTGAAATGGGGCAGCCTGTCCGAGGTCGCGCTGCGCGAGGCCCCCGGAGAGACGCGGCCCCTGCTGGTCGCGCTGGACCGGGTGACCGACCCGCATAACGTGGGCGCGATCCTGCGCAGCGCCGAGGTGTTCGGCGCCCGCGCGGTCATCGCGCCCTCGCGCCATTCGGCCCCCGAGACCGGGGCGCTGGCCAAGACCGCGTCGGGCGCGCTGGAGCGGCAGCCCTATCTGCGCGTGCCGAACCTGGCCGAGGCGCTGACCCAGCTGAAGAACATGGGATTTATCCTGGTCGGCCTGGACGGCACCGGCACCGAATCGCTGCCCGATCTGATGTCGGACCTGTCGGGCCGCGCGGTCTGCCTGGTGCTGGGCGCCGAGGGGCCCGGCATGCGAGAGTTGACCATGAAGACCTGCGATCATGTCGCGCGCATTCCCTTTGCGGCCGATTTCGGGTCGCTGAACGTGTCGAATGCCGCGGCGGTGGCGCTTTATGCGGCGGGGCGTGCCTGAATATCACATCGCTGCGACGATTATGTCACGCGCGTTGAGATTCGGTGCGGCAGGTGTCACACAGGCCCGACCCCTAACGCCCGAGTCGCCATGCGTGCCCTTGCCCTGTCCCTTCTGCTGACCCTGGTGCCCGCCCTGCCTGCGGCGGCGCAGGACTGGGCCGTGGGGGGGTTCGACCCGGTGGGCTATGCGCAGGCGGGCCGCGCCCTGCCGGGGCGCAGCGACATCGCGACCATGTGGCGCGGTCAGCTGTGGCACTTCTCCTCGGAGGAGAATCGCGCCCGGTTCGAGGCCGATCCCCGCAGCTATGCGCCGGCTCTGGGCGGCATGTGCCCGGTTTCGGTGGTCGAGGGGCGGCCCCAGCCCGGTGATCCGCGCCATTTCGCACTGGTGGGCGGGCGGTTGTACCTGCTGGAATCGGGGGCCGCGGAACGCCGCCTGATGCAGGACCCCTCGGGGATCACCCAGGCCGCGCGCCAGATCTGGCGCGAATGACCGCAGAGGGCCTGCGAATCACGAAACCGCGATCGCTCTGGAACTTTTGTGGCTGATGCCCATTTACATCTCATGGCATGACCCCGGAACGGTCATGTCCAGATCACTGTCCCTCGTTCCGCGACTTGCGCCCGGCCATCATGGACCGGGCGCTTTTTCTATGAGAGGCTGCAACCCGGAGGTGTGGGGCATGCAGGAGGGGATCATGGATATTCAGACGGCCGAGGATCAGGACATCGCGCGCATCGCCCGCGACACGCGGGTCATCGCCATGGTGGGCCTGTCGCCCAACGAGGCGCGCCCCAGCTGGGGCGTTGCGCGCTATCTGCAGTCGCAGGGCATTCGCGTCATCCCGGTCAATCCCGGCCATGCCGGCGGCACCATCCTGGGAGAGACGGTCCACGCCACGCTGGCCGAAATTCCCGCAGATGCTGGGGTGCAGATGGTCGACGTGTTCCGCCGGTCGGATGCGGTGGGGGCGATCGTGGATCAGGCCCTGGCGCATCTGCCGGACCTGCGCGTCATCTGGACCCAGCTGGGCGTGCGCGACGATGCCGCCGCCGCGCGGGCACGCGCCGCCGGGGTGACCGTGGTCCAGGACCGCTGCCCCAAGATCGAGTTTCCGCGGTTTCTGTGACGGTGGCCCGGCGGGCAGGGCGCGCTTATCTGCTTGACGCCCGCGCGGGGTGGTTCTAATCAGGCCCGACCTCAGGGGTATAGCTCAGTTGGTAGAGCATCGGTCTCCAAAACCGAGGGTCGTGGGTTCGAGTCCCCCTGCCCCTGCCAGGTCCTTCCGCCATCAGCAACCTGCGCCGTTCAGGGTTGCAGTGCCGCCGTCATGGCGCTAGACCCAGCCTCGCATCTGCTCAAGGAGCCGCCCGTGGCCAATCCCGTCCAGTTCATCAACCAGGTCCGTGCCGAGGCCGCCAAGATCACCTGGCCGACGCGCCGCGAGGTGATCACCACCACCATCATGGTGCTGATCTTTGCCTCGATCACCAGCCTGTTCTTTTTCCTGGTCGACCTGGCGATCCGCACCGGTCTGACGCAGGGGCTGCGCCTGATCAGCGGCTGATCGGGGGTTGCAATTTCCCGGCAGGGGCGGTATCTGCCCCCGACTGTCCGGGAACACGGCGTGCATCGAATGCGCATGCGCGCCGATATCTATATTTTCGGACGTTATGGAATTCAAAGGGTTGGCGCGTCCGCGCGTGATTCCCGAAAAGATGAGCAGGGGTCGATCGAGACATGGCAAAGCGTTGGTATTCGGTCAGCGTCCTGTCGAACTTCGAAAAGAAGGTCGCAGAGGCGATTCGCCAGGCCGTCGCCGAGAAGGGTCTTGAGGATCACATCGACGAGGTGCTGGTCCCGACCGAGGAAGTGATCGAGATCCGCCGCGGCAAGAAGGTCACGTCCGAGCGGCGCTTCATGCCCGGTTATGTGCTGGTCCACATGGAAATGTCGGATCGCACCTATCACCTGGTCAATTCGATCAACCGCGTCACCGGGTTCCTGGGCGCGCAGGGCAAGCCGATGCCCATGCGCGACGACGAGGTGAACATGATGCTGCACCGCACCGGCGACGGTGAGCCGGTGGCGCCGCGCAACCTGATCCGCTTTGACGTGGGCGAGAAGGTCAGCGTGACCGACGGCCCGTTCGAAGGGTTCTCGGGCATGGTCGAGGAGATCGACGAGATTTCCTCGCGCATCAAGGTGACGGTGTCGATCTTTGGCCGGCCCACGCCGGTCGAGCTGGAATTCACGCAGGTCTCCAAGACCGCGTGATGCAACTGCGGGAGGCCCTTGTGCCGCACCGCTAAGTCGGCCCCGCATCACGGGGCGTGATGATAAGGAGAAGGCCAGATGGCCAAGAAAGTTGTCGGCAGCCTCAAGCTGCAAATCAAGGCGGGTCAGGCGAACCCGTCGCCCCCCGTCGGCCCGGCTCTGGGTCAGCGCGGAATCAACATCATGGCGTTCTGCAAAGAATTCAACGCCAAGACCCAGGAGATGGAGCAGGGTTCGCCCGTGCCCGTCGTCATCACCTATTACGCCGACAAGTCGTTCACCTTCGAGACGAAGACGCCCCCGGCGTCCTTCCTCCTGAAGAAGGCGGCTGGCCTGAAGCCCGTGGGCAAGCGCAACCGCGCCAAGGGTTCGGACAAGCCGGGCCGTGCCAATGCCGGTTCGGTGACGGTCAAGCAGATCCGTGAGATCGCCGAGACCAAGATGAAGGACCTGTCCGCGAACGACATCGACGCCGCGATGAAGATCATCGTCGGCTCGGCCCGTTCGATCGGTATCGAGGTGAGGGGCTGATCATGGCAAAACTGTCGAAGAAAAAAGCCGCCGCCCGCACCGCATTCGAGGGCAAGGCCAACCTGACCGTCGAGGACGCCATCAAGCTGGTCAAGACCTCGGCTTCGGCCAAGTTCGACGAGACCGTCGAGATCGCGCTGAACCTTGGCGTCGACCCGCGTCACGCCGACCAGATGGTCCGTGGTGTGGTGACCCTGCCCGCAGGCACCGGCAAGGACGTCCGCGTCGCCGTGTTCGCCCGTGGCCCCAAGGCTGACGAAGCCAGGGCCGCTGGTGCAGACATCGTCGGCGCCGAGGACCTGATGGAGACCATCCAGTCCGGCAAGATCGAGTTCGACCGTTGCATCGCGACGCCGGACATGATGCCGCTGGTCGGTCGTCTGGGCAAGATCCTGGGCCCGCGCAACCTGATGCCGAACCCCAAGGTCGGCACCGTGACGATGGACGTGAAATCGGCCGTCGAAGCAGCCAAGGGTGGCGAAGTCCAGTTCAAGGCCGAGAAGGCCGGCGTGGTTCATGCGGGCATCGGCAAGGTCTCGTTCGACGAGGACAAGCTGGCCCAGAACCTCCGCGCCTTCGTGGACGCGGTCAGCCGCGCCAAGCCGACGGGTGCCAAGGGCACCTACATGAAAAAGGTCTCGATCAGCTCGACCATGGGTCCGGGCGTGTCGGTGGACGTCGTTTCGGCGACCGCCAACTGAGACCACAGGATTTCCCTGCCTGAAAGGGCAGGGGATGGCGGGGCCGCACGCGGCCCTGTCCTGTCCGAGACGGAGGGTGCGGGGGAAACCTTGCTTAATGTCCTTCCTGAGATGGGGAAGCGTTTTTCCGAAGGTTCCGACCTTCGGGTGATCTTGCCCTAACGGACCCGACCCGGCCCCTCTTGGCCGGGAAAAGTGAGAGCCGGGGGGATACCCCCCTACTTGGAGTGAAACCGTGGATAGAGCGCAGAAAGAACAGCTGGTCGACGAACTCGGCCAGATCTTCGAAAGCTCTGGCGTCGTGGTGGTTGCCCACTACGAGGGGATGACGGTTGCACATATGCAGGACCTCCGCGCGCGCATGCGCGAAGCGGGTGGTTCGGTTCGCGTTGCCAAGAACAAGCTCGCCAAGATCGCCCTGGAAGGAAAGCCTTGCGCAAGCATCGCCGACTATCTGACGGGCATGACCGTGATCGCCTATTCGGAGGATCCGACCGCTGCTGCGCGGATCGCCGACAAGTACGCCAAGGATAACGAGCGTTTCGTGATCCTGGGTGGTGCGATGGGTGACTCGGCCCTGGATCCGGCCGGTGTGAAAGCCGTCGCCTCGATGCCGTCGCGTGAAGAGCTGATTGCTCAGATCGTGTCGTGCCTCGGTGCGCCCGCTTCGAACATCGCCGGTGCCATTGGCGCGCCTGCTTCGAACATCGCGAGCATCCTCACGACCCTTGAGGAACGTGAGGCTGCGTAAGCAACCTGATCCCTACTGGTGGTTGAAGACCCGACGTTGGAACATTAACTGGAAAGAACGGAAAAATGGCTGATCTGAAGAAACTCGCCGAAGAAATCGTGGGCCTGACCCTGCTGCAAGCCCAGGAACTGAAGACCATCCTGAAGGATGAGTACGGCATCGAGCCGGCCGCCGGTGGCGCCGTCATGATGGCTGGCCCGGCTGCTTCGGCAGAGGCCGAAGAAGAGAAGACCGAATTCGACGTCGTCCTGGTCGAAGCCGGCGCCAACAAGATCAACGTGATCAAGGAAGTTCGCGGCATCACCGGTCTGGGCCTGAAAGAAGCCAAGGACCTGGTCGAAGCTGGCGGCAAGGTCAAAGAAGGCGCTTCCAAGGCTGATGCCGAAGAAGTGAAAAAGAAGCTGGAAGCAGCCGGCGCCAAGGTCGAGCTGAAGTAATCGATCCCGTGATCGGTTGAAGACAGGCAGGGTCCGGGGTTTCCCGGTCCCTGCCGAACCTGTCTTGAAGGGCGGTCCGGCTGGCGGACATTCCTTCAGGGCATGTTCGAGGTTCGGGAGCCGCGCGGTGGGACGCGTGGCACGAATGGAACCTCACCCCTGCATTCGTAGGTGCGTTCCGGGGGCCCCGACCCGGACGCGCGCGAAGACGAAAGGTGACAAGACCCCATGGCGCAAGCTTATGTCGGCCAAAAGCGGATCCGCCGCTATTATGGCAACATCCGTGAAGTTCTGGAGATGCCGAACCTGATCGAGGTTCAAAAATCCTCCTATGACCTGTTCCTGAACTCGGGCGAGGGCAGCGGTCATAACGATGGTGACGGCATCCAGGGCGTGTTCCAGTCCGTGTTCCCGATCAAGGACTTTAACGAGACAGCGACGCTGGAATTCGTGAAGTACGAGCTGGAGAAGCCGAAATACGACGTGGACGAGTGCCAGCAGCGCGACATGACCTATGCCGCGCCGCTGAAGGTCACCCTGCGTCTGATCGTGTTCGATGTCGACGAGAACACCGGGGCGAAATCCGTCAAGGACATCAAGGAACAGGACGTCTTCATGGGTGACATGCCCCTGATGACGACGAACGGCACGTTCATCGTGAACGGCACCGAGCGCGTGGTCGTCAGCCAGATGCACCGCAGCCCGGGCGTGTTCTTCGACCATGACCGCGGCAAGACCCATTCCTCGGGCAAGCTGCTGTTCGCCTGCCGCATCATTCCGTATCGCGGCTCGTGGCTGGACTTCGAATTCGACGCCAAGGACCTGGTGTTCGCCCGGATCGACCGCCGCCGCAAGCTGCCGGTGACGACGCTGCTCTATGCCCTGGGCATGGATCAGGAAGCGATCATGGACGCGTTCTACGAGACCGTGACCTACTCCCTGCGCCGCGAGGGGCGCGAGCAGGGCTGGGTGACGCGGTTCTTCCCCGAGCGCGTGCGCGGCACCCGGCCTGCCTATGACCTGGTGAACGCCGATACCGGCGAGGTCATCACGAAGGCCGGCGAGAAGGTCACCCCGCGCCTTGTGAAGAAGCTGCTGGAATCCGAAGAGCAGCTGAACCTGTTCGTCCCGTTCGAGCGCATCGTCGGCCGCTTCGTCGCCAAGGACATCGTCAACGACCAGACCGGCTTCATCTATGCCTAGGCCGGCGACGAGATCACCGCGGAATACGACAAGCAGGGCGAGATGACCGGCGGCCTGCTGAAGGTGCTGCTGGACAACGACATCACCGACGTGCCGGTTCTGGACATCGACCACGTCAACGTGGGTCCCTACATCCGCAACACGATGGCGGCCGACAAGAACATGGGCCGCGAAGGCGCGCTGATGGACATCTATCGCGTCATGCGCCCGGGCGAGCCGCCCACCGTCGAGGCCGCGTCGAACCTGTTCAACTCGCTGTTCTTCGACAGCGAGCGCTATGACCTGTCCGCCGTGGGCCGGGTCAAGATGAACATGCGTCTGGCGCTGGATGCCCCCGACACGCAGCGCACGCTGCGCCATGAGGACATCGTGCACTGCATCAGCGGCCTGGTCGAACTGCGCGACGGCAAGGGCGAGATCGACGACATCGACCACCTGGGCAACCGCCGGGTGCGTTCGGTCGGCGAGCTGATGGAGAACCAGTACCGCGTCGGCCTGCTGCGCATGGAGC
>ERZ778021.3407-NODE-3407-length-11547-cov-9.876436_pt1 | contig 11547 bp, 6 predicted proteins | sample MGYA00375751_ERZ778021 | MGnify/ENA primary metagenome ERZ778021 (study PRJEB29350, sample SAMN05389814) | bioreactor metagenome | isolation source: Thiocyanate stock bioreactor | place: South Africa: University of Cape Town | collected 2013-08-29 ... | reverse complement strand
CAAAAAGGATGATGTTACAGAAACACTTCGAGTGGCGGTATACCCCGCCCGCTAACGCTCGTGTCCTCCCGAAGAGCGACAAAGGAGCGACTGAGGGAACTCCCGTACAGTCGCAGTCATTGCCCATTTTCACAATGGTTAAGAGTTACATTCTTAAAAAGTCGAGACCACTTTAATGTTTTATAACGCTGATAACACGGATGCATACAAAAGTTCAAGTAACCTTAAACATCCTTATTATTATCATTTAAAATCTCCTGAAGTTTAAACATTTCATCACGCAATCTTGCTGCTTCCAAAAATTCCATATTTTTTGCAGCTTCCTGCATTGCTTTTTTGGTTTTCTGAATGGCTTTTTCTAAAGCTGATTTCGACATATACTGTACAACCGGATCGGCAGCAACGCTAAGTTTTGTTTCATTTTCGATATAAGCACCTGGCTCTGTTTTGGTTAATACAGAGCGTTCTCCCTTGATAATTGCAGTTGGAATAATATCATGTTTTGCATTATATGCTAATTGTTTTTCTCTTCTGCGATTTGTTTCGTTGATAGTTTTTTCCATGCTGTCGGTAATTTTGTCAGCATACATTATAACCTTGCCGTTTAAATTACGTGCAGCACGACCGGCAGTCTGTGTCAATGAACGATGCGAACGCAAAAAACCTTCTTTATCAGCATCTAAAATAGCGACAAGCGATACCTCTGGTAAATCCAAGCCTTCACGCAAAAGGTTCACACCAACAAGCACATCGTAAATTCCCCTACGCAAATCTTCCATAATCTGTACTCTGTCCAATGTCTCCACATCAGAATGTATATAATTGCATCTTACACCCATTTTCACAAGATAGTCTGTAAGTTCCTCAGCCATCCTCTTGGTTAAAGTTGTAACCAATACTCGCTCATCACGTTCCGTGCAAACAGTTATCTCCTCAAGCAAGTCGTCAATTTGATTTAAACTTGGACGAACATCAATAATAGGATCAAGCAAACCGGTCGGACGAATTAACTGATCCACAACCACTCCATGCGAATTAGTAAGTTCATAATCCGCAGGCGTTGCCGAAACATAAATGGTTTGAGGCGTTAGTTGCTCAAATTCTTCAAATTTCAGCGGACGATTATCGCGTGCTGCCGGTAATCTAAATCCATATTCAACTAAGTTTTGCTTTCGCGAGGCATCTCCTCCGTACATGGCACGAATTTGTGGTATAGTGACATGACTTTCATCAATAACCATAAGATAATCATCAGGGAAATAATCGAGCAGACAATAAGGTCGACTGCCGGGAGCACGACCGTCAAAATATCGCGAATAATTCTCAATGCCGGAGCAATAACCCAGCTCTTTAATCATCTCCAAATCATAACTGACACGCTCGTATATACGTTTTGCCTCATAATCTTTACCTATTGAGCGGAAATATTCAGCCTGCATATCACGATCTCTTTCAATAAACTGAATAGCCTGATTTATCCTTTCTTTTGTGGTAACAAAAATACTTGCAGGATAAATCCTGTATGAGTCAAACCTCTCTATTACATGAAGATTTATCGGATCTACTGTCATAATTTCATCTATCTCATCACCCCAAAACACAACGCGCAACAGGAAGTCGGAATAAGCAAGAAAGATATCTACGGTATCACCTTTAACCCTGAAATTCCCCCGATTTAATTCAATCTCATTTCTAACATATAAGCTATCAACTAAAGTGCGTAAAAACACATTTCGTACGATTTGCTGACCTTTTTGCACCTCTATCACATTAGAAGTAAAATCTTCCGGATTACCAATTCCATACAAACACGAAACAGATGACACCACTATCACATCCCTCCTACCCGAAAGCAAAGCCGATGTAGCCGACAAACGAAGTTTTTCAATTTCAGCATTGATAGATAAATCTTTTTCAATGTATGTATCTGTCATAGGCAAATAAGCTTCCGGCTGATAATAATCATAATACGAAACAAAATACTCCACAGCATTCTCAGGAAAGAAATTCTTAAACTCGCTATAAAGCTGTGCAGCAAGGGTTTTATTATGACTTAACACTAAAGTCGGACGATTTACCCGGCTTACAACATTGGCAATTGTGAAAGTCTTACCCGAACCGGTAACGCCGAGTAAAGTCTGAAAGGCAACACCGGCATCAAGTCCTTCAACTAATTGTTGGATAGCTTCCGGCTGGTCGCCTGTTGGTTTATATGAAGATGTGAGGTTGAAAGACATAATCGTGATGCTTCTAAAAAGCTATTTTTGGCTACAAAGATAATTTTTCAAATCGACAATTTCATTATATTATTTCCTATAGTTCGACAACACACCTAAATATCATTAAAATTATTGTAAATTTGCCATCCAATTATTGTTATCTTTTTTTAATACAACAGTTTAATTTCATGGCACTAACAACTATAACAAAAAAGAAATGGATTAATATCCGTGAATATGTAATGATTGTTTTCGGACTACTTCTATATGCCTTTGCATGGAAGGGTTTGTTAATACCTCATCAGATAACAGGTGGTGGTGTAACGGGTGTAGGAGCTTTAGTTTATTATGCAACAGGTATCCCTATATCAGTTACATATCTAACCATCAATGTATTATTACTATTAATTGCTTTTCGTATTGTAGGATGGCAATTTAGTTTTAGAACCATTATTGGCGTTATCGGACTTACAATATTTCTTAGTGTTATCCCTGTATTTCCACTTGGTACTTTTGTACATGAAAATGAAAGCTTTATGGCTTGCGTGCTGGGCGGACTAATCATGGGTGCCGGAATAGGACTTATTTTCTTAAACAATGGAAGTTCGGGCGGCACAGATATCATTGCTAAAATCATCAATAAATATCATAACATAACACTTGGTAGAGCTTTACTTTATACGGATGTGTTGATTATTTCATCTTCATATTTTCTCGAATTTGGAAGTATTGAAAAGATAGTATACGGCTTGACAACTCTAACTATTTCGACTGTTACTGTTGATATGATAATTAATGGTGTGAGACAATCTGTACAGTTTTTTATTTTCTCGAAAGAATATGATGAGATAGCAAATCGCATAAATAAAGATTTACACAGAGGAGTTACTATTTTAGATGGAACGGGCTGGTATTCAAAAGAACCGGTAAAAGTGCTTACAGTAGTTGTAAGAAAGCACGAATCGATAAGCATTTTCAGAATAGTAAAGGAAATAGACCCCAACGCATTTGTATCACAAACATCAGCTATCGGAGTTTACGGCGAAGGGTTTGATGTGATGAAATCAAAATAATTATACAAATGGCAGATAATCTCAAAAAAAATATGATAGGTGCAATTGCCTGGAGTTCTATTAATATCTTTGGAATTCAGGCAATTCAACTTATAATAGGTATTTTTCTTGCGAGGTTGCTAATGCCCGCCGATTTTGGTATTATCGGTGTTTTGATGGTGTTTATCAGTCTATCTACAGTACTGATAGATGGAGGTTTTGTTCAAGGATTGATAAGAAAAAAGGACACAACGGAACAGGATTTAAGTACGATTTTCTATCTGAATATTATTGTAGGCATTGTTCTTTATACGATTCTATATTTTTGTGCTCCATTAATAGCAAGATTTTTTGCGCAACCGGATTTAACTAAATACTCAAGAGTGTTATTTGTAATTATACTAATATTCCCTTTATATCTAATTCAAATAACACAATTACTTAAAAATCTGGAATACAAAAAGATGGCAATTGCAAATATCACAAGTGTTATTGTAAGTGGCAGCTTTGCTATCATTTTGGCGTTTAAGGGTTATGGCGTATGGACTTTAATATACCAACAAATTGCATTTCATAGTGTTAGGGTTGTATCGTATTTTATATTAGTCAGATGGAAACCTCTATTATACTTCAACTTCTCAACCATTCGAAATTTGTGGAGCTTTACGATGCCTTTACTTGCTCAGACTTCCTTAAATGCAATTTTCGGTCAGATTTATTTTGTTGTAATTGGTCGGTTATTTCCTCTAAATCAGGTGGGTTATTTCACGCAAGCTAATAAATACAGCGAAACTGTAAATGCTGCGACACAGAATATTTTATCAACGGGTACGTTTCCTGTGCTATCAACAATTCAGGATGATAAACCAAGAATTTTACGAGTTTACCGAAAATTAATCACCTCTGTGTCAACAATATCTTTCCCCTTTGTAATATTTTTGATAGTAGCTGCACAGCCTATAGTTGTTACATTAATTACCGAAAAATGGTTACCTTCAGTCATTTTGTTACAACTTCTTCTGTTGGCAAATCTTTTAACTCCGATGTTTACAATCAACATAAACGTATTAAATGCACAAGGATTATCAAGTGCAAGTCTAAGATTAGAATTGATAAAGAAGGGATTAATAACCATCTCAATTATTGCATGTTTCAGTTTTGGTATAGAAATAATGCTAATGGGCTTTGTAGTGGCAAACTTTTTAGCATATTTGTTTTCTATGGTAACAATCAAAAAAACACTATCACATTATTATCGACATCAAATAGGAGATTTAATGAAAATATTGATTATATCTCTTATTATCGGAGCAATCACATGGACGTTTAATCATCTTGATATTAGCGCATTACTTAAATTAATTATTCAAGGATTTACTTTTTTCATTATCTATATAATTGTAATTAGAATAATCTTTCCGGAAAAATTAAAAGAAATTATCGCATTAAGATCAAAAAAAAAATAATAAATAATTTATTATATCAAGGTAATTAAGTTTCTCAACACATTAAAAATAAATTTTTATATGAATGAGTTTAAAGATTGAAAAGCATATTTATCAATAAAAAATAGCGAGTAAACCCTACTTACACGCTCCTTTAAAAATAAATTTGGTGAAATATCAATTGCTTTCACATCTAAACATAAATAAGCACAAAATAACAATAATCTAACCAATTATGCATGTTTTTTTTAAGTTTGTGAACAAAAAGGCTATATTTTTTGTTGGAGTTGTAAATATTTCTTAATTTTACACTTTGATTTTTACTGTAAGTGTAGATTAATAAAATCCATATCAATTTTTTAAAAGTATTATTATGAAAAATGCCGCAACAAAATTATCGAGCATAATATTATTTACTGCTCTTGTTTCCTTGACTATTGAGTCATGTATCGACCCTATGTATGACCTTTCTAAAGGTATTAACCCTGAAATCAGTGTAGGTGGCGACTCACTTGGAATAGCCCTTGGCAAATTAGACACAATCTTTTTGGGAGATTTTTTAAGCTCTGAAGATCAAAGTTTTTTGAAAACCCTTGGTGATGGTGGATATGGAATGACAATATCAGACTCCATGTCTATTGAAGATTTATTAAAAGATTTGGATGTTGATAAATTAAAATTTGATGATAAGGTCTTTGCTCAAAACACAAAAGTAGATTTTGGTGATATTGATGTTAGCGAATTTGTTATTCCCGGATTTACACAGACCGAAAATCTTGATATGAATATTCCTTCAATGGAACTTGGTGATGTAGTACCTTCAGTAGACATAAATAAAGATTTTACAGTTAGCTTTTCAGATTACGCTTTGGATGAGACAAAACTTAATTTAGCCGACATAGATGATAACAAAGATAAAACAGATGATCTTTTAGCCGGCCTTTTGCAAGAATATTCAGGCGACAACCCTATTCCGATTCCGATACCATCAACCCAGATTAACATAGGAGAGCTGTCGGTAACTATCAATTATTCCATTGATGTTCCGGAAGGAATTAGCACAATTCATCAAATTGATCTGGAATCTGGTGCTAAATTAGAAATAGAACTTGCATTGGGTGATGCAAGCGATGTCTTTAGTGGGGAAACTACTTTCACTCCAAATATTACTATCGATCCGACCGACCTGTTTAAATTCAAGGTTCCGTCGCCACTTCTTATCGGGAAGTTTAATGTATCAAAGAGTAATGGTCAACTTATTGAGTTGAAGGGAGAAAACAACAAGTTATCTTGGCCCAATTACAAAACAACCAAAACACTTGATATAGATGCGTTTCACAATTTACCCAACGCAGTAAACAAACTCATCGAGATAAGCAAACAAGTCAATATATCGGGAGTGATTGCTGCCGATGGAAAGGTAGAAGTCAATAAATTACAGAAAGCAAAAGAAATTGATTTGGTTATTAATGTAAGAGTTAAAGGTGTAAAAATCAGAAACATGGATTTTGAAATCCCTGACTTTGTTACACCTATAGATGGCACTTCGGTGTTTACCATAGAAAACAATTCGATTCCTGAGGACATAAAGACTATAAACACTATATCATTAGGTAAGATTGATGGGTCTCCTCTACCTAAAAATATGGTAATAAACATTAAGCCTTCAAATCTGCCTGAGATGAAGACTTCAAGTTACAAAATTGACAATTTATCTATAACATTCCCTAATAATTTTGTATTTGATGGAATGGCAGGACAAACTTTTACAGCTACAAATGCAACACTTGATCCTGTAACAGGTTACTCCATTACTTTAGATTTGGAAGAAATAGATATGTCTCAAGTACCTATTACAAACCAGATTTTAAGTTGGCAGGGTGATATAACATATAACGGACAGATAAGTATAGGTGGTAGAATGAATAGTGATAAGATTAACACTTCTGCCGACCCATTGATTAATTTAAAATCTGAATCGGCTATTAAGGTTGAATCTGTTATGGTAGAGACAAATCAAATCGATAAAGAGATCCAAGTTGGTCAAGTAGCTTTGGAATATGAAATTGATATAGCAGATAAAGTTGCTCGTCTTGGTACAGTCAACGTTCAACCTGGAAGTTATTTAACGATTAATATTAACAAACCCAATATGCCGTTAGAATTAAGAGCTAAGAATTTAACTCTGAAATTCAGCGATTTATATGAGTTCAAACCAGATCCAAATTTAATCAATAATGAATATATAATTAATGGTAACATACCTGATTTCATTCAACTTGAATTAAAGGCTTTGCATATTAATCAAAATCTGGATGATGGTTTCTTATCCTTAAAAGATACATTTAATATTGCCGGAAGTATTATTCTCTTACCGGGTACAGCACTTTCAACACAAATTGAAGCTTTACAAAATGAAAAATTAGCATTCGAAGCTATTGTATCGGATGTTCAAATAGAATCTACTTCTATAGAGATGAAGACTCTAGAAGCTAACTATCAAGACTCTACTGTTTTAGATATGGCAATAGATGATATACCAAGCGAGATTGTAGCTTTAGATAGTATAACATTAAAGCCAGGTGCTGAATTAGAACTTGATATAACTATTAACAATATGCCGGATTTAGGAACTAATCCTTTGGATGCAGATATAACAATCTCTTTCCCTGATATTTTAAAATTTGAGTCGGGAGCTGTTAATATCAACAACGAGTTAATTATTAGAGAAGCATTTGTAGATGGTAAGTTAAGTAAGAAAATAAATTTGAGAGGACTTAAATTTGACGGCTCTGATCTTAATGGCAGTCTGACTTTAGATGATAAAGTTAATTTTGATGTTAATGTCTCTGTATCAAATCCAACAATCAATAGCGAAGATTTACAAGGAAAAGACATTTCGGTTGATGTGAATGTAGCTCTGAAGAATATTGAATTCAAATCTGTATATGGTAAATTTAATGTCGACTTCGGTGATAAAATGGATATTCCGAATTTAGCATTAGATGATTTACCTGACTTTATGAAAGGTGATGATGTAGTACTCGATATTCTGAATCCTGTGTTGGCTCTAAGTACAGAAAGTAATATAGGAATTCCGATAGATGCAACCCTGTCATTAACTAATTATAAAAATGGAAATGCATTAACGGATAACAAAATAAATCTGGACTTCAGTCTACCTAAATCCGAATCTCCTAATGACATCAGGACAGCCTCATATTGGTATTCTCCAAGCGAGTCTGGTATGCCAACAGGTTATACATTCATGGATACAAATATTCAAGATTTGTTCAAACCAATTCCCGATTCAGTTAAAATCAGCTTTAATCCAATTATAAACACAGGTTATCAGCATCTTATCGATCTGACTGCAAAATATAATTTGAAGGTTAAATATGACATCACCATACCTTTCAATTTCGGTAAAGATTTGAGTGTAGTTCTGAAAGATACTCTTGAAGATGTCAGTTTGGATTTAGGTGATATAGATATTAATACCGGAGCATTAGAGATAACAGCCAAAATTACAAATTCAATTCCATTGGATTTAAGATTAGAGATGTTGATGGTAGATAAGAATTTGAATATTTTATCGGCTCCGGAACCTCAGACAATATGGGCAGGCGCTCCTGATGGCAGTGGTGTAGAGTCAACTATACAAATTAGATTGGCAGATAGTTTGAAATCGCTCAAAGATATGGACAAGATTATATTAGTGTTCAAGGCAACTTCAAATTCTACAGTTGCAGGTACGCCAATCAAACCGGAAAACTTTGTAATAGCCGACTTGAAAGCAAGGATAATAGGCGGTGTTAAAATCAAATTACCAATTTAATTACAAATTTTATTGAATTATTTAATAGTAACTGAACATTTTTTAACGTTATTTGTTTTACTGTCAAATATATTAAAATGTAGTATTCGTAGATTTAAACTGTTAAATAAAAACTGTGATGAAACCGATAGTATTAAAATGATTGTTCAACACTTATAAGTGTATTTATTTGAGTTATCAAGGTTCCATACAAAATAAAAAAGAAACAAAAATAAAATTTAAACGTATGAAAAAAGCAAATGTAAAAATGATGATTGTATCATTGATTCTGATTGCAACCTTTCAAGCTACTAATGCCCAAACATCAGTTGCCAAGGTAGGGTATTTTATGGACAACGCACCCCAAAAGCATTTCTTAAATCCGGCTTTGGTGCCTACAAGAGGTTATTTCAATATCCCTGCTTTGGGTTCGTTGGATTTCGATGTCAGAACAACCTTTGGATTAAACACATTTCTCTATCCCGGTGTAAATGCAGGTGATCCTATGGTGTTGTTTATGAATGAAGCAGTTGATGCTAATGAGTTTCTCAATAAGCTCAGCCCTGAAAACTATTTTAAGTTGAATAACAGATTTAGTTTATTTGGCTTGGGTATCTATGCAGGAACATCTTTCTGGACTTTTGATGTATCAACACGTTGGAATACAGAACTCAATGCACCTAAAGATTTCTTTAGATTCTTAAAATTGGGAATACCTGATGATCAGGATATACATTATAATATAACTAATTTAGGAATTTCCACTGAATTAATAGGTGAAGCTTCGTTAGGAGCATCATTTCTTATTGGCGATAACATACGTGTAGGTGCGAAAGGAAAACTTTTAGTAGGAGGTGCAAAAATCGGTGCCGGTATGGATCAAATCAAAATTGATATTGAACCTAATAACTACATATTTAAAATTAAGTCAGAAGGTAAAATGAGTGCTTACTTAGCCGGTATTGAACTGACTGAAGATGATAATGGTGCTATTGACGGTTTTGAAATGGGAACACCGGGCATGGCAGGACTTGGTTTTGCTGCCGACTTAGGTGCAAGCTGGTCTCCATTTAGCTTTTTAACTGTATCTGCCGGTATAACTGACTTAGGTGTCATCAACTGGAACATGACTCACAATAAAGTAGCAAAGTCTTCCGGAGAAATTAGCTATAACGGTCTTGATGATTTCTTAAATCAAGGTGGAGGAAGCGGTAGTGGTAGCGGTGGTGACGAAGAAGAATCTACCATTGACGACCAGTTGATTAAAATCATGCAATTTAAACTTCAAGATGAAGGTGAAAACTTAGCAGTTAAATTAAGTCCTACTATTAATGTAGGTGCAGAAGCCGGTATTTGGGAGAACAGATTAAGTGTAGGTTTACTTTATTCAAATAAACTGATTCCAAACAATAGTATTTCCGAATTAACAGCAATGGTAAATATCAAACCAATTCATATGCTGAATATTACAGGAAGTTATACACTGATGAATTCAGCAATAGGATCTGTTCCTTCATTTGGTTTTGGTGTAGGATTAAATTTGATTGTTGCTAATATCTTCTTAGCATGCGACTATGTACCTTCAAATTTAACTCCTCAATTTATCCCAATCGATCCTGTTAATACTAACGTACAGTTAGGCTTATCATGGGCTTTAGGAAAAATGAAAAAGAAAAATTAAAAATTAGAGATTAAAATCATTGATATTGCCATACATCAAGTTTTAATGTTAGTTGGGAGAGGCGCAATTTATTTGCGTCTCTTTCATTTTTTTTATATTTACATTTTATATACTTTTGCAAATTAATCTAACCTTTCAACTTTAATCATTATAAAATCTAATATAGAAATTAAAAATTTTGAAAAACATAATATCACTTGTGTACCATGTTAGCATACAAAAAAACCATTAATCAGTTTACTGCATTATGATAAAAATACTTTTGGAGAAATTACATTAGATGCAAATACAATTTTTTTCATTTATAGGGGAGCTATTGAATTTCAATTTGAAGATGGTAACATCAATAATATTATTCAGAAGAAAATGATTTTCTTACCAAAAGGATCTCAATACTTATACTCCGTAGTCGAAAAAAGCACAATAATTACATTTAAAATAAACCACATAGTATCTCTTTGTGATAATTGTACATTTCATTTTATAGATCAATATGTAAAAAAATCTACAGACATAGCTGACAATCTAAACAATATAGGAATATCGGACATCAAGAAACGCATCGACTATTTTATCAGAGGTATAGTATCGTGCTTATTAGATGGCATAAACTGCAATAGCTGGTACGAAACTAAAATAAAAGAATTCTTTCTGATGTTGAAAATGTATTACACTACAGAAGAAATATATTTCTTTCTGTTTAAAGTAATATCTGATGATATAATTATGTTAGAACATTTTAATCAAAATTCAATAAATTATCAATCTGTCAAACAGATAGCAGATTCTTTTTACATGTCGCCAAAAGCTTTTTCAGCAAGATTTACAAAGATTTTTGGAACAACACCAATGCGATGGTTAATAGAACAGAAATCTAAAAAAACACTTCAAGAAATAACATCAACCAAAAAATCTTTTAAACAAATTGCTTTTGAACTTGAATTTTTATCAGAATCTCAATTCACTAATTTTTGTAAAAAAGAAATAGGAAAAAATCCTTCACAAATTAGAATGTGTTCAAGTTTATAGTGAAGTCATCTTGACTTTTATTTCACATCAACCTACTACGACTGTAGAGGAGTTCCCTCATTCGCTGCGCTCTTTCGGGATGACACGCTCGCTGGTGGGCGGGGTATACAGAAAACCGACTGCAATTGCAGAGGAGTTCCCTCATTCGCTGCGCTCTTTCGGGATGACACGCTCGCTGGTGGGCGGGGTATACAGAAAACCGACTGCAATTGCAGAGGAGTTCCCTCATTCGCTGCGCTCTTTCGGGATGACACGCTCGCTGGTGGGCGGGGTATACAGAAAACCGACTGCAATTGCAGAGGAG
>ERZ778021.3405-NODE-3405-length-11550-cov-5.342758_pt1 | contig 11550 bp, 11 predicted proteins | sample MGYA00375751_ERZ778021 | MGnify/ENA primary metagenome ERZ778021 (study PRJEB29350, sample SAMN05389814) | bioreactor metagenome | isolation source: Thiocyanate stock bioreactor | place: South Africa: University of Cape Town | collected 2013-08-29 ... | reverse complement strand
ACCACCGGCAGCGGGTCCCGGCCGAACGCACCCAGCACCTTCTTGGAGAGCTTGCCGAACACCTGCGGCGAGAGGATCGCTACCGCCAACGGGATCAGCAGCAGCACCGCCCAGCGCTCGGGGACGTCCTGGAGGTCCGGGTGCCTGATGATGAAGTAGGCGGCGACGACGACCGCCGAGGTGGCGGAGATCGCCTGTTCGTAGACGATCGAGGCGAGCGAGATGCGCCGCGGCACCCCCGCCCGCTCGGAGAGCAGCACGCGCCCCAGCACGTAGAGGATGCTGCCCGGCACATAACGCGCCAAGAGCGGCTGGCCCCAGGCGACCTGCGCCCGTCCGAAGCCGATCCGATAGCCGAGGCTGCGCAGGATCAGGTCCCAGCCGAAGGCGGAGAAGGCGAAGTAGAAGACGAGGAGCACCAGTCCCGGCAGCAGCCAGAAGATGTCGAAGTGCACGCCCTTGCTCTGGATCTCCGACCACTGGTTGATGACGGTGAGGACCAGGAAGCCGAAGACGACGACGGCGAGGCCGATCTGCAACGCAAGGCGCACCCGCTTGCTGCGGGGTGGCTTGGTGCCGATACTGGCCCCTGCATCTCCCAGCCGATGGAGGAGTGGTTGCCGTCGCGCCACTCCTCCCAACCATAGAGATCGGGCCAGAAACGTCGCTTGCGGGCGCCGTTTGGGATAGTCACCCGATGGGTGAGTTCGAGCTGCTGGCGGCGCTGCGTGAGCGGCTGCCGGAGCCGGGCCCGCGGGTGCACCTCGGCAGCGGCGACGACGCCGCGGTCACCGTGCCCGGCGGGGCCACCGCGACCTCGGTCGACGCGCTGGTCGAGGGCGTGCACCTCCGCCGCGAGACCGCTTCGCTGCGCCAGATCGGCCGCAAGGCGCTCTCGACCGCGCTTTCCGACCTGGCGGCGATGGGGGCGGAACCGGGCGAGGCCTACGTCGTGCTCGGCGTACCGGAGGGGATGGACGAGGACGAGCTGCTGGAGGTGGGCGAGGGCCTGGCGGCGGTCGCGCGGGAGACCGGGACGACGCTCGCCGGCGGCGACCTCTCCCGCGCCCCCGCACTGACCGTGGCGGTGACCGTGGTCGGCCACGCCCCCCGTCCCGAGGACTTCGTCACCCGCGGCGGCGCCCGCCCGGGCGACGTGCTGGTGGTGACCGGGGAGCTGGGCGGCGCCGCGGCCGGATTGCTGCTGCTGGAAGACACGGGGCTGACCGCCGCCGCCTTCGGAGGCGCCGACCCGGTGCCGGGCGGCGACCCGCGGGCCGAACGCGCGACCGGTCCACGGCTCGACCTCGCGACCGCCGACGCCCTCCGCCGCCGTCAGCTCGACCCCACGCCCCGCTTCGCGGCGAGCCGGGCGCTTGCGGCAGCCGGTGCCACCGCGATGATCGACATCTCCGACGGGCTCGCCGCCGACGCCGGTCACGTCGCCGCGGCGAGCGGCGCGCTGCTCGTCATCGACTCCACCGCCTTACCGCTCGCCCCCGGCGTCGAGGCGGTCGCCGGCGCCGCGGGCCGCGAAGCGCTCGAGCTCGCGATCTCCGGCGGCGAGGACTACGAGCTGCTGGCCGCGCTCCCGCCCGAGGCCGTCGATGCCGCGCGCGAGGCAGTCGCCGCGACCGGCACGCCGCTGTCGGTGATCGGGAAAGTAGAAGCTGCCGATGGCGCGCGGGTGCGCGCGGAAGTCAGGCTGCCCGGTGGCGGAGCTGCGCCGACCCGTGGCTACGATCAGCTGCGCCGGCCGCAGCGCCGATAAGCAGCTCGCGGACGCCGCGCCGCCGCAGCATCGCGGTCGCGACGCGCGACGGATCCGGCTTGTAGCTGCCGGAGTCGACGAGGTTCTTCAGTTCCGTTGCCTTCATCGAGTTCATTATCGGCCCGCCCAGTTAGATCCTTAGTTTCGGGTAGTCGCACATGTGTCCAAGCTGTGGTCCGGACGTGCGTCCGTCGATTCAAGAGGACACCAGGTACGTTCGCGTTGCACGGCGGATTACCCTTCTAACTGTGGCAAATGGGTCTGCCCGCATTCTTCTCGTCGACGACGAGCAGTCGATACAGACGCTGCTCAGCTACCCGCTGCGCAAGGAGGGCTACCACGTCACCTCGGCGCTGGACGGCACAGAAGCGCTGCAGCGTTTCGACGAAGGCCGCTTCGACCTCGTCGTCCTCGACCTGATGCTGCCGCGCCGCGACGGCGTCGAAGTCTGCCGCGAGCTGCGCGCCCGCAGCCAGGTGCCGATCATCATGCTGACCGCGAAAGGCTCCGAGTCCGACAAGGTCGCCGGGCTCGAGGTCGGCGCCGACGACTACATCACCAAGCCCTTCTCGATGCGCGAGTTCCGCAGCCGGGTCAAAGCGGCGCTGCGCCGCTCACGCATGGCGGGCCCCGACGGCGACGCGGCCGGCAGCGGCCCGATCGTCCACGAGGACCTGAAGATCGACTTCGACCGCCGCCTCGTCACCCTCGACGGGCAGGAGATCCGCGTCACCTACGTCGAGTTCGAGATCCTCGGCGCCCTGGCCCGCTCGCCCGGTCGGGTGCTCTCCCGGGAGACGCTGTTGGAGCACGTCTGGGGCGACTCCGAGTACCGCGACCCGCGCACGGTCGACGTCCACATCCGCCACCTGCGGGAGAAGATCGAGCGCGACCCGAAGGAGCCGGAGTTCCTCTTCACCGTGCGCGGCGTCGGCTACCGCTTCGTCGAGTAGATGCTGCGGCGCCTGCGACCGAGCCGGTTCGGCGGGCGCATCGCCCTCACCGCGGTCGGCATCTGCCTCGGCACCGTCGCGATCGTCTACATATATGTGGTCGCGATCGGCGGCGCCGCCTCCGGCCTCGGCCAGGTCAAAACCCAGATCGTCGTCGGCGGGCTGATCGCCGCCGGGATCGCCCTGGCGATCGGCTGGTACTACGCGACGGTTGCCGCGTCCAACGTGCGCCGCCTGCAGCAGGCCGCGCGCAAAGTCGCCGACGGAAACTTCGAGACGACGATCCCGGTCGCCTCGGTCGGCCAGCTGGCGCCGGTGGCCCGCACCTTCAACGAGATGCAGCGGCGCCTCGCCGAGCTCGACATCGCCCGCAAACAGTTCATCGCCAATGCCTCCCACGAGCTGCGCACGCCGATCTTCAGCCTCGGCGGCTTCGTCGAGCTGCTCGAAGAAGAGGACCCGAGCCCGGCCGAGCGGGAAGAGTTCGTGCGCACCATGCGTCAGCAGATCGAGCGCCTGACCAAGCTGGCGACCGACCTGCTCGACCTCTCCCAGCTCGACGCCGGGGCGATGGTGATGAGCGCCGGCAGCGTCGACCTCGGCGACCTGGCCCGCGAGGCGGCCCGCGAGTTCGGCCCCCGCGCCGAGGCGCACGGATCGCGCCTGCAGCTGCGCACCGCCGAGCGGCCGGTGTTGGCGCTGGCCGACCGTGAACGGGTCAGACAGATCATTCGTATCCTGCTCGACAACGCCCTCACCCACACCCCCGAGGGCACCGAAATCGCCGTGACCGCCAACTCCTCCAACCGCCGCCGCGCCGAGCTGATCGTCTCCGACCAGGGTCCCGGCATCCCGCAGCGGGTACAGGGACGGATCTTCGAGCGCTTCTACACCGGCGACTCCTCGGGCGGCTCCGGGCTGGGGCTGGCGATCGCGACCGAGCTCGCGCAGCGGATGGACGGCCGGATCACGATCAGCTCCAGCCGCCGCTTCACCGCCTTCACGCTGGAGCTGCCACAGGCCCGCCCGACCGCGGCCCCGGCGCCCGCGCGCCCCTTGGTCAAGGCCCCGCAGTGAGCATCGGAAGGCCGCAGGGACGGGGTGCTTCAGGCGCCCGCCGCGCGGCGACCGCGGCGCTCCTGCTGCTGGCCGCGGCGCTCGCCCTCGCCCTGCTGGCCGGCTGCGGCAGCGGCAGCTCGACCGTGATCTTCAAGGACAAGACCGAAGTGCAGACCGGGTCGGGCGAAGCGCAGACCGGCTCGGGCGAAGCGCAGACCGGGTCGGCCGCCGAAAGCGGGAGCTCGGGCGAAGCAGGCGAATCGACCGAAGAACTCCCCGAAGTCGCAGTCGAGGCCTCCTCCCCCGGCTTCAATGCCGCCCGCATCTACGAAGAGGCGGTGCCCGGCGTGGTGACGATCCGCTCCATCTTCGGCAGCGCCGGTGGCGCCGAGGGCTCCGGCTTCGTCCTCGACTCGAACGGCGAAATCGTCACCAACGCGCACGTGGTCACCGACGAATCGAGCGGAACCCGCAAGCCGGCCTCCGAAGTCTTCGTCGAATTCGAGAACCGCAACGTGCTGGAAGCGCAGATCGTCGGCTTCGACCCGTTCGCCGACGTCGCCCTGCTGAAGGTCGAACCAGAAGGCTTCCCGCTCCACCCGCTGCCGCTCGGCGACGACAAGGCGTTGGTGGTGGGCCAGCCGGTGGCGGCGATCGGCAGCCCGTTCGGCGAGCAGCGCTCGCTCTCGGTCGGGGTCGTCTCGGCGACCGACCGCTCGGTAAAATCGCTGACCCAGTTCCAGATCGAGGGCGCGATCCAAACCGACGCCTCGATCAACCCCGGTAACTCCGGCGGCCCGCTGCTCGAAGAAGACGCGAAGGTGGTCGGGATCAACCAGCAGATCGAGACCAACTCGGGGGCCAACGACGGGGTCGGCTTCGCCGTACCGATCTCGCTGATCGAGCACTCGGTCGAACAGCTTCGTGAAAACGGACACGCGGAATACGCCTACATCGGTGTCTCGACCCAGCCGCTCTATCCGCAGCTGGCGCAGAAGCTCGGGCTCGACACCGAATTCGGCGCCCTGATCGCCAACGTCGTCCCCGGCGGCCCGGCGGCGAAAGCGGGGCTTCGCGGCGGCAACGGGACGATCCGCTTCCAGGCTGCCGAATACGAAACCGGCGGCGACGTGATCGTCGAAGTCGACGGCCAGGAAGTGACCCAGCCCGACTCCTTGATCAAGGTGATCGACGAAAAAGTGCCGGGCGAAAAGGTGAAGGTGACGATCCTCCGTGACGGTAAGCGGCAGGACATCGAGGTCACCCTGGGCAAGCGTCCCGACCAGATCGAACCGGAATAGGTTCGACGATCTAATCGACGGTTTCTTGCGTCGGTTCGTCACATAGCCGAATTACGCATACAACCCGGCCGCCTCGGTTAGTAGAACTCCGGCCTTGCTCCAGGAAGTCGCCATAGGACAGAAGTCGCTCGCCGACTACGGCAGCATCGTCGGCAAGGAGACGATGGACCGCATCCGCGAGCTCGCGGAGCCGCTGAAAGGCAAACGGGTCCTGCACGTCAGCGCCACGGCTTTCGGCGGCGGGGTGTCGGAGATCCTCTACACGATCGTGCCGCTGATGCGCGACATCGGCCTCGACGCCCACTGGCACGTGATCTTCGGCGTCGACGAGTTCTTCAACGCGACGAAGCTCCTCCACAACTCGCTGCAGGGGGCGCCCGAGACGCTCTCCGACGAGCAGTGGAAGATCTTCGACGAGATCAACAAAGTGAACGCCGACGGGCTGCAGGGCGAGTGGGACGCGATCATCGTCCACGACCCGCAGCCGATCGGCCTGCGGCGCGGCGCCCACGACCAGGGCAAGAACTGGATCTGGCGCTGCCACATCGACCTCTCGACGCCGAACCCGGCGCCGATCGAGCGCCTGCTGCCGATGATCGAAGAGTACGACGCGAGCGTCTGGCACATGGACCAGTACGTGCCGAAGGGCATGGGCGCCCATCGCGACGCGGTGAACATCGTCCCGCCGGCGATCGACCCGCTCTCGCCGAAGAACATGGCCTTCTCGCGTGAGGACGCGGCCTTCATCTGCCAGCAGTTCGGGATCGACCCGGCGCGGCCGCTGATCACCCAGGTCAGCCGCTTCGACCCGTGGAAGGACCCGATCGGCGTGATCGACGCCTACCGCCAGGTCACCGGGAAGGTGCCGGACGCGCAGCTGGCGATGGTGGGCTCGATGGCCACCGACGACCCCGAGGGCCGCGAGTACTTCCAGAAAACGTACGAATACGCGGACAACGATCCCGACATCAAGATCCTCAGCAACCTCAACAACGTCGGCGCGATCGAGGTCAACGCCTTCCAGTCGCAGTCCGACGTCTGCCTGCAGAAGTCGATCCGCGAGGGCTTCGGGCTGACCGTGACCGAGGCCCTGTGGAAGGGACGGCCGACGATCGGCGGCAACGTCGGCGGCATTCCGTTGCAGATCGAGGACGGCGTCTCCGGCTTCCTGGTGAATTCCGCCGAGGAGTGCGCGGAGCGCAGCCTCGAGATCCTGCAGGACCCGGGGCTGGGCAAACAGCTCGGCCGCGAAGGCAAGGAGCACGCCCGCCGCGAGTTCCTCTCGCCGCGCCTCCTGCGCGACTGGCTGGACCTGCTCACCCGGCTCGACACCTGAGCCTGCTTCGGTTCGTCACCTGAGGGCTTCCCCCTCACGTAACCTTCGCGGCGTGCCCGACTCGCCGCTGATCATCGTCTCGAACCGGGGTCCCGCCCAATTCGAGCGCGACGAAAACGGCGACCGCACCGTGCGCCGCGGCGGCGGCGGCCTGGTCACCGCGCTTTCCGGGCTCGTCTCCCACCGCGACGCGCTCTGGATCGCCTCGGCGATGACCGACGAGGACATCGTCGTCTCCGAAGAAGAAGGCGGCCCGGTCTCCCTCGACATCGACGGGATCGACTACCGGGTGTTGATGGTCGAGTCCGACAAGCAGGCCTACGACCGCTTCTACAACGTGATCGCCAACCCGATCCTCTGGTTCATCCAGCACTACCTCTGGGACCTCTCGAATGCGCCGGACATCCGCCAGGAGGAGCTCGACGCCTGGGATTACGGCTACCAGCAGGTGAATCGCGACATCGCCGAGGCGGTGGTGAAGCAGATCGAGGGGCAGGAGAAGCCCCTGGTGATGCTCCACGACTACCACCTCTACACGGCCCCGGGGATCATCCGGGCGGCGCGTCCCGACGCCTTCCTGCACCACTTCGTCCACATTCCCTGGTCACAGCCGGACAGCTGGCGCGTCCTGCCGCGGCGGATCCGCGAGGCGATCTACGAAGGGATGTTGGCCAACGACATCATCGGCTTCCACACCCACGCTTACGGCATCAACTTCCTCCGCGGCTGCGACGAATTGCTGGAGGGCGCCGACGTCGACTACGTCACCGCGGAAGTCCGTTACAAGGGCCACACGACGCAGGCGCGCGCCTACCCCTTGGGGATCGACGCGGAGCGGCTGCAGCGGGCGGCGGCGTCGGCGGAGGTGGCGGAGGCGGAGCGCGAGGTGCTGGAGCGCCGCCGGCGCTACCTGATCATCCGCGTCGACCGCGCCGACCTGTCGAAGAACGTCCTCCGCGGGTTCACCGCTTTCGACACCTTCCTCACGCAACACCCCGAGTTCCGCGAACAGGTCACCTTCATCGCCCACCTGCAGCCTTCGCGCCAGGACGTGCCCGAGTACGCCGAGTACCGCGAGCGGATCGAAGCCCTGGTCGCGGTGGTGAACCACCGCCACGGGACCACCGACTGGATGCCGATCGACCTGAAGATCTACGAGAACTTCGCCGACGCGGTCTCCCGCTACAAGCACTACGACCTGCTGATGGTGAACGCGATCTTCGACGGCATGAACCTGGTGGCGAAGGAGGCGCCCGCGGTGAATACCCGCGACGGCGTGCTGATGCTCTCCGAGAACACCGGCTCCCACCACGAGCTCTTCGACTACGTGATCTCGGTCAACCCCTTCGACATCCAGGAGCAGGCCGATTCGATCTACCGGGCGCTGACGATGGACCCGGAGCAGAAGGCCGCATGGTCCCGCGGGCTGAAAGAGATCATCTTCTCCCGCAACCCGGGCGACTGGGTCGACGACCAGCTCGCCGACATCGAGAAGGCGCGGCGCTAGGGGGAGAACCTCGGGCCTCCCGTTCCTTAGGAGGGGATGGGAAGTCTCCGGATCAGGTGGCGTGGCGTGGGACGGGTGGCCGCGGTCGCCGTCGTCGGCGTGGTCCTCCTGCGCCTCCTCCCCGGCCTCCTCCAGGCGCCGGACCCTCCCCCGCTCGGCGCCGACGTCGGCCTGCCGAAGGCCGCGCCGGTGAGCGATGTGCCTCGGGAGAGGCCGGCGGCGAGGCCGCGGAAGGGGCCGCGGAAACTACGCCATCGACGAGGCCGCGGACCCGCGACGAAGGACTCGCCGGCGTCGCACGCAGTGATCGGCAGTCACCGCAAACGCCGCGTGAGGAAGCCGTCCAATCCCCGTCACAAGCTGGAAAAGGTGGTCGAATCGACCCCTCCCCCGGTCCCTGAATACACCCCGCCGGCCGCTCCCGAACCGGTCCCGGAACACCTTCCGGAACCGCCGCCGACACCCCCATCCACGCCTGGCGACGGTAGTCAGGAGTTCGCGCCGCGCTGACCCCGCTATAGTCCTCCGTCGCTTTGCCCGCGCCACGTGAATATGAGCTTGTGCTGATGCTGGATCCCCAGCTCGACGCCCCCGCCAGGGACGCCTTGGCGCAGCAGGCGCGTGGGCAGATCGAGGCCGCCGGCAGCCTGAAAGGTGAGAACACCTGGGGGCTGCGCAAGATGGCGTACGAAATCAATCGCCGCACCGAGGCCGACTACCGCTGGTACCGCTTCGAGGCGCCGACCGATCTCCTCGACACGCTCGACCACAACCTGAAGATCGCCGACGGCGTCCTCCGCTTCCGCATCTTCAAAGTCGAACCCAACACGCCGACCATCGTGCCGCCCGCCGTCGCCGCTCCCGGCCCGCGCGAGCGCACCGGCGGCCCGGGTGACCGCGGCGATCGTGGCGACCGCGGCGATCGTGGTCCCCGTGAAGACCGCGAGCCGCGCGAAGAGCGCGAGCCCGTCGTCGCCGAGCCCGCTGCGGTCGAGCCGGCGGCCGGCGAGTAGTTCTCGCCTCCTCGCGCCAGTCCGCCGTCGAATCCCGCTTCCGCCGTCGCGGTAGCCGCCGCTCTTTCCGCAAAACGCTCCCCGCGAGGGGGGAGAGTCGCGCCGTCCCCGCGCCTAGACTGGAAGTCAGACAACGATTTAGAGGAGTGAACTCTCTTGGCAGCTTCGAACGTGAACGTGGTGGTCATCACCGGGAACCTCACGCAGGACCCAGAACTGCGCAGCACCGGCGGCGGTACCTCCGTTTGCGAGATGCGCGTCGCCGTCAACAGCCGGCGCAAAGACCAGAGCGGCCAGTGGGTCGACAAGCCCAACTACTTCAACGTAGTCGTCTTCGGCGCCCAGGGCGAGAACTGTGCGACCTACCTCTCTCGTGGCCGCCCGGTGGCGGTCGAAGGCCGGCTCGACTGGCGCGAGTGGGAGGCCAAAGACGGCAGCGGCAAACGCCAGGCGGTGCAGATCATCGCCAACACCGTCCAGTTCCTCGGCTCCCGCGACGGCGGCGGCGCCCCGAACGGCAACGGTGGTGGCGGTGGCGGCCAGCAGCAGCCCTACACGCCGCAGCAGAGCGACGTCCCGGCCGACGAATCGGACTTCGGTCCGGTTTCCACCGGCGGCGGAGCCGAAGACGACATCCCGTTCTGAGGGCCCCGGAGGGCGCCATACGGCGTCCTCGCGCGTCCAAATAGCTCCGCTATTAGGCCGCACTGCGTCCTTGTCTGGCGTCCTCCGGACCTCCTCAGAACCCCGCTAGCAATCCCGTCGGTCGGTCCAAACGCGGTTGCGTCTGCCGACCTGTAAGCTACGCCGTCGCTTATGCCTAGAGCACGTGAGACTTCATCGACCGGAGGCGCCCGACGTGGTGGCCGCCGTGGCGCCGACCGCGCCCGGCCGCGCAAATACACCCGGGTCAACGCCGAAGTCGTCGACTACAAGGACCTTAACCTTCTGCGCCGCTTCCTCTCCGACAAGGGGAAGACCCGTGGCCGCCGCGTCACCGGACTTTCCCGCGCCCACCAGCGTCAGCTTTCGGTGGCCGTGAAGCGGGCGCGCGAAATCGCGCTCCTGCCGTACGTCGGAGAGCGTTGATGGCCCAGGCGATCCTGCTGGCCGATGTCGAGAACCTCGGCGAGCGCGGTACCGCCGTCGACGTCGCTCCCGGCTACCTGCGCAACTACCTGATGCCGCGCAAGCTCGCGCAGCCGGCGACCCCCGGCGCGCTCGAGGAAGCGCAGCGCCGCATGGAGGCCGCCGAACGCGCCGCCGAAGCGCGCATCGCCCGCGAAGCCGAAGCCGCCGGCCTGCTCTCCAAAACCGTGCTCACGATCCACGAGCGCGCGGGCGAGGACGGCCATCTCTTCGGCTCCGTCGGCCCGCAGCAGATCGTCGACGCCCTGCGCGACGCGCGCGACCTGCGAATCGACAAACGCAAAGTCATGCTCGACCAGCCGCTCCGCCAGATCGGCACCTTCATGGTCGAGATCGACCTCGGCGACGGCAACGTCGCCGCGGTCAAGACGATCATCGCCGAGGAGAAATAGGCCCGAGCGCCGCCCAGCGGCGCTCCCGAGGCCCCGCGTCGCGTCTCCTTCCTTGGTCCTCCTCGCATCTCCCGCGCTGCGGCCGCAAGGCGTCGATTTCTTTTCCCGGCATTTGCGCGGGGCCGCCGCCAGCCGAGGTCGCCGCTCTGGTTTGATCGTCACCAATCCGTACGTCTTGCGCACGGAATCCTCGCGGAACTCCCCTTCCGCCGCCCCACCCTCTATTCCTGATCCATGCCTCCGTCCCCGGCCACCCACGTGCCCCCGCAGAACATCGAGGCGGAGGAGTCCGTCCTCGGCGCGATGCTGGTCGCCGAGCCGACCCTGACCCGGGTGATCGACGAGGTCAAGCTGGGCGCGCACGACTTCTACCTCGACCGCCACCGGGCGATCTTCGAAGCGATCCACGCCCTCTACGCCGCCTCGAAGCCGGTCGACGAGCTCTCCGTCGCCGAGGCGCTGACGCAGACCAACAAGATCGACGAAGCGGGCGGCAAACACTACGTCTCCGAGCTGGCCGCGAAAGTCCCCGCCGCCGGCAACGCCAAGCACTACGCCGAGATCGTCCAGCAGAACTCCCTGCTGCGCCGCCTGCTCGGCGCCGGCCAGGAAATCCAGGGCTGGGTGAACGAGCGCGACGGCGAACCGCGCGAACTCTCCGAGCGGGCCGAGAAACTCCTCTTCGAAGTCGCCCACAAAGAGCAGGCCTCCGACTTCCGCATCCTCGGCGACATCCTTCACGACGAGGTCGACCGCCTGGAGAAGCTCTCCACCGGCGAGATGGAAATGACCGGCACCCCCTCCGGGTTCCGCGACATCGACGCGGTCACCGGCGGCTTTCAGCCCGGCAACCTGATCATCATCGCCGCCCGCCCGGCGATGGGAAAGAGCGCGCTCGTCGCCAACATCGCCGAAAACGTGGCGGTCAAGCGCGACAAGCCGGTCGCCTTCTTCTCGCTCGAGATGTCCGAGGTCGAGCTTGCCCAGCGCTTCATCGCCTGCCGGGCTCGCATCCCCGGCGACAAGCTGCGCAAAGGCCAGGTGTCGCCGCGCGACTGGCCGAAGGTGC
>ERZ778021.3402-NODE-3402-length-11558-cov-8.390855_pt1 | contig 11558 bp, 7 predicted proteins | sample MGYA00375751_ERZ778021 | MGnify/ENA primary metagenome ERZ778021 (study PRJEB29350, sample SAMN05389814) | bioreactor metagenome | isolation source: Thiocyanate stock bioreactor | place: South Africa: University of Cape Town | collected 2013-08-29 ... | reverse complement strand
AAACGACATCGGAGTCCTTCCATGAGCAAACTGCGTCCGTTGCATGACCGCGTCATCGTCAAGCGTCTCGAAGAAGAGCGCGTCTCCGCCGGCGGCATCGTCATCCCCGACAGCGCCACCGAGAAGCCCACCCGCGGCAAGGTCGTCGCCGCCGGCACCGGCCTGATCATGGCCGACGGCAAGGTTCGCCCGATGTCGCTGAAGGAAGGCGACACGGTGCTGTTCGGCAAGTATGCCGGCCAGGAAATCAAGATCGACGGCGAAGAGCTCGTGTTCCTGAAGGAAGACGACATCGTGGCGGTGATCGAGGGGTGATGGGCTCGGGGCCCGGCTGGTTGAGCGCGAACAAAAGCGCGCACGCCAGTCGCCTGCGGCTCCTTCTTGCAGCTCTTTCGTGACGTTTCCCATTCTTATTCAATTTTTTTGAGGCAAAAAAATCATGGCAGCCAAAGAAGTCCGTTTCGGCGAAGACGCCCGCGCCCGCCTGCTCAAGGGCGTGAACACCCTGGCCAATGCGGTCAAGGTCACGCTGGGCCCGAAGGGCCGCAACGTGGTGCTCGAGAAGAGCTTCGGCGCGCCCACGATCACCAAGGACGGCGTGTCCGTCGCCAAGGAGATCGAGCTGGCCGACAAGTACGAGAACCTCGGCGCGCAGATCGTCAAGGAAGCCGCCTCCAAGACCTCCGACGTGGCCGGTGACGGCACCACCACCGCCACCGTGCTGGCGCAGGCGTTCATCCAGGAAGGCCTCAAGGCCGTGGCCGCCGGCATCAACCCGATGGATCTCAAGCGCGGCATCGACAAGGCGGTGACCGCCGCCGTCGGCGAGCTGAAGAAGTTCTCCAACCCCACCGCCAACGACAAGGAAATCGCCCAGGTCGGCACGATCTCGGCCAACTCCGACACCGACATCGGCGACATCATCGCCACCGCGATGAAGAAGGTCGGCAAGGAAGGCGTGATCACCGTCGAGGAAGGCTCGGGCCTGGACAACGAGCTGGACGTGGTCGAGGGCATGCAGTTCGACCGCGGCTACCTGTCGCCGTACTTCATCAACAACCAGCAGAGCCAGCAGGTCGAGCTGGAAGACCCGTTCATCCTGCTGCACGACAAGAAAGTCTCCAACGTGCGCGAGCTGCTGCCGATCCTCGAAGGCGTGGCCAAGGCCGGCAAGCCGCTGCTGATCGTCGCCGAGGAAGTGGAAGGCGAGGCGCTGGCCACCCTGGTGGTCAACACCATCCGCGGCATCGTCAAGGTCGCCGCCGTCAAGGCGCCGGGCTTCGGTGACCGTCGCAAGGCGATCCTGGAAGACATCGCCGTGCTGACCAACGGCCAGGTCGTGTCCGAGGAAGTGGGCCTGTCGCTGGAGAAGACCACCATCAACGACCTCGGCCGCGCCAAGCGCGTGGTGATCACCAAGGAAAACACCACGATCATCGACGGTGCCGGCGACGCGGAGAAGATCCAGTCGCGCATCGGCCAGATCAAGGCGCAGATCGAGGAGACCTCCTCCGACTACGACCGCGAGAAGCTGCAGGAGCGCGTGGCCAAGCTGGCCGGCGGTGTTGCCGTGATCAAGGTCGGTGCCGGCACCGAGATCGAGATGAAGGAAAAGAAGGCCCGCGTCGAAGACGCCCTGCACGCCACGCGCGCAGCGGTCGAGGAAGGCGTGGTCCCCGGCGGTGGCGTGGCGCTGATCCGCGCGCTGAAGGCCGTCGAAGGCCTGAAGGGCGACAACGCCGACCAGGACCTGGGCATCGCGATCACCCGTCGCGCGCTGGAAGCACCGCTGCGCTCGATCGTCGCCAACGCCGGCGAAGAGCCCTCCGTGATCCTCAACAAGGTCAAGGAAGGCAAGGGCAACTTCGGCTACAACGCGGCCACCGGCGAGTTCGGTGACATGGTGGCAATGGGCATCCTGGACCCGACCAAGGTCACCCGCTCGGCCCTGCAGCACGCCGCGTCGGTCGCCGGCCTGGCGATCACCACCGAGGCGATCGTCGCCGAGCTGCCGAAGAAGGAAGAGCACAGCCACGGCGCCGGCGGCATGGGCGGTGGCATGGGCGGCATGGGCGGCATGGATTTCTGAGTTGTCCCTCGCCGCGACGCGGCGACGGATCAACTCGGTGCGTTCGAGCGGCAGGGCTGCCGCTCAACGCACCGGAAATCCGGCGGCAATACGAAAAACCCCGCTTCGGCGGGGTTTTTCTTTGCGCATGCAAGTCACCCGCCCAAGCCGTCCTCGCTGAGCACAGTCGATTCAATCCGCTTGCCCTGCGCACAGCCGCCCCGACCCGATCACCCTGAGCGTAGCCGCGCAGCGGCGAAGTCGAAGGGCACGCAACGCGAAAGCCTCCGTTTGCCGGTGGACCGATTCCTCGCAAATGGTTTGCTTTTACATGCAACAGAAATGTTGCTGTGCTGGCCGGTGGACGGAACAAGGATGGGTCGATGAAATACAGCGAGTTCCAGCGATGGCTCAGGCGTCAAGGCGTGAGTTTCGAGTCGGGCAAGGGTAGTCACCAGCATGCGCAAGGCCGATCTCGCGCGGTTGCTCGGCGTGCACATGCCGCAAGTCGACCGCCTGCTCGACCTGCGCCACCGCTCCAAGCTGGAACAAGTCGAGGCGGCCCTCAACGCAGTGGGCTACCGGATCGAGCTCGCGGTGCGGGCGGCGTGAGTGGCAAACCCGGGCGCGATTGGCGGGAAACACGTTTTGGCTACGCGAGTGATGCAAGAGCACTCACTGGCAGTGTGGTGACAATGTGCAGTCCCAACACTCCACGGCCCGAAAGCGGGCAACGAGGTCGTCGAGCGTTCCCCATGATTGGGTCGAAGCTACATCTTCCGCCGTTGCCGCACGCAGACGTTCAAATTCGTGAAAGGCGATGTCATCGACGGTGGGGCCGTTGCTGAACTGATACAGCTCGGCGTACAGAACCGGCACGTCGACCTGCTCGGCGACGAAGTGATTCCACGAATCGCAGCACTCGCGGATGGTGGTTTCCGCAGCCTCGGAACACTCGCCCTCGAGCAGGAGCTGACCACCTGCCTTGTAGTTCGCGGCATCCCGATACATGTACACAAACACGCTGCGTGCCTTGGTGCTCATTGCGGATCGCCCATCGTTGCGAAGGTGGCTTCGCGGTGTCGTGCAAGAAAGTCATGGCTGGGCGCGAAGCGCTCGGGCAGTTCGATGGGCTGACCTTCGGTGGGCCAGAACACCTCGTGGATGAAGGCATCCTTGCTTGCCTTGAGCTGGTCGGACAGCACGATGCGATGCTCGTCGCTGAGCGTGAACAGATGCTGGTCGAAAGCCTTGTCGGGGATTCCCGAAAGGCACAGGCCGTTGCTCGGGTTCAGGCGATTGGCCTTGTCCTCGCGCCACGGCACGATGTGGCTGGCAACCAGCAGGCGCGCGTCGCTGACGCCGGAAATGCAGCAGCGTCCACGGTAGCTGGCCAGCACGGCGCGGCGGAAGAAATCCTGCTTGATGCGCTGTAGCACGATGGCTTGGCGCATTTCGCCGGTGTAGTCGGCGAGCGCCGGGTCGTCGCGCACCGCGCGCGCTGCCGTGGCCTTCAGGCCGTGCTCGTGCTGCAGTTGCTCGCGCAGTTGTTCGCACTCGACGGCAAGGCCTTCCCAATCGGCGTGGAACGCCTCCCAGATCTCCCGGTCCCGGGATGAAGCGCCGCTCAACCCCTTGCGACCCGTGCCTGTAATCGGAGGATCGAGGCTGGCGAAGTTGACCAGCTTCATCGCCAACGCGTCCGGCGTACGTCCGATCAGCCGGGCCAGTTCCACGATCGCGGGGTTACGGCTGTGCAGCTTGCCGAACGGCGTCTGGCAGTAGAAGGCGAAGGCGAGCTTGAGCTGGGCGTGGCTCCAGTTGCCGCTGCCGGGAAATGATGCGGGCGGATGCGGGTCGGTGGCGGGCATGGCGGCTTCCATGGCGGCGAACGTGCATCCTGGCACTTTGCGCCGACGCCGTCACCGCATGCCGGATCAATGCGCCGTTGCGGGCTGTTCCTCGACCGCCGGAGGCGTCGCGGTGGCGTGGACCACTTGCGTCATCGCGGCGGTGGCGTCCAGCGCCTTGGCCAGCATCGGTTCGAGCTTGCCGCCCATGCGCAACTGGTCGACGCCGGCCATGGCCTTGTCCAGTTGCCGCTGCTCGTCGCTCTGCGGGCGCGGCGGGGCGCCGGGGGCGGCGGTGAGGGCGGCGATCTGCGGGCCGACCAGTTCGGTCAGTGCGAAATAGGGATCGTCGTGGATGCCGAGGTGGGCCAGCAGTTTGCCCGGCAGCAGCCAGGAGGCGGTGTCGGCCTGCAGCGGTTTGGACGGCCGTTTCGGGTCGACCAGCAGCCACACGCCGGCCTGGCTCAGCATGTCGCTGCCGTCGACGAAACCGGTGATGTGGTAGCTGTTGCTGAGGGCGGGCAGGTGGTCGCCGTAGAACAGCACCACGCTGGGCCGGTCGCGTTTGGCGAGCAGCTTCACCAGCCGGCCGAGTTCGGCGTCGGCATGTTTGAGGTGGTAGAGGTAGGTCTGCAGCTCGAGCTTGTCGCGGCCGGTGATGCCGTCGGGCACCGGGATCGCGTCGCGTTCGGCGACGTGCGCGGGCTCGATGTCGTAGGGGCCGTGCGCCTCGATGCTGATGGCGAAGATGAACTGCGGCGGGCCGCTGTCCTTGAGCTGGGTCATGATCTCGTCGGTCATCGCGCTGTCGGCCATGTACTTGCCGTCATTCGGCGCGCCGGGCGGAAACGAGGATTGCGACACGAACCGGTCGAAGCCGATTGCCTGGAACGCGGTGGTGCGGTTCCAGAACGCCGGGTCGTTGCCATGCAGCGCAAGCGTGCTGTAGCCGTGCGACGCCAGCGTGCGCACCAGGCTGGGCAGCGACTTGTGGCTCATCTGCAGGTAGGGGAACTGCAGGTTGTCGAAGTAGCGCAGCGACAGGCCGGTGAGGAACTCGAACTCGGTGCGGATGGTGCCGCCGCCGAAGGTGGGCACGTGCAGTTTGCCGCTGCTGCCGTGCCGCGCGAGCCGGCGCAGGTTGGGCGCGAAGTTGCTGTGCTCGTAGCCGTGCATGATCGACGGGTCGAAGAACGATTCGCTCTGCACCACCACGATGTCGGGCAGCTCACCGGTTGCCGCCGGCTGCCGCAACACCTGTTGCAACGCCGGCGCGGATTGCGCGATCAGCTGCTCGGCCGCGGCGCGGTCGGGCTTGTGGTGGCCACCGCCGTATTGCAGGTGGAACAGCATCAGCGAGCTGATCAGGCCCGAATGGTTGGTGGTGACCCGGGCCGACCACGGCTCCAGCCACAGCACGCGCGCGTTGTAGATCCTGCCCCAGGCGGACAGGCCCACCAGCATGCTGACGAACGCCGCGGCCAGCAGGCCGCAGGCGGCGAGGCGCTTGCCGCCGGTATGCCGCGGTACCACCGGCGGCTCGTAACGCCACGCCAGCACCACCAGCGCCAGCGCCGCCAGCAACGCGAGGTACGGCCACGGGCTGTGCGGCAGGTAGCCGGCCAGCAGGTGCATGCCGCCCTTGCGCAATTGGCCGATCATGCGGAAATCGTCCGGCAGCAGCGGCGTGCCGAGGTTGGCCACCTTCAGCACGTTGACGCCGTAGACCAGCCCTTGCAGCGTGAACGCCAGGCCGAACGACAGCCAGGCACGGCGGGTCCACGCCAGCAGCGCGCCGGCCAGCAGCAGGCCGGGCAGCGCATTGGCCAGCGGGAACCGCGGCTGCTTGAGCAACTGCGCCGTGGTCACCCCCACGCCGCCGTCGACCAGCCCGGTCAGCAGCACGAACGCCAGCGCCAGTGCCAGCACCAGCGCGATGCGCGCGCCCAGCGGATACCGGGCGCTGCGGATGTCGGGAGAGGTCAGGGGCATGTGGCGACTGCCGGGGTCGTCATGGGTGGTCTCCAGAATGTAAACAGGACTCGATGAACGGCGGGTGGCGCGCAAAACGACAAGTGTCGGGCCTGCCGCAGGCATGCGCAACGCACGAACGGGTCGGCCGTGCACGGCGATGCGCGGCGTCGCCGCCGCGCTGCGGCACAATGGGCCGATGAACCCGCCCGAATCCGCCGCGCTGCGCGCGCTGATCGATGATCGCTACCGCGAGCTGGAGCGCCGTTGCCGCGCCGCCGGCGTGCACCTGCATGACGATGCCGGCGTCGCCGAACGCATCCGTCGCACCTTGCTGGCCAGCGATTTCGCGTTCGACACCTGGTGTCGCCAGCCGCAGCTGCTCGCCCCGCAGGGGCTGGATCGCCTGCGCTCCGGCGCCGATGCCGGAGCCCGCATCGACGCGCTGCCACTGCCGGAGGACGAAGCCGGCTGCATGGCCGCGCTGCGCCGCTTTCGCCATGCCGAGGCGTTGCGGCTGGTGTTCCGCGACGTCAACGGGCTGGACGAGTTGCCGGAAACCCTGTCCGCCACCAGCGTCCTGTACGAGGCGCTGCTGGGCAAGGCGCTGGCGTGGGCCACCGCGGCAATGGCCGCGCGCTACGGCCACAGCCGCGATGCGCAAGGCGTGTTGCAGCACCTGCTGGTGGTGGGCTTCGGCAAGCTCGGCGGCAGCGAGCTCAACTTCTCCTCCGACATCGACCTGCTGTTTGCCTACCCGCACGGGGGCCAGAGCGACGGCGCGCGGCCGCTGGACAACAGCGAATACTTCGTGCGGCTCGGCCGCCAGCTGGTGCGCCTGCTCGGCGAACCGACCATGGACGGCATCTGCGCGCGCGTCGACATGCGCCTGCGCCCGTTCGGCAAGGCCGGCCGGCTGGCGCTGTCGTTCGCCGCGATGGAGCAGTACTACCAGAGCGAGGGGCGCGACTGGGAGCGCTACGCGTGGATCAAGGCGCGCGCGGTGGCCGGCGACCGCGCCGACGGCAAGCAGCTGCAGGAGATGCTGCGCCCGTTCGTCTACCGCAAGTATCTCGACTACACCGCGTTCGCCGGGCTGCGCGAGATGAAGGCGCTGATCGACGCCGAGGTGGCGCGCAAGGATCTGGCCGACAACCTCAAGCTCGGCCCCGGCGGCATCCGCGAGATCGAGTTCATCGTGCAGCTGGTGCAGCTGATCCGCGGCGGACGCGAACCCTCCCTGCGCGTGCACGGCCTGCTCGGCGCGCTGGCCGCCTGCGAGGCGCGTGGCCACATCGGCGCGCAGCGCGCGCGGCGCTTGCGCGAGGCCTACGCGCTGCTGCGTCGGGCCGAAAACCGCGTGCAGATGCTGCGCGACGCGCAAACCCACGACATCCCCGACGATGCACTGAGCCGCGAACGCATCGCGCTCAGCCTCGACTACCCCGACTGGGAAACCTTGCGCGCGGCGCTGGCGACCCATCGCGCGATCGTCAGCGAGGAGTTCGCCGCCGTGCTGATGCCCGCGCATGGCCAGGTCGCCGCCGCGCCGGTCGCCGACGTGCGCTTGTGGGAGCAAGCCTGCGACGAGACGCTGGAGGCGGCCACGCTGGAGGCTTCCGGTTTCGCGCCGGCCGCGGAGCTCGCCGATGCCTTGCTGAAGCTGCCGCAAGCCGCCTCGGTGCGCGCGATGTCGCCGCGTTCGCGCGAACGGCTCGACCGGCTGCTGCCGCAACTGCTCGGCGCCGCGCGCAACACTCCGGCGCCGGTGCCCGCGCTGCTGCGGCTGTGCCGGCTGATGCAGGCGGTGGCGCGGCGCTCGGCCTATCTCGCGCTGCTGGACGAGCAGCCCGCGGCGCGGCGCCGGCTGGTGCGGCTGTTCGCCGACAGCGCCTTTCTCGCCGAGCGGGTGATCGCCCAGCCGCTGCTGCTGGACGACGTGCTCGATCCGCGCATCGACCAGCTGCCGCTGCGCCGCGCCGACATCGCCGCCGAGATCACCCGCGTGCTCGGCACGCTGGATGAGCGCGACGCCGAGACCGAGTTGGAGCGGATCACCGAGTTCCGTTCGTCCACCGCGTTCCGGTTGGGGCTGGCCTTCAACGACGGTCGCGTCGACGCCGAAGCCACCGCACGCCGGCTGGCCGCGCTGGCGGAGTCGGTGGTGGGCGCGGTGCTGGCGCTGGCCGAGCGCGATCTGGTGGCGCGGCATGGCCGCCTGCCGGGCACCGGGTCGGGCTTCGCCGTGCTCGGTTACGGCAGTCTCGGCGGCGAGGAACTGGGCTTCGCCTCGGACCTGGACCTGGTGTTCGTGTTCGACGGCCAGCGCGCGCAGGCGATGAGCGACGGCGAGCGTCCGCTGGAAGGCTATCGCTGGTACCAGCGGCTGGCCCAGCGGGTGATGAACTGGCTGACCGTGCTGACCCGCGCCGGCCGTCTGTACGAGGTGGACACGCGGCTGCGTCCGGATGGTTCCAAGGGCCTGCTGGTAAGCAGCCTCGATGCGTTCGTGGCCTATCAGCGAAGCCGTGCGTGGACATGGGAGCACCAGGCGCTGTTGCGCGCGCGGCCGGTGGCTGGCGACGCGGCGCTCAACGCCGAGCTGGCGACAGTACGCCGCGACGTCCTCGCCGTGCCGCGCGACCCGGCCGCGGTGCGCGCGGAAGTGGCCAGCATGCGTCAGCGCTGGCGCGCCGAGCGTGACCGTTCCGACGAGCAGCAGTTCGACCTGAAGCAGGGCCTCGGCGGCCTGCTCGACATCGAGTTCGCGCTGCAGGGACTGGTGCTGGCGCACGCGGCGCGGCAGCCGGCGCTGCTCGGCGTCACCGCCAACGCCGGGTTGATCGAGGCCTGCCGCGTCGCCGGCGTGCTCGACGACGATCAGGCGGCGACCCTGGCGGCCGCGCACGCTGGCCTGCTGCAACGCGCGCTGGCCTGCACGCTCGACCTGCGCTCGCGCATCGCGCCGCGCGACGCCGCGCTGGAGCAGTTGCGCGCCGGCGTGCGCGGAGTCACCGACGCGCTGGGCTTCGCCTTCGCCGCCGACGCGGAGCCGCCGCCGCAGGGTTGAGAGGAATCGCGCGCATGCTCCTTGCGCGCGATCCGGGGAGTGTTCGCGGAGAGCCCTTCGCTTCACGGACGTGAAGAGTGCCGTCAACGCATGGCGCTTGTCTGGACCCATCCCGGCAGGCAAGATCGACCATGGCCACGGGCTGGCGGCAGGGCGGGATGAAGGGGGACGCGTGACAGGGGGAGTGGGATCGCGGGTGCTGCTGGCACTCCTGCTGATGTCGACCGGCTGGCTGGTGGTCATGCCGCCGGCACGGGCGATGGACCCGCAGCAGCCGTTCCATTCCTACGTGCTCGACCACTGGGGCGTGGAACAGGGCTTGCCGCAAATCACCGTGCTGGGCCTGGCCGAGGACCGCGCCGGATTCCTGTGGATCAACACGCAATCGGCCGTGGCGCGTTTCGACGGCGCACGCTTCGTGCGCTACGACCGCGCCAACACCGGCGTGGATACCAGCATGCTCAACGCGGTCTGGGCCGGCCCGCGCGGCGGCGTCTGGTTCGGTGGCGCGCGCGGCCTGATCGAGCAGCGCGACGGGCACTTCAAGGCGATGGGCGGAGCTGCGGTCAACGCGATCATCGACGCCGGCGACGGCACGCCGCTGCTGGCCACCGCCGACGGCGTGCAGCGGCTGCATGATGGCCGGATCGTGTCGACCGGCGGCAGTGCCGGGCCGGTCTTCAGCCTGCTGCGTGGCGGCGGTCATCTGTGGATCGGCGGCACCGGCCGCGTCTGCCGCCGCGCCGACAGCGCCGCAGCGGGCACGGAAAGCTGCATTGCGGCCGGGCCGGCGGCATGGCAGCGGGTGGCGGTCAATCATCTGGCACTGCAGGACGGCCAGTTGTGGCTGGGCACCTCGGCCGGCCTGGTGCGGATCGTGGATGGGCAGTGGGTTGCGGCAGGGCTGGGCGAAGCGATCGATGCCGCGCCGATCGAGAGCCTGCTCACCGATCGCGGCGGCTCGCTGTGGATCGCCACCGCCAACGCGCTGTACCGCCGCCTGCCGGGCGGCGAGCTGGAGCGCGAGGAGATCGATGCCCGGCGCCGTCCGTGGGTACACCGCATGCTGGAGGACCGCGACGGCAACCTGTGGCTGGGCACCTACACCCGCGGCCTCTACCGCATCTGGAATGGCTGGACCCGGCGCGTGTCGCTGCGCGACGGCGTGCGCGACCCGCTGGTGTGGAGCGTGCTGCGCGCACCCGATGGCTCCATCGTGTTCGGCACCAATTCCGACGTGGAGGTTTTCGACGGCAGGCAGGTGCGCACGCTGATTCCCGGCAGCGCGCTGCCCAACCCGTCTGCCTACGAGCTGTACTACGACCGCCGCCAGCGCTTGTGGGTGGGTACGCGAGGCGGCATCGCGGTGTTCGAGCGCGGCGTGGACGTCACTCCGCCCGCACTGCAAGGCCTGCGCAACCTGCAGATCAACGACATCCACGAGCTCGGCAACGACGATTTCCTGCTCGGCAGCTCCGCTGGGCTTTACCGCTGGCGGCAGGGCACGCTGAGCCGGCTCGATCCGCAGGCCACCGCCGCCGAGGCCATCATTCGCTCGGTGCTGCCGCTGGCGCCGGAGCACTGGTACGTCGGTACCCGCGACGGCGTGCGCGAGTGGCGCGATGGTCACTGGACACGGCCGGCGTGGGCCGAGCCCTTGCGCGGCCACTTCGTGACGCGCCTGGCGCGGCTCAAGCCGGGCCTGCTCGCGGTGGCCACCAGCGACGCCGGCATCGGCCTGGTGGTGGACGGGCGCCTGCGCATGACCGGCCAGAGCGAGGGCCTGCCGAGCGACAACGTGTGGACGTTCGACCTGCTCGACGGGCAGCTTTACGCCAGTTCGACGGAAGGCGCCTGGCGCCTGCCGCTCGCGCAACTGCCGTTGCCCGGCTCGCCGCCGCGCACGGTGTCGCCGCAGCAGCTGGCCGGCGAGCAGCGTCCCACTACGGTGACGAGCCTGCATTGCTGCAATGGCGGCGCCCGTGCGCGCAGTGCCATCGTCGGCGACGTCATCTGGTACGCCACCACCGATGGCATCCTCGGCGTGGACACGCACGCGCTCGGCGAGCGGCCTTCGGCGCCGCGTGCGGTCGTGGTGTCGGTCGAGCACGACGACCGGCAATACGCGGGTGGCGCGTTCACCCTCGAGCAGGGCAGCCGTGACCTCACCATGCATTACACCGCGCCGTACCTGCAGGTGGGGACCTTGCACTTCCGCTACCGCCTGGACGGCTACGACAAGGATTGGCAGCACGCGGGCCAGCGCCGCGAGGCGTTCTATACCCACCTGCCGGCGGGCAACTATCGTTTCCGCGTGGCCGCCACGCTGCCTGGCGCCGCCGGCTACGGGCCCGAGGCCGAGATCGCCATCAAAGTCACCCCCTACTGGTATGAAAACCTGCTGGTACGGCTCGGCGCCGCGGTCGCGCTGATCGTGTTGCTGGTTGTGCTGACGCGCTGGAGCATGCGCCGGCAACGCCGTCGCAATGCGTGGCTGGAAGAGCAGGTCGAACGCCGTACCGGCGAATTGTCGCGCGCACTGGAACGCCTGCGCGTCACCAACCTCGCGCTGGCCGAGGAGAGCCACACCGACACGCTG
>ERZ778021.3397-NODE-3397-length-11594-cov-5.487651_pt1 | contig 11594 bp, 8 predicted proteins | sample MGYA00375751_ERZ778021 | MGnify/ENA primary metagenome ERZ778021 (study PRJEB29350, sample SAMN05389814) | bioreactor metagenome | isolation source: Thiocyanate stock bioreactor | place: South Africa: University of Cape Town | collected 2013-08-29 ... | reverse complement strand
TCACCTCGACCGGCACGTTCTTCACCGCGTAGCCGTCGGAGTCGACCCAGCCGGAGCCGCGGTAGCTGCCGTCGGGGATCCGCTCGATCATCGCCCCCATGCGGCGGTCGGCGTAGGCGATCACCTCCTCGCCGTATTCCTCCACCGTGTCCAGTCCGAACTCGTCGCAGAACTCGAGGATCAGCCGGTGGCCACGCTCGGCCGAGCCGATCTGGGCGAGCAGGTCGCCCTCGACCAGGTTGCGGAGGCGGACGTTGGAGAGGATCAGCTCCAGCACGTCGAGGCGCGGCGTGCCGCCGGCGACGATCTTCAGCGGCGGGATCTGCAGCCCCTCCTGGAAGGTGTCTTTCGCCGCCGCGGTGCAGGAGGCGGGCTCGAAGGCGCCGACGTCGATGTGGTGCGCCTTGATCATCAGCCAGAACATCAGCCGCCCCTCGACGAAGACCGGGCGGGAGATCACCAGGTCGCCGACGTGGGTGTTGCCGCGGTAGGGGTCGTTGCAGAGGAAGACGTCGCCGTCGGCGATGTCGGCACCGAAGCTTTCTTCGATCGCGTCGACGACCAGCTCCAGCGAGGTGACCAGCGCCGGGATCGGGTCGTACACCGAGAGCTGCCGGCCTTTGGCGTCGTAGATGACGCAGGAGAAGTCGTGGCAGAGGGCGATGATCGAACTCCAGGCGGAGCGCTCCAGCGCCTGCGTCATCTCCAGGGAGATGCTCTCCAGCCGCCGCATCATCACGCTGAAGGTGACCTGGTCCATCAGGCGCTCGCCTCCTCGGTAGCGGTGGTGGCGGCGCGCGAGGCGATGCCGCCGATCTCGATCAGGAAGCTGTCGTCCTCGTCGCAGCGGAGCACGTCGCCGGGTTCGAGCAGGATCGTCGTCGTGTCGCCGGCGATCACCGCGGGGCCGTCGACGCGGCTGCCGGTGGCGAGCTCCTCGACCTTGAAGGCGGGCACCGCGGTGACCTCGCCGAGCGCGGGCACGTAGACGCGGCGCTCGCCCAGCGGCTCGGCCGCGACGCTCGCCTCGACCGCGCCGGAGCCGGCGTCGTCCTGCAGCTCCATCCGGCCGACGGCGGCGGCGCGCCAGTGGAGGAACTCGACCGGCATCTCCTCGCGGCGGTAGCCGAACTGGCGCTCGTGCTCGGCGTGGAAGGCGTCCTCGATCTGCTTCAGGTGCTCGGGCCCGTAGCGCTCGGCGGTCGGGATGACGACGGTGAGCTCGTAGACCTGGCCCGGGTAGCGGGCGTCGACCGAGCGCTCCATGCGGATCTCGGCGGGGTCGAAGCCATCGTCGGTGAGCCGCTCGCGACCGCCCGCCTCGAGCCCCGCGTAGAGCTCGTCGAGGGCGGCCGAGTCGAGGCTGTCGGAGGTGCAGTGGAGGGCCTGCAGGTAGTCGTGGCGAACGTCGGTGACGGTCATCCCGAAGGCGCAGAGGGTCCCCGCCTCGCGCGGGATCACGACCCGCCCGATGCCGAGGTCACGGGCGAGGGCGGAGGCGTGGAGGCCCCCGGCCCCACCGCCGACGACGAGGGCGAAGTTGCGCGGGTCGAGGCCGCGCTCGACCGAGACGGCGCGCACGGCGGCGGTCATCGAGGCGTTGACGACGCGGATCACGCCGGCCGCGGCGGCGACCGGGTCGAGGCCGAGCGGCCCGCCGACACCAGCGGCGATCGCCTGCTCGGCGAGGTCGGTGCGCAGCTCGCGCCGGCCGCCGAGGAAGGACTCCGGGTCGAGGTAGCCGAGCACGACGTTGGCGTCGGTGACGGTCGGCTCGGTGCCGCCGGCGCCGTAGGCGGCCGGGCCGGGGACGGAGCCGGCGCTGCGCGGGCCGACGTTCAGCGCGCCGCCCTCGTCGATGTAGGCGATCGACCCGCCGCCGGCGCCGACCGAGTGGACGGCGACGCCCTCCACCCCGACCGGCTGCTGGTCGACCCGGATCGAGCGCGAGCGCGCCGCCTGGCCGTCGCGGACGAGGCAGACGTCGAAGCTGGTGCCGCCCATGTCGATCGTGATCACGTCGCGCAAGCCACGCCGGCCGGCGTGGTGGGCGGCGGCGGCGGGCGCCGCGGCGGGGCCCGAGTGGAGGGCGTAGACGGGCCGCTTCAGCACCTCGTCGATCGGCGCGCAGCCGCCGTTCAGTTGCATGATCAGCGGGTCCTCGCCGAGCCCGGCGGCGGAGACGTCGCCCTTCAGCCGGCGGAAGTAGTCGTCGATCCCGGGCAGGATGTAGGCGGAGAGGACGGCGGCCGAGGTGCGCTCCCACTCGCGGATCTCGGGGACCACGTCGGCGGAGCAGATCACGTAGGCGTCCGGCAGCTCCTCGCGCAGGATCTCGGCGGCGCGGTGCTCGTGCGCGGGGTTCACGATCGACCAGAGGAAGGCGACCGCGACCGCCTCCACCCCGTGCTTGCCGAGGTAGGCGGCGTGGCGGCGCACCTCGTCCTCGTCGAGCGGCGTCACCACCTCGCCGTGGTGGTCGATCCGCTCGCTGACGCCCTGGCGCAGGAAGCGGTCGACGAACGGCTGCGGCGGAGCGAAGCGCATGTTGAAACGTTCCGGCTTCCAGGCGTCGCGGAAGTAGAGGACGTCGCGGAAGCCCTTCGTCGCCAGCAGGCCGATCCGCGGGCCGTTGCGCTGGATCACCGTGTTGGTGGCGATCGTCGTGCCGTGGACGAGTAGGCGCGCTTCGCCGAGCATCTCGGCCACCGAGCGGTCGAGGCTGCCCGCCATCCCCTCGAGGCCGGCGAGGATCGCCGCCATCGGGTCGGCGGGGGTGGTCGGCTCCTTCCAGAGGTGCGCCCGGCCCGAGTCCTCGAGCACGGTGAGGTCGGTGAAGGTGCCGCCGATGTCGATGCCGATGCGAAGCATTGCCGTCCGCGCCCTCGCCCGCGCCTATTCGCGGGCCAGGTCGGCGGCGCCGAATTTGGACCAGATGATCACGCCGACCAGCGAGATGACCAGGACCAAGGTCCCGATCGCGTTGATTTCCGGGGTCAGCGTGCGGCGCAGGCTGGAGAGGACGACGATCGGCAGCGTGTCCGATTCGCCGACCACGAAGGCCGTGCGGGCGGTCTCGTCGAGCGAGATCGCGATGCCGAGCAGCGAGGCGCCCACGATCGCGGCGCGGATGTTCGGCCAGGTGACGTAGAAAAAGGTGCGGATCTCGTTCGCGCCGAGGTCCTGGGCGGCGAGCTCCAGCGAGCGGTCCCAGCGGTCGAGCACGACCGCCATCTGGATCACCACGATCGCGATCAGCATCGTCGCGTGGGCGATGATCACCGTCATCAGCGACAGTTCGAGCTGGAAGTCGAGGATCACGGTCAGCAGGGTCAGGCCGCTGATCAGTCCCGGCATCAGGAACGGCAGCATCAGCAGGCGCTGGAAGGCGGTCTTGCCGAAGAAGTTGAAGCGGTCGACGCCCATCCCGGCGGGCGCCCCGAGGAGGACCGCGATCGCGGCGATCGCGATCGCCACGATCACCGAGTTCTTCAGCCCTTCCATCATCGCGTCGTTGGCGAAGGCTTTCGAGTACCAGTGGAAGCTGAAGAGTTCGGGCGGCCAGCTCATCACCGACCCCTTGTTCAGGGAGTAGACGGCGACGACCACGGCGGGGATGTAGAGGAAGACGAGGATCGCGCCGATGCCGATGCCGATCCCGAGCGAACCGAGCCGGGCCCTCATGCGGCGGACACCTCCTCGTGCAGCGCACCGGGGTTCACCTGCGACGGGTCGGCGCCGCGGTCGGCGCGGAACCCGGTGATCTTCCGGTAGGCCCACATCAGGATGCTCGGCAGCATCAGCACGGCGAGGACGGTGACGATCATGACCACCCCGATCGCCGCGCCGAGAGGCCAGGCGAGACCGTGTTCGAACTGCGAGGAGGCGAGGTTGGCGATCCCCACCGAGCCCGGGTCGCCGACCAGCTGCGGGGCGAAGTAGTCACCGAAGGAGAGGACGAAGGCGAAGGTGAAGCCGACCGCGACGCCGGGGGCGATCAGCGGCGCCTCGACCTCGAGGATCTGCCGCCAGCGGCGGGCACCGAGGTCGCTTGCCGCCTGCATCAGCCGGTGCGGGACCCGCTGCATGACGACGAAGATCGGGATGAAGGCGAAGGACATCGCCAGGTGGACCTGGACGAGGATCACCGCGAAGGGGTTGAAGACGAGCACCTTGGTCGGGTGGGAAAGGATGCCGACGCTCGTGAGCAGGCCGTTCAGCACGCCGTCGTTGCCGAGCAGGATCCGCCAGCCGACGATCCGCAGCAGGTAGCCGAGCCAGAGCGCGACCACCACGCCGGCGAACCAGACGAACTGGTGCTTTTTCACCCGGAAGGAGATGAAATGGGCGAGCGGCAGGCTGATCGCCACGGCTGCGGCGGCGACGATCAGGCCGCGCACCGCCGACCGCACCAGCGCGTCGGTGTACAGCGGGTTGCTGAAGAACGTGTCGAAGTTTTTCAGCGTCCAGTCGTGTACCAGGTGGTAGTACTGGATCTGGGACAGTGACATTTTCACCGCCTCCACCATCGGGAAGACGATGAACGCCGCCGCCCAGATGGCTGCGGGCCCGAAGAGGAGGAGGGCCTGCAGCCATCGGTGGCGACGGATCACGGACATGGTGCGGGTAGTTCGGGCGCCGGGCTAGCTGAGGCCGGCGATGATTTCCTGCATGGTCTGGTTGTACGCTTCCGGATCAGCCGGCGCTTTCTTCACGATCGCCGAGCCGAGGAATTTCTTCGGGTCGTTCATGCCCGTGTTTTCCTGTTCTTCCTTCGACATCAACGCCTTCGTCGCCGGGTTGACCGGGGTGTAACCACTCGACGCGCTGAGGGCCGCTTGGCCTTCCGGCGAGACGAGGTAGTTCATGAACTCGTAGGCCGCGGCTTCGCAGTCGGGGCTGATGTCCTTGCTCAGCGCCGGACCCTCGGTCCAGGCCTGCGCTCCCATGTCTTCGATGTGCGCTTCCTTGACCGGGGCGCCCTTGGCTTTGAGTTCGTTGAGGACGTAGGTCCAGCCCATCGAGGCGCCGATCTCTTTGTTCGCGTAGAGCTGGATCAGGTCACCGGCGCTCGACCACATGGTGCGGACGTTGCCTTTCAGTTCCAGCATTTTGTCGCGGATTTCGTCGAGCTGTTCCTGGCTCAGGTTGAACAGTTCTTCCGGGTTTTCGTCCATCCCGAGCGCCGAGGCGCCGACCCAGATCAGCGAGATGTCTTCCCAGAGGGAGACCTGACCCTTCAGTTCCGGATTCCACAGGTCCGCCCAGCTGGTCGGTTCCTGCTTCATCACTTCGGTCGAGTAGAGGAACGGGTTCACACCCCAGTCGGAGGCGAGAGCCCACAGTTCGCCGTCTTCTTCCATCGGTTCGGTGGCGAAGGAGAAGAGCTTGTCGTATTCCTTGATCAGCGACGGGTCGATCGGTTTGATCACTTCGGCCTGCCGCATCGGCAGGATGATTTCCGCCGCGGCGATGACCATGTCGTACTGCGAGGTGGCGCCCGCCGCAAGCTTCGCGATCGCCTCGGCGCTGGAGGTCATGTAGCTCGGTTTCACCTTGACGCCGTATTTCTTTTCGAACGGCTGCAGAAGTTCTTCCGGAGCCTCGCCTTCCCAGGTGTAGAGGTTCAGCGTGCCGCAGGCTTTCGGATCGCCTTCGAGCGAGACGTTGGCCGCTTCGCCGCCGCCTTCGGACGCGGAGCCGGTGCTCCCGCCGCTGCTGCTCGAGCTGCCGCCACCACCGCAGGCGGCGAGCAGTGCCGCCGTCGCGGCCGCGACCAGACCGAGGAGCGAGAGTCGCAGCGCCCGTCGCCGCCACCCCGTAGAGGTGCCTCTCTTGTCAGATTTCATTTGCTGCGCTGCCTCCTGTTCCGGGATTTGGCTGGTCGGCCGTGTCCGTGTGGACGACGACGGTTCGGGCGACCGGGAAGCGGATCTCCACCTGCGTCCCGGGCTCGAAGGTCTGCGCCGAGGCGGGCATCCGCGACTGCACACGGTCGCCGTTCGGCGTGTTGACGAAGTAGTGGACGTCGGAGCCGCCGTACTCGAGCTCGCCGACGGTGGCGCTGACCTGGTTCCATTCGGAGCCGGGCGACTGCGTCCCGGCCTGGTAGAGCTCGGTATGCTCGGGGCGGATCATCGCCACCGCGTCACCGCCGCCGACGGCGCCGGGGCGGGCCTTGATCGTGCCGCCGCCCGCCAGCTGGAAGTCGACGAAGGCACCCGAGGGAGCACCGGTGCGGCCGCTGAGGAAGCTGGACTCGCCGATGAAATCGGCGACGAAGCGGTTGGCCGGGTGGTCGTAGATCTCCCGCGGGCTGCCGATCTGCAGCGCCTTGCCGGCGCTCATCACGGCGATCCGGTCGGCCATCGCCAGCGCCTCCTCCTGGTCGTGGGTGACGTAGACGAAGCTGATCCCGACGTCGCGCTGGATCCCCTTCAGCTCCAGCTGCATCGCGCGGCGGAGCTTCAGGTCGAGGGCGCCGAGGGGCTCGTCGAGGAGGAGGACCTTGGGGTGGTTGATCAGGGCGCGGGCGAGCGCGACGCGCTGCTGCTGGCCGCCGGAGATCTCGGCGATGCGACGGTCGCCGAGCCCGGGGAGTTCCATCCGGGCCAGCATCTCGTCGGCGCGGCGGCGGCGCTCGGCTTTGTTGACCCCCTTGATTTTCAGGCCGAAGGCGACGTTGTCGCGCAGGTTCAGGTGGGGGAAGAGGGCGTAGTCCTGGAAGACCAGGTTGACGTCGCGGTGGAAAGGCGGCGTCTGCGTCACCACCTCGCCCTCGAGCAGCACCTCGCCCGCGTCGGGGAGCTCGAAGCCGGCCATCATTTTCAGGGTCGAGGTCTTGCCGCAGCCGGACGGGCCGAGGAGGGCGAAGAACTCGCCCTGGGCGATCTCGACGTCGAGAGCGTCGACCGCGACGACCTCGCCGTAGCGCTTCGTGACCCCGGTCAACTCGATTGCCGGGCGCAGGTTTGCGACCGGGGCACCGCCCTGTTCGGCGAGCGTGGGTGAAGCAGCGTCAGCGTTCACTTCTCACCATTTGTGAAGTCAGAAAATCTCGACTTGAACAGTTACGCGTGCCGGGTGAAGGATAAGACTGCTTCATATAGCCACGGTATAGTTTTCTGTGATGGGCGTCAAGTAACAATTTGAGGATGTTGTTGCGGACCGCACGGAGTAATCCCCGGCGAGGGTCAAATGCAGGGCTTTTAGGAAGGGTCGCCGGCGTAACCGAGGGCGCGAGTGGTCTCGCCGGCAGCCTCGGTCGCCTCGATCTGGGCGCGGTACCGCGGATAGCGGTAGGCGTCGTACTGGGTCACGCACTTCTGCGAGCAGGCGATCAACTCGCGCTCGTGGTGGGTGAAGGGGATTTCCGCGGTCGGGACGAGGATCCCGCAGTTCGCGCAGCGGTACATCTGGTTGACCTCGCGGTACATCAGCCCGCCCCCTCGCGACGGCGCGCGGTGGCGTCGGCATCCACCCCACCGTCGACGCTCAGCTCGACCCCGAACAGCGAGGTCGCTTCGGCGGCGCCGTAGTAACCGTGGCGCACGTCGGCAGCGACCAGCTCCGGGTCGCGGGCGCGCGGGTCGCCGTAGCCGCCGCCACCGGGCAGGGCGACTTCGATCTCGTCGCCCTCGTGCAGGGTGAGGTTGGAGAACTTGCCCGGCGAGGCGGTGCCGAAGAGATCGACGGCGGTGTGCCAGTCGGTTTCACCCTGGCGGCGGATCAACACCTGGCAGTTGCCGCCGTCCTCGCCGCCGTCCGCACCCCAGGGGCGCAGCTTGTTGCGGTTGGTGTGGGCGCTGACCGTCATCTCCGGTGACTTGATCCGCAGGATCCGCCGGGTGCCGAAGCCACCGCGGTAGCGGCCGGCGCCGGGCCGGCCGGCGGGCCCGGTGTTCAACCCGTACTCGACGCATTCGAGCGGGTAGCGGGTCTCCAGCACCTCGATCGGGGTGTTGGCGCAGTTGGAGGTCTTGCCGACCTGGCAGTCGTTGCCGTCGTGGCTGTAACGGCCACCCCAGCCGAAGCCGTCGAAGTAGAGGTGGGCGAACGGCCGGCCGTTGCGGGGGTCGACGCCGCCGAGCGAGAGGATCCCGTGGGTGTCGCCGTCCGAGGCGGTGCCCTTGCCGGCCGCCTCGGAGATCGCGCCGAGGACGACGTCGACCGAGGTCGGCGAGGAGTCGGAGTTGCCGCCCACGCAGGAGCCCGGGTATTCGACGTTGACGAAGGTGCCGGGCGGGGCGATCACCGAGATCGGCCGGTAACACCCGTGGTTGAACGGGATCGTGCCGAAGACGTTGAACATCGCCGCGTAGGTGGCGGAGGCGGTGACGCCCCAGGTCTGGTTCGCCGGCCCGCCGGACTGGGGGCTCGAGCCGGTGTAGTCGGCGATCACCTCGTCGCCGTCGACGACCAGGTTCACCTTGATGTTCCATTCCTCGTCGGGGTCGACGCCGTCGTCCTCGATCGCCCCTTCGAACTCGTACTCGCCGTCGGGCAGTTCGGCGATCGCCGCCCGCGCCAGCCGCTCCGAGACCGTCTTGATGTCCTCGGCGCACTGGTGAAAGGCGGCGACGCCGTTACGGTCGACGACCTCGCGGATGCGACGCTCGGCCAGGTAGAGCGAGCCGATCATCGCCTTCAGGTCACCGTAGGCGTACTCCGGCGTGCGCACGTTGGAGATCAACACCTTGAACAGGTCTTCGACCTCTTCGTCGTTGCGGTAGATCTTCACCGGCGGGAAGCGCAACCCCTCCTGGAAGATGTTGCGGGTGTCGCCGAAGGCCGCCGGGACCATCCCGCCGATGTCGACCATGTGGGCGATGTTCGCCGCGTAGGCGACGATCTCACCGTCGACGAAGCACGGCTTCAACACCATGAACTCGGGCAGGTGGCAGCCGTTCCGGTACGGGTCGTTGTGGAGGATCACGTCGCCCGGCTCCATGTTCTCCGGGCCGACCTCCTTGATCGCCCACTCGACCACGTGGACGATCGCGCCGATCATCGCCGGGCAGAAGTCGGCCTGGGCGACCATCTCGCCGCTGCCGTCGAAGATCACGCAGCTGAAGTCGAGGCCCTCGTTGAAGATCGGCGAGTAGGAGGTGCGCATCATCGCGATGCCCATCTCGCGGCAGGTGGTGACGAGGTGGCTGCGCACCACCTCCAGCTCGACCGGGTCGGTGGCCAGGCGCTCGCCGGCGGCGGCCTTCGTCACGCTCTCCATCAGCTCGCCCCCTCGGTATCGATCTCGACGATCAGGTGCCCGTGCGGGTCGACGACGAGCGAGTCGCCGGGGTGCAGGAGCGTCGTGCAGGTGGTCTCGGCGACCAGAGCGGGGCCGTCGACGCGGTTGCCGGCGCGCAGCTCCTCGCGCCAGAAGACCGGGATCGCGCGAGCGGCGTCGTCCTCGGCGAAGCGCACCTCCCGTTGCTCGATCGGCTCCGGCGACGGGCCCTCGGCGAGCGGCGCCAGCGCCGGGCGGGAGCGCGGCTGCGAGGCGATCAGCTTGAAGTTCACGAGCTCCAGGGCGCCGTCGGCGATGTGCCAGCCGAACTGGGCGTCGTGCTCGGCGTGGAAGCGCTCTTTCGCGCGGGCGAGGGCGGCGTCGTCGACCGGCGCGTCGACCGGCACCGCGAGCTCCCAGTTCTGGCCCGCGTAGCGCATCTCGATCGAGCGCTCGAAGGCGGGCGCGGCGGTGACGCCCTCGGCGGCGAAGTCGTCGCCGGCGCGCCGCTCGAGGCCGGCGAAGATCGCGGCGATCCGCGCCCGGTCCGCGGCTGTCCCGGCGTTGGTGATGAAGGTCTGCATGTAGTCGAAGCGGGTGTCGGCGAGCAGGGCGCCGAAAGCGGAGAAGGCGCCGGGAAGCATCGGCACGACGACCCGCTTCACCCCGAGGACCCGGGCGAGCGCGCCGCTGTGCAAGGGGCCGGCGCCGCCGAAGCCGATCAGGGCGAAGTCACGGGGATCGTGGCCGCGGTCGATCGAGACCAGGCGCAGCGCCTGCGCCATCCGGTTGTCGGCGATCGCCAGCATCCCCAGGGCGACCTCCTCGATCGTGATCCCGAGCGGCCCGGCGAGGGTGCCGAGCGCGGTGCGCGCCGCCCGGGCGTCAAGCGCGACGTCGCCGGCCAGCGGCAGGTCGGCGCTGAGCCGGCCGAGCACGAGGTTCGCGTCGGTGACCGTCGGCGCCTCGCCGCCGCGGCCGTAACAGGCGGGGCCGGGCTCGGAGCCGGCGCTCTGCGGGCCGACGCGCAGGAGGCCCGCCGGGTCGAGCCAACCGATCGAGCCGCCGCCGGCACCGACCGAGCGCACGTCGACCATCGGCACCGCGATCGGGATCCCCCACTCCAGCTCGGCCTGGGTGGTGAGCTCGGGACGGCCCTCGTGGATGATCCCGGTGTCGAAGCTGGTCCCGCCCATGTCGGCGATCAGCAGGTTCGGGTGACCTGTCGCGCGGCCGACCTCGGCGCTCGCGATCACCCCGCAGGCGGGGCCGGAGCGGACCATCGAGACCGGCGAGGCCTTCGCCCCCTCGGGGGTCTGGGTGCCGCCGTTGGAGCGGGCGACGAGCAGCTCGCCGATCGCCAGGTCGTCGGCCATCTGCCGCAGCGAGTCGGCGTAGCGGCCGACCGCCGGGCGCAGGAAGGCGTCGATCGCGCAGGTGCTGGTGCGCTCGTACTCGCGCCACTGGCCGAAGACCTCGCTGGAGATCGAGACCGGCACCTCGGGCAGCACCTCGGCGACCAGTTCGCGGGCGCGGCGCTCGTGGTCCTGGTTGAGGAAGGAGAAGAGGAAGGAGATCGCGATCGCCTCGACCCCGGCCTCGCGCAGCTCGCGCGCGGCGGCGCGGACCTCGTCCTCGGCCAGCGGGCGGACGACCTCGCCGTCGGCGCCGACGCGCTCACCGACGCCGCGGACCAGCTCACGCGGGACGAGCGGCTCGGGGCGGACCCAGTCGAGGTCGAAGGAGTGCGGGCGGACCACCCGCTGGATCTGCAGCACGTCGGTGAAGCCGGCGGTGGTGATCAGCCCGACCGCGGCACCCTCCCGCTCGATCAGCGCGTTGGTGGCGATGGTCGAACCGTGGGCGAGCGAGAGCACCTCGCCCTGACCGCCGAGGCCGGCCTTGGCGAGGCCGGTGCGGGTCGACTCGGCCGGCAGGCGCGGGGTCGAGAGCGTCTTCGCGACGCTGAGGCGACCCGCTTCGTCGGTGGCCACCAGATCGGTGAAGGTGCCCCCGGTATCGACCCCGACGTGCGCGCCCATCACCCGTCGGCGATCACCAGCTCGGCGGACACACGACCCAGAGCACTTCGGCCTCGGTGTCACCGATGTTGTGGAACGTGTGGGTCATCGAGCTGCGGTAGATGAGGTTGTCCCCGGGGCCCATGTCGAACTCCTTGCCGTCGACCTCGGCGCGGATCTGACCGCTGAGGACGATCGCCACCTCGTCGGAGTCGCCGTGGGTGTAGGGCGAGCCGGCGCTGCCGCCGACCTCGAACTGGCCGGCCAGGACCTCCAGCGTGGTCACCGCCGAGGGGGTGACGCGGCGCTTCGTCAGCGAGCCGATTTCGACCACGGCACGGGCC
>ERZ778021.3395-NODE-3395-length-11600-cov-3.217064_pt1 | contig 11600 bp, 11 predicted proteins | sample MGYA00375751_ERZ778021 | MGnify/ENA primary metagenome ERZ778021 (study PRJEB29350, sample SAMN05389814) | bioreactor metagenome | isolation source: Thiocyanate stock bioreactor | place: South Africa: University of Cape Town | collected 2013-08-29 ... | reverse complement strand
CAACAGTGTTACGGGTAGGAATATGTTGTTATGGGATGGTGCCTGTCATGTACACGAGCAATTCTCTGTTGAAAAATTGGTGAAATTAAAGGCTGAGCATCCTGATGCTGACATTATAGCTCATCCTGAATGTAAGAAACCACTTTTATTAATGGCTGATTTTATTGGTTCAACGCAGGCATTATTGAATTATACCATTCATTCTGATAAAAATAAATTTTTAGTTGCTACCGAATCGGGAATATTGCATGAAATGCAGAAGAAAAATCCGGATAAAACATTTATTCCTGTACCTCCAAATGACAGTACCTGTGCCTGCAATGAATGTAATTTCATGCGTTTGAACACATTAGAAAAATTGTATTTGTGTTTGAAAAATGAAAGTCCTGAAATTATTATTGATGAAGCAATCAGGGAAAAAGCGGTGAAACCTATTTTGAGGATGCTGGAAATGTCTTAATATTCATTTAAAATATACCTGTCAGGTTTTTAAAACCTGACAGGTATTTGGATAGTATTATTTTGCCGGTACAATTTTATAAACCTTATCATTCCGTCTAACCAATTCTCTGGTTTTCACAGAAAAATAATTTCCTTTTACTGCTTTTTGAACTGGTTTTAGTTCTACACGCATTTCTTCAATGGTATCTTCATAAACACCGGTAGTTTCTCCGGTAATCATCATTTCATCACCAACAGCGATATGTTGTGCTTCTACCAGAATTTCGGCAACATCCAGTTTACTGAAATAATTGGTTACTTTACCGATATATACTTTTTTATGGGTTGCTTCAGATCCATAATTTGCGCTCCACTCCCCTAACTTTTGTCCTAAATAGTACCCATCCCAGAAACCACGGTTGAAAACCTTACTCAGACGCTTATTCCAGTCTTCAATTTTAGTTGGAGTGAATGAGTCATCTAAACAGGATTCAACCGCCTCACGGTAACAGGAAACCACTGTTTTGACATATTCAGGTCCGCGTGCTCTCCCTTCTATTTTAAATACCCGAACACCAGATTGAAGCATGATATCCATAAAATGAATGGTTTTCAAATCTTTGGGTGACATGATGTATTCATTGTCGATTTCCAGTTCAATTTCTGAATCTTTATCTTTTACTACATAAGCCCTGCGGCAAATCTGGTTACAGGCGCCTCTGTTCGCGGATAAATTTTTCTCGTTTAATCTAAGATAACATTTTCCTGAAACTGCCATGCACAAAGCGCCGTGACAAAACATTTCAATTCTGATTAAATCACCATTTTTTCCCCGGATATTTTCTTTGATGATACTTTGATAAATCTCCGCTACCTGATTCATATTCAGTTCTCTGGCGAGAACAACCACGTCAGCAAACTGAGCATAAAATTTCAACGATTCAGCATTGGAAATATTCAACTGAGTAGATAAATGTACTTCTACACCGATTGAATTGGCATACATCATGGCGGCCACATCAGAAGCTATAATGGCTGAAACTTCGACTTCTTTTGCTGTATCAATGATTTCACGCATCAAACTGATGTCATCGTCGTATAAAATGGTGTTGACAGTCAGGTATGATTTAATGTTGTTTTCTTTACAAATGGCGACAATTTTTCGTAAATCCTGTGTTGTAAAATTACTGCTGGATTTACTTCGCATATTGAGTTTTTCAATGCCAAAATATACAGAATCGGCTCCGGCTTGTATGGCAGCTGCCAAACTTTCCCAGGAACCAGCTGGAGCCATTATTTCAATTTCTTCTCGTTTCATCAGTTATTTATAATCCGGTGTTAATTTATCGATGCTGAAACTTGCTCCCAATCTGATTTGATGATATGGAAAGTCTTTTATACCATATTGATATTGAGCAAAGTAATCTATTTTATTTAATTTATACGTGAATTTTGTCGCGTAAACAAGTGGTGCATCACCATAATCATTTCCATAACGAGGATGGGTGTGCATCCATCCATAATAACCCGATAAGGTATTTTCCAATTTCCATTGTTGATTACCTATTATTATTTTTCCACCATAGATGGGAGCATCATTTTGCGTACTATTGGTTGTTTCCCAACATAGAAAACCAAGATTTCCAACAAAGCGAATTTCGTTCAAAAATTTATTATTTATAAAAAGAGATTTACCTGCTTCTACATCAAAATAATAACCAGGCGTATCGAAATAACGTCTTCCGGTAAAATTTGTTCCCGAAGCTGTCTTGATAGTTGTATTAAGTATTAATGCGGGTTTACGAACATCTTCTTTCAATAGAGAAATTCGGGTTTGGACATAGAAATCACCATTTGCTTTGCCTGTTGTATTACCATTCATGTCACGTGCTAAACTAATTTCATCAGTAACCTGATAATGTTCAAAAAATGTTGACCATATCTTAAAAGATACACGGCCGGGTAGGAGAGGAATGTCAATTTTAAAGTATCCATTCTTCGTTTGATCCCCATAACCAAAATAATAATCAGCCATTAACTCAATGGTTGTTTTTTCGACAATTGTTGCATCCGTAAATTCTGGTACCGGATTGGCATTGGGTCCAAACCAGGTGGGTGCATATTTTACTTCCTGAGCGAAAGAAAACACACAGATATTGTTAACAATCAATACTAAAAAGAAAAACAGATTTAATCTTTTTGTCATTGTTTTTATTAGTGAAATTTAAAACATATTTTGATTTCACGAAAGTACTATCTTTTGTTAGATTGTGCAATAATCCATATATTTGCCGTTCAAAAATCTAACTATAATATGGAAGAGAAATCTGTTGTTCAGGTTCAATTTATTGAAACTAAGATATACGAAGTTCGTGGACAAAAAGTAATGTTTGATTTCGATCTCGCTCAAATATACGAGGTTAAAACCCGCGTGTTAAAACAGGCAGTAAGGCGTAATATTGAATTATTTCCCCCCGATTTTATGTTTGAACTCACAAAAGAAGAGTGGAAACTTCTAACATCACAGTTTGTGATCTTTGAAACCGGGCAGGGAAAAGGAAAATATCCAAAATTTTTACCCTATGTTTTTAATGAACATGGTGTAACCATGCTTGCTAATGTATTGAAAAGTAAAAAAGCTCGATTAATGAGTGTCACAGTTGTGAGAGCATTTATTAAACTGAAGGAATTTGCTTTGAATTACAAAGAATTATCCGATAAACTTCGTCAGTTGGAAACAAGATACGACCAGCAGTTTACTGATATAACCGAAGCAATCAACTATTTGTTGCAAAAGGATACAATTGAAATCGAACAGAAAGAGAGGAGAAGAATAGGATTTAATAATCAGGATTAAAATGAAAATTTCTACTATAACATTTCCGGATAAACCCTTGTTTTTAGCGCCGATGGAGGACGTTACCGATCCTGCGTTTCGACTGCTTTGTAAGCGATATGGCGCTGATATGCTTTACACGGAGTTTGTGTCTTCAGAAGCATTGATTCGCAATGTGAATCGTACGCAGCAAAAGCTGACAATTTATCCCGAGGAACGTCCCATTGCCATTCAGATTTATGGCCATGATCCGGATTCAATGGTTGAAGCAGCCCAAATAGCTGAGCAAGCCAAACCGGATTTAATTGACATCAATTTTGGTTGCCCGGTTAAGAAGGTTGCCGGAAAGGAAGATGGAAAATGTGCAGGAGCCGGACTGTTGCGCGATATTCCCCGCATGCTTAAAATTACCTCTAATGTTGTAAATGGAGTTCAATTACCGGTTACGGTTAAAACACGTTTGGGATGGGATGATGACAGTAAAATTATTGTGGATTTAGCCGAACAGTTGCAAGATTGCGGTATTCAGGCATTGACGATACACGGGCGAACCCGTTCGCAAATGTATAAAGGGGATGCTGATTGGGAATTAATCGGTCAGGTGAAAAATAATCCCCGCATGAAAATTCCAATTATTGGTAACGGCGATGTGACTACACCCGAAAGGGCCTTAGCGTGCTTCAATCGTTATGGTGTTGATGCTGTGATGATTGGTAGAGGATCTATTGGTCGTCCCTGGTTTTTTGCTGAAGTAAAGCATTATTTTGAAACCGGAGAGTTGATATCATTGCTATCATTCGAAGAGCAGAAAGAAGTCCTGAAAGAACATGTCATAGCTTCCGTAAGATGGCTTGATATTGATGAAAATACACCCATTGAAAGTGTTTATAACCAGCGTTTGGAAGGTATTATTCCCAGCCGCAGACATTTGGCAGCAACACCGGTTTTCAAAGGGATACCCAATTTCAAGGATACGCGCATTGCTATGTTGCGGGCTGAAACATTAGAGGAATTGTTTGGGATTATTGATACGATTAAAATTTAAACCACAAAAGGCACAAAAGAAAGACTTAGAAACCACAAAAGTGAAAATTAAAAATTATAAATTAAGAATTAATAGAGGTTTTTTTTCATCACTTTCGTTATTCACTATTATTTCTTTTGTGCCTTTTGTGGTTTAAAAAATATCATTCTTGAGATTTTTCCTGTTATACACTTTCTTAGATTTAATAACCTTAGTTTGATTAATCAGTTTACCATGTAGTTTAATTTCTTCTTCGCGACTTTGTTTTCTGGCTGCTTTGATGATATCCAGAATTTCCTTGTTTTTCTTCTTTTTCATGTTGAGGTTTTTTGAAAGTTATTTTATTTCGACCAATCTTGACCCATCAGGTTGTTCGGTTATGTTCACATTGACCAATGAATCGGGCAGGAGGGGAGCAATATTTTCTGACCATTCGATGAAGCAGTAATTTCCCGAATATAAATATTCTTCTGCTCCCAGATCTAGTGCTTCCTGAATTTTGTTGATCCGGTAGCAATCGAAATGGTAGATAATTCTTCCATCAGCTGTTTCGTATTCATTCACGATGGAGAAAGTAGGGGAGTTTACAATTTGATCAACACCCAGTTCTTGGCAGATTGCTTTGATGAATGTAGTTTTACCGGCACCCATGTTTCCATTAAATGCATATACTTTCGCATCATCCATTTCTCCGATGAATGATTTTGCAGCCTGATTGATTTTTTTGAGATTTTCTATTTTAATTATTACTGACATTTTTTTATCACATAGATCATATTGGAGATAAAAGTATTTTTTGTCGCTATTTTCGATGTTTATAGTTGCTTTTTTTCAGTACAAATTTACAGGAAAAATTATTTATTTGATTCCTGCGTGCTCAAATCAGCATTAAAATGACTATAAACAATTGATGCTCTGTGTTTTCCAATAATTTTTTCAATTTCTGAAATTTCTGCATTCCGGAGTCGTTTGATGCTTTTGAAGTGATTTATCAACTCGGTTTTTGTTTTTTCTCCGATTCCTTTGATTTCATCCAGCGCAGAAGTTGTTTGTGCCTTACTGCGCTTTTCTCGATGGAAGGTGATGGCAAATCGGTGTACTTCGCCCTGAATGTTAGCTAAAAATTTGAATAACAAATCATTAGGTTTTAATCCGATTGATTTGGGAGGAAAACCAAAGAGGACTTCATTTGTTTTATGTTGTTTATTTTTTACTAATCCGGCGATTGGGATATTGATATTTAGTTCATCCTCAATGACTTGCCTGACAATTTCCATTTGACCTAATCCTCCATCTGTCAGAATAAGATCGGGTAGGGGAGTTTCTTCTTTTAACATTCGCGAATAGCGTCGCAACACAACTTCTTTCATCGAAGCATAATCATCCGGGCCTTCTACGGTTTTAATGATATATTTTCGATAGTCTTTTTTTGAGGGCTTTCCTTTTTTAAAGACAACACAAGCGGCCACAGCATTCGTTCCTGAAATATTTGAATTATCGAAACATTCAATATGCATAGGCAATTTTTCGAGTTTAAGCTTTTCCTGCATATTTTTTAAAACAGATGTGTTTTTTTGTTCCGGATTTAATTTTTCGGCTTGTTTTAATTTATCAAATTTATATTGTTTTACATTTTGAATAGATAAGTCGAGCAATTTCTTCTTATCTCCCTTTTGTGGGATGGTAATAGTCACACCATATATAGGAAACTCTATATCAAATGGAACAATGATTTCTTTCGATGAACTCTGGAATTTATTTCTCAATTCAATGATGGCGAGTGCCAATAATTCTTCTTTTATTTCATCTGTTCGCTTTTTATATTCTATGGTATATCCCATGATAATTGATCCTTTTGAAACACGTAGCATATTGATATAGCTCGCGTTCTCATCTTCATCATATCCGAAAATATCGGTTTCATCGAGAACTGTATTCGAAATGATCGATTTCGATTTATAATTTTCCAGCAAATCATATTTTATTTTAATTAAATGCGCCTCTTCATATTTAAATTCTGCTGCTAATTTTTTCATTTCATCGTGCAATAGCTTACTCAATTCATTAGCATCTCCTTTGATGATTTTTTCTACAGCTTCAATGTGTTTTAGATACTCCTCCACCGTTTCTTTTCCTTCGCAACCTCCATTGCATTTATGAATATGATACTGCAGGCAAACTTTAAATTTTTTATTCTGAATATTCTGTTTGCTCAAATAATACTTACATGTTCTGATGGGAAAAATCTCATGAATAAAATCAATTAAGGTGTTAATGGCATAATTCGAGCTATACGGACCATAATACCTTGAACCGTTTTTTATGATATTCCTGGTTTTAAACACACGGGGGAAGGGTTCGTTTGTAATACAGATGCTGGGGTAGGTTTTGCCATCTTTGAGCATGACATTATACCTCGGTTGAAGTTCCTTGATCAGATTGTTTTCAAGTAGCAATGCATCTTCTTCAGAGTTTACGACAATGTATTTTAATGAAGCAATGTTTTTGACCAATACATTCGTCTTACCAATATCGTGTACTTTGTTGAAATAAGATGATACTCTTTTTTTTAAATTTTTTGCTTTACCGACGTATATAATCTCTCCTTTGGAATTAAAATATTGATAAACCCCTGGTTTTTCAGGCAGAGATTGTATCTGTGGTTTTAATTTTTGGTAGGAGGATGACATGCTATTTCCGATGATTAATTGAATTCTTTTTTAATTTGTTCCACGTGAAACAACGCGTTATCTTCCGAGTAATACCAACAAAACATTTACATCACTCGGTGAAATACCCGGAATTCTGCTTGCATGACCAATGGTATCGGGATCAATTTTGATTAGTTTATGACGCGCTTCTGTTGAAAGTGATTGTACGCTGTTATAATCAACCCTTCCTTTTAGCGGAATATTTTCTAAGCGCTGTAGCTTTTCTGCAATCAGTTTTTCCCGTTCGATGTAACCTTCATATTTCATGATGACCTCAGCCGATTCAATGATTTCTTCTTTGCGGTTCGTGATGGCATCTAATTTAGCTTGTAAAGCAGGTACGGCAGTAGCCAATTCGTTGATGCCAAATTGTGGACGAAGAATCAAATCATGCAAACGACAGCCGTGTTTGAGTTCAGAAGAATTAACAGAGCTCAGAAATGCATTTACATGTTGCGGTTTGACGGAGTAATCTTTAACGAATGTAATTAGTTTAGCCTGTTCGTGTTTTTTGTAATTTAATTGACTAATTCTGTCAGATTTTGCCAAACCTATAGCAGCACCCTTTTCTGTCAACCGCATATCCGCATCATCCTGGCGCAGGATAAGACGGTATTCAGCACGGGAAGTAAACATCCGGTAGGGTTCATCCACCCCTTTAGTCACCAAATCATCAATCAATACACCAATATACGCTTCATCACGACCCAGGGTGAATGGGTTACCACCATGACAATTGATATGCGCGTTGATTCCTGCGATAAGTCCTTGACCACCAGCCTCTTCATATCCGGTTGTACCATTAATTTGTCCGGCAAAGAAGAGATTTTTAATCAGTTTCGTTTCCAGTGTATGCTTCAATTGGGTTGGATCAAAGAAATCATATTCAATGGCATAGCCAGGACGGAAGATTTGGGCATTTTCGAGTCCCGGTATGGTTTGCAAAGCCCTGATTTGCACGTCGTAAGGTAGTGATGATGAAAATCCGTTGAGGTAATATTCGTGCGAATCAACACCTTCCGGTTCCAAAAAGAGTTGATGCGATAATTTATCCGCAAAAGTAACAATTTTGGTTTCAATACTTGGACAATAACGCGGTCCGATACTTTGAATCTGACCATTGTATAAAGGAGAATCTGCTAAACCTTCACGCAATTTCTCGTGTGTAGTTTCGTTGGTATAGGTAATCCAGCAGCTCATTTGTTTCAATTCCCGTTTTACATCTTCCAGAAATGAAAATTTATGGAAATCATTTTCGCCAACTTGTTCGGCTGTTTTACTAAAATCAATTGTACGCCCATCAATGCGGCAGGGGGTACCCGTTTTCATACGGTCGGTCGTGAAACCCCATGATTTGAGTTGTTCGGTAATGCCATAAGATGCCGGTTCAGAAATTCTTCCGCCGGTAATCTGATTTTTGCCGATGTGTAACAAACCACTTAAAAATGTACCGGCAGTCAGTACCACAGCTTTAGCTCTCATGTGGATGCCCAATGATGTTATTACACCAGTAACTTCCCCATTTTCAACGGTTAACTGTTTAACCGTATCTTGCCAGATTGATAAATTAGGTGTGCTGGTAATCGTTTTAATCCATTCCTGTATAAACTGATTTCTGTCGCTTTGCGAACGTGGGCTCCACATGGCGGGACCTTTCGAGCGATTGAGCATCCGGAACTGGATGGCACTACGGTCGGTAACGATGCCCATTTGTCCTCCTAATGCGTCTATTTCTCTGACAATCTGACCTTTAGCGATTCCTCCCACAGCCGGATTACAACTCATCTGCCCGATTTTGTTCATATCCATCGTGATGAGCAGTGTTTTAGAACCCATATTGGCGGCTGCACAAGCAGCCTCATTTCCGGCATGCCCGGCTCCAATTACTATTATGTCGTATTTAAAATCCATTCAATTATATCTATGTATCTGATACTTTAACCTGCAAAAGTATAAAAATGTTGCGACATGTTGGTATTTTATTTTGATAAGGAAGAAATGCAGATGATGAATCAATTGGAAATGTGAAGCTATTTTTGATTATATCAGTATATGTTTTATGCAATTCGTTTATCGAATTTTTATCTATTACTCACTGGAATTTAGTAATATAGTCAATGAAATGATAGTTGAAGATAAACTGTATACAGCCTGCAGATCATCTGTAATTGACTTGCAGATAATCCGCAACTAACTTACAGATCATCTGTAACCGACCTGCGGATAATCCGTAATTACTTTGCGGATTATCCGCACAAAGCATATAGATTATCCGGAAGAGTTAAAATAAGTAGTTAATTGGATATTTTAGCCTGCTTCTTTTGTGTGCGAATAATAGGTATTTTATTAATTTTACCGGACAATTTATATTAAAAATTGCAGGTTTCATTATATTTTTTTTGTACAATGTTATGTTTTCTCATTTCATTCGTCATAACAATACATGAGTCAGGAACGATATAAAGCAGAGATACTGCCCATACGCGACAAGCTCTTCCACATAGCACACAAAATTTTGCAGGGGGATGAGGATGCAGAAGATGCCGTACAAGAGGTGCTTCTAAAGCTTTGGCACACCCGTGACACATTAGGTACTTATGACAATGTTGCTGCTTTTGCAACGACGGTTACAAAAAATCATTGTCTGGATAAATTAAAACTGAAAAAGCGGACAGAATCATTGGATGATATACATCATCAGCGGGAATCAGGCGATAATCCGTATTTGCAGTTGGAACGAATTAATACAGAGGAGATACTGAAGAAAATAATAGAACTACTTCCGCCATTACAACAAACCATTATCCGGATGAAAGATATGGAAGAATACGAAGTGGAAGAAATCGCTGAAATTACCGGGACTAAACCGGATGCAATCAGGGTAAATTTGTCAAGGGCAAGAAAAAAAGTACGGGAAGAATACATTAAATGGACAAGAGGATGAGAATAAAATTTAAATACAGCATGACTTTCGAGAAGGCAGACCAACTTATCGAAAGATATTACGAGGGACTAACCAGCGTTGAAGAGGAAAGGCAACTTCAGGAGTTTCTTTCTCAAGCAGATTTACCCTTAAAGTATGAGCCGGAACAGGCAATTTTTGGATACTTCAGACCTCAAAAACAAAATGTTACACGGAAATCATTCTTGCGTTGGTCTGGAGTTGCCGCTGCATTACTGGTTGGAGTATTTGCTATTCAATTATTTAACGACAGTAATTTATCGAATTATGCCTATGTTGATGGTAAAAAAATAACAGATATGGATGAAATTAAATTGCATGCAATGGCCTCAATTGAAAATTTACCATCCAGTCAAACCATTGTAGAAGAAAACTTGCGACAAGTCAGTAGTAAAGAACTGATAGAACAACAATTAAATTTATTTTCTGCATTTGAATAATATAAAATGAACGATATGAGATCAATTAAAATCTTTTTATTCCTACTGTTATTAACCGGATTCACAGGTATCCGGTCGATACAAGCCCAAAGCGATCTTGAAATAAAGAAAGTTTTTGATCGGTACGGCAACCAAAAGGGAGTTGTTATGGTAGAACTAACCGGCGAGATGTTAGAGGGATACGATTTCTCACTTTTTAAAAGTTTGATGATAAAAGAAAATCCCGAAGCAGCCGACTATATCCGGAAAAGCCTTGCAAAAGATGAAACTGGGGCCAAAAAAGTCAAACAGGTGGTTGCAAATGGCAAAGCAACATCTATATACCTTCAATTACCTCCTAAAGGTAAATATCACAGGCTGATTCTTTTCAATGAAGCAAACAAACCCGAGCACGTAATCACGCTAATCTATATAGAATCTAAAGATGATTCTGAAGATGTTTTGAAATTAATATTGAAAAAAAATAAATAATAAACACTTAATTATCAACGAAATGAAAAAAATAATGCTTTCTTTTATCCTATTTGTATGTATATTTTCTGATGCTATAGCTTTTGAAACAGCAGAAAATGATACGACAGTTTATTTTAGAAACAAAACTATTCAAATAGAGGATAGTATCGGTCAGATGAGAGTAAAAGTCTTTGATCAACAGGGTGAGGAGTATAAACCTGTTTACGAAGGAGTTTTCTCTGACGGGAAAAGCTACGAGAAATGGACTGTAATAGAAGAGATTGGCATTCAATTGCCTTTCATGACAAAACCGAAAAGTAAACGAAAGTACACAATGGAGCAGCATTGGGCTGGTATTGGCTGGGGTTTTGCGAATATTGCTGATCAACAGTATAATATTAATAATATCAATGGAGTGTCGCTGAAGTCTGAATCTTCTAATGAATTCTTTTTCAATTTGATTGAAAAAATCTTACCCATTTATCGCAATAATCTGGGTCTGACAACCGGACTTGGATTCAATTGGCGGAATTACTTCTTTGACGCCAATCAACACTTTACTGAAGTTGCAGGTGTAACAATTGTTGAAAATGCTCCTGCAGGCACTGAGTATGAATACAGCCGCCTGAGAACGTTTTATATCAATGTGCCGTTATTACTTGAGTGGCAACCAACCTTCGGAAAAAGCCAGAAATTTTTTGTTTCTGCAGGTGTAGTGGGAGGGGTCAACACA